>Ga0315273_10004897_pt1 | contig 16494 bp, 16 predicted proteins | sample YL17G02_0_MG_FD_205753 | JGI IMG/M metagenome (GOLD analysis project Ga0315273, IMG submission 205753) | Sediment microbial communities from Yellowstone Lake, YNP, Wyoming, USA - YL17G02_0 | ecosystem: Environmental > Aquatic > Freshwater > Lake > Sediment | place: USA: Wyoming | collected... | reverse complement strand
CGTGTCTCGCCGTAGAGCGCCACCTGCCCCTGGGCGTAGCGGCGCGCGAGGCCCGGCCCGCCGTTGTAGGCCACCAGCGCCAGCTCGACGCCGTCGAACATGCTCAGCAGCCCGGCCAGGTACCGCACGCCGCCGGCGATGTTCTCCTCGGGATTCCACGGATCGACGCCCAGCTCGCGCGCGGTGGCCGGCATGAGCTGCATGAGGCCAATCGCGCCGGCGCGCGATCGCGCCGCCGGGTCCCACGCCGACTCGACGGCGATGATGGCCCTGACCAGGGCGGGGTCCACGCGGTTGGCGCGCGCGTTTGCGGCGACGGCCGCGTCGAAGGCGGCCGCCCCGCGGCGCGCGCGCGTCGCGGGCGCACCCGGGACGGCCAGCGTGGCGGACGCGCGCCGGTACTGGGTGTCGAGGTAGTTGGCCGCGGCCTCGCGGCCCAGGCCGAGCATCAGCATCTTCTGCGCGTTGTCGAGGGCCGCGCGCGTGATGCGGCCGCTGACGACATCGGCAATCTCGCGTGCGGAGTAGCCGAGTTGCTGGAGCTGATACGCCGTGTTGTCGCGGGCGGCGACACCCGCCGCGGCCGGCGCGCGCCACGTCTGCCCGGCCGCCTCGGCCTCCTGCAGGACCCGGAAGTCCAGCGGGCGGCCCGAGGCGGTCTCGCCGAGGACCGCGTCGGCCAGGGTCGCGAAATCGGCCCACGCCGCGGTGCGCGCGCCCTCGCCCAGCGAGGCGCGTTTCAGCGCGAGCGCGTCGAACGCCCGGCGGAGGCTCGGCAGATCGAGCACCCGGACCTGCACTGTCGCCGGAGCCTCGCGCTGGGCGCCGCGAGTTGTGGCGCGCTGCGGCGCGGCTGCTCCGAACGCGGCAGATGCGCAGAGCGCGACGCCGAGGGCCAGGAGAGGTCTCATGGGCAGCGGCCGGGTACGGAAAACCCGTGCGGATCGATCCCGTCCGCACGACGTCGGGCAGGTGGAGCAGGTGGGGCAGGTCCGCCAGCTTCCCCAGCTGGCTCCCAGCGCCCCTACCCGGATCGCCGCCCCTCTCGCCGCACCCGCGCGATCGTGGCCACGATCGCGCGCGGCGTGAACGGCTTCTGCAGGAAGGCGGCAAGGCCGCTCGCTTCGAGGCGTTCGCGCACCTCGGAGGCGAGGTTGCCGCTCGCCAGGATCTCACGCCCGGCTCGATCGCCTGCAACCGCTCGAACACCTGGTCGCCACGCAGCTTGGGCAGGCCGTAGTCCATCAGCACCAGCTCGATCTCGTCGTGCCGCGCGCGGAACACGTCCACCGCCTGCTCGCCGTCGTGCGCCACGATCGTCCTGTGGCCCCTGGATCGTCAAGACCACGACGAGCAAATCGCTCAGCGACGGCTCGTCTTCGACGACGAGCACGGTGAGTTGCGCGTGGACGGCGGGCTCCAGTCGGTGTCGAACCCCTCCAGCTTGTGCGTGAACTGGTTCTTCTCGGGCGCCACCAGATCGAGCGCGGCGAACTCCAGCGCGAAGACGGCAGCGACGCCGGGCCGGCCCGAGAGGAGGTGCTGCAGGACCAACCCCATCAGTATAGCCACGACGTTGCGGGCGGCCCCGCTATTTCACGCGTGAGCCGCCTTGCCGGCCGCCTGCAGGTCGGGCACGTTGCACGCCACCCGCCACTGGTCCACTTTCGAGGCCAGCCCCGCGGCTTCCAGGTAGTCGTCGGCCAGGGGCGTCCCCGCCGGCTCGTGCTGTGTGGCGAAGACATCGGCCACGTGCACGGTGGCCACCGCGCGGATGCCGCTGTGCAGGCCAACGCGCGGCTCGTGGTGGAACGCCAGCGCCTCGACGATCGAGTCAGGGAATCCCCAGAGGCCGAGCAGGTACGCGCCCACCTCGGCGTGGCTCGCCCCGAACGTCATCCACTCGGCCTCGCACACCGACGACCGGCCCTTGGTGACAACCTCGGCCACCTTCTTGTACTCGGCGGGGAGCGACGTCGCAAGGATCAGCCGGCCTACGTCGTGGAGCAGGCCCGCGGTGAAGGCGTCGTCGACGTCCTGGCGATCCAGGCGTTCGTGCTGCGCGATGGCCTTTGCGTAGTTGCCGACGCGCAGGCAATGGTCCATCAGCCCCGACAGGCCCAGCGACTTGAGCGTGGCCGCGTCGTGCTCGGAGAACACCTTGACGGAGAGCACGAGCGAGGTGACGGCGTTCATGCCGAGCAGGCTCGCCGCGTGGTGCGGGTCGGAGATGCGCTGCGGGAAGCCGAAGAACGCCGAGTTGACCAGCCGCAGCAGCCGGGCCACCATGCCGACGTCCTCGGCGATGCAGTCGGCCACCCGGCGGATGGACGGGTTGCGCGACTTCATCTCGGTGACCAGGTCCAGGTAGAGCTTCGGCGGGCTGGGCAGCGAGCCGAGCCTGGACACCAGCCGCTGCAGCCGGGGCTCGGCCAGCACCTCGCGCAGCGCGCACGCCCGGAGGATGGTCGCCTTCAGCACCTGCGCGTCGCACGGCTTCGACAGGAACTGGTGCGCCGGCCCGACGGTGGCGAGCATCGTCTCCTCGGACGACTGGCCCGAGAGGATGAAGCGGATCACGTCCGGGTACTGGGCCTTCACCTTTTCGAGCAGCTCCGTGCCCGTCATGCCCCCCATCCGGATGTCGGTCACCACGACGTCGAACGGCCCGCCGGCCAGCGCGTCGAGCGCCTTCTCGGCGCTTTCGACGAAGGTCATGTCCCATTCGTCCACGAACGCGTGCAGCGTCCGTTGCAGGCCCTGAAGGACCCTGACGTCATCGTCCACGAAGAGGATTCTGCTCTTCACGGCAAGCGTTCCTTCTCAAAGGCGGTGTCCGACCCCGCGTGCGCCCTGGTCGCTCCTCAGGCCGGGTCGAGCGGCAGCCTGATGACGAAACGGGTTCCCTCGCCGGGCGCCGACTCGAAGGTCAGCGACCCGTGGTGCTTTCCGACGACGACGGCGTGGGCGATCGCGAGGCCCTGGCCCGTGCCCTTGCCGACCGGCTTCGTGGTGAAGAACGGGTTGAACACCTGGCGGCGGATCGACTCGGGGATGCCCGGGCCCGTGTCCGCGATGCGCACCTCGACGGCGTCCCCATCCAGGCGCGTCGAGACGGTGATCAGTCCCTTGTCCGGCCCGCGTTCGCCGACGACCTCGCCGATGGCCTGCGCGGCGTTGATCAGAATGTTCAGCAGCGCCTGGTTCAGCTCGCCCGCGAAGCAGGGCACGTGCGGCAGGTTCCGCGCGAACTCCGTGCGCAGGTCGGCGACGTACTTCCACTCGTGCCGGGCCACGGCGATGGTGCTCTCGAGCGCGGCGTTGATGTCGACCGGCGTCCGCTCGCCCGTGTCCGGGTGGCTGAACGCCTTCATGGCGCGGACGATCTTCGCCACCCGGTCGACGCCTTCGAGCGACTGCTCGATGGCCGACGGGATCTCGGCCTGCAGGTAGTCCAGGTCCAGTTGGCCCGCCTTCCGGCGGGCTTCCACGCAGCGGGACGGCCGTGGCGGCGCGCCGGCCACCGGGTCCATCTCGCGGCACGCCATCAGCAGCGCCTCCAAGGAGTGGTACGCGTCCTTGAGGAAGTGCAGGTTGTCGCCGACGAACTGGATGGGCGTATTGATCTCGTGCGCGATGCCCGCAGCGAGCTGGCCGATCGACTCGAGCTTCTGCGTCTGGAGCAACTGCGCCTCGCGGGCCAGCGTGGCGCCCGTGCCGCCGACACCCGGGTGGCGCGAGAGGTGGGCGACAACGAGCGTCAGCAGCCAGAGGTCGGCATCCGCGTACGCGCGGTCGCGTCCCATGACGCCGGCCACCAGGCGCGTGCCGTGCTCGTCGAGCGAGGGGACGACCAGGCGACCCGCGTCCACGAGCGGCTGGCACGTGCGCGCGGCGGCCAGGCTGGCGTCCACGACATCAGGGGCGTCGGCGGGGACCGTGCGTTCGGCCGAGGCCCGACCGGCCCTCCAGCAGAACAGGTCGGAGATCGTGTCGTGTTCGAGCACCGCGAGGAACGCCGCCGCGCTGCCGGTCTTCAGGGCCGCCTGCTCGAGCGCGACGGTCACCGCGTCGGCCAGCGGCGCGTGTTCCCCCTGCAGCAGCCGGGCGAACGCCGCCGGGAGGGGCTCGTTGGACGGACGCACGGGGAAGGTCGCCTCCGCGCTCATGCGACCTCCGCGGCACGCTCCCGCATGCGCTTGCGCGTCTCGACCAGCACGTCCCTGTCTCGCAACGCCTCGCGGATGGCGGCGGCCAGGTCCAGCGGGTCGCACGGCTTCGTCAGGAAGCGGTAGACGTGCCCTTCGTTGATCGCGCGCACCGCCGCGTCGACGCTCGGCTGCCCGGTGAGCACGATGCCGACGATGTCCGGCCGGGTGCGGTACAGGTGTCGCAGCAACTCGGTCCCCGACATGCCCGGCATCACCTCGTCGGACACGATGACGTCCACTGGCTCCCTGGCCACCACGTCGAGCGCGTCGTGCGCCGAGCGCGCCTCGAGCATGCGAAACGGCTCCTGGCGCAACCGGCGCTTCAGGGCGCTGGTGATTGCCGGGACGTCGTCGACGAAGAGCACGGTGGACATCGGGGCCTCACGCCGGAAACCCGACGCGCGCGGGGACGGGTCCCGCGCACGCAGAAGATCACCCTCGCGCCCCGGGCCGGGGCACGTGGGCCGGGTGGACATCCGATCAATCGGCGTGAGGCGGGGAGGCTTGAGCGGCCGAGCCGGCGCGCCGCCTCAGTGGTCCGGCTCTCAATGACGGCCACGCACCGCCGTTCGAATGCGGCCGTAATTCGGAACTGGACCACTCACCCGTCCAGGGCCTCGCGGACCCGGTCCGCAAGCGAGGCCGAGGTGAACGGTTTCAGCAGGGACACCACCCTGATCTCCGGGTAGAGCGCTTCCAGCCAGGTGGCCAGTTCGGTGCCGACGCCAGGCAGGGTTTCGTCGGCGATCAACAGGTCGATGACGCCGGCGTGCCGCTCGGCGATCCGCGACGCCTCGCTGCCGCTGGCCGCCGGCAGCACGATGTGTCCGTGGTCGCCCAGGAACAGCGTGGCCAGCTCACGGACGGCGTCGTCGCTGTCCACGACGAGGACGGTCGCCGCCCTGAGCCGCGAGGGTGTGGCCGCGAGATCCGTCGGCGGTTCGCCGGCCGGTCGCGGCCCGGCTTCCACCCGGGGGAACGCGATGGTGAACGTCGTGCCCATGCCCGGCGCGCTCGCGGCCGCGATGTGTCCCCCGCTTTGCTGCACGACGGCATGGACGGTGGAGAGGCCGAGGCCGGTGCCCTTGCCCGGTTCCTTGGTGGTGAAGAACGGCTCGAACAGGTGGCGGCGCACCTCCTCGGACATGCCGCAGCCGTTGTCGCTGACGATCAGGAGCACGTCCCGCGCAGGCCCGTGCTGGCTTCCGACGGGCGCGTCGGCGGCGTTCCGGGTGCTGATCGAGATGCGGCCGTTCGCGCTGATGGCGTCCCGGGAGTTGACCACCAGGTTCATCACCACCTGCTCCACCTCGTGGAGGTCGGCCAGCACCAGTCCGAGGCCGGGTTCGACGTCGATGGTCAACTCGATGCCGTCGCCGATCAGGCGGCGCAGCATCTTCTCCATGTCGGCGACGATCGCGTTCAAGTCGAGGAGGCCCGGCTGGAGGACCTGCTTGCGGCTGAAGGCGAGCAGCCGGCGCGTGAGCGCGGCGGCGCGGCCGGCGGCCTTGGTCACCTGTTCGAGGTACCAGCGCCCCTTGTCGTCGAGCGAGGGGCGGGCCCCGGCCAGTTCCGAGTAGCCGCTGATGGCGATCAGCAGGTTGTTGAAGTCGTGGGCGACGCCGCCGGCCAGGCGGCCCACCGCCTCCATCTTCTGCGCCTGCCGGAGCTGTTCCTCGAGGCGCGTGCGGGCGCTCACGTCGGCGATCGCGACCAGCCAGGCGGCGCGGCCGTCCAAGGCGACCGGCCGGGTGGTCACCTCGACGTCGAGGATCGTCCCGGTCCGGGTCCGGTGCCGCTGGGCGCGCACGCCGTCGTGACTCGCCGCCGGCGCGTCGAGCACCAGCTCCCCGGTTGTGCCGGGCGCGAGCAACTCGTGCATCGAGAGCCGCCGGAACTCGTCTGCGCTGTAGCCGTACATGCGGCGCGCCGCGTCGTTCGCGTCGAGCACGGCCGAGGACTGCGGATCGACGACGCAGACCGGGTACGGCATGGCGTCGAAGACGGCGCGGTAATCGGCCGCCGTGTCGCGCATCGACACGGCATCCTCCAGGACCATAGCGGCACCGCAAGAGGGAGAGCGGATCGACCCGGGCGGACGCGCGGGCAACCGCGACGCGCGCCCCGGCCCCACCACTGCAGTAATCGACCGTTCGGCCGTCGACTGGAACGCGACGCCCGTCGGAGCGGGGCCGCGCGCCACGTGAGGCTTCCGGCCGCGGCCCTGTGACGGCATAATGGCGCGGTGCAGGAACCCAGGCGCATGGGCGACGTGCAGTCGCCCGTCATCCCCATCACGGCGCGGCTCATCCGCGAGCACCCGGGCACGATCTCGCTGGCGCAGGGCGTCGTGTCATTCGGCCCGCCGCCCGACGCGCTGGCCGCGCTCGCCGCGTTGCCGGCGGGGACCGAGGAGCACCGGTACGGGCCGGTCGAGGGCGACCCGGCGCTGATCGAGGCGCTGTCGGCCAAGCTCGAGGCGGACAACGGGATCCGGGTGGACGGGGCCAGCCGCGTGATCGTCACCGCGGGCGGCAACATGGCGTTCGTGAACGCCGTGCTCGCCATCACCGATCCGGGCGACGAGGTGATCCTGCAGGCGCCCTACTACTTCAACCACGACATGGCCGTCGTCATGGCCGGGTGCCGGAGGGTGGCGGCACCGACCGACGCGCAGGGCCAGCTGCAGCCCGATGCCATCCGCCGCGCGATCACGCCGCGGACGAGGGCGGTGGTGACGATCTCGCCGAACAACCCGACGGGCGCCGTGTACCCGGAGGCGGCGCTGCGCGAGGTGAACGCGCTCTGCGCCGAGCGGGGCGTCTATCACATCCACGACGAGGCGTACGAGTACTTCACGTACGGCGGCGCGCGGCACGTCTCCCCGGGCGCGTTCACGGGAGCCCAGGCGCACACGATCTCGCTGTTCTCCCTGTCGAAGACCTACGGCATGGCCGGCTGGCGCATCGGCTGCCTGGCGGTGCCGGCGGGACTCTTCGAGGCGATCAACAAGATCCAGGACACCATCCTCATCTGCCCGACGCGCATCTCGCAGCGCCTGGCGGTGGCCGCGCTGGCGTGCGGCTCGGCCTACTGCCGCGCCAAGGTGGCGGCGCTGGCGCGGGTGCGGGACATCGTGCTCGCCTCGCTCGGCCAGATCGCGGACCTCTGTGCGACGCCGCGCCCGGACGGCGCCTTCTACTGCCTGCTGCGCGTGGACTCGCCGCTCGATCCGCTGGTGCTGGTCGAGCGCCTCGTGCGCGAGCATCGCGTCGCCGCGGTGCCGGGCACCGCGTTCGGCCTCGACGGGTGCACGCTGCGCGTATCGTACGGGGCGCTGGACGCGGCGACGGTGGCGGAGGGAATGGAGCGGTTGGTGCGAGGGGTTCGGGGGATCGTGGGGCAGCGGCGGGAGTGAAGACCCGCCTTCGCTGCTGCGCCGCCAGCAGCACTCGGCTTGCAGCTTCGGCGTGGCAGGCCCGCCCTGCTGCCTGTACGTTGGGGGGGCCTGCTGCCTGTGGTTACCAGATGGTTCTTGCGGGGTACTGCGTGACCAGCGGGTCGGGTGTCAGGATGGCCAGGCCGTGCACGATGGCCTGGCTGACCAGCATCCGATCGAACGGGTCGCGGTGCAGCGCCGGCAGATGCGACACGTGCAGCGCGGACTCCTCGTCGATCGGCAGCGGCGCGACGCCGTGCGCCTCGCGCATGTCCCGCACGAACCGCTCGGGCGATTTCATCGGCAGGCGCCCGAGCCCATGCTTGATCGCGATCTCCCACGCCGACGCCGCGCTCAGGTACACTTCGTTGTCCGGTGCCCGGAACAATTCGCGCGCGCGGCCGGACAGCCGCGGCGCATCGCTGATCAACCACAGGAATGTGCAGGTATCGAGCAGGAGTCTCATCGACGCCTGCCTTTCCGGGGCGTGCCGTACGGAGGCGCCTGCTCCGCCGCCCTGAGCGGCCGCCCTCCGGCCTCGTCCTCGCCGAGGGCGTAGAAGGTGGCCTCGATCGCCGGAGGCAAGGGATCGAAAAACGCGGCCGGCACCACGAGCCCCTTGGCAAGGCCGATCGGGCGCGGCTCGGCGCGGGCGGTCTCGACCGCGCGGAGTTCGGCCACCGGGCGATTGCGCTTGCAGATGAGCACACGCTCGCCGCGCGTGGCGGCCTCGACGTACTCGGACAGCTTCGCTTTGGCCTCGAAGATGTTGACTATGATCATGACCATATTATTGGTCATGTTATAGGCGCTCGTCAAGGTCTCATCCTGGCCCTTGGTCGCGCTGGTTCCCACAGGTCCGAGCGGCCGCCCTTCGACGTCGCTCAAGGCGCCGTGAGCGTACCGGACGGCGAAGGTCGGAGACCCCGCCGTATAATCCGCGAATGCGCACCTCCTGTCTCGTCGTCGTTCTTGTCCTCCTGCTGGTCTGTGTGCCCGCCGGCCAGGCCCCGCCGCAGGCGGGTTCGGACAGCTTCCACCTGACGCTCCAGGCCCCCATCCGCACGTGGGATGAAGCGATTCCACTCGGCAACGGCCTGACCGGCGGCCTGTTGTGGGGCGAAGGGCGAACGCTCCGCCTGTCGCTGGATCGCGCCGACCTCTGGGATCTCCGCACGCCCGAGATCTACCTGGCCGACGACTGGAACTACGCGGCCATCCAGCGTCTGGTGAAGGCGCGGGATCAGAAGGAACTCGTGCGGCGGTTCGATGCGCCGTTCGAGGAGATCCCGTACCCGACGAAGCTGCCCGGGGCGCGGCTGGAGCTGACGCTGCCCGAGGGCAGCAAGGCGCGCGAGTTCTCGCTCGACCTGGCGGAGGCGGTGGGGCGCGCGCGGTTCGATGGCGGGAGCGCAGAGGCCTACTTCAGCGCCACCGAGCCGGTGGCGCTGCTGCGCGTGCGCGGCGGCTCGCCGGCGTTCACGCTGGTGCCCCCGGCGGCGCTGGCAAAGCTCGGCTACAAGGCGCCGCAGCACGGCGAGGACGCCTCGTCGGCATGGCTGGTGCAAGAGACGGCGCTCGGCCTGGTCTACGCGGTGCACGCCGCCAGGCGGACGCTCAGCGCCGGCCAGACCGAGTTCGCGGTGGCCATCGCGTCGAGCCGGGAAGGCGCCGACCCGCTGGCGATCGCGAAATCGCGCACATCGTCGGCGCTCGCCCGCGGCTTCCAACGGCTGCTCGTGCCCCATCGCGCGTGGTGGCAGCGCTTCTGGCGGTCCTCGTCGGTGAGCGTGCCCGACGCGGCGATCCAGCGGCAGTACAACCTGGTGCGCTATTTCTACGGCGCCGGGGCCCGGCGCATCGCTCCGCCGATCCCGCTCCAGGGCGTGTGGACCGCGGATGCCGGGACGCTCCCGCCGTGGAAGGGCGACTTCCACTTCGATCTCAACGTGCAGCTCACCTACTGGCCGTACCTGCAGGCCGGCCACCTGGACGAGGGCGCCGGCTACCTCGATTTCATGTGGAACCTCGTACCCAGGCACCGGACGTTCGCCAGGCGGTTCTTCAACGCGCCCGGCATCGTCGTGCCCGGCGTGATGGCGCTCGATGGTCAGCCGCTGGCCGGCTGGGGGCAGTACTCGCTGTCGCCTGTGCAGGGCGCGTGGGTGGCCCAGGCGTTCTACCTGCACTGGCGCTACACGGCCGATCGGCGGTTCCTGGCCGAACGCGCGTACCCGTACAGCGCGCTCGTCGCCGAGGCGCTGGTGTCGCTGATGCAGCCAGACGAGCGTGGCCGGCTGAAGCTGCCGCTCTCCAGCTCGCCCGAGATCCACGACAACTCGCTGGCCGCGTGGATGACGCCGCTCACCAACTACGACCTGTCGCTCATCCGCTTCCTGTTCGGCTCGTTGCGCGAGATGGCCGGCGCGCTCGGGCGCGCCGACGAGGCGGCGACGTGGCGCGGCCTGCTCGAGCGGATGGACGACTTCGCGGTGGATCCCGCCAGCGGCGCGCTGCGCGTGTCACCCACCGAATCACTGACCGCGTCGCATCGCCACCTGTCGCACCTGATGGCGATTCATCCGCTGGGGCTGCTGACGATCGAGGGCAGCGAGGCGGACCGGCGGACGATCGCGGCATCGCTCGATCAGTTGGAGGCGCTGGGCACGAAGGCGTGGGTGGGGTACAGCTTTGCGTGGGCCGCGTGCATGGAAGCGCGCGCGGGGCGGCAAGAGAAGGCCCTGCCGTACCTCGAGACGTTCGTGAAGGCGTTCATCCTGCGCAACGGGTTCCACGCCAACGGCGACCAGACGAAGTCCGGCTACTCGAACTTCACGTACCGGCCGTTCACGCTCGAAGGGAATTTCGCGGCCGCGCAGGCGGTACACGAGATGTTGCTGCAGAGCTGGGGCGGCACGGTGCGCATCTTCCCGGCCGTGTCGACGCGGTGGGCCGACGCGTCGTTCACGGACCTGCGCGCCGAGGGCGGCTACAAGGTGAGCGCGCGCCGGCAGGGCGGGCGCATCGTCGAGGTGCGCATCGAGGCGACGCTGGACGGGACGCTGCGGTTGCGCGACCCGTTCGGGGGCGCCAACGCGGCGTGGACGCGCACGGCACGCGGACAGACGACGAAGGTCGCGGCTGCCGGGTTGGTTGGCGTGCGCGAGTTCGCGTTGCGCGCGGGGGAGAGCCTCGTTGGTCGCCGGACACAGGGCTGAAGCCCTGTGCCGCGACCCTCTTCAGGCCCGGGCGAGCAGGAATGCCGATCCGTAGGGCGGGGCTTCCCGCCTCCGCGCGGCCGTGGCACAGTGCCGCGCTGCGGCGCCCTTCGGCAAGCTCAGGGCGCGGTGAGCCTGTCGAACCGCGGGGCCTCGCCGTAGTGCAACGAAGGCGGGCAGACCCGGGGCCACTTGTAGTAGGCTGAGATGTTCGAACAGCCCGTGGCGGGATCGCCACGCGGCGTGCTTTGGGGGCATCGATGAAACATGTGATCGCGTCCGGCGTCATCGTGGCGGTCGTCTTCGGCATCGGCGTGGCGGGCGCCTCCGCGCAGCCCGCGGGGGGAAATTTGAGAAGTCCGACAGCGCTCAACGAGAAGGCTCCGGAGACGTACAAGGCGAAATTCGAAACGAGCAAGGGCGACTTCGTCGTCGAGGTGACCCGCGCCTGGGGGCCCAACGGCGCCGACCGGTTCTACAACCTCGTCAAGAACGGCTACTACGACAACGTCCGCTTCTTCCGCGTCCTCTCCGGGTTCATGGCGCAGTTCGGCATCAACGGCGACCCGGCGTTCAACAAGGTGTGGCAACAGGCCCGCATCCCCGATGACCCGGTGAAGCAGGGCAACAAGCGTGGCTACATCACCTTCGCCACCGGCGGGCCGAACACCCGGACCACGCAGGTGTTCATCAACTACGGCGACAACAGCCGCCTCGACAGCGATGGGTTCGTCGCGTTCGGGAAGGTCACGACCGGCATGGACGTCGTGGATGGCCTGTATGCCGGCTACGGCGAGGGCGCGCCGCGCGGCAACGGTCCCGACCAGGGCCGCGTGCAGATGGAAGGCAATGCGTACCTCATCAAGGACTTCCCGAAGCTCGACTTCGTGAAGAAGGCGACCATCATCCAGTAGACATCCTGGGAGCGTGTCCGAATATGCCACACACGCTCCCAGTAGCCGCGCTTCGCGCGGGAGTTCCCACCCTTCTCTGCATTCCCGCCGACGAAGTCGGCGTCACTAGGAGCGTGTCGGGCTTTGCTCGGACACGCTCCTAGCCGAACATCACCGATCGCATCGACAGCGAACCCATGTCGAAGCCGGTGACGGGGAAGCGGACGATGTCCCCCGAACTGGCGGCGCCGGCGGCGTACAGCAGCGGCAGGTAGTGCTCGGGCGTCGGGTGCGCCATGCGGCCATCGTCGGTGTCCAGCACGCGCACGAGCGCGTCGGTGTCGTGCTGCTCGATGGCGCGCGTCACCTCCGCGTCGACGCGCGCGGCCCACTCCGGCGTCGAGAGATCGTCGTTGAGCGCGTGTGTCATCGCATAGCGCAGGTTGTGCGTGAGGTTGCCGCTTGCAAGGATCAGCACCTTCTCGTCGCGCAGCGGGGCCAGCGTGCGGCCGAGCGCCAGGTGCTGCGCCGGCGCCAGGTCGACGTCGAGGCCTACTTGCACGACTGGGCAGTCGGCCTCCGGCCGCAGGTGGACCAGCACGCTCCACGTGCCGTGATCGAGACCCCAGTCGTTGGAGATCCCGGCCTTGTCTCCCAGCAACTCCACGACGCGCCTGGCGAGGTCGAGACTGCCTGGCGCGCGGTACTCGATCTTGAACAGCTCGTAGGCGAACCCGCTGAAGTCGTGGATCGTGCGCGGGTGGGCGTTGCCGGTGACGAACGTCCCGGGGACGTACCAGTGTGCCGAGACGGCGAGAATCGCCGACATCTTCGGCAGCCACGCGGCCAGCGCGCGCAGGCTGCGGCTCCACGTGTTGTCCTCGATGGCGTTGACAGGCGAGCCGTGGCCGACGAAGAGGACGGGCATGCGGCTGGCGGGCTGGGCCGGGCCGTCAGGGGTCATGGGCGTAGGCTTCGGATGGCAGACGTGGACGGTCGATGGCAGATCTCCTGTCGCGGGCCCCCTCCTTACACGAACAGCAACAACCCCGCCCATGGTAGCACCGCCGCAACGAAATAGACCGCCGTCAGCAGCGCGACGACCCGGTGCACGCCCAGAACATACAGCGAGACCCCGATGGTGCAGGTGATGAGCTTGATCCCGGTGACCGCCGGGACGAGCCCGAAGACCGTCATCGCGCGGGCGGCAAGCGGGTTGGCCTCGGCGGGAAGGCCGTGCAGGGACACTCCCTGGTAGGTGAGGACGCCGTCGATGGCCTGCGTCAGCAGAAAGGCGACGATCGCGATGTAGCCGTAACGTGCGCGTTTTTCGGCAGTTGCGAGGAATGTGACGAACTGTCTGCTTCGCGTGATCATCGGCGTGTTCCAGGATTGAACAGTCTCCAAGCGCCAAAGCGAAAAAACGGGCCATTCTCAGCGGCCAGCCGCTTCTGACCAAATAGATAGGCGAGAAGCGTGCCCGTCGAAGCAGGCGTACGCGCCCGACCGCACAGCCCTTCGCGATGTTAGCTAACTCGTTATTTCTGAGTGTGATGGCGCAAGTGTCAGCCCGACTGGCCGTCGAGGCGGATTCCCGGCTGGCGCGCGGGCGGTGTTCCGTTCCGGACGGCGTGTCTCACGACGGCACACTTGCGCACACTGGGGGGACTAAGAGGGTCCTGATGTCCGCCCTTCGACTTGCTCAGGGCGCCGCGAGCTTGTCGAATGGCGAAGGTCCGAGGGTCGTCGTGCGGACGTTCTCAATCGCCCGACATCTTTGGCAGCGCCGTGCGCAGGTTGGCGGACGTCCAGGCGCCGAAGACGGCGAGCGCTACGACCGTGCCCATCACCAGGGCGCACACCCCGATGAGCATCGCTTGCGCCAGTGCCAGCAGGATGACGTTGAAGATCGCTCCGGGCGTGGGATGGAGATCGGCGCCGAGGACGCCGGCGGAGGCGAGCATCGCGAACAGGATGCCGGCGATGCGGAAGGCGCCACGCCGGTCGCCCCCGCCCAGGTGCAGGTTCCGCATCGTGAGCAGGAGTGCCCCCGCCAGCAGGCCGACGACCCTGTGCCGGCCGGCGAGGAGCGTGCCCGGAACGAAGCGCGCATCGCCGAAAACGGACAGGCCGCCCGACGCCTCGCACCCGCCCGTCGGCGGCGCCATCGTCACGGCATCGGCGCCGGACGGCGCGGCCCCGCGGGCGCCCGGCGTCGCCCGGGCCGGCCGTCGCGACGCGCTCGACGGTCAGGGCGTCGGGGACAGGCAGCGGTGCGCCGCAGGACGGGCAGGTGATGGGCATGCCCGGCTATTGCAGGCCGAGGATTGACAGCGGGACTAGGATGGTGGGGGTTCACCTGATCGGCCGTCAACAAGGAGGCCAGCCGTGCCCGAGCAACGGATGAGCGTGACCGAAGTGGCCACCTGGGTGGCTGGCGTGCTGCCGGAATACCTGGGCCAGTACGAAGTGCTGGACCACCTGTTCGTACGCAACACGGTCCGCGTCGTGACCGTGCGCAGGGACGCCTTCTACGACATCCCTCGCGATCGATGGGATGCCACCTCCGACGAGGGCACGCACGCGGTGATTGGCGGAGAGCTCCGGTTGTGGGCGCGGCGCGTCATGCCCGCGCACGCGTGACGCGAACTGCGAGGACACAACGGGTTGTCGTGCTCGCGGCAGCCGTGTGGTTGGCGACGCTGCCGTCGCTGACCGCGCAGGCGCCCAAACCCGTCTCGTTCGCGGCCTCGGCCAGCAAGCAGGCGTTCGTCCGCGCGAGCGCCGAGACGATCACCGCGGCGCAGTTGAAGGCGTCGCTCTCCTTCGTCGCTTCTGACGAGATGGAAGGCCGCGCGGACCCATCGCGGGGCCTCGACATCACCGCGCAGTTCCTGGCGGCATCGCTCGCCCACCTGGGCGCGAAGCCCGCTGGCGACGATGGGACCTACCTGCAGCGCATCGCGCTGAGGAAAGACCGGGTCGTCGCCGACGGCACGACGGTCGAGCTGGGAGCCGCAAAGTTCGCCTGCGGGAAGGACTTCTTCGCCTCGCCCACCCCCGGCTCAATCACCGCGCCGATGGTCTTCGCCGCCGACGGCTGGTTCGTCAAGGCGAAGACCGTCGACCCGTACCAGGGGATGGACCCGACAGGGAAGATCGTCGTGCTCACCTCGGGCGGGTTGCCGCCCGGCGTCACCTTCAACGACCTGAACGGCAAGCAGGGCGAAGACTGGATCTCTCCGGCCGCCTACGCGCGGCAGAAGGGCGCGGTGGCCATCGTCCAGCTGCAGTCGCTTCTCACGCAGGCCAACCCCGACACGATGGAGCGGCTGCGCCGCAGCGCCGAGGACGGCCGGTACTACGTCGAGAAGCTCAGCCGCCCCGCGGAACAACTGCCGACGATCACGGCGAACCTGAGCCTCGCGCAGGCGATCTTCAACGGTCAGAAGGTGAGCGCGCGCAGCGTGCTGATGAGCTTCCCCGAAGGCGGACCCGCGGTGAAGCCGTTCGAGCTCACCCCGGACAAAACGATCACCATCACCGTGAAGACCGCGTTCGACACCACGTACACGCAGAACGTCGTGGCGATCGTCGAGGGCAGCGATCCCGTTCTGAAAGACGAGTACGTCGCCATCGGCGCGCACTACGACCACGTGGGCACGATGAAGGGCGCCGGTGACACGGTCTACAACGGCGCGGACGACGACGGCAGCGGGACGGTGGCGATGCTGGCGATGGCCGAGGCGCTGCGCAAGGCGCCGCATCCGCCAAAGCGCTCGGTGCTGTTCGTGTGGCACATGGGCGAAGAGATGGGCATGTGGGGGTCGCGCTACTTCACCACGTACCCGACGGTGAGGCTGGACAGGGTGGTGGCGCAGCTGAACATCGACATGATCGGGCGCAGCAGGCCGGCCGGCGACACCAACCCGCGCAACCGGGACCTGTCCGGGCCCAACGAGCTGTACGTGATCGGGTCGAAGATGATGAGCGACGAGCTGGGCGCGCTCAGCGAGGCCGTCAACGACAGCTACCTGAAGCTGGCGTTCAACTACAAGTACGACGACCCGAAGGACCCCGAGCAGTTCTTCTACCGCAGCGACCACATCCACTACGCGACCAGGGGCGTCCCGATCATCTTCTACTTCACCGGCGTGCACGCCGACTACCACGGCCTGGGCGACGAGGTGTCGAAGATCGACTTCCCGAAGTTCGAGAAGATCACGCGCACGATCTACCTGACGCTGTGGGAACTTTGCGAGATGAAGACGCGGCCGAAGGTGGATCGGAAGGTGAGCGGGGAGCGGTAGGACGGATGCGGATGGTAGATGGTAGATGGTAGATGGTAGATGGTAGATGGCCCGTACACTGCGACCCCGACAGGCGGTCTACCGTCTACCAACTACCGGCTCTTCCCCTTCTTGAACCGCGCCTTCTGCGCAGCGGTCATCTTCTCCGTGGCGTACTGGTAGATGAGCCGAGGCGCGCGGTCCTTCCACTCGAGCAGGAAGGCCTCGACCGGTTCCGGGTTCACCTTCCACGCCTCGCGGAGGAACCAGCCGACGCCCAGGTGCACGACGCGGTCGGGGTCGAGCATCAGCGGTCGCACGCAGTCGAGGAGCGATCCGGTGCGTGCGGCGCCGCCCGGCAAGGCTGAAGCCTTGCCCTACGAGCGACGCTTCATCCTCAACACAGGCGAACTCCGGGGTCAGTGGGCGGTGGGGTTCCTGTCC
>Ga0315273_10004895_pt1 | contig 16496 bp, 9 predicted proteins | sample YL17G02_0_MG_FD_205753 | JGI IMG/M metagenome (GOLD analysis project Ga0315273, IMG submission 205753) | Sediment microbial communities from Yellowstone Lake, YNP, Wyoming, USA - YL17G02_0 | ecosystem: Environmental > Aquatic > Freshwater > Lake > Sediment | place: USA: Wyoming | collected... | reverse complement strand
GCGGCAGCCACGCCGAACTGGTCGCCCGCAACGGCGTGTACGCCGAGATGTGCCGGACGCAGATGCTCGAGGAGGAGCTCCAGGAGACGGTGTAGGGGGGCAGTGCCCGGTCGGCGGGCAGAGGTGCCGTGGCGCTTCGCGAAGCGGCCCCTCGAATCAAGCCGACAGCGAAGTCCTGAGCCCCTCGACGCTGCTCGGGGCTCCCTGAGCCTGTCGAAGGGAGCGAAGTCGAAGGGCGTCAGTCTGCAAAACGTGCCGTGAGGGCCAGGACTGGTACGGGGCGGCCCCCTTCGACTTCGCTCCCTTCGGCTACGCTCAGGGCAGGCAGGGCAGGCAGGGGGCCGCCCCTACGACGGACAGATTCAGGTGTAGGGGCAACCCCCCGTGGTTGCCCCACGTCAGGTCGGCGACGAGTCCCGGCAAGGCATGGTTTGCCGCCCTTCGACGTAGCTCAGGGCGCCCCAAGCAGCGTCGAGGGGCGGCTTGCGTGAGCGGGGACGCGAAGCGAAGCACCGCGGCGCCGGAGGCCCGGCAGCGATACCGAGCGTGGCGGTAGGGCGTGAGCGGGGACGCGGAGCGAAGCGCCACGGCACCGGAGGCCCGGTAGCGACACCGAGCGTGGCGGTAGGGCGTGAGCGGGGCCGCTTCGGAAGCCGTCCTCCCGCCGAACGGGAGTCGCCGACGGGAAGCAGGACACGGAGGAGTCGGGCAGCCTGTGACCACTCAAGACGACGATATCGCCGGAAAAGCCTACGACGCCGTGCTCATGCGGCGGTTGATGGGATATCTGCGTCCGTACTGGCTGTGGGTCATCGGCGCGCTCGCGGCCATCGTCGGCGGTGCGCTGCTCCAGCTGGCCCAGCCCTACCTGATGAAACTCGCCATCGATCGGTACATCGCCAACGGCGACGTCGACGGGATGAACCGCATCGCGCTGCTGTTCCTGTCGGTGTTGGTCGGGTCGTTTGTCCTCGAGTATCTGCAGGCCTTCGTGCTGCAGATGATCGGCCAGCGCATCATGTACGACCTGCGGATGCAGATCTACGCGCACCTGCAGCGGTTGGATGTCGCCTTCTACGATCGCAATCCGGTGGGCCGCCTGATGACGCGTGTGACGACCGACGTCGACGCGCTCAACGACCTGTTCACCTCCGGCGTGGTGTCGATCTTCGGCGACATCTTCACCCTGGCCGGCATCATGATCGTGCTCGTCACGATGAACTGGCGGCTGGCGCTGGTCGTCTTCTCGGTGCTCCCGCTGATCGTCCTCGTCACGCAGTGGTTCCGCCGCAACGTGCGCGATTCTTACCGGACCGTGCGCGCGTGGATCGCGAAGATCAATACGTTTCTCCAGGAGAACATCACGGGGATGGCCACCGTGCAGCTGTTTCGCCGGGAGGCGCGCAACTACGGCCGTTTCGACGAGATCAACCGGGGCCACCGCGACGCGAACATCGATTCGATCTTCTACTACGCGGTGTTCTATCCGGCGATCGAAGTGGTCGGCGCGCTGGCGACGGCGCTCATCATCTGGCGCGGCGGCGGCGACGTGGTCTCACACGCGGTGACGCTGGGCACGCTGGTCGCCTTCATCCAGTATTCCCAGCGGTTCTTCCGGCCGATCAGCGACATGTCGGAGAAGTTCAACATTCTGCAGTCGGCCATGGCGGCCTCCGAGCGGATCTTCAAGCTGATCGACACGCCCGTGGTGATTGCCAGCAGCGCACCGGCCAGGAATGCGGCGTGGCGGGGGCACGTCGTGTTCGACGGGGTATGGTTCGCGTACGCCGGTGACGACTTCGTGCTCCGCGACGTGTCGTTCGAGGTCAGGCCGGGCGAGCGGATCGGCATCGTCGGCGCGACCGGGGCCGGGAAGAGCACGATTATCAATCTGCTGATGCGGTTCTACGACGTGAGCCGCGGGCGCGTGCTGGTCGACGGCGTCGACATCCGCGACATCGAACTGGCGGAATTGCGGCGACTGTTCAGCCTGGTGCTCCAGGATGTGCACGTCTTTTCGGGAACGATTGGCGGCAATATCCGGCTTGGCGATGCGACCATTGACGACCAGCGCGTGCGGGCGGCCGCCAGCGCGGTGCACGCGGACCGCTTCATCAACCGGCTGCCGGACGGGTACGGCACGGCCGTCGCCGAGCGGGGCGCCACGCTGTCGACGGGGCAGAAGCAACTCCTGTCGTTCGCCCGCGCGCTCGCTTTCGACCCGCGGATTCTCGTCCTCGACGAGGCCACGTCGAGTGTCGACACCGAAACCGAGCTGCTGATTCAGGACGCGCTGCACGTGCTGATGGCCGGCCGCACCACGATCGCGATTGCACATCGACTGTCGACCATTCAGGACGTGGACAAGATCCTGGTCTTGCACAAGGGGCAACTGCGGGAAGCCGGCACGCACCAGGAACTGCTGGCGCGTCGGGGAATCTACTACCGGCTGTATCAGCTGCAGTACAAGAATCAGGAGCGGCTGCCGGATCGTCTGCCCTTAGGACACTGACCGGAATAGCTTTGTCACCTTGACCGCCGATGCATCCCGCCTCGCCGCGTTGCTCAACGCTCAAATACTCCCGGTATTCTCGCGTTTCGCGCCTTGCGATCCGGGCGCCTCGACGCCCAAGATGGCCAACCTATTCCGGTCAGTGCCCTTAGCGCCGCCCCTGGTGGAGCCAATCGCCTGATGGGCATTGTGCATCGCGTCAGTGTGTTCCCCCGAGCGCCGACCGCACGCCGTCTCGTGTCTGCGGGCCGACGATTCCTCCGCGTCCCCGCTCACGCAAGCCGGCAAAACGTGCCTTGCCGGGACGTGTCGCCGACCTGACGCTCGGGGCCCCGATCCGCGACCCTGTCCTGGCCCTCACGGCACGGTTTGCAGACTTCGCCATCGGCTTGGTTCGAGGGGCCGCTTCGGAAGTCGTCCCCCCGCAAACGTGGTCCCGCGCGCCAGTGGTTCCCCCGAACCTCCAATCCCTGACCCCGATCACCGCTTGACGATTCTGATGTTTCCGCTGAACGAGCTGAGCTGCAGTACCGCGGAGCCGTCACCAAACGTGCCCTGCACCGACTGCCGCATCCGACGGCCGCGGCCCGCCGGCGTGTCGCCCCCAAACTTCGAGGTCAACACCAGGTCGCTCGTGATGTCTCCGCTGAAAGTCGAGGCAGAGACCTCGATGCCGACCTTGTCGCTCGTGTAGACGTTGACGTCCCCGGAATGCGAGGTCAGCTCGTAGCGCCCGCCCTTGGCGAGCGGGCCAGCGAAGGCAATCTCGCCGCTGATCGACTTGGCGGAGACGCGGTTCGACGTGACCTCTTCGGCCTTGACGTCGCCACTGATGCTGCTGATCTGAATCTCGCCGGCCTTGACATCCTTGAGCGTCACGCCCCCGCTGATGCTGCCGACCGTCAGGGTTCCGCTCGACTTCGCGGTCGTGAGGTGGACGTCCCCCGAGATGGACTTGACCGAACGCACATCGGACGCCGCGGTGACCGACAGGCTGCCGCTAATCGTATTGGCGTGGAGCTCGCCGTCCAGACCCGTCAGTTTCTCGTCGCCCGAAATCGACTTGACGTTGACTGCGGCTGACCTCGGCACGGTGACCGTGTAGTCGACCGACACGCTGATGTTCCGCCGGCCTTCCGGGTAGCGCGTCCGCACGTCGACGCGGTTGGCGGTGGCTGTGACCTCGATCGTGACGTCCTTGAACTCGTCGGCGTTCTTGCCCTTCTTGACGGCGTCGATGACGACCTGATCGCCTGAGCCGCCCGTGATCACGATGTTGCCCGAGATGTTCGAGAGGTCGAATGTCCCGCCCTTGGCGAGCGGAACCGTCTTCGAGAATTTCTCGGTCTGCTGCTGGCCCTGGTCAGCGATGGACGGCGCGGCACTCGCCGGCACGGCGGCACGCGCGGGTCCCGCCAGCAGCACCACACCGGCGATCGAGAAAGCGGTGAGAAAACGGCATGTCTTCATGATGTCCCCTGTCTACGATTTGATCACGCCCCCGATGATCCTGGCCGCGCCCGCCTGGTCGCCCTTTCTCATGACGTTGATGAGCGCGATGGTGTCTTCGAGCAGCGCGACCTTCTGCCGCAGCGCGTCGAACAGGCTCGTCTGGGCGAGCTGGCTTGCCGGCTGCGACGCGATGGCTGTCCGGCTCTCGCGGATGGCCTGGTCGATGATGCCCATGTTCTTCTGAAGCGTGGCGGCGACGGCCGGGTCGAGCACTGCCTGCTCTGTGGCGACGATCGTCTCGAGTCCGGTAATGGCCTGCTGGTAATTGGCATCGGCGATCCGCAAGTACTCGCCAACATCTTTGACGGTGTCGCTGCCCGAAGGGTGCACCGCGGCCGCGGTGGCCTGGGCGGGCCCGGTCTGGGCCGGTCTCGTCGGCTGCGGCGAGAGTCGAGGCCCTCGCAGCACGACGACACTGGTGACCACCGACACAACCATCACCGCCGCCATGGCCAGCGCGACACGCGCGCCGGTCCAGAATGTCCGGGGGCTGGCGGGCGTTGGCGCCGCCAGTTGATGCGCAATCCGCGCCCACACCTCGGGCCGTGGTGCGTGCGTGGGCAGCGTCCTGGCGCTCCGCCGGATCTCACGCAGATCGTCCGCCATGCGGCGGCACGATTCGCATCCAGCCAGGTGGGATTCAAGCGGCTCGCGCGCGGCCTGGTCCAGCCGGTCGTCGACCAAGTCGTCGACCAGCGGCGCCATCCGCTCGCATGCCAGTGCTGTGGGTCGTCTGGTGTCCATCACCGTTCTCCGCGTCTTCGATCCGCGCCCGTTCCGGTCGCCGCTGCCGCGGGCCGCCCGGCGTCATCGGCGGGGCCGCCACCGAGAAACGCCCGTAGACGGAGGCGGGCCTTGTGCAGCAGCGATTTCGACGTGCCTTCTTCGATGCCGAGCATGTCGGCCACCTCGTCGTGCGTGTGCCCCTCCACGTCGTGCAGCACGAATGCCGCCCGGTAGCGTGGCGGCAGTCGCGAGATGGCCGATTCGAGATCGAGCCGATCGAGCGCCCGGTCCGGCTGCCACGATGGGTTCGCCGCGGGCTCCAGGCCCTCGACGTCCTCGATAAAGTCGGTGGCCTTCTGCTGCCGGCCCTCGTGGCTTCGCAGGTGGTCCAGGCAGGCATTGACCGCCAGCCGGTAGAGCCACGTGCCCAGGGCGGCCTCGCCACGGTAGCTGTCGATCCGGCGGTACACCTGCAGGAACACGTCCTGCAGCAGATCCTCGGCATCCGCCGCGCTCCCTGTCATGCGACAGGCCACGTTGTACAACCGCCCGCTGTGACGCCGGTAGAGCTCTTCGAATGCCGGCATCTCGCCGCGCCGGCACCGGGCCGCCAAGTTCCGGTCCGTGCGATCGGCTTCTGTCTTGTTCGACGTAATCATGGGCCCTCCGGGTTGCCTCGCGTGCGCGGGTATGTTGCACGCGACCGCCAGTGAAGCTTCGCCTCAAACCGCCGAGTGCGGACGGACCCTTTCCATGTCGTCATTCCGGCGTACGCCGGAATCCAGTCGTGTACCTCTCTGGACCCCGTATGCCACCCCAATGCGGCTGCCGCGTTGGGGACCCCGGCTTGCGCCGGGGTGACGAAAACTTGCTTCAATCGGTGAGATGACGCCGATAGAAGATGTCTAGTCAGAGGATACGGAGCCTCGGCGGGGACGGTTCCCGGATGTTCGGGCTGTCCGCCTCCGCGAGCAGCGCTACGGCGAGACCTCGACGAAGCTCAACAAGCGAAGTCGGGGAACCCGGCGTTGCCCGTGTTTCAGCCGCCGTGCGTGATTGCCGGGTCTGCCTTCGACAAGCTCAGGCCAGGGAAGACCCGGCCTCCAGTGCGAAAGACCCAGTCGGCAAGGCTACTGTCTGCCGACTCCTGCGCTCCTGCACCGCTCTCGCGGTCAGAAGCGGAGGCGCAAGCCCGCGCTTGCCTGGACGCCGCCCAGCGTCACGCTCGATGCACTGCCGGGGGCCGCCGAAAACGTCTCGGTGGCCCGTGAGAACCGGACGAGGCTGCCGAGCCCCATGTGCTTGTTGATGAGATATGACAGGTCCAGACCGGCTGTGAAGCCCACGCCCGTCTTGTTGACCGCCCGGGACTCGACACCGGTAAACGTCGCCGCGTCGAATGGATACGTTTCGGTATAGCGCGGCAGCGTGGCCATGTCCTGGCGCGTCGTGAAGTAGGCGGGCCCCGCAAACAGCATCACATCGAGCGCCCGGGTCGGCCGCAGGAGCCAGGACAACTCCGCCGAGACCATGGTTTCCTCGCGCGTGAGGCCTGCGGTCCCCGACACGTTTCGGAACTGATTGAAATGGAACGGGTGTGGCAGCCGTGCGCTGATGGCGGCTTCGCCATTCCGGCTGAACCGCGAGACACCCACGCCGAGGCCCAGATTTCCCCAGATTCGGAAGCCCCCTCGCCCGGCGATCAGGGCCGCGTTGACGAACGTGTACGTGGCCGTCAGCGTGCCGTCTTCACCGTACAACTTGAAGGTCACATTCGATGTGAATCCAGGCGTCGCGGCCTGCACCCCTCCATCCACGTGGAGGTACGCGGTGCCGGTCCACTTGCCTGATGTTTGCGCATCGACGCGCCCGGCAGCCATCGCCACCACCGCCACCGCGCATGCCTGGATCAGAATACAACGTCGCTTCATGGTTGTTCCTTTGAGTGCAGTCACGTCGTGTCAGCATCACGACACCCCGACGGCCGTCCACGCCTGCGTCACCGCCTGCTCGACGTTGCTGCCAGCGCCGTACAGGTCGCGCGCGGCCTGAATCGTCGCGGCTCTGGCCAACGAGAACGTCGCGCCGGCCGGCAGCATCTGCGTGAACGCCCGGTAGAACACCTTTTCGATTTTGTGGCGGGCAGCACTGCCCACGCCGGTGACACTCAGCCCTGAGGTGCGATCGGTGCCGCCTTCAATCGCCAGGTAGAACGCGTGATTCGAAATGCCCGAGTTGGTGTGGACCCCGCCGTTGTCGGACGTGCCCAGGTACCGCTTCGAGTAGTGATCCGGATCGCCGAAGGCTCCCGGGTTGGCCATCGACCGGAACCCGCCCATGGGCGTGGTGAGGTCCTCGCCCAGCGTGTAATCCGCTTTCAGATACGCGCTGCCGACCGGCTGGTAGTAGAACTCCACGCTCGCGCCCATCATGTCCGAGAATGACTCGTTGAGCGCACCCGATTCGTTCTTGTAGATCAGGCCCGACGAGTAGTCGGTGACGCCATGCGTGAGCTCGTGCGCAACGACGTCGAGCGCCCCGGCGAAGTAGTTCCACTTGTACCCGCCCACTGTGGCATTAGGCGGCAGGCCCTCGCCATACACCATGATGCCGTCGCCGGCGTAGAACGCATTGAGGTAATAGAGATTCAGCGTGCTCGAGGAGACCTTGTTCCAGTCCGCGCGGTTGACCGGGTGCACGACAGTCTTGATGGTGAGGTTCCGTCCATCGAGGCCGGACCGGCCGAACTGTTTGTAGAAGTAGTCAAACGTCCACCCGGTGTAAGCGTGCGCATCGACCGTCGCCGGATCGGTCCAGGTGTTGTCGGTGCTGGCGCTCGTGTCGGAGACGTCCAGGGTGATCAGCCCGTTGAGGAATCTCTGCGTCCGAGTCAGATCGCCTTTCAGGTCGAACGTGTAGACTGTCGCGGGTCTCATCTGGTCCCACGCCCGGTAGGTGCCGCTGCTGAGGGTCGTGCTGACCTTCTTCCGATCGCCCAGCACGCCGGTTCCTGTCCCGATCTCGGTCTGCAGGTCACTGTAACTCGATACCAGATGGCCGGTGCCCGCGTCGATAAAGTACACGATCAGGTCGTCATCGGTGACGAGGCGCACGCGGTACACCAGCGCGAAGCCGCCGGCGTCGCGCGGCACCACCATCAGATCTGGCGTTCTGGCCGGTCCCCGGCTGGTGCCGGCCAGCCTCGAGGCTGCTGTGGCGGCGTCCTGCCGGCTGAGCGTCGGGGTGGTGTCGATGTCGATGGCCGCGTAGGCCGTGCCGAACACCGAGACCGTCTCAACGCCATCACGCTGGCGGACCATCTCGCCGCCGAACACGCGGACGCCTCGATGGTACTGATCGAATCGCTGATGGCGGCGTCCACCGAGCAGCAGATCGGTCTCCGATGCGCGCAGCCGCAGTTCGCCTTCTCGCACCATCCGGCCGATCTCGCTATCCCACGTGCGCAGATCGGCCCTTTGCGTCGCGCCGATCTCCCGCGGCCGATCCTGCCGTGTGCCCGCTCCGGAACCACCGGGTGCCTGCCGGGCAGCCATCAGCACCGGCGCCGCCAGGCAGAGCACCAGCAGCGCAATCGACCAGCGCCGGCCTTCTATCAGCACACGCGTGGCACCTCCGTGTAGTAAGACTATACCCTGAGCTCACGTGTGCCGGGTGCTCTCGCCCGAATGACGCAGACGCCACGATAGATGTCTCGTAGGGGCGGGCCCCCGCCTGCCCCGCCTGCCCTGCCCGCCCTGCCTGCCCTGCCTGCCCTGCCCGCCCTGCCTGCCCTGCCTGCCCTGAGCGTAGCCGAAGGGAGCGTAGCCGAAGGGAGCGTAGCCGAAGGGAGCGTAACCGAAGGGAGCGTAGCCGAAGGGAGCGTAGCCGAAGGGAGCGTAGTCGAAGGGAGCGTACCCGAAGGGAGCGTAGCCGAAGGGAGCGTAGCCGAAGGGAGCGGAGTCGAAGGGTGCCCGCCCTGACACCGCGGGGCAACCACGGGGGGTTGCCCCTACGCCTGAACCTCTCCCTCGCGGGGCAACCGCACCGGTTTGCCCCCATCACCACCGTGGAGGTCCCAAGATCCACCCTTCTGCACCAACAGATCCGGATTGATGGATTCCAGCGCTGCCGTGAACCTGCGTTGTACGGAATTCCGAATGAAAACGTCATGTCGCCCCGCCGGGCGTCTGGCGTCAGAATTGCTGCATTCTGGACACAATACAGGTTTGTCCTGTATCGTGTGCATCTGCGTAGTCCTTGTCGGGGCTTCGCCGGAAAGGTCTTTTGTGACCGATCGAGGCACGTCGTGGGAACTAACAGGAGGAGAGGATATGCGATTTAGGAGTCTGGTTGGTGTACTGGCCCTGTTGCTGGTCGTCGGCCTTGCCGGCGCAGCCTGGGCGCAGGAGCAGACCGGTTCGATCCAGGGTGTGGTGAAGGACAGTTCCGGCGCCGTGGTGCCGGGCGTGACGGTCGAGGCGCGAAGTTCGCAACTGGTGGGTGTGGCGTCCGCCGTAACCGATTCGGCCGGCGTGTACCGCTTCCCGGCCCTGGCGCCTGGCGTGTACGTGGTGACAGCGAATCTGCAGGGTTTTGCGCCCGCCAAGGTCGCCGACATCTCTCTGGCGCTCGGCCAGTTGCTCAAGATCGACCTGGCACTGGGGGTCTTAAGGGTGACCGAGAGCGTGGTGGTTACCGGCGAATCACCGCTCATCGACGTCAAACAAAGCGCGTCGTTCGCGACCGTGTCCCGCGCAATCATGGACAAAATCCCGACGGGCCGGGACTTTACGTCGGTCGTCGCCGGCGCGCCAGGCGCCAACAATGAAGCGTACGCCGGCGGCATCCAGATTGACGGTGCCAGCGGGTCGGAGAACCGCTTCATCGTTGATGGTATGGATACCACGTCGATGCGCAGCGGCACGACGGGCAAGACCGTGTTGCTCGACTTCGTCCAGGAAGTCCAGGTCAAGTCGTCCGGTTACAACGCCGAATTCGGCGGCGCGACCGGCGGCGTCATCAGCGTCATCAGCAAGTCCGGCAGCAATCTGTTCAAGGGCAGCGCCGGGGCGTACTACACAGGCAACCTGCTGCGGGGTCCGATCCGCAACAGCTGGCGCGTCAATCCCAACACGGACGTCGGCGGCAACTTCAACGGCGACTTGGAGCAGGTGTTTGGCCGCGACAACGACAAGTGGAACAACGTCAATCCGGTTGCCGACTTCGGCGGGCCTGTCTTCAAGGACAAGCTCTGGTTCTACGCCGGGTTCTCCCAGAACCGGAACGACTACTCGCGGACCGTCAAGTTCGTGTACGGGACACCGGTGGGTGTGGAGCGCACATTCACGTGGTTTGACCAGCAGCGCTACTTCAACTGGAATGGCATGACGCAGTTCGGGTCCAACCTGCGAGTCAGGGTTGCTGGCGCCCACCAGTGGGACACGAGCCGCCGGTCCGCTCCGGGGTTCGTCTCCCAGGGTTCGGTGTTTTCCGGCTTGAGCGGCGCGCAGGCTTCGCTCAACGGGCAGAGCACCACCGGCAACTGGACCACATCAAGCTGGTACGCCGACGAAACGCGCATGCAGCAAAGCTACGTCCTGAACGGCTCAAACTACACGAACCAGCTGTTCTCCGCGAACGTCGACTGGGTCGTCAACTCGAAGCTGTTCGTCAACCTGACGGCCGGGACGTTGATGTACGACACCAATCAGCCAAAAGAGTTCGCCGAGATGTCTACCCGGTACGTGTACAGCGCATCGAATATGACGTACCTCCCCGGGGTCATTCCGGACAGCATCCGCTATGCGTCGGGCTGGGCCAGCACGGCGAGGACGTCCTCTCTGACGAACAAGGCGTTGTACGAGCGCCTGTTTGCGAACCTGAACACCATCTGGTACACGAATTTCGGCGGCCAGCACACGTTCAAGTTCGGGGTGCGGTTCGAGCGCATCAACAACGAGATGAACACCGGGTCGCAGTATCCGAACGTCAATCTCTACTGGAACGGCACGCGCACCACGGCCGCTGGCGCGAAGGTACGCGGCACGTACGGGTACTACCGGGTCCGCCAGAGTGCCACCTTCGGCGAGGCGAAGTCGAACAACTGGTCGCTCTGGGCGCAGGATAGCTGGACCATCAACAGCCGGTTCACGATCAACGCCGGCGTTCGGACCGAGCGCGAAGAGGTGCCGAGCTACTCGGGCGGCGCCGGCATCGCGTTCGGGTTCTCCCAGAAGCTGGCGCCGCGCCTCGGCTTTGCCTACGACGTCAAGGGCGACGGCAAGTGGAAGGCGTACGGCAGCTTCGGGATCTTCTTCGACATGATGAAGCTGTCGCTGCCGATCAGTTCGTTCGGCGGTGACCTGTGGAAAGACTTTTTCTATACGCTCGACACGTACGACTACACGACGATCAAGTGCAATCCGGAGCAGACCGGGGGATTTACGGGCGCCTGCGGTCCGGGCGCGCTGATCGAGTCGTATGACTACCGGTTCAATTCTTCCATCGAGGACCCGCGGCTGACCGCGTACTTCGGTGGCAAGCCCCGCAACACGATCGACCCGAACATCAAGCCGTACCAGACGCGCGAAATCGTCCTCGGCATCGACCACGAGCTGAACTCGACCACATCGGTCGGCCTGCGTTTCGTCAGCAAGTGGCTCAAGTACGCCATTGAGGACGTCGGTGTCCTGCTGCCAGACCCCTCCGGGACGATTGAAGTGTACTTCATCGCCAACCCGGGATTCGGCGTGACCAAGGTCATGCTACCCGACTTTCCGACCAAGACGACGCCGCCCGCGCAGCGCGACTACAGCAGCATCGAGTTCCGCGTGATCAAGCGCCTGTCCAAGGCCTGGCAGGTCAATGCCAGTTATCTCTACAGCCGGCTCTACGGCAACTATTCGGGGCTTGCCAGTTCCGACGAGAGCGGCCGCACCGACCCGAACGTGAGCCGGTACTACGACGCGCCGTACATGAGCTTCAACTCGACGGGCAATACCATCAGTGGGCTGCTCTACACTGACCGCCCGCATCAGATCAAGGCGCAGGCGACCTACGACTTCTCGTTCGGTACCTCGGTCGGCGTCAACGCCGTGTACCAGTCCGGCGTGCCGGTCGGGTTGCTGGCGAGCTGGCAGGGCTATCCGGTGTTTATCGGCGAGCGCGACAGTCTCGGCCGCACACCGTTCCAGCAGCGCTACGACATGGTGATCCAGCACGGCTTCAAGATCGGGAAGCGGGCCAGGGTCAACGTCAGCGCCAACATCGACAACGTGTTCGACTTCAAGACGGTCACCGACTATAACCAGACCGTGAATCGCGACACCTTCACGGAAGACGATGCGACGTTCTTCAAGGGCTGGGACTACAAGACCCTGGTCGCCAATGCGCGGGCGGCAGGCTCCAACATGCGATACAACCCGCTCGTGGTCGACGCCAACGGCAATCCCGCCACGAAGCCGTACAGCTTCATGGGGCGTCGTGCGTTCCGCTTCAACCTGAAGGTCAGCTTCTAGTGTGAAGATCGCGCTTGCGCGGCAACGTGCCGCCCCGGCGCGACCGCAAGACGGTTAAAGGGGCCGCGGTCATCGGACCGGCGGCCCCATTTTTTTCTCTGCTAGAATCGTGTCCGTGTCCACCAGACGGCGCGCGGCCCGCAGGCGCACAAAGCCAGATGAACCGCGGCGCTCGGCGCGAGCGGTGCCGACCTTGGGCGTGGTGGTCCTGATCCTGGCCGCCGGCGTCTGGGCGTATTCGACGAGCTTTCGGGGCGTCTTTGTCCTGGACGATGTGCGGGCGATCGCGCGGAACTCGACCATCCGCTCGCTGTGGCCGCTCACAACAGCGTTGGCGCCACCGACCGGATCGACGGTGGCTGGCCGACCTGTCGCGAACCTGTCGTTCGCCATCAATCACGCGCTGGCTCCGGCTGCGCCGGCGGAGGTGCCGGCGGCGGGGGCTGGAAGCGGTGGGGCCGCCCCGCTCGACCCTGCCCCGTATCACGCAGGAAACCTCTTTATCCATCTGCTCGCCGCCCTCGCGCTCTTCGGCGTGGTCCGCCGGACGCTGCTAAGTCCTTCGATTCACAAGTTGGGTGACGAACGTGTTCACTCAGGACTTAGTGCTGAGCGAGCGCCTTCCACCGGATCGGCCCGCAAGAACACGCAACCGTCCTTGCGAGTCGAAGCACTGAGTGCCCCGATGAGCTCCAGCTGTGGGTCGGCCTCCTCGTGGCTCGCCCTGGTTATCGCACTCGTCTGGGTCGTGCATCCGGTCCAGACTGCCGCCGTCACCTACGTCGTTCAGCGGGTCGAGTCGCTCATGGGACTGTTCTACCTGCTGACCCTGTATTGCGCGATCCGTGCATCCACTGATTCCAGGACGCGATGGTGGAGCGCGGCCGCGATCGCGAGTTGTGCCTGTGGGATGGCGACCAAGGAAGTGATGGTGACGGCGCCGATCATGGTCGCGATTTGGGGGCGCCTGTTCGGAACGGCCGACGCAGACGGTCGGGGCCGGATGCGATGGGGACTGATGGCCGGCCTCGCGTCCACCTGGATCGTGCTCGCGAGTCTGGTCGCCAACGAGCAGCGAGGCCCTTCGGTCGATATCGCGTGGGAAGCCGTGTGGCCGTATCTGCTGGCCCAGGCCGAGGTGGTCGTGCACTACCTGCGCCTGGCGCTGTGGCCCTCGCCGCTCGTGTTCTTCTACGACTGGCCGATCGTCTCGTCTTTCGGCGCCGTCGCCTGGCAGGCCGGCCTGCTGACGGCGCTGGTCATCGTGACGGCCATTGGCATCGCGCGACGGCACCCGGCGAGCTTCCTGGGCGCCTGGTTCTTCCTCATCCTCGCGCCGTCATCGAGCGTACTGCCGATCGTGACGGAGGTGGCGGCGGAGCACCGGATGTATCTGCCGCTGGCCGCGGTTGCTGCCCTCGTCGTCTGTGCCGCGTTCGTTCTCGGCCGCAAGTGGATACCGTCGCCGAAAGTGGCTGTGGTTGCGGGTGTGCTCGCGGCGATCGCCGTTGTCGGCCTTCTCGGTGTGGAGACGCGTGCGAGGAATCGCGTGTACTGGAGTGCGGAGGGCTTGTGGCTCGACACGGTGAGCAAGCGCCCCCACGACGCCAGATCCCGCGTGGCATGCGGAGAAGCGCTGGCCGGCGCCGGGCGCATGGCCGAGGCGGAGGCGCAGCTCCAAGTGGGGGTCACGCTGGCGCCCGACGATCCGTTTGCGCGAGTGCGGCTCGGCACCGTCCTGGCGCAGCAGCGCAAGTACGACGCTGCCGTCCCCGAGTTTGAGCGCGCCCTCGGCCTGCGCCCGGGCGACGTCGACGCGAACCGTTTTCTTGGGGACCTCTACCGGATCAAGAGGCAGGACTCGCTGGCCATTCGGCATTACGAAGCGGCGCTCGTCCGGTTGCCGGAGGGGACGCCGCTGGCGCTCGAGTTGATGGCGAAACTGGCAGCCATCCTTGCTGACTCAGGCGACCTGTGGGTGAGGAACCCATCGCGAGCGCTGGAGCTCGCCGACCGGGCCGTACGGCTCACCGCCGGTCGCGACCCGCGCCTGCTCGAAATCCTGTCTGTGGCGCAGGCCGCGTCTGGCCGATTCGTGGATGCCGCCGCCACCGCGCGCGCGGCGGCTCAGGTGGCCCGCGGCCGGGGCGATCGGGCGCTCGTCTCTGCACTGGAATACCGGGCACGGGTCTACGACGACGCGGCGCGGCAAGCGCCAGTGACGGAAAAGGGGTCGAACCTGTTTTCGCGGGACCCACAGCGAAAATAGGTCCGACCCCTTTTCGATTCCGTCAGGCGACCGCCTCGTCGAGAAATGTCAGCGGATCAAATCCGACATCTTTCGGGTCGACCGGCGTCACGATTCGCGGCGGAGGCCCAATCGTGCTGTCGTCCATCCAGAGCGCCAGGTCCACCGGCGTGGCCAGACGGTGTCCGTCCGCGTCGATGACGACGCGCACAGCCGGACGGGCCGGGTCGGGCGCGTGCGTGCGCAGCACGACCGCAAGCGCCCCGGTATCCAGCTTGACGATGTTGCCGGGCGGGTAGATGCCGAGCAACTGGCTGAACCGGCGGACCAGGTGCTGGTCAAACCGTGTGCCGTCGTTCTGCTGCAGGACGGCCTGGATGCGGTCGGTGGGAAAGGCCTGCTGGTAGATGCGCTGCGAACGCATGGCGTCGTAGATGTCGGCGATGCCGCAGATCTGGGTGGCCAGGTTCAGGCCGCCCCGCGTGGCTCCCTTCGGGTATCCGGTGCCGTCAATCCGCAGGTGGTGCTCGAAGGCCACCACAGCCGCCAGCGGCGGCAGTTCGAGCTGCCGCCGCAGGATCTCGGCGCCATCCACCGGATGCCGCTTCATGATGGCGAACTCGGCATCGGTGAGTTTGTCGGGTTTGGTGAGGATCTCGGCCGGCGTCCTGGTTTTTCCGATGTCGTGCATCAGGCCTGCCAGACCGAATTGGCGCAGCGGTGTGCCGTCGATGCCCAGGCTCTTGGCCTGAGCCATCGTCAGCACGCTCACGTTGACCATGTGCGTAAACGTGTAGCTGTCGTCCCGCCACAGGGCGGTCAGGGCCATCATCGCCCGACGATTCTGACCAACGGCGCTGGCGAGGCCTTCGACGATCGCCATGGCCGCCGCCGGATCGGCACCGCCTTCCGACCGGGTCTGCTCCCAAAGGGCCTGGACGTTGCTGACCGCCTGGGAATAGGCATCGCGGGCGGCCCCGACGCCTCCGCGGCCCCCCGACTCGACCTGTGTCTGGAGGTAGAGCCGTCCCACGTGAATGTGCGCGGTGCCGTCGATTGCCGGGACGGCGCGGTCGCCGGTTCGGGCGCTCACCCGTGCCAGGGCACGAACAAACGCGACGAGTTCGTCTCCGGCCACGCCGTGATCGATCGCCAGCCGCTCGATGCCGGCCGCCCGGAACCGTTCCGCCGTTTCGGCTGCGCCGGTGGCAGCCAGCATCGGAATGCCGTCCACCACGATCTGGCGGTCGACCAGTCCGATGACCACGGCGGCGTCGTCGATCTGCAGCCGCGCCAGCGCGTCGATGAGTTGCTCGGTGGCGCGCACCACGATGGGGTGATCGGCCGAGTACAGCTGAATGGCTTTTACCGCTGCGGCAAGTCGCTTCAGCACACCTTCCGAGGCCTGCACGTGGCGGGCATCATCGGTCATGAGCGTATCTCCCTAGTGCCGGTTCCCTGACTTGCCGGCGGCGAGATGGCGTCGCGCAGCCGATTTGGTCCCCCGTGGCCCTGCGTTGGCCGCGACGCGGAGGGCATCGAGCGCGTCGGGCGTGCCGATGCGGGCGATGGCATCGGCTGCCAGACGGCGAAGCACGACGATCTTGAACGGGGCCCAGCCCACTCGCTTGTTCATCACGTCGGCCAGCGCGTCGACGGCGGTTCGGCCGCCAATCACGCCCAGTCTCAGCACGGCGCGTTCGTACACGTGCCACATCGGGCCGCGGCAGGGAGCGGACCGCACCAGATACGCGAGCGCCGGCAGGGCATCCTCGGTCGGGATGGTCGAAAGCACGGCCGTGATGACTGAGCGCGCGCGTTCGGTCCCGGTGGTCAGCGCGCGCGTCAGCGTCTGGTACGCGGCCTCGCTGCGCATCATCGCGATCGCGCGTGTGGCGTCGCGTTGGACCTGTGGCTCCGCGTCGTTCAGCAGACTCTCGAGCTCGAGCAATGCGTTGCTGCCGCCGAATTCGCGCAACAG
>Ga0315273_10004893_pt1 | contig 16496 bp, 9 predicted proteins | sample YL17G02_0_MG_FD_205753 | JGI IMG/M metagenome (GOLD analysis project Ga0315273, IMG submission 205753) | Sediment microbial communities from Yellowstone Lake, YNP, Wyoming, USA - YL17G02_0 | ecosystem: Environmental > Aquatic > Freshwater > Lake > Sediment | place: USA: Wyoming | collected... | reverse complement strand
CTTATGCCCCCCTTGTGGTCTTAAATGACCTGACATCTTTCCTGAACGTCTCGGTGGCAAGCTGCCTCAAGAAGACTACGATGCTATGGCAAATTATTTAAACGTGGGAATTGCCAATGCTTTAATGCCTTAACGGATAAGTTTGAGGATTTAGACAAAGCAGGCGTGATTGATCCGGCAAAGGTAACCAAGACGGCCCTGATCAACGCTGCCTCAGTTGCGAGCCTTTTGCTCACGACTGAAGCCATGATTGCCGACAAGCAGAAAAAGGTGATGAAAAGCACCTCGGATGCGGCCTTCAATGAAGACATGATGGGCTGAGTTTGGCCTAGCTAGTGTCTGGCGCAAAAAGCGCCAGACACTATCCTGATCGCAGCGAAGGATCACGATGCACTACCCATAACGTGATTGGTCCTTTGAGGCTTGGTAATAGATGGCAGAAATTATGATCATAAAATAATTTACCCTGCCTTCTTCCTTTCCGCTCACTCCGTTCTGACCAACTACCGCACATGCCCCCACCCCTAGACAGAGCCCTAACTTTACCTTGGCCTGAGACGATAAGCCTGACCAAAAATTTGACACCACCGACCATCCAAATACAGGGTGCTGTTTAAAATCCGCTTTCGTTTTCAACTCTTTACGGCTGGCTTAACGCTTGCAAATAAAGCGGTGGAAGTCGCTTTGGCGTTGGTTTTCCCTGCTGTATTCGAAGCGGAGCTGTTTTTAAGATGCACAAGAAAATGCTTAACATCCCACCGCTGCTGGTAGCTTTTTTCACCACCTTTATTGGGAACAGCTTCGCAAAGGATGCGACCTCTCCAATATCTCAAGTCCCCTCCAGCAAAGCGATCAGTCACCTACTCAATGACGCTAGCCTTGTTAGCACCCAAGGACGCGAGATCGAGGTCATAGGCTTCGATGCACTCAACGCACATAGGCAAGTGGTAGAGCCTTCATTTCGCTTTTTGATTCAGGGCGGACTACATGGCAACGAGACGCAAACCACTCAATTTGTAACTTGGCTAGCTCTTCGCTATGCACGTGGAGAAAGCCTGCTCAACAAATTTGCGGAAGAACATGTCGGTTTTGACTTTTTGCCAATCGCCAACCCTGACGGGTTTCAGGAAAATCAGCGATTTAATAATCAGGGAGTTAATTTAAATCGAAATTTTGGAGTACTCTGGGGGGTCACCAAAGAAAACCCAGGCAAAAGCACCTTTAGCGAATCAGAAACTAAAGCTATAAAAGCGCTCTTCGCAAAACGCCGGTACACGGCTGCTGTTGATGTGCATGGGTATATTAATTGGATCGTGGCACCGTCTGAGCCTTCTGCCGTTGCCAAAGGTGGATTTAAACCCTCGCTTCAACGCATGGCAGATTACCTAAAATGGACTAGCAATCTCAAAGAAGAAATGCGCGTTTTGACTGGGTATCAACTAAAAACCGGCGCCGGTCTTGGCGATGGTGGAGCTTTTGAAGATTGGGCATTCTGGTCTGAAGGTGCTTTTGCCTTTTGCCTGGAAATGGAGACCTTCCAGCGTTATGTCCCCTCTTATCGCGGTGACTACAGTAACAGGGGGACCGAAGTCAAAGCAGCAACCCACATTGACTTATTTAGACGCTATGAAGCCTTCATTGCCCGGATGTTTGCAAAATCAATTGAGCTGAAAAAAAATCGGCCATTCAGCAATGAAGCACCGCAGGTATCGAGTGTTACAAACTGGCCTAGGTGATATAAGCCAAATACCTGCGTAATACGCCACAGATACCCACTTGGCCATAGGTCATATGAGGTGCTGCGTCAAAGCCGAATATGGAGAAGTGTCGAGAGTTTAGCCGAGCTCGGCGGTAAAAAAGCCAATATCTCAGGGAGAATCCAACCCGGCATACCTTTTGCAGTCATTCAAGAATCCCTTAGAGCTGATGATAAATGTTGAATGAGGATTCGACATTAATGGAAAACAGACGCGGAAACTAACCTTTTTGTTGGCGGTGTCGATCATGCGCTACATTTATCTTTTGGGATCCCTTTGCTTTCTGCCGCTGATAAGCTGCAAAGATGGCAGCAGCTCGTCAACAATACTAGCGAGGCATGAGGCAAAGGATGATGGCTCTGCCGAGGCATTGGGGCGCATGACCATGGGCGAGCTGCAAGCCTTTGTGCAAACCCATGCCACCCCTCAGGACCTTGCTGACCTTGCCGAGCGCCAATTCTATTTTGTTGTCCGGAACAATTTTGGACAAAATGCCGCCGCGTACTTGTCCTTGCAGCAGGCCATCGCCGACAAAATTCCCAATGAGTTTTCGCGGCCGGTTTTCGATGTTCGTTTCATCTTCAAAGAGGACCTCGCCCTAGTTGAGCCTCAGCGAACGGTGGGGATTTTGGGCGGAACAGGCCCACTCAGTGACGCCACCATCATGCGCCTCATTTTTCGTCAGCTCAAACCGGAGGCAATGGCTGCCGGCTCAATGATCCATCTCTTTTCTTTGCCACCCCCCCGCACAATCCCATCTAAAGCTTTTGGGGGCTTAACCTATGGGGCACGACTCGCGACATTCATGCGACATGGCTACCAGGAATATTTTCTTGCCAGCAACACAGCCCACCTAAACATCGAGACCCTGCGACAGCTGTCTGGGTCTAAGGAGCATGTCAATAATCTGACACGCGCGATAGCCGAACGGGTTTTCAACGATCACAAGGCTGCTATTGGTAGCAAGTCAATTTTAATCCTCGGAACCAAACAGGCATGGGACAAACGTCTTTATCCGAACATTTTTGAAGAGCAACATGTCTCCTACAAATCCCTGACGTCAATCGAACAGGACGAGATCCAGGCCTGGATCGATCGCATAAAGCAGGGAAAAATGCGCGACACAGACCACCTTCGGCTGCGGAACCATATCCTAAAACTAGCTAACATTCATGGTGTTCAAGAGATACTCCTTGCATGCACGGAGCTGCCGCTTGGCCTTGGTTCGCACGTCAAGGATATTGAGCAAACAGGACTGAATGTTTACGACACTGAAGAAATGATTGCAGAAATGATCGCCCACAAGACACAGGCGATCGGTCAATAGGCCAAGGATTTTCAGAAAAAAAGGCACCGCAGCGTGATGTCAAAAAAATCTAACTGAAAAATTTCTTGCAGAGGCTAGCCACCCCAAATTTGTGACACTACCCCCGTTCTTAAGTCGTCTCGGGTTTGATAACGGCGGAGATCGAGACCATCTCAGTTTTTTGCTGGGACGGTACCGATATGCCGAAGATTTCGAGCACGGTCGGCAGCACCGATCGCTGTGAATAAAAGTTGCCGCTGGCATCGGGGTCACCAGTGGTAGCATTAATTGGCAGAGGACCCAGGAAGGCCTCATCGATCGATCCGAACTGTCCCCCCGACCCGGTAGCGCGGCCGCCGATAATCTTGCTACCCTTCACCCGGTAGCCAGCAAGGATAACGCTTGAGGTTGTACCGTGATTGGTGCCGGGGCGAAGCGCGTTGGTCGAGCTATCCACGGTCCGGGCGAGCTGGCGGTCGAACTCCGTGCTGCAAACAATAAGCGTCTGATCCATAAACGACTTGCCCGTCTCTCCAGGCGCTTCGATGCTGTCCAAACGCTTAATCAGAGCTCTGAGACAAGCCATGTTAGCTGCGCTACGAAGCATGTCACGATCGTTGGTGTCGTGGAAATCACCGCCTGGCATGCGTACATCGACCACCGCTGAAAGATCGCTCGTGATGAGAAAATCAGCGAGTGCGAAGGGAAAGACCATGGTTTTCAGGTCGCTAACCCCATACTCACTTGCCAGCGCGGCTTCGAGGCTCGTCGTCGTGACGGTCTTGAAAGCCGGATGGTACTTCAACGCCTCCTGGATGTAGGGTTTGGTCGTCCCCCCGAAGATTAATGCGCTTAGATCGGTCAATACAGCCATCTTGTAGCGCTCGAGCGCAGCTGTGAACGCGGGGCTCACGGCATAGTTCTGACCCATGATCAAGTCCGCCGAGCTGAAGGCCGTCGGGAAGTCCTCGGTGAAGAGCTTACGGCTAGAGATGGCGGTCAGGGCTCCGCCGGTGGTGCTAGCCAGAGATCCAATTGACGTGTTGAGCAGGCCCTTGAGCGCGGCTGAGTTGGCTGGGTTTTTGGGGTCCGGAGTGCTCAGTGTGCTCCATGTGGCCGAGTCGGCGATATTGAGCGGAATGCCAGGGCCGTGGAAAAAGCCGACTTGCGACCGAAATTCGGTGGAAGTATTGGTGATCTGCACGTAATGCAGGGGGCGCAGTCGATCGGGATTCTTAGCGAGAGCATCGGCAACAATAGTGGAAAAAGACGCGGCATATCCGGAAAGATGCCCATCCTGAATCATGTGATTGCCGACGTCGTGGCTGCCCTCGGCAACCATGCCGCGTAGGATCGCCATTCTAGCAAGCTCGCTCGACGCGAAGGCATTCATGGTTATGCCCAGAAAACCATTGCCCATCACCTTGGCGATGTCGTCTGGAAAGCGGGGAACTCCCGCATAAACGCCATAGAAATTGACAAGCTGCTGCTCGGTAAGCCCGCGCGTATCGCTCACTAGCATCGGACTGTGACTCCAAGATGAGTCCACACCACCGATACTTTGCAGATTGATCAGGTAGCGACTGCGCAAGCCTGCCGCCCTTGCTGGCGGACAGATACCGGCAAAGTCTGTCACCGCCAGACCGAAGCCAGAGGCGCCGAATTGCATAAAGCGTCGTCTCGTCGTTTTGAGCGTCATATCAGTTGGCCCTCCTAAAGGTTTCTGACGAGATCAATTCTTCGATCATATTTGTGTAATTGAAATGCAAGGTGGTCCGGAAGCTAGTCGCGATGTCATTGATCATACCCATCTCGTCACCGATCGGTGCACGACCGAAGACGTTTTGGAAGCCGGTCTTAACGACGCACTCCGAGAACTGCCGTGAACCAGCTATGGCAACTCCCACTTCCTTAATGCCGTTGACGGGCGTGCCGAAGATAGCGCCGCTGCCAGCCGGCTTACCGCCGCGAACACCATAGTGGTATAGCACGCCGAGGAAAGGAGCGTACTTCATATCAGCGATGCCTGGCGAATCGGGATAAGATTTAAAGCCGGGCCGCAGCGCAGACGCCATCGGATCGAGGTTAATGTGGCAACTGTAGCAGCCCTTGGTTTCGTCGACGTGCGCTTTGCCACCGGGGCCTGCCGTCGAGATGAGTGACCGGTGTAGTTGCGTCGCATTGGCATCGAGATCGGCGACGAAGTCGCTAGGCAGCCCGCAAAGCAAGCGGCTAAAGAAGCGGGCCGCGATGCTACGCATTTTGCCAGAGTTAACTGAAACAGGACCAAGGAAGGCGCTTTGCGTCAGGACGCCTGACATCGGCTTGGGCGCTACTTCACCAGCGGCGAGTTCGTCCTTCATGTAGGTCGCAGTCAGTCCGCGACCTAACTCTCCCCAGCTGTTCTGTAGCCAAGCGAGCGGGATAGGGGCGATGTCAGCCTCTCGAATGACTCGCACCGTGTTATCGGCTCCGAGATGCGGCACGTACCCGGGCGGATAGGCGGGCAGGTAGTAGCCGGAAGAGCGATAAAAGAGTTCCAACTCTGTGCGCCCCAAGGTGTAGTCGGCAGTCAGCAGAAGCTTATAGTCCCTGTTGTTCTTAATGATATCATTGGCAAGGGCCAAAGGCTCGTCCTGTAGGTCTTGCAAGAAACGGCCAACGCCTTTTTCTTCGCTGCGGGCCGAAGCCAGGTTAGCGTCAATGACCATATCGAGGCCGATGCTATACTTGGATTTATTAAAGGTCTCCGTGGGGTTGACAGCGAGCTTGTTGATTGCCACCGGGGCGATACTGCCGGTCATCGACGTATAGCCGAGTGGATAGGCAGCATTCTCGTCATAGGTGGTCGTGCCAAGCTTCGCTATGGCCGCACTATTTGGAACGCCGCAACGGAAGGCGTCCAGGACTTTAGGTGACCCATAAGAGTCCCTGAGGGACGGAAACCACATCTTGGGACGATCGTTGGAGCCAAAGTTCCATGGCGTTAGCTCGCTGCCGATGATGCCGGTGGTGTAGTTGATGCCGCCAGTGATCGGAAGGAGCTTGGTGCTCGGCCGGTAGTAGCAGGCCATCGCAAAGCGGCTGTAGGTGTTACAGACGGACGTTTCCTCGCCCGTGTACCACAACTTGACCTTACTGTAACCATTCTGCTCGCTTGATGGCGAGAAGCGACGGATGCGGCGCTGCATGTAAGACTTCGAGTTGGCTGCTAGGTAGGTGCCGTTAGTTTGCAACTTGCCGAAGCGCGGACCATAGAAGCACTGGAGCGGCGTGCCGACCAGGCCGCCGATTGCATAGCATTGCTTGAGCTCGGCGTTCGCCGATGTCACCGTGATGTCGGATAATGAGGTCGTCTTTTTGGTGCCATCCGCAAGCGTGATGCTTCCTGCAATCGAAAGCCAGGTGCCGCCGCTCTTCTTCATGGATCCAACGATCTCCCATGCCGAGTTGACTGGGTTGAAATGCTCAACACGAACCTCTGTCGTCCTCGGGTCGAACTCCTGCTGAAGCCCCTTGGCACAAGACTCCGAGAAGTCAGCAGAGTTGGTATCGTTTGTGTTGCGGTCGAGGCCGAGCTCGAGCGCGCCAACGAGGCCGGAATCCGTGTCCGGAATCCTGGCGACGACCATACCAGAGGTGCCAGCTGCCCCAAGGCTGCCGCCCACAGCGGTCGATTCGGGACGAATGCTGCCTCGCAAAATATCGTAATAGTCTCTCAGGCCAAGCCAGTCGCGGTGCCAGCTCTTTGCTGCCGAGTAGTATCCTGATAGGTAAGAACTCGTCTCGAGCAGTCCTTTAAGGAAGGCTTTTTTGTCCGCTGCGATGCCATAGGCGTCATAGTCGGCCATGGTCGGAACGTGGCGAAGAGTCTCGAGATGCACGCGGCGCACCGAATCGAGCTCGCCTTTGTTGCCGAACCAGAACTGGGGTGCAGACAGGACTGCGACGCAGACCATCTTCTTTGCTTGCAGTGCCGTAGAAGCGCTCAATGCGCCGTTATAAAGGGTGCGCAGCGCTCCCACCTCTCCGTCGGTCGCCACGTAGGGATAGAGCCAGGCATTGCGCGCGGCGGCGAGGATGATTTTATCAACAGCGTCGGTCGGGACGGACTCGCCAGCTCGCAGGGTGCCGCTCCAGATGAAAAGACCACTGCTCTCGTCGGCAGAGACGACGTAGTCGTTACAGAGTGCGTTGACTTTGGCACGCATGGCGATCAAGGTCACGGTGCTGAAGTTGCGTTCGGTATTGGCAAGCACACGGTCGAGCGATCTTGAATAAAACATGTCAAAGTCACGTGCGACGAGCTTGTAGAGCGAGGAGCTTGTCTGAGCCGGTGCACTCGGAAAGAGCTTGGCAAGGCGTAGATAGAGGACCTCGCCAGAGTTGCGGGTCAGGTTGCTAGGAATGTTTTCCTTGATGCACTGGGCTTCACTCGTGGCCCAGGTAAGAACCTTGCCATAGTCGGAGGTGACCGATGTGCTTAAGGGCAATACCGCACCACCCGAGTGGTAGCCAGTTGGCGCATCGGAGACCTTCTTGATCAGCTTGCTGCTGGCGACGTCAGACGAGCTGACCCGGCGGCGCATTTCATCCCAGTTGTTCAGCTTGTCAAATGAGCTTGGATTTGGCCCTTTGAGAGGCATGTAGCTATTGCCGGGGCCGCCACCACCGTGACAGGCGATGCACTTGCTCTGGACAATCGGGTCGATGTTGGTCTGATAGTCAGAGACGGTCGTGCAGCCGTTGGCCGACAGGACCAGGACACCGGTCGATGCCTCGGCAAGGCCGGACACTCGGGCCTTGACGATGGAGAAGCCGGGAGAGCGGCCGGTGACCTCACCCGTCGTGCTAAGAACCAGAAGGTCGGTGTCGGCGGTTGACCAGGTGATACCCGTAGTCAGCTCTCTCACCATGCCGTCGCTATAGGTGCCCATGACTTTCAGTACCTGACTCAGGCCCGACGTTAGTGCGATGTCGGCAGGGCTGATGGCAATCGATTTGAGGATCGCAGTGGTGACAGTCACCGTGCCAGACGCAGGGCAGTTGGCGATATTGGTGCAGCTGGCGAGCGTGCCTTTGACGGTTGAGGTCCCAATTGCAACGCCTGTGGCGACGCCGGTGCTGGCAACGATATTTGCCTTGGTGGTGTCAGTGCTCGTCCACGTAACCTCCGAGCTTAGCTCTTTAGTCGAACTGTCTGAATAAGTCGCCTTAACTTTGTAAGTGACACTTTCACCCACCGGGACGGATTGCGTAGTCGGAACGACGTGGATGCGCGTCATGACGATGCCGGCGGCGCGAATCGTCGCCAGGACTGATGCGCTGAGACTGCCCATCTTTGCCGTGATTGTGGCCGTGCCGGGAGCGATGCCAACCAGGTTGCCGGTCTGGTCTATCGTGGCAATCGCCGTAGCGCTCGAGGTCCAAGTCACGCCCGAGGTGGTGTTGACGGACGAGCCGTCGTCATAGGTGACTTTGACGACGAGCGCCGCGCCAGTATTAACGACGATGTCGGGCGCCGTTGGCGTGATGCTGATCGCAACGGCGGTCTTAGGACAGAGAGTATTGATATTGGTTGAATCGGCTAAGCCGGCGGCGGCGCACTGTGCTTCCTTAGTGGCCCATGCTTCGAAGAGCTGGCCTTGGGTCGTCGTCAACAAGATGCCACCCGCATGAGCAACCCTGCCCGTCGGCTTCACCACGAAGAGGCTCTTGCTCGGGTCTTTCAGGTCGACCTTGACCTTGGCAGCGCGCCAGTCTTCGACCTGTGACGGACAATCGGTGCCAAGACCAGGAAAGGAGAAGACACCAGTACCGCTCCCGGAACCCTGATGGCAGCTAGCGCACTTTTGCCCCATGATTGAAGCGATATTGGAGCCGGTTGCACGGAAGGTCGCGATCGATGGACAACCATCAGGAACAACCACCGTGATTGAGGAGCTGCCAATGACCCCACCGAAAGTCGCGCTGATGATGGCCGTGCCGGCACCCTTTGCGGTCACCAGGCCGGTGGTGCTTACTGTCGCTATTGTGGTCGAAGAGCTTGACCATGTGATGCCGGTCGTCATTATCGCCGTCGAATCGTTGGTGTAAGCTACTGTGACTGAAAGTTGCTGGGTTTGGCCAAGAGTCAAAGACTTGCTCGCCGGTGTAACCGTCACGGTTTTAACTCCGAGCACGGTCACGTTACGGGTGGACGCGCAGCTTGCCAGCGGACTGCAGCCGGTGAGCATACTGGTGACCGTTGTTGTCCCCGCCGCTTTGGCCGTCAGGATGCCATTGGTGGCGATCGTTGCCTTGGAGGTATCAGCAACCGACCAGGTCACGCCGGTGGTTTTTTGCACACGCGTGCCGTCGGAGTACTTGCCGAACAGTTTAAAAACTTGTGTTTTACCGATGCCGACCGACGGCGCACTAAGTGGCTCGACCTCTAGCGAGGTCAGAACGACGTCAGCGGCTTGCACCGTGACGTTGGCCGTCACGCTAGCCTTACCAGCGGTGACGGTCAGAACGGCACTACCCGCCGCCACGCCCGAAATCTGGGCGCCGACTGCGGTCTTCTGGGTGGTGACCAGCGCCGTGTTGCTACTCATGAAGGCCAGGGTCGAGTCCGTAGTTGACGTCGTGCCGTCATCATAGGTGACGGTGGCGATAACGTCGGCATTGGAACCAACCTTGACAACGAGCGGCACCGGGGACAAAGTGATGGACACAGGGATCTTGATACAAAGCTCGGTGACGCTCGCCGTCTCACCCGCCGCACCGGCGGCGCGACAGGCAGCCGCATCATTCATCCACTCCATGAGGCTATTGGTCTGAGAGGGATCGAGCTGTATGCCGCCACTGTGCGCTAAAAGGCCGAGAGGCTTGGCGAGCAGCTGGCTATCCAGGAGGGATGCGTAGTTGAGCTCACCTTTGGCATGACTCCAGTTGGCGTAACGCTGCTGGCAGGCCTGCGTCGCTGAAATACTCTTAAGCTCCAGGGCGACGGCCGCCGCATTTGACGCAGCTCCGTGACAGACCGCACATTTCTCCTCGATGATCGGTTGGACCTTATCAACGAAAGACTGCAGACTCCCGCAGTTAGTGGCGGCGGCAACCGTAACATTGACGGACTGGCTAATGCCACCAAACGTCGTGCTGAGCTGCGCCGAGCCGACGGCCTTGGCACTGACGATCCGACCACTTACTCCGGCCACCACGTCGTTGCTCGACGTGAGGCTCAAACCGGGTGGGTTAGTGATATGCGTGCCGTCCTGGTAATCAACCTGGATTGATAGCTCCCGGACGCCACCAACGGTGAGGCTCACTGATACTGGCATGATGGTGATTGCTACCACGCCAGTGGTCGGAACTGGGCTAACGGTGACAGTCGTCGAAGCTTCCGTAGTGCCGAGCTTCGCCTTGACTGTGAAGGTGCCAGGCTCACTGGTCGAGAGTGTGCCGGTTGTGCTTAGGGTAGTGCCGGCAGGCAAACCTGTGGTACCCAGCGACCATTCGACGCCAGCTGCGGCCTCGGTTCTGGTCTCGTCCTTATGGACGACCATGAGTCTGAGCTGGACGCTGTCGCCGGCTAGCAAATGTGGGACTTGCGGTGTGATCACGAGAGTCGTCACCTCGGCCTTGAAGCAGGTGCTCTCGGCCTCGGCCCAGGCAGAGACTTTGCCGAAAGGGACTCCGTTCACTGGGAGCACGGCACCGCCACTGTGTGCGATGCGGGCTGTGATCTTGCCCAGGAGCAAGCTCTTGTCGACATAACTAAGGTCCACGCGTTTCAAGAGCTGGGCGTGATTGCCTTTTATCTCGCTATAGGTCGGCGAGGGGCCGGCGAGGCTCAGGGAGCTACTACCGACGCCGCCTGTGGCGTGGCAGCTGAGGCAGCTTTGCTGCAGAATTGGCTCAACGTCAGTTTTATAGGTCTGAAAGGCCAAGCAAGTCGGCTCCGGAATCTCGCCGCCTATGACGGTGATGGTGGCCGCAGCCTGAAGAGACTCGAACTTTGCTATAACTTTGAACGTACCGAGCTTCGAGCCGGCGGTGACGGTGCCGTCACTAGTGATCGTAGCGATGTCGATCGTCGCTGGGGCGCCGTCCTTTTCGATCTGCCAGGTGACGCCGCTCGTTAGCTCTGTCGTGGCTCCAGTTGCGTTAGTCCCTTTGACTGTAAGCTTCAAGCGAGCGCCGCTCTTGACTGTTGTTTCGGCCGGCGAAAGCGCAATCAAAGTAACGACATCGCCGCGCAAGCATTTGGCCTCTGCATCAGCCCAGGCATTAAAGTCTGTGAACTCCGCGGTTGAATCGGCGAAGATGGTACCGCCGCCGTGACTAGTAGCACCGCTGATCTTCTGCAGAATTTTGCTCGATTTGGGGGTCTGCACATCGAGCTTCGACTTAGCTGCGAGCCAGTTCTTGGAGACGATCGCCGCATCGCCGCCACTTGGGTTAACCGAAAAGGCACCGTTGGCCACTGCCCCGCCGGCGTCAGAGTGGCACGCGACGCACTTGCCATTGAGTAAAGGCTGGACTTTATCCGTGAACTGCTTGAGGGCGCTACAGGCAGCCGGTGCTGCGACGGTGACGATGGCCTCGGCTTTTAGATCGCCTTGGGTGACGGTGGCTTTCGCCTCGCCCACTTGCTTGGCAACGAATCGGCCATCGCCGCGTGACTCAAGAGCCTGGGGATTGGACGAGGAGTAAATTAATCCGGTCGGATTTCGAACTGCCTCACCAGCACCATTCATGAGCTGCGTTTTGAAGGAGAACTCGTCGCCTGGAGCCAGGCCGACGGTGAGTGGAAGGATGCTAAGAACTCCTCCCTTGGATCCGAGGGTGCCGGAGGTTCGCCTTGACTGAATTTCCGAGACGTTTTGTGGCAATGGATTCTTCACATCGCCGCACCCGAAGAAGAATGCGACCGCCAGGCCTATGATAATCAGGAAATTTGAACTTTTCATATTTATTCTCCATGCCCTGAAGCTTACCTAACCTATCGGACAGGGACTCGAAAAGTTGAGCCGAGGCGATAAAGTGCCTTAATTCATAGCCTTAACGCTCCATTTTTACCCAGTTGTTAGCGTTCAATCCTAATGAGATATTGTGGCGTCCTTTGTTTCATTTCCAATGAGACAAATTCGCTGGCCTTGCCATCGATCACGGCGCCACGGCTTTAGTCGAGCTTGATTATGCCGATCCATTCGGGACATGTCTCTGTGCCGCAAACCTGTGGTGGGTCAGCGTCGGTTCGTCACGGTGCCTTATGTCGACGACGGCAATCGCATGCTCATGCCTACGGCGGTAAAACAGTGCCCCGAGGCGGAGCCCGGAGATACCTGCGAGCTTCATGCGGAGCGCTGGCGTAGTCGCGTCTTTGGCCCAGGCTTTAAGCTTTTCGCTTTGTATTGCCTTACGCATGATCGTAGCTTCACGGTTTATCCTCCTGGTTGGACGCCGTACGGTAGAGCATCAGTGGTCCCGATCGATCACCGAGGTCGCCTGGTAGTGAATGAGGAAGGTGAAAGTGGGTGGCAAAACACGGCCTTCACTGCCGTTATTGACGCGGATAAAGGCATCATCTGGCCCGAGGAGGTGAAGCTTGGTCCAGTTAGCGCTGTGGATGAAATCAAGCCGCCAGGATGCAGGCGCACTCAGCGCCGCCATATCGCCGGTGCCATGGTTCTTTTCGCTCTTGACTCGGCGGCAACAATGCTCGGTCGTGAGCTGGTATGCCGAGCACTAGGCATCGACCTTATGCCGCTAGAAGCCGGAGTCATCCGCATTCGTGACGGGCCAGGTCTTAAGGTGCGGGGAGAGGAGGGAGCGAAGGTCCTCGAACAGTTGCCAGAAATCCTACGAACGATTTCCGGTCTGATTGCCCTCGGCGTGAGCCGTGGCTTTTGGGGACCAACGCTCTCGTAACCCAGCCGGTTACCTTGTCGGCAAGTTTCCGCCCGATTTGTCCATCCCCGGCCAGCGGCCAAGTGGTGCACAAAGGCACCTGTCCTGAGAAGGAGATGCCGATGACCAAATCAAGCCGTGATAAAAGAGCCATTGATCGCTTTGCCGCCGTCTCTGCTGTGATCTGTAGGGTCACAGGTGGACTCAGCCTTGGCAGCGCTATTGCTGAAGTAACCAAACTGCCATTTATCGATACAGAAGGCAGGCCGCTGAGCGTCAGTCGGGCGTCACTGTACCGTTGGCATACCGATTTCGTGGCTAAAAAATTTGATGGACTCCTAGATAAGGAGCGTCCCAGGGAGGCGATTTCTAGAGTGCTGCCGTCAGCCTTTGTCGATTTCATGGTCCAAGAAAAGGCCGTGGACCCGGATGCCAGCTTGCCGGAAATTATCCGCCGTGCAGAGGTCGACGACGTGATCGCCAAGGACAGCATCTCGCGTAGCAGCGTCTGGCGTTGCGCTAAACGTCTGAATCTACCTATCTTCGCGGAAAAGGATGGTCGCTTCGACGACGCGCGCCGCTTTGAGCACGAGTACCGCATGCGCATGCTACTGTGCGACGGCAAACATTTTCGTGCGGGCGCTACCCAAGTCCGACGGGTGGTCTTTTCCTACTTGGACGATGCGACGCGCAAGGTACTGGCGGCAATCGTTGGTACAGCTGAAGATCGCTCGCTTTTTTTGCGCGGCCTGATGAAGGTGATTAGACGAGCAGGATTGATGGACGGCATCTATGTCGACCGAGGTCCGGGCTTTAAAGCGAAGGACTCGGCCCTGGTCTGTGGGCGCCTCGGCATACCATTAATTCTAGGCCGCGCGCGTTATCCCCCTGGCCACGGAAAAATCGAAAAATTTAATCAAACATGCGGTAATGATCTGCTGCGCGGCCTTAGTAACGACCTAACGCTCGACCCGTCGTGCGAGGGTCTCACGTTACGGATCGATCACTATCTTACTAGCATGTACAACCCACGAGCGCACAGCAGTCTGCGCGGGCTATCCCCTGACCAAAGGTGGGACATGGACGAGCACGAGCTGGGCGTGGTGACCGACCTGCGCAAGGTCGAGGATCATTTCATCGTGACCAAAATCCGGAAGGTCTCCCGCGATAATGTGGTGATGCTTGATGAAGTCCCTTATGAGATGCCGCTTGGCTACCGGGGCACCAATGTGCAGGTGTTCCAGCATTTTCTCGAGGAGCGATTTACGGTTTTGCACGAGGGTCGCCACGTCGCCCTCCACAAGGTCGATCTCCACGCGAACGCTCGGGACCGCCGGATCAAGCACGAGGCCGCCAAGGAGCCGGTGCCGGAGCAAAAGATCCGGACGGCAGCGCAGCGAGCCTTTGACAAAGACCATGCCAGCGTCGTCAGTCCCGACGGCGACTTTTACGATAGGGAATAAAAACATGGCGAAAATCCAATTTACGACAGTCCCCTTTACCCGCGAATTGAAGATCGAGCAGCGTTTCCACGTTGATTTTCTGGAAGCCGAGGCCAGTGCGCTTCGCAAGGTAGTCGAAGACCGTCAATCAGCCGTGCTTGTGGCGCCGGCCGGCTCCGGCAAGACCGTAGTCCTCAGAGCTCTAAAAGCGAGCCTACCTGAGGCGCGCCATAGCGTCCTCTACCTCAAGCTCGCCGATCTTTCGGCCCGTGATATGTGTCGCCAGGTCGCCTTGGCCCTCGGTCTCGAGCCGGCCGGTAACTTTCCGGCCTTGGCCCGATCTCTTGAGGCGCGACTGCGTGCTGGTTACGAGGATCACGGTATGCGTCAAGTGGTGATCTTTGACGACGCTCATGACATGCGCCTGGAGGCCCTGCGACTCCTAAGGCTCTTAACCAACTTCGAGATGGATTCGCGGCTGGTCGTCTCCGTGATTCTCGCAGGACAATTGCCGCTAAAAAAGCGCTTACTTAATAACGACCTCGAAGATGTCCTCCAGCGTTTGGTCCACTGCGGGGAGCTGCGTCTTCTTGGACGCGATGAGTCCATTGCTTACATTGAACACCGTGTGAAGATCGCTGGCATCTCCATTTCGCCCTTCACCAAAGCGGCGGCTGAAGCACTCTTCGAGGTGACGCGCGGTAATATGCGCGCCCTGGACAAAATGGCCGCCGCGGCGATCGCGCTGGCGAATTCGCAAAGGCGCGACACCGTAGATCCAGGCGACGTCGCCGCGGTCAGATCACAGCAGTGGATGTAATGAGCACAACTATTAAGCCAACCCGCCTCAAGGCTCGACGAATCTCGGTCATCCGGAGCGAAATCGAGCAACTGCGGCTGTCCCTGGAGGCTGCCGGTCAAGCCTTCGACCGACTCCGCCAGGCGATGCAGAAGACCACCACGACAGCCGTCACTGACAAGACCAGCATCGAGCGGGCCCTCGGAGCAGCCGGCCAAGATAACCAAACATTGGATGAGCTATTTTAATGGAGAAAAATCATGAGTGGCTATGATCCGGACGACGGAGAACTGCGCTTAGGGGCAAATGGTCGCTGGATCCTAAATGGCATCGACCTCACATCAGGCAGTCATTTTCAGGTGCGAATCGCCAATCACTGGATCTACGTTACTGTCGAGCATGACGGCACAGACTATTATGCGATTCCCATTTCCGTAAGATTACACCAGGGTCTTATCGCTCGCTTCCTCGCTGAATGGGGTGACTAGCCTCCCATCACTCGGCACCTGATCCACTAATCCCCAATCCGGTCCCGCGCCCGCACCCGCCCAGAGCCACCCCTGGCTCACCGCACCACAAAATCCATACTTGCCAAGGAACTCGCCATCTCGGGGGAGCGATTCTTTCTCACCTGCATCGTCGTGAGCAGCGGCTATACGTCCCATGCCCAACGACGAACCCATCAGTCTAGGCAACTGGCGTCTCAAATCGGATGAAACGGCTCGTCTCATTTGGACTGAAACGCAACACCAGTATAAGAATCGGCTCAATACGTACGGACTCAAGTTCCTGCAAAAACAGCGATATTGTCCATGCCGGCGAATGGATAGACATATCCTTAATCAAGGACCAAGCCAGTAAGTGATGTACCTATCGATGGAAGGGGTGTCGCAAAGGGGCTGTGCCCGCATTCTAGGTGTGACGCAAGTAACCGCTGCCAATAAAATTAGGCTGTTAGGGAACAGAGCCCGCATGCATTTGGCTGCCACTACATAGAAAGTGCCTTGGAGTCGGCAAGCCTCCCGTTGCGAAGTCAATCACGAGGGTGAGCTGCGTTGGATTTCTCAAATATTTGGGCCCGCAGCGCAATAACAATGCCAATCGCAGGTTAGCGCGATTGGCATTAATAATGCGAATGTGAGTCCATGCTACATGGTGGCAAAACTTGCCGCTAACTGAGCGAGTCAGTTCCCATCTAGTGGTCCGACTAGAGTTCAGAGCTCGAAGCACAAAAAGCGAGGCTTGTAGTAATTTCGATGGGCTCAACTTGAGCGGCCTGCCTCTAGCGCCCTCTC
>Ga0315273_10004892_pt1 | contig 16497 bp, 11 predicted proteins | sample YL17G02_0_MG_FD_205753 | JGI IMG/M metagenome (GOLD analysis project Ga0315273, IMG submission 205753) | Sediment microbial communities from Yellowstone Lake, YNP, Wyoming, USA - YL17G02_0 | ecosystem: Environmental > Aquatic > Freshwater > Lake > Sediment | place: USA: Wyoming | collected... | reverse complement strand
AGGACCGTTGCCGACAACATCTTCGCGAGGCGGGCCTTCGGGGCTCGAACGCGAACCCTGGCCGTCGTCATGCTCTCGGTGGTCGCCGCCGCGCCGGGCCTGTGGGCCCAGGCGGCCGGCTCCATCCGAGGCACGGTCACGGATCCCTCGAACATACCTCTTCCCGGTGTTCAGGTGTCGGTGACCGGCGGCCAGGGTGCCCGCACGGCCGTGACCGACGAGAAGGGCTCCTACCTGATCGCGAACCTGCCGCCGGGCACCTACCGACTGACCGCAGAGCTCTCCGGCTTCGCTCCCGCCGAGCCACGGCAGGTCACGCTCGTCGCCGATCAGGCGCTGACGCTGGACCTCACCTTGCGATACCCGGCGTTCAGCGAGCAGGTCGTGGTCACGTCGCAGAAGCGCGCGGAGCCCCTCCAGGAAGTCCCCATGTCGATCACGGCCGTTTCGAGCGATACGTTGGAACAGCACAAGGTGCAGAACCTCCTGGACGCCGTGCCGCTGGTGCCGGGCCTGAGCGTCGACACGGACACTGCCGGTCTGACCCGCATCACCCTGCGAGGCATCAACACCGGCGGCGTGGCCTCGACCGTCGGCGTCTACCTCGGCGACGTGCCGTTCGGCTCGAGCAGCGGCCTCGCCAACGGCGCCATCGTGGCCGGGGACTTCGACAGCTTCGACGTCGCGAGGATCGAGGTGCTGCGCGGCCCGCAAGGCACCCTGTACGGGGCGAGCGCACTCGGCGGGGTCTTCAAGTTCGTCCCGAACCTCCCCAGCACCGCGGGGTTCGAGGCGAGAGTGCTGGAATCCCAGGAGACAGTGGAGAGCGGCGACCTCGGGTACTCGCTGAGAGGTCTGGTCAACGTGCCGCTCAGTGACGGCTTTGCCCTTCGGGCCAGTGGCTTCTATCAGTTCGACGACGGCTACATCGATTCGATCGGCAACAACCCGATCCCGAGCCTGACGACCCCGGGGGTCAACATCGTCGACGGCACTCTCGTCGAGAACAGGCTCAACTCCCACGACACGTCCGGAGGCCGCATCGCCGCCCTGTTCGCCCCGTCCCCCGAGTTCTCGCTCACCGTGACGGCCCAGAGCCAGAACATCGGGAGCGACGCGCCCAATACGGTCGATGCTGACCCCGTCACCCTCCAGCCGCTGAACAGCGGGAACGTGCAGTCCCGATACCACCAGCAGACCGTCGACACGAAGTACCGGATCTTCAGTGCGGTGCTGAATTGGGACTTCGGCCCCGCTTCCCTGGAGTCCGTGACGAGCTACGGCACCTTCGAGCAGGACCTGCATGTCGACGCGGCGATCGCGAGCGGTCTCACCGGCGGCCCGCCCCTGGCGTCCCTGGTGACCTACCTTTTCGGTAACGACGTCGGACGGCCGCTGAGTGCGGTCCTCCCGCAGACGACCAGCACCGACAAGGTCACGCAGGAGCTGCGCCTGCTGTCACCCAAGAACGACACCCTGGAATGGCTGGTCGGCGGGTACTACACCAACGAGGACTCCAAGATCGCTCAGCAGATCCTCGCCGTTGAGGCCGGCACGGACACCGTCGCCACGGACCTACCGACACTCGCAGCGGTCTCGCTGCCATCGAAGTACAAGGAGTTCGCCCTGTTCGGCAATGCCACCTGGCACGCCACGCCGCGGTTCGACCTGTCCTTCGGTGCACGCGCCAGCAGGAACGACCAGACCGCCACGGAGGTCGCCGACGGACCGCTCGCCGGCGGGCACGTCGAGTTCCAGAATGTCAGCTCTTCGGAGAACCCGTTCACGTATTCCGTCTCGCCGCGTTTCCAGCTCGGTGGGAGCTCGTTCCTATACGCGCGGGTGGCCACGGGCTTCCGGCCCGGCGGACCGAACGTCCTGCCGCCGGGGGTGCCGGCCGACACGCCCCTGACATACCAATCGGACACGCTGACGAGCTACGAGGCCGGCTGGAAGACGAGCGGGTCGGGAGGTCGGTACTCGCTCGACCTGAGCGCCTACTACCTCGACTGGAAGAACATCCAACTATTCGCCGTGGTGAACGGGTTCGGGATCAACGGCAACGGCGGCACCGCGGTGAGTAAGGGCGGCGAGTTCACCCTGAGCTTCGTTCCGGTGTCCAGCCTGTTGTTCACCCTGAACGGAGCGTACATGGACGCCACCCTCACTAAGGACACCGACCCCATTGTCGGCGGCCTGGACGGCGACGCGTTGCCGTACGTCCCGGACTGGAGCCTCGGGTTCTCGGCTGACTATGAGTGGAAGATGAGGAGTCACTGGACGCTCGCGTTCGGAGGCGGTGTCGCCTACGTGGGCGAGCGGACGTTCGACTTCGGGACTCGAGCCGCCGACGGCAGCCTTCGCACGCTCGACGGCTACACGACGGTCGATCTCCGTGCGGGCGCCTACGTCGGCCGGTGGTCGTTCGAGCTGTACGGAAAGAACCTGACGAACGAGATGGGGATCGCGGCCGTCGACACCGGTGGGAGCGTCCCCAACGGCGGGTACGGACTGGCACTCATCCGGCCGAGAACGGTCGGGCTGTCCGTCGGTGTGAGAGTCTGGGGTTCGTAGGGAAGCGCCACTCGCCGACCGCCCCCTGCCGGGGCGCGGCCGTGTACTTCCGCCGGGGCGATCGCCCCGGCGTTCTTTTCGCGGGCTATCGACTCTCGAGCGGTCCGTTCCGCGACGGCCGACGTGTCGGTGCGCTCAGGCTTGCCGGATGATCTTGTACACGCCGACGGTCACCAGCGGCACGACGTAGATCGCGAAGATGCCCCAACTGAGCCACCCGTAGCCGCGGGCGACCAGCGCGATGATGCCGAACCGGGCGAGCCCCAGGCTCAGCAGGAGCAGAGCGCTGGCGATCAGGGGGCGCTGCCAGCTCGGGAACTCCCGGCCGCGAGCGGCCAGGCTGTGCCCGATCCGCTCGTTGATGCCGTGGATGAAACCGGTCCCCGTCTGGACCAGGGTGCCGAAGAGCATGACCACGAACGTCACCAGCAGCACCGGCGCCCGGACGCGCTCCAGCACGTAGACGACCGGGATCTCCTGACTCAGGACGTCGGGGTACTGGCCCAGGACGGCGAAGTAGAAGAGGAGCGCGGGCAGTGCTCCGAGGACGGCTGCGATCACGGCGGCGGAGACGGCCTCACGCCGGGTCTCGATGTGGCGGACGCAGAAGAGGATCGCCGGGGCGACGCACATGTTGTAGAGGCCGTACTTGAACGCGGCGACGCCCCACCCGGAGAGCATCTCGCCGCTGCCGAGCCTCGCGCCGATTTCGTGGCCGAACCGCAGAACGGCGACCACCAGGAAGACGATGTACACGAGGTACATGAAGATCGACCAGACGGAAAACGACTTCTCGATCAGCTCGGTGCCCTTGAAGGTCAGCAACCCCACGGCGGCGAGCATCAAGAACACGCCGATCGAGTACGGAACGCCGAAGAAGTCTCGGAGCAACACGCCGGCGGCGGATCCCACCACGGCCAGCACGATCACGATGACGGCGACGTAGAGGAGCTCGAAGCTGATCCAGAACCGCCCGAGGAGGCTGATGAGCAAGGACCGGTAATCGTAGGTCCGGAACCTGCGGGAGAACTCGAAGGTCACCACGAGAACGACCGCCCACAGCGGCAGGGTGACCGCGAGAAGCCCGAGGATCCCGCCCAGCGGCCCGAACCGCATGAAGTACTCGACGATCTCGCGGCCGGTACCGTACCCGCCCCCGATCAGGACCCCCTGAAAGACGAGACCCGGCATCACGTACCTGCGAAACCTCGATGTGCTCATCGGTCCCCCCACCCGGGTCGGCCCGTGCGTCGAACCTGCCGTCGTGCCCTGCCCCCAACTGCGGTGCTGTCTTTCATGTTAGTCCCTCCCAACCTGGTACCTCTCGTCGTGGCTGCTATCTACCGCTTCGCGCCGTCGCGGGCGATGCGGCGGCGGGTGGCTTGCCGGGCGAGATGAGAGCTGCCAAGCTCATCCGAGTCTCGCTCGCGCTTCACCGCTGGAGGGCTGTCATGAGGATCGCCACCATCGCCTGTCTGCTCCTCCTCCCCGCTTGGACCTCGGCCTTCGCCCGCGAAGGCGTCGGCACGATCGATCTCAGCGGCATCTGGCAGATGAAGGACTTCACCCGCGGCGTCGGGGTGACGCGGCAGGTCTATCTGCCTGGCAAGCAGCCGCAGCAGACGCTCCCGATCCGGATCCCGGGAACGGTGCGCACGGCCCTGCTGCAGGCCGGCGAGATCCCCGACCCCTATTTCGGCTACGACAACGAGAAGTCGTTGTGGGTCGAGGACAAGGAGTGGTGGTTCTTCCGCACGTTCGACGTGGCGGGAGACGTGCAGGGCCGGTTCGTCGATCTCGTCTTCGAGGGCAGCTCCTTCCGCGGCGAGGTGTGGCTCAACGGGCAGCTCGTTGGCCCGCTCGAGGGCATGCTCAATCCGAAGGCGTTCGACGTCTCGCGCCTGCTGAGCTTCGGCGCCACGAACTCCCTCGCCGTGCGCCTCGAAGCGACGCCCGACGCGCGGGTCAACCTGATGGCTCGCGGCCTGACCTGGGACATGCCCCGCGATCAGCTCTTCTCGATCGCACAGTGCATGTACGGATGGGACTGGGGCCCGCACGGCGTGCCGGTAGGCCTCTGGCAACCGGTCAAGCTGCGCGTCACGGGCCCGCTGCGCGCGAGTCGCCCCTACGTCCGCTCGCGCCTCGACTCGCCGTCTTCGGCCGTGCTGAAGGTCGACCTCGACCTGACGAACCTGGCCGGCGAACCGAGGCGGGCGACGCTCGCCGGCACGATCGCGGAGAAGGGCTCGCTCCGCACGGCGGCGGAGTTCAAGCAGGAGGTGGACCTGGCGGCCGGCGAGACCCGAACCGCCACCTTCGAGGTGCGGGTGCGGAACCCGAAGCTCTGGTGGCCGAACGGAATGGGCGAGCAGAGCCTCTATGTGGTCAGCGCCACGCTGTCGGACGGCGCCGAGGTCTCCGACAGCGTGAAGGCGCAGCTCGGCATCCGCGAGCTGAAGCTCGTCGCCAACGAGAACGTCGACGACTTCACGAAGTCGATGAAGGAGCAGACCGGCAGCGTGTACCACCTGGGCCGCGCCGTCGGCACCTACCCGTGGACCTTCCAGGTCAACGGCATGAAGATGTTCGCCAAGGGAGGCAACTGGATCCCGGTCGACCAACTGCTACGGCTGGATCGCGACCGCTACGACCGGCTGCTGCGGCTGGCGCGGGACGCGCACTTCAACCTGCTGCGCGTCTGGGGCGGCGGCCTCTACGAGACCGACGACTTCTACGAGCTCTGCGACGAGTACGGCATCCTGGCGTGGCAGGAGTTCCTGAGCAACCGCAGCTTCTCGAAAATCGATCGCCAGAGCTTCATGGAAGGCGCCGAGTCGGCGGTGGTGCGGCTGCGCAACCATCCGAGCCTCACCTTCTGGTGCGGCGGCAACGAGTTCGATCCCGACGACCAGGGCAGCAAGGCCGTGATCGACGCCCTCGACGCGCTCCTGAAGAGACTCGATCCCGAGCGCGAGTTCCACCGCGCCTCGCCCTACATGGGCGACGACCACTACTGGGGCGTGTGGCACGGCCAGCAGCCCTACACGCGCTACCGCATCGTGCGCCCCTTCCGCAGCGAGGCCGGAGTCAACACCTTCCCGGTGCTCGAGGACTTCCAGAAGTTCACGCCGCAGGATCAGCTCTGGCCGCTCGACCCGACCTTCGTCGAGTACCACGGCGAGTACAACCCGCGCTTCCATCACCTCGGGAAGCTCGCGCGCTACGCGGACGAGTTCGGCGCCTCGACAACGCTCGCGAGCTTCGTCATGAAGAGCCAGCTCTATCAGGCGCTGGCCGACGCCTTCAACATGGAGTACTGCCGCTCGAACACGTTCAGGAACAGCGGCGTCCTGATCTGGCAGTACAACGACATCTGGCCGACCATCTCGTGGTCGATCGTGGACTGGTACGGCACGCCCAAGCCGTCCTACTACTTCCTCAAGCGCGCCGCGCGGCCGCTGCACGTGTCGGCCGACTACGAGAAGTACCTCTGGAAGGCGGGCGAGACCTTCGCCGCCGACGTTCATCTGCTGAACGACACACAGGCGCCCGCCAAGGCCCTCGCCTGGCGCGCGTCCATCCTCGACGTGACGGGGAAGGTGCTGGCGACGAAGTCGGGACCGGCCGCGGCCGAGGCCAATCGTTCCGCCACCCTCGGACGCGTCGAGCTGCCGCTCTCGCCGGAGATGGCGGGCAAGACGGTGTTCGTCGCCGTGCAGCTCGCGCGCAAGGACGGCAGCGCCGTCTCCGACGCGCTCTATCCGATCGCGGTGAGCCGGAGCGGGAACCCGGACGAGTACAAGGACATCTTCGCCGAGATGAACGGCATGGAGACCGTGGCGCTGAAGGCCGAGCTGCTCACGCCGGCGCTCAAGCTCGATCCGTCCGGCAGCGGCGCTCTTTCGCTGCGTCTGACGAACCCCACGAAGGCCCCGACCTTCTTCGTGCGCGCGCGTCTCATCGAGGAGTCCGAGACGCTCCGGTCCTCCTACAGCGACAACTACGTCTCGTTGCTCCCGGGCGAGGCCAAGACGATCGACGTGACGGTGCAGACGCGCACGCCGGCGGCCGTACCGACGGCGCTGCAGTTGGAGGTCTCCGGCTGGAACGTCGCAGCCCAGAAGCTGGCGGTGACCGTCGCGGCATCCGCGCGCTGAACGGCAGCGCGTGGGACGGAGACCGAGAGGGGTCGATGAGCAGTGCGGCTCTGCCTCAACGGAGTTCCGGCTCGAGCGGATCGCCAGGGCGGCCGAGGGTTGCTCGATACTGCGGTCTGGAGGTGGCGATGATCGTCAAGGCCGACGCTGAGGGTTACAAGGAGGTGGTTGGCGGAGTACGGCTGAAGAGTCTCGTGCACGGTGAGCGGACCCACCTCACCGAGGTGAGGTTCAGGAAGGGAGCGGTCGTCCCCGAGCATCAGCACCCGCACGAGCAGACGGGCTACCTGGTTTCGGGCTCACTGAGGTTCTTCAGCGGTGACGATGAATGGGTTGCGCTCCCTGGCGACAGTTGGAACTTGCCAGGCGGTCACCCCCATGGGGCCGAAGCACTGGAGGAGAGCATCGTTGTGGAGGTGTTCTCGCCGGTACGAGAGGACTACCTCTCCCTGTGAAGCGGCGCGTTAGGTGGCGAACTCGGTTTCGGGGCCGGCGAGCCAACCGCAATTCCGCTAACTGCGTACCTGGCAGGTGAGCCCTGGGGACAGGCAAGAATGATACGGTCGTCTTACACGGTACCTATTCGGTACCTATTCCTATTCGGTACCTATTTGTTCGGTACCTATTCCTATTCGATCGACGGCGGCCGGCCGGCGTCAGCACCGCGTGCGCATCGACTCCCGTTTCCGGTCCTGAGCGGCCGGGCTTGCGAACCCCTTCGCCGTCGCGTGCGACCACGCCTTTTCGATGGACTCCCCGGCGTCGGGCGTCTTGCAGGCGGTGTCGCCGTGGTCGACCTCGACCTTGCCGATCCTCCTGACGGCGGCCGTCGCCGCCTTGCGCAGCGCCGCGCGCCGGCAGCCGATCGCGATGACGGCGTGGTTCATGCCCTCTCGCTCGGCGTTGGGCGCGGTGTGGATCGAGCGCTCGATCTCGGCGAGACGATCCGCGAACCACGCGTCGGGCGTCGTCTCGTCGCGCATCGCCATGGCGCCGACCAGCGTCCACGCCACGAACCGCTGCGCCTCGGCTGGCGCCCCGAGCCACTGGTCGGCCTTTGCCCTGGCGTGCGGGCCCTCCACGACAACGTGCGCGACGTAGGCGACGCACATTCGAGCGTACGGCGCCTGCGCCCAGCGGTCGAGCTCGGCGGTGGACATCCGCGCTGGGTCGACGACCTTGACGGCGAGGTTGCGCGCGTCGAAGTTCCCCGTGTCCCACAGGGCGAGACCCAGCTCGTGGTCGACGCCGATCCGCTTCATCAGCGTCTTCAGCGTGGCGAAGCTCACGCCGAACATCGGCTCGGGGGCGCCGTGGCGCACGTACGTCTTGCGGGTCTGCTCCGAGCCGGCCGCCTCGAGGGCGGCCATCGCCTCCGCGAGCGTCATTCGCAGGGCTGCCGCCTTCGCAGCCTTCGTTGCGCCAGGGGTCTTGGTCTTGGCGGGCATAGTCGAATCCTCCGGGGTTCGGGAATGGGGGGATTCTCTCACAGGGACGCGGGCATCGCCCCAATCCAGCGCCGGGGCCGAGGATTGGTGCAATCGTTGGGCACCTGGCTAGACCCTCAGCGAGCCGCGGAACGCCCTGACGGCATAGTAGGAGGGCGCGCCGTTGTGGTACACGAAGACAGTGCCGTAGCGGCGATCGCAAAAGAGGGCGCCGCCGAGCTTCCTGAGATCAGGAGGTGTCTTCACCCAGCTCGACGTCTTCGTATCGAAGCTGCCGAGCTTCTGCAGCTCGCGATACTGTCCTTCCGTCAAGAGCTCGATTCCCATGGCGGCTGCCATGTCAACAGCGTTGTCTTCCGGTCTGTGTTCTTTCCTCGACTCCAGCCCTTCGCGGTCGTAACAGACACTCCTGCGGCCCTCGGGACTTTCCGCTGAGCAATCACAGAAGACGTATTCGCCCGTCTCCTTATCATGACCGACAACATCCGGTTCACCGCCGGTTCTCTCCATCTCATTGAGTGACCACAGCTTCTCGGTATCGGCTTCCAGCCTTGCTTGTATCCTTGCCCATTCAAGGCCTTCGTGGCGGCTCATGTTCCTCTCGAAACGGGCCTTCAATGCTCCGAGAAGCTCTTGACGTTGTCCTGGCGACAACTCCTTCGTAGTGCTCTTGATGCTGTTCATGCTCCTATCCACAATTCCTCCAGTCGCGTACCTGGCACTCTCATCCTGACTTTCATCGCGCTCTTCTCACTGGCGTGGGGCTATTTCGTCAGGACAACATGGGTGGCGTGGTCCGTGGAGGCGTGCTCCGTGCACGTGTAGCCGAGGCTCACCGTATCGATGCCGGCGAGAAGGTGCTCGCCCCGGCCGAGGAGCGCGGGGGAAATCACGAGGTGGATCTCGTCGATCAGCCCGGCGGTGAGGTACTGGCGAATGGTGGCAACGCCACCGCCGAGTCGGACATCCTTGCCCTGGGCCGCCCCCTTCGCGCGTTTCAGCGCTGCATGGATGCCATCGGTGACGAAGTGGAACGTCGTTCCGCCCTCCATCGTGATGGGCGCACGAGCATGGTGCGTCAGCACGAAGACGGGTACGTGGTAGGGCGGGTTGTTGCCCCACCATCCCTTCCAGGTGTCGTCGGACCAGGGGCCCCGCAGCGGCCCGAACATGTTGCGGCCGAGGATCCAGGCGCCGACGTTCTCGAAACCGCGCGCGGCGAAGTCGTCGTCGACGCCGTCTCTGCCAACCTCGTCGCCGATCAGCGATCCGGCGAAGTCGGCGTGCATCTTCTGGAACGTCTTCGTGCCGAAGACCCACCTGTGCAGCGCCATTCCTCCGACGCCCATCGGATTGTCCAGAGCTTGATCGGGACCGGCGCCGTAACCATCGATGGAGATTCCGAATGCGTTTACCCGAAGCCTCGACACGAGCGTAACTCCTTTCGGCACAGGCATCGCCTGAGGGATAGGAAGTTGAGGGTGCCAGGTACGCATGTGCCCGAAGTGCGGTGAGGCCGGTTCGCAATCCCTCCGGTGGCGTACCTGGCAGCCCTCGCCCGGCCGCGACGGCTACTTTGCCGGCTGCGCCGCCGCCTTGTGCGACTTGATCTCGGTGATGATGAGGCGGCACACGTCGGTGCCTGTGTTCGTGCCCTCATGGGTGACTGGAGGCGAGTAGTACGCCTCGCCGCTCTTGAACTCGAGCTGCTCGCTCTTGCCATCCGGCGTGCCGATCTTGACCGAGCAGGTGCTGAGCGCGTAGATGGAGTGGCGCGGGTGCGAGTGCATCGGCATCTTCTCGCCGGCCTTGAGGGTGAACTCGTACACCCTCACGTTGTCGTTTTCCAACAGCACCTTGCACTTGTCGGGCGCCACCTTGACGGGATCCTGCGCGAGGGCAGGCACGGCCAGGGCAAGCGACACGGCTGCTACGAACGCCAGGAGGACGGACGCACGGAACGTTCTGATCATCTCGCTTCTCCTTTCCCTATCGGGTCTGTTCCCGCGAACCTCGGCAGAGGTCGGCAAATTCCAGGATCGCAGTGGCGGACAGGCGGCGCCAGGGCGCAGGGGATCTTCTCTTCATAGACGAGTGTCACGAGTGACGGACCTGGCACCACGTCTTCAGGCGATGGCCTCCTGCCTTCTGGAGGATGGCGCCGCCGTCGGAATGCTCCGGACCATGGAGTAGGTTGAAATTCTCATGGCGCTCCCACCGGGAACCCGGATCGGTCCGTACGAAGTCGTCTCGCTGCTCGGCACCGGCGGCATGGGCGAGGTCTATCGCGCCACCGATCGCCGGCTCGGCCGTGACGTCGCGGTCAAGGTGCTGCCGGAGGCGAAGCAAGGGAGTCCCGAACGCGCCGCCCGCTTCGAGCGCGAGGCCCGGCTGCTCGCGTCGATCAATCATCCCAAAATCGCGACCATCCACGGTCTCGAGGATCTCGCCGGATCCAGCGCGATCGTGATGGAGCTCGTGGACGGCCCGTCGCTCGCCGACCTCATCGCCCGAGGTCCCGTAGGCATCGCCGAGAGTGCCCGGATCGCGAGCCAGATCGCCGACGGCATGAGCAGCGCGCACGCGCTCGGCATCGTCCACCGTGACCTCAAGCCGTCGAACGTGCGGCTCGCTCCGGACGGCCGCGTCAAGGTCCTCGACCTCGGCCTGGCCAAGATGGTCGCGAGTGGTTCAGGAGCGGCGCCGGAGAACACGGCGCCGGAGCACGCGGAAGCACTCGCCGTCGAGACGCGAGAGGGCACCGTCCTCGGCACCGCGGCCTACATGTCACCCGAGCAAGCGGTCGGAGCGCCGATCGATGCGCGCACCGACGTCTGGGCGTTCGGCGCCGTTCTGCTGGAGATGCTGACCGGCCGTCGCGCCTTCCCCGGCCGCACGATCGCGGACACGCTCGCCGCCGTGCTGCGCGGCACCGTCGATTGGGAGGCGCTGCCGGCCGGCGTCCCTCGGGAGGTCCGGCTCCTCATCGAACGGTGTCTCGTGCGCGAAGCCTCCGGTCGCCTGAGCGATCTCGGCGAGGCGCGAGACGTGCTGCGGCCGTTCGCGGATCCGGGGTTCGTCGCGGCCCCGCACGCGCCGGCCGATACGAAGTCGATCGTCGTGCTGCCCTTCGCCAACCTGAGCCCCGATCCCGACACCGAGTACTTCAGCGACGGGCTCACCGACGAGATCATCACCGATCTATCGCGGGTTCGCGCGCTGCGCGTGATCTCCCGGTCCTCGGCGATGCGCCTCAAGGGCGACGCGCGCGGCCTCGCGGCGATCGGCCGGGACCTCTCCTGCCGGTACGTGCTCGAGGGCAGCGTGCGGCGCGCGGCGAACACCCTGCGCATCACGGCGCGGCTCGTGGATGCGCCGAACGACGTCCAGCTCTGGGCCGACAAGTACGGGGGCACGCTGGACGACGTGTTCGACATTCAGGAGCGGGTGTCACGAGCGATCGTGGACGCCCTCGAGATTCGGCTGACGCCGCAGGAGGCCGCGCAGCTCGCCGAGCGGCCGATCGCGGACGTCCGCGCCCAGGAGTGCTACCTCCGCGCGCAGAGCGAGATCTGGAGCTTCCTGCCCGGCGGCGTGGACCTGGCGATCAGCCATCTCGAAGCGGCGCTCCGGCTGGTCGGCGACAACGCCCTGCTCTACCAGGGACTCGGCGTCGCCTACTTCCAGTACGTGAACGCCGGGGCCGCGGTCGGACGCGAAGAGGAGCTCATCAGGAAATCGGAGTGGTGCGCGGACAAGATCTTCGCGCTCGAGCCCGACTCGCCGCGCGGGTACCTCGTGCGCGCGACTATCCAACTGTGCCGAGGCAACACTCACGGCTGCGGCCGGAGCTTGCGGCGCGTGCTGCAGGCCTTTCCGAAGGACATCCTGGCGCTTCAGCTCTACGCCCACGCGCTCGGCTGGCTCGGCGGGAAGCCGGACGCCGCGGCGCCGCTGGCGGCACGCCTCGTGGACATCGACCCTCTCAACGCGATGAGCCTCCTGGCGAGCGTCACGGTGCCGCTGTTCGCCGGCCGGTTCTCGGAGGCATTGGAGCCCGGGCGCCGGTTGCTCGCCCTCGATCCGGTGACTCCGGTCTGGCGCTCGAACTACGTCATGGCCTTGAGCTACGCCCAGCGGCTCGACGAGGCGGAGGCGTTGACCGAGGGCATCACGGCGGAGCCGGATTCGGACCTCGGGACGTGGTGGATGGGGCTCTGCCGGGCGACCTGGCGGGAGGACCGTGCGGAGGTCTTGCGGCTCGCCGACGGCCCGTATCAGCAGGTTGCCGCGTGGGATGCGGAGGTCCCCTGGGTCCTGGCGAGCGCCCATGCCGCCGTCGGCGCCAAGGACGAGGCGCTGCTCTGGCTCGACCGCGCGATCGCACGCGGGATGATCAACTATCCCTTTCTCTCCAAGCACGACCGCTACCTGGACAACGTCCGAGGCGACCCACGGTTTCGAGAGGTGATGGGGCGGGCCGAGCGGGAGTGGGAGCGGTTCGAGGTGTGATCCTCCGCCCGCAGCCGCAGCGGTCGCCGGAACGCTCATCCCGCTCCCCTGTTGTTGCTAGCCACTTCATAAGACATGATGGGGACTGCGTTCAGCAGTCGTCGTCGGGGCCGTGGGGACAGCGGGCCGAGCAGTTTTCAGCGGATAAGTACCGTGAATGACGATCTCACCATTCTGTTGGCAGGCGTTTCAACGCCGAAGCCGGCGGAGGGTGGCACCTCTCCCATCTTTGCTGGTACCCCTCCTAACAGACACATCAATCGTTGGGTCCGCAGGCGTGGGCGCTGTATCATCCTCTGAAGGAACGCCGCCGCTGGTCGCGCTGCGCCCCCCGAAAGCAGTTGGCTTCTTGACGGCGCACGCAGGGTGCTGCAAGGTTGGGGTCAACTCGTCCCAGCAATCAGTACCTCAGCAGGGTGTCGTAATTCCGAGGATGGAATGAGCACGTTCGCTGTAGTTGATGTTGAGACAACGGGCTTGAATCCTTATCGTCATGACCGTGTCGTCGAGATTGGCATCGTTCTGGTGAATCTCGGGCACGGCATCGAAGCCGAGTTCTCCACCCTGGTCGACCCCGAGAGGGACGTTGGACCCACAAGCATCCATGGACTCACCGCGAGTGATCTGGCAAATGCGCCGCGGTTTCGTGAGGTTGCCGCGCACGTCGCCGGAGTGCTTCGCCCATCGATCGCGCTTGTGGGACACTGCATTGCCTTCGACGCTTTGTTCCTACGAACTGAGTTCGAGCGAGTCGGGCTAGCAATGCCAGGGTACCCGACCATTGATACCCGGAACCTCGCTGGAGGGGGCACTCTTGGGAGTTGCTGTGCTCAGTATGGCATTGAGTTCGACGGCAGGGCTCACACCGCACTGTGCGACGCTCGCGCAGCGGCGCGCCTATTCGAACAAATCGCGATCTCGAATCCAGCTCTGCTAGACCCTTATGAACCGCTCCGCGCCCTAGAGTGGCCGGAAGTCCCTTTCACAGCCATTAATCCCGTGCCTCGAGCCCAAACGTACAGCTTCAGTCCCAGTCCTTCGGGGCACCTACAGCGTCTCATCGACCTACGGTCGGCGAGACAGAGCCCGATTGTCAGTTCGGGAGGAGAGCAAGAGTACCTCGGGCTGCTGACTCGCGCACTTGAGGACAGGCGAATTGAAGGCACAGAAGCTAGCCTCCTGACTGAACTGGCAAACCGTTTAGGACTGAGCTCTGAGCAGGTGGAGACTATCCACGTTGCCTACTTGTCCGAACTGGCAGGAGCGGCCTGGGCTGATGGCCAGGTAACAGAGTCCGAATTGCGAGAACTCCAACTAGTCTGTGGCTTGCTGGGATTTGGCAGGCTTTCCGAAACGCAGTTTCGTAGCCTCGTGAGACACTCTGGCATGCCGGGGAGCCCTTGGAGCGGTGATCCTCTGGACTCATGGACTGGGCGGAGCGTCTGCTTCACTGGCGAGTGCCAATGTAGGTTCGGGGGCGTGCCGATCTCCAGAGAAAGGGCTGAAGCGCTGACACTAGCCAAAGGGCTTCTGGTTCAACAATCTGTGACCAGGAAGCTCGACCTGCTTGTTGTCGGCGATCCAAACACCCAATCAACCAAAGCGAAGAAGGCCCGGCAATATGGCATCCGACTCATCCACGAGCCCGTGTTTTGGCGGGCTTTGGGGGTCGCAATTGACTGACAGTCGGCTGGCAGTCACCGAGACTGGGAGGGCACCGTGGCAAAGAGCGAAGAACTCCTTGGCAGGACCTACGACCAGCAACTGGAGATCGTTGGGGAAGACATCACGAAGGTGGACATTGCGCCGAATCGGAGGGTCGCAGGAGAAATCGTATTTGAACCCATGGGGACCGGGGTCAGGGTCACCGCGCGTGACGGTTCGCACAAGGTCCTGTGGGGCTTCGTCGCCTCAAGCGGAATGCTGGACCAAGTCCACTGCCTAGTCGCGATCTACGATCCCCTCGCCCGGCTGATCGTCGAAGAGCTGGAGAAGTGTGCCCTGCCCGCACCGACACACGGCGACCCAGTCACAGAGGCCGAGCGCACAATCGATAACCTGGAAGAGACGATCAAGTGGCTGAAGGAGTCGCTTCACGTCAGGCATCGGAGCCAAGCAGCAGTGGACCGTGCGACGCTAATTGCGCGTATCGCCTCGGAGGCCCTCCGTCAGATCACTTTGGATGCTGAAATGTTGAAGGGGATGAAGCCGAAGTCGGAGCGGGACCAATCTGAGGGCGGCTGAGCCCTACACTCTCGTGTCCTCTGTCTTCGCCAAGCCGACAAGCGTGGGATGGTGATGCGGGAACCAACGCGGCACCGCTATCGGACAGGTCGTGATGGCGCGTCAGGTGGGCCAGGGTCCCTACTCCTGAACAAGCGCCAAAGCAACGCGCGCCCGCTCTGTTGGCGGCGCCTCCGCTGCCAGGGCCAAGAGCAGGATTCCTGCGGCGCAGACATCCCCGTCGGTGTTGGCCATCGGGTTGCCGAGGATCCCAAGGAAATGGTCGGCGTGAGGGACGTTGCTGAAGACAGAGCCGATGGCATCGGTCGCTTGGCTCCCAGGGGGCCGCCGTACGGGTGGTGAGCCTTCAACCTCTGCCTTCATTGCAGCATAAGTAATGTCGACATAGGCCACTTGGAGGTCCACAGAAAGCGTCTCGACGGATCGGATGATCTCGGTTTGGTGGGTCGCGTTCGTGGTACCACGAACCCACGAGGCGCAAGTTGGTTCGTCGACTTCCGACAGCAAGTCCCGCATGATCGCAAGGCGCGTAACCAACTGATCGTCGCTTAGCCCAACTTCCGCGGTGGAGTGACTGAAGTTCTTGTGCGTGAGCATGTTGATTTTGTTTTCAGTCACTATTTCGGAGACCCAGCGGGGCGGGACCAGGTCTTGCGTGGGCGGATGATCTGGTCGGGGACGCCGAGGAGGCGATAGAGCTCGCGCTGGTGGGGCTCGGGCGTCGATCCCTTGCGGATGCGGAGCACCGGGCCGTCCGTGCTTGGCAGGACGATGGTGACGAGTTGGTGTGAGCGCAAGGCATCGCGGACGGTGCCCCAGGAGGTGAACATCCCCTTGCGCTCGAGCGTTGTCTCGATCGCGACCAAGAGGTGGTAGGCAAGCAAGCACAGGAAGATGTGCGTATCGACCCGGCGCTCGAGGTGGTGGAAGATGGGCCGCTCTGCGAGTGGACTTTTCATGTCGCGGAAAGCCTCCTCGGCGCGCGTGAGCATCATGTAGATCTTCCACGCTTCCTCGGCCGTGAGGTCCTTGCGGTCGGTCTTGAGCAGATAGCAACCGTCAAGGCGTTCGGCCTTGCTGCGCTTGATCTCGTCGGCGGTCACGTGCATCTGTTTGGTCGTCGCATCGCACTCGATCCGCCAGTAGCGCGCCACCCTCGGATAGCGCTCCTTCAGGCGGCCGATCGCCTCGCCGATCGCACGCTCTCGGACCAGCTTGCCGGTCTCGATACGCTTGGCCAGCTTGGCAAGATCGGCGAGCAGGCGACCCTCTTGCTTCTCGCGGATCGCCCGGTCCTTGGCGATCCGCCCCTCGCTGCGGCACAACACCAACAGCTCGTCCTCCGTCTCTCGCCGGGCAATCCACACCTTCGACTTCTTCTGTGCCGGGTTGTTCGGCGAGCACGGCCGCAACACCTCGACCAAGTCGTCGCCCTCAAACTCGCTGAGCCAGCACTCGCGCTCGCTCTGGCGGGCCGCGACCAGATAGTGCAGCTTCCTGGCCCGAATCGCCGCCAGGTTGTCGTCGAAGGCCATGCCGCGATCCACCACGACCATCTG
>Ga0315273_10004890_pt1 | contig 16500 bp, 13 predicted proteins | sample YL17G02_0_MG_FD_205753 | JGI IMG/M metagenome (GOLD analysis project Ga0315273, IMG submission 205753) | Sediment microbial communities from Yellowstone Lake, YNP, Wyoming, USA - YL17G02_0 | ecosystem: Environmental > Aquatic > Freshwater > Lake > Sediment | place: USA: Wyoming | collected... | reverse complement strand
GAGCCGAGTTTCTTTGATTTTTCTAAAAATAATCGAAATGACGATTTTATATCCTGGGAAGACCCTGGTCCGACATTCGGCTTTTTTTTGGTGCTGCTCAAAAGCTTGTTTAGTATTAAGAAGTGGAAACATGTGTTTGCACGATAGCGTCACTGAAGACCGTAATGATAATGGAAAAGAATTGAAAAATATTCTATTCCAAAGGACTCATGGGCTTTCTATTGATGTTGAAGATTATTGGAGCATTTTCTCCCGCGATTGGCTGCATAGGGAGATTGAGCCAAGCGACGCCGTTGTTAAAAATACGGAATGGTTTCTGCAAGCACTCGCAGAACACAATACTAAAGCTACATTCTTTGTACTGGGGGAAGTAGCCAAAAAAATTCCGTCCCTGATTAAAAAGATAGCTCAAAATGGTCACGAGGTCGGTGTGCATGGTTTTTTTCATAGGCAGATTTACAAATTAAGCAAAGATGAATTTCGCCGAGAAGTTACCGGTTGCAAAAAACTTTTGGAGGATATTACCTCAAATCAGGTAATAGGGCACAGAGCGCCGGCTTTTTCCATAATGCCTGACACAAAATGGGCACTGGAAATACTTGCTCAGGAGGGTTTCAAATATGATTCCAGTGTATTTCCTATTTCAGGTAGACGGTACGGCTGGCCCGGTTTTAGCAAGGAAATATGTAAAGTCAGTCTTCCGGATGGTAATAGTATTATCGAAGTACCGATGTCAACCGTTACCATTTTCGGCAAAACTTTGCCGGTGGGTGGCGGCGGGTATATAAGACATTTTCCCTACATAGTTACGAAGCTGGCAATAAAACATATTCAAAAAACAAGACCGGTGATAGTTTATATGCATCCTTACGAAATCGATACCGAAACAAAAATATTTGAAACAAACCATCTTTCGTCTAAAGAACAAACCAAAGTAGCCCGATTACATAAAATGCAGTTAAGAAACAGAGGCACTGTCGCCAAAAAGCTTACCGGCTTGTTGAAAGAATTCCAATTCACCACCGTAGCGAACATTATAAGTGGAACCGGGCTATTGTAAAACAAGGAATTCGATTCGGACATGGACAAATATGATATTTTTAATTTTATCAGGAAGGAATGAAAATGACAAACGATTCGAAAACAACTATTGCCCGCGATATGACAGTTAAGGATTTGGATGGCGTCGCTGAAGTTCATAAGCTTTGTTTCCCACCTTCTATTTCTATCTTTTCCGCATTGGGCCAAGGTATATTAAAAAGTTATTATGCCCTTTTTGTGGAAGAGCCCGAAAGTTACGCTGCGATACTGGAAAACCCCCATACCGGGCAAATTGCCGGAGTAACTTTCGGAACGCGTAACCCAGGAATTAAACAGCGGTTTTTGAAAAAACATTTTGTGGGGGTTTTTTTCAGTTTTATTTTCGGCCTGTTGACAGGAACAGCTACGTGGAAGGCACTTTGGTCGCGGTTACATCATAAAAACTCGTTGTCGACGCTCGGGGCCTACGATGCTGATGCAGCTGCGGCCGGCATACCGGCTCCAAATGGGGTAGAGGATGTATGTATGGGCATAGCTATTCACCCGGAATATCGCGGAGGAGGAAACGCAACGAAACTAATCGAGCATTACGTGACAAGGGTATTTGAAAAGGGGGCAACGCGAATTCGCGGGGCTATTCTCAAGAATAACATAGCAAGTATGACCTTTTTCAAAAAAAGAGGTTGGACTTTCATGGATGTTTCCGATAATGAAGTGAGTGTATGGATAAACAAGCCCGGTGTCGTTGGATGATTTTTCGCGGCTTGGGCATTTACATGCCACAATTAAAATTTTTCCCCTTACAGTCACGAGATAATCAATGAACACAAACGATTCGTGCAATGCGTTCGCTACGGTATTAAGAGAACAAGGGCGCTATGTAGTTAATGTAGAGGGAATTGAGTGGTATGATTATAATGGGTTCATGATGCCCGCTTATTTTCCCCATTGCTGCCCGCCTATAACTCCGGATATTGCGCGCAATGTCGTCAAAATCTCCGGCAGACCCTTTGTAAGATGGGATTCACGCTTTGGGCAATTTAAAAATGGCCAATGGTGGTATGTTAATCACCGCCAGCCCTGGGCTGTTGAGCAATGTAGTGGTAATACAAGGAGCAAAATCAAGAGAGGCCGTAAATATTTGCACGCTCGAATGGCCACTATTGAGGAGATGTCAATTCAAGGGTACAATGTGTGTGAAAAAGCGGCCCAAAGGTACGAAAAAGATGTTTTTCTTCCAAGCAAACTTGCTTTTCAGAAAAAATTACATGCCGCGACCCATAACCCCGAAACATTTCAATTTTTCGGGGTTTTCTGCGACGAAAAACTGGTCGGCTTCTCAGAGAATTATATACAACATGGAGGGGTGTTCTGGGAGAGTATATGGTATGATCCTGAATTTTTGCGAAATTACTCCAGCTATGTGCTTACTTGCGAAATGCTAAATCATTATCTCAATATGAAAAAACTTGAATATGTATCAGATGGAGGCAGAAGCATCTTTCATAGAACTGCCGTCCAGGATTTTTTCCTGGATAAATTTGGTTTTAGAAAAGAATATGCCTTACTGAACGTAGTATATTCAGCTAAATTACGAATGGCTGTGCAAGTGACTTATCCGCTTAGAACCATTGTTTGGGCCTTTAGTAATCAATTTCCAACTGATGTTATCGACAAAGTCGGAGGCATTTTAAGGCAAGAGTACATAAGAAAAGAATGTGAAAAACAACGAATCTCTCCTCAATAAAACAAAACCATATCAGCTCTACTAACGTTTTTGCCTGTCAAATTAAGAGCGAGCAAATGCAGAGGCTGCTCAAACGTTTTTTTGATATCTTAGTTTCATCGCTGGCTGCAATATTTTTATTGCCGGTCCTTGTTACCTTAGCGATAGCAATAAGATTGTCTGGCAAAGGGTCGGTAGTTTTTCGGCAAGAAAGAGCTGGAAAAGACGGCAGGCCGTTTACGTTTTATAAATTTCGCACGATGCGGACGGATGTTGACCCATTCGGGCCGAGTCCAAAATCGGGTGAAGACCCGCGGCTGACAAAAATCGGGAAATTTTTGCGTGAACATTCACTCGATGAGCTTCCGCAGCTTTTCAACGTTTTAAAAGGTGATATGAGCATTGTCGGGCCGAGGCCGCTTTATATGTCACAAGTGCATGAGTGGAACGAACGCCAGAAAAAGCGGCTGCTGGTAAAACCAGGTCTTACGGGCCTTGCGCAAATTTCCGGACGCGGGGAACTGACCCGCGAGGAAAAACTCGAACTCGATGTTAAATATGTCGAGACTGCCGGCTTCTGGCTCGACCTAAAAATAATCCTCGTAACCGTCGCCCAGGTATTTAAGCGCAAACACATATACGAAAAAAAATATTCACAAACCGAATATACCCGCGGTAAATGTAACAAGGCCCAATGAAAACACAAGCCCTCTTCGTCATATCTTTTCTTTTCTTAATAACCCTCCCCGCACAGGCCCTCGAACCCAACGAGATTCTTATAATTGCAAATAGCGACATCGACGCGTCTGTGCGTATTGCTCGCTATTACTCTGTAAAACGTAATGTTCCACCGGATAATCTTCTGGTGATTTCTCTCGGTAATACTTTAAACGACACAATTTCCAGAGCAAATTATGAAAAGTTACTCGCCGAACCGATTCGCAATAAGCTCTCCGACCCGAATTTCACCGGTAAAATCAGATGCCTGCTCACAACATACGGCGTACCGATAAAAGTCGCCGGTCGAGGCAGGCTTGGAAACTACGAAAACGAGCTTCGCGAACTGGAAAAGCGGATTGAATATGAAAAAGACAGATTAGAACAACCGAAACTTGCTCTCATCACTGATTCGCCGGAGCAAATAAATGACGCAAAAATCAAATTAGACCAGCTTCAATCGACAGTGAACTGGATTAACGGCAAAGAAACTAACGCGTCGGTAGACAGCGAACTTTCTATGGTGCTGTTCAGCGACTATGAGTTGTATCGCTGGCAGAGCAATTCTCTCAAGGATTCATCAGATTGGGACCGTAAAACTCTAATGGTATCACGTCTCGACGGCCCCTCCGAAAGCATCGCAATCGGCCTTGTGGATAAGGCCGTTTCCGCTGAACGAACAGGGTTAAACGGCATTGCCTACATTGATGCACGCGGCATGGCAAACGACAAGATGTTGTACTCCTACGGTCATTATGACCAGTCTCTGCGCGATTTGGCAGTGCTGATTAAATTGCGGACAAATTTGCCCGTGAAGGAGGAAAATACTTCAAGGCTTTTCGAACCAAACAAATGTCCCCAGACCGCGATTTATTGCGGCTGGTACAGCTTAAAAAAATATATCGATTCCTTCAAGTTCGTCGACGGTGCGGTTGGATACCACATCGCAAGCTATGAGGCGGTCAACCTTCGTGACCTGAACAGCGCCGAGTGGTGCCCTGCGATGCTGAAACACGGCATAACCGCCACTATCGGTGCTGTCGCGGAACCGCTTCTGGTCGCCTTTCCCGAACCAAACGCGTTTTTCGCGGAGCTAATCAATGGCTCCTGTCTCGTGGAAGCTTACTACCGGACAAATCCCTTCAATTCCTGGCAGCTTGTGCTTGTAGGCGACCCCCTCTACAGGCCTTTTAAAAAATCATACCTGCCCCGGTGACGTCCTTTCGTTAAACCTTTGCCGGTAACAAGCTGTCAGATACGCAGTCAAAACAGCCGCCATAATTCCACCCACTGAAAAAACCATACTTAATATATTCCCATTTCCAGCCGCAATCAGAGAAAATAAGTTCGTCAGTGTCAGAAAAAGCAAAGGCATACCGAGGGCGCCTATCAGCCATTTAGGCTGCGGTATTTTGGCCGGCACAAAGTAATACATCCACCGCATCCATAGCGCGGAGAAGAAAATGTAACTCAAAAAGTAAAAAACAGGACATGGTAACCCTATCCACTGGGCCGGATTCGCTTGTGCGAAATTGGTAAAGAGGAAAATGGTTCCGCCTGTAATAATAAGGGCAGCAGTCCAGAAGTTCAAAACGCTCAGCAGAATCAATGCCGCAACCGAGCCGCTCAAATCGGCAAGGAAATCCATAACATCCGGGTCCCGCCCAACATATCCCTGAAGCCATTCATCGAAGACCCCGTACCAGACAACTACAAAAAGTATCCACCATGCCGCCGGCTTGCGCCAGCTCACTTTTGCATTCGGATTTATAGCGAACCATAAAAGGAAAACCAGAATAAAGTACGCGAGGAAATGAAGGGTTTTATCGGAGACATGAACCTCGAACAGGGGCGATGCCGGTATGGGGATATGTGTAAGAACGAAAATGCCCGGCCAGTAAAGAACCAGTGTAATTATAGTTAAAATATGACGCTTGAATAATTTCACTAAAAGTCCTGAAAATTATTTAAACACCAGGTACGTAATTTTAATTAATGCACATTTATGATATAATAACAAAATCTTCGAAAACACGTTAAGAGAATCTGATAATTATGGCAGGAAATTTCTTTGAAGTCTGTTCATACCGAACCGCGCTATCGCTGTCACACCATCGAAGTATTCTGCTGTTTGTTATGGCTTTTGTCATAAGCTCATCTGTTATTTGTTCTGCCCAGTATCGCCCGAAGAATTCCTCATCCAAAAAAATATTGCTGCCCCCACCGAAAATGACAGGCGCCGCAAGTCTCGAGCAGTTGCTCGCGAAGCGCCGAAGCGTCCGTGAGTTCAGCGGCAAAAACCTTGATTATGCCCAAATCGGACAATTGGCTTGGGCAGGGCAGGGTATAACAGATTCGGCGACGGGATACCGGACGGCGCCTTCCGCAGGAGCTCTTTACCCGATAACATTGTATTTCGCCACGAGCGACGGTTTGTTCGCCTATGACCCGCAACAGCATGCCCTCGAAGCAGTTTCCACCACCGATGTGCGCAGAAGACTGGCAACGACAGCGGCACAAAAGGAAATTGCCGATGCGCCGTGCGATATTATTATCGCGGGTGATATCAGCAAACTTCAGCCGAAATATGCGCATAAAGCGAGGCGATTTGCAATGCTCGAAGCGGGCCATATCGCACAGAACATCCTTCTCGAAGCTGTGAGCTTACAGCTTGCGGCGGTACCGATAGGCGCATTTGAAACAAAAAATGTAGCCGCTATATGTAATCTGCCGGTGGCACTTGAACCTTTTTATATTATTTGCGTCGGCTACCCTCCACAGTTGCCTCTGGTACCGGAAACCAAAGAACCAAATGAACCCAATGAACGAAAGGAGACTTCCGAAATGAATGCAGCCGGAACGAAAAAAGTGGTTTTGATTGTTCCATCCGAAAATTTCCGCGATGAAGAACTTTTCAACACGCAAAACGCATTGACCGACATAAAAGCTCAAATTACCATAGCAAGTTCGAAAATGGGGATTATTAAAGGAATGCTCGGTGGCAAAGCTGAAGCAGAAATTCTAATCGATGATGTTGACGTCAATGATTATGATGCTGTGGTTTTTATCGGCGGTTCGGGCGCGAAGGAATACTTCAACAATAAAACCGCGTTAAGTATGGCCCAACAGGCGAAGGAAAAAGGTAAAATTCTTGCCGCTGTCTGTATCGCGCCGACAATTCTCGCTAACGCCGGAGTACTGAAAGGCGTCAAAGCGACAAGCTTTCCCTCGGAACAGGGCGTCCTAAAAAAAGCCGGTGCCGTATTTACCGGCGCCGATGTTGAAAGAGACGGCCTTATTATTACCGGCAACGGCCCAAAGGCCTCCGAAAAATTTGGCAAAACCATCGCTGACGCACTTACCTCTGAATAATAAGCGGACACAACGAACCCGACTCACCCGCCGTTTTGTAAAAACAACGGAGAGGGCGGGATTCGAACCCGCGGTACTCAATAAAGAGCACACTGGTTTTCGAAACCAGCTCGATCAGCCGCTCCGACACCTCTCCGTAGGTTGGCATTAATCTAACATCCAATGGCCGTATATTGCAAGTAATATTAACGATACTTGTTTTTGCCTCTGGAAAATACGCTGAAAAATAATATAATTTTCAGCCAATGGATTTATCAATTGTTATACCCGCGTTCAACGAAAGCAAAAAAATCGCCGCCGACATCCAGGCAGCGGCATCGTTTTTGACAAACAACTGCCTCACAGGAGAAATTATTGTCGTAGATGACGGCAGCACCGACGAAACTGAAGAGGTCGCGCAAAACTGCGCCATTTCATTGCTGCCCGATGCTTCCGTCAATGTCGTACGCTACGAAAATCATCGCGGCAAAGGTTTCGCCGTACGAACCGGCATAAAACAAACAACTGGTGAGTTCGTGGTTTTCTTTGACAGCGGCTGCTGTGTACCCTGCAAATACATCCTGGACGGCTTGGCTATTATCAAAAATAGTTCCTGCGATATCGCACACGGTTCAAGAAAAATGTTCGGCAGCAAAATCAAACGCCCGCAAAGTTTTTATCGTAGCTTCTGTTCATACGCCTTCCATCTGTTTTTACTTCACTTTATGAAAATTTCCTCTGAATTTACCGATACCCAGTGCGGTTTCAAAGTTTATCGCGGTGACGTCGCGAGAAATTTATACAGCCGGTGTATAACCGATGGTTTTATGTTCGATATCGAAATGCTTTTGCGCGCCCAGGTACAAGGCTATCGAATAAAGGAATTTCCCATCGAATGGTCCTGCGACCCCGACAGCCGTTTTTCCCCCAAGAGAAGTTTGACACGCATCCTAGCCGAACTAAGAACCATCCGGCGCACCATCCGCAAGTAATCCCCGCCAGTTCCCGTATGATAATACCTGCTTTGTGTCCGCCGGCAAAACCATCGCCTGAATATCGGTATGTCTTTCGCAATACCGTTCAATGTCCTTTGTCCCCATCACCATAAACGCCGTCGAAAGCGCATCCGCCGTCGCCGCGTCTTTAGTACAAACCCACGCACCCAGCCTATCTTTTACAGGCTGACCAGTCCGAGGATTGATAATGTGCCTGCCCTTTTGCACACCCGAACCGCTCAATGCCCTCGTTTTCAAATAAACCTTTGCCAATATCCTATTGTCGGGGCTGCTTAATGTCACAGGCCAGCCCGGCAATTTCACAGGCCCATCCAGTGCCAGTACCGAACTGCCTCCTGCGTTAATCAAGGCGACGTTGACTTCCCATTCGCGCAGCGATTCGCCCATTTTGTCCACCGCGTAACCCTTACCGACCGCACCGAGGTCAACCTGCACATTGTCCGCCATTACCTCAATGGTAAATTCTTCTTCGTTGAGCTTGAAAACTCCGCACCCAGTATGCTTACGGGCAGTTTCTAGTTCCTCTTTCGAGGGTTGCCGCAAGTTTTTGTCTTTATCAAACCAGCGGTTCATCAATGACCCCACCGTAACATTGAACGCGCCGTCCGTCTCTTCGCATATCCGCTGGCAAAGCTTAAGACATCGAAAACTATCTAATCCAAGTCGCAGCGTCTGATGTGCCGCCAGATTACCAATCTGCGAAATGTCGCTGTTTTCGATAAACCTGCTGAACTCGCCTTCGAGCCTGTCTGTCAGATGAAACGCCTCTTCCGCCGCCTGCTGCGCATAGTTTTTATCTTCGTGGACAATAAAAACATCAAAAGTTGTCGCCATTGCGAAATGGCTGAACCGCGACATCCCCGGAATAACAGCGTCGATGCCCCCGATAAATGGTTTGTGATTTTCAGACTCGGTCATTTATTTACTAATTCTTGTTTGACAAACCCCAGCAATTTTATATTTGGCCGTAAATACATATCCCGGTCGAACAACGGAACATAAAGGTTGCGTTGCCCCGGTGGCGGCACTTCATATATCAATTTCAAAACATCGCCCTCCAAATCCGCCGTCGCGATGATAATCGGCGCTGCCGGTACTTTGTAATCAACCTTGTCCCACCAGCCGACATTGTTAAAAGAACGCAGATACCACGGCAAAGGCCAGTAATCGTTGTCCGTGCAGATAACCTCTATATAAATATTATACCTCTCAGGCGTGGCTGCGGCGATTGCTTCCACCCGATTAGTAATAGTGATTACATCTCTCGTTGGTTGAGCATAAACATACGGATTAACAGGTTCTGCGTAATATTTGTAGTTGGCTAAATAACTTTCCCACAGCAGATGTGCCCCCGCAGCGATTAAAACGAACCCTATAATTACTCGGCCTGCTGATGAAAAGACAGATTTAATTATTGCAATCGTCCCAATACCAGCCAGCAAAATCATCCCGTTCAGAAAACTCAGCATACACCACGGCGTTTTATAAGGAATTGCGGAATATATTACCGTCACAATTAAAGTATAAAAACTGATAAACCTCACCAGCCGCAAGTCAATATCTGCTGCGAATTTTCCCCTCATCGATGCAGCAAAACCGACAACCGCCAAAACCACAATTAATGCCTCACTGAATATCGGGGCGCTACCCAGCTTAAAATAAATAAGCAACTGCAGATAGTAATACCACGGATGAATATGCAGTTTGTTTTCGGAAGCCCGTGTAAAATAGAGTACGAGAGCCTTTACCGAATCCGCGATGCCGCCGGGATTTGTAAAAAATGATGAATAAAAAACCACAGACACCAATACCGCCGCGATAATCCCGGCAACTACATGCCAAATTTTCCACGAAAAACTGCTTTGACCACGATGCAGCAGAAGCACTAATAAAAGCGCCAACGCCATCGAACCGAATGCGATGATGCTCGTTTCTTTCGTCGCGTACATCAGACCTGCAAATGCACCCGCCGATATTGCCCATACAATATTTTTGCTTCGGACATAACGATAGCCGCATGCAATCAACCCGAATGTAAGACAAACCAGCAGCATTTCCTGGATATAATATCTGCTGTAAAAAACCATTGCTGGTGAAATGGCCGTCAACAGCCCCGCAATAATTATTGCGCCCGTCCCGAGGCCGTCAGCCAAAAGCAAAAGCATCAAAATAAGAAGTACACCGAAGAAAACCGGCACAATCCGAAGGGTCACTTCATTAACCTGCTTCAAGTTGACTGCTCCGCTTAGTTTGGCCGCAATCAGCGTGAAATAATTTAGTGTCGGCCCATGATATTCATCGGGATTGTAGCGGTATGTCCCCTGCTCAAGCAACTGCCCGAACTTGATGGCGTGAATGGCCTCATCGCCGTGCATCGGTCTTTCAGCTAACCGAGGCAGGCGCAGCCCCAATCCTAATATCACAACCAACAAAAGCAAAACACAGCATTTTTGCCTGTTTGTCATTCTGCGGGCTTGCCGTAAACTTCCACTTCTATATAGTGGTTCAGTTCGTTACCGCTGTTGCCGTTGCTGTAAAGCCGGACATAACGGCCTTTGACGCCCTTGGCATCGAAAAGACGGCCCTCGTAGGTTTCAGTGTAATTCTTGTCCGTACCGATGCCCTGGCCTGCCGTATTGTCGTTGTCATTATTGAATATCGTTTTGACGTCCTTGATAAAATCAGGGTCGTCAGATACCTGAATTATCACATCGAAATAAACCCGAGCCTGCTGATGGTAATGCCACATTACAATCGCATATATATTGCATTGGGCTTCAAGGTCGATGGTTACATACGTAACACCGGGGCCAATCTCAGCAAAGCTGCCGTCTCCCGCCTCCTTGTCGCCATCGGTAATCACCCCGAGGTCGCCGATAATCGGCTCCTGATTACATGTTACGGGTTTATGTAATGCCGCATTAGTTGTACCTTCAGGAGCGTAAAAAGGTCCACGCAGCTTGCCCGTCGGTTTTTCCACGTTTGATACCGCTACTGGTTCAGGCGTGCCGACAAACATCGCCTTGGGCAGCTTTATATCCAATGCGACCATACCGGCAGGCGCGGCAGCAGCCTCATTCGGCTCAACCTTGGCTGGTTCAGTGCTTTTCTGCTCAGGCTCAACTGCGGCGGGAGCGTTATCCTCCGGTGGCAGTGGTGGAATTTCATCGCCCTTCTGCTCTGCCTCAGAAGTTACCTGCGGCGGTGCGGGGGGTAGAGTGGTTTTTTTACAGGAACTGACAAACAAACCCATTGTAACCAAAACAAACAAGCAAATTTTTGTGAAGTTCTTTGCCATTTTTTTACCCTCAAAAAACATGAAAACCCATTCGTATTACCAAAGTTTTAATATTATCTCTTTTGCGATTCTTTGTCAAGCAAACGCTCGGCCCAGCCGCAACTCAACCTTGGGACGGACTTAATTCGACAACAGCAGGCTCAAACCCAAGCTCAGCCAAAATCAGATAAACCGCCAGACCCACCAGAAATGACATCAATGTTTCCAGACCATAGGCAAATCCAATCGCCGGAATGGCGCCTAAGATTCCGACCGCAAAACCGATTGCCCACGCAATATAGCCTGCCCAGTTGACCCCCTGCCGAGGTCCGGCCCATTTGCCGTTCCGAAGGTAATCAGCCGTCATCGCGCCGATAATCGGCCCGAAAGATGCGCCGATTATCAAAAAGAACCCGATAAGATTTTCAGCTTTGCCGGTCGCCGCCAAACTTACCCCTATAGCGCCTGCGACTAAAGTCAGTCCAACGCGAGGCAGTTTTGGGAACATCGTTGAAAATGCGTTGGCCGCCAAAAATGCGCAAAACCCCGTCGGACAAATCGAGGCAATCACAAATACCCAGAACATCACCTTTGAGACGGTCCCACCGACTTCTTTTAGCGAAGCCTCGAACTGACCCGATACTGCCATAGCCGCAATCGCCGGATTTTTGCCTATCGCGCCAGCTATTGTTATAAAAGCGAATATACCCACCACCAAAGCCGCCAGTGTAATTCCCACAAAACCGCCAAGCACCACATCTTTTCTGTCTCGGCTGTTCATTGCAAAATCCGCACCGGCAGCGCCAGCCGTCGCGAAGAATCCTGCGGTCGTCTGCAAAGCCATAAAAGCTGCTAAACCCAAAAGCGGAATTGCCATTCCACCTGTTGTTACCGGCGCATCTGCTCCAAACTTCGACAAGCCGCCCATATTCGATAGACCAGCCACTATTATCATCAACAGTGGGAAAATCGGCAGCCAGCTCGAAAGCCATCCGAGCCAGCCTATCCCTACCGCGCCAACCAGAGCCAGAAGCAAACCCCAGACGGCACAAATTACCCAGAAAACAGGTGTGTTGACCGCGATATCTGCTCCAATGGCCGCGACAAAAAATTTCGCCGCAAAAAAAGTAAAAACCGCGTGCCAGCCTATTTGAAGGACTCCCATTAGAAGCCCCGGCATCAAAATCCCACCATGCGTCCCGAAGGTCGATGACCCCACTACGTACAATGGCATACCGGTCCTCAGGCCGAGCATCGCCGGTACATAATAGAGTACAAAACAGAACAAAGCACCGAGGAATAAACCAACTACCGCTGCCCGGACGCTGCCGTACTGCAACGCCCCCGCCATGCCCGCCATAAACGGTACCGACAGAAAAATCCCAGCGTAAGATGGCGCAGTGTTTTTGTACCACGGCGACCTTTTATCCGCTGGGTTAGGTGAAGCAGACTTTAAATAACTTGGCAACATTTCATTACTCATAATTTGGTCTCCTGATAAAACGCTTTTTTTAATCCACCTCGGCAGCTTGCCGATAACATTTGTAATGAAACCGCTATGTCAGAATGTCTTGCTTGAAACAATTTTGCGCGGCCCTTGTACAGCTTTGTTGTCAAATAGCCAAGCCGCCCATCAATTTCATTTTTTAACTTATGCGTTTTTCTCGCCCGGATTCAACTACACCATCCCCGGCCTTATACTGCCAGAGCAAATGGTGTAAATATGCCCACCGGGCGCTTACTTTACCTGTCAGCAAAACCTGCCACGTCCCCGGATTGGCAAATGTACCGAGATAAATATGCGCCAGAACAGTAAGAACCAGCAGCAGGCTGCTGTAACGATGAACCAGATAAGTAACCTGCTGATATTGCGGCAATATAACGGGAAACATTCTTAACACACCTGAGAGTATGCATAAAACCCCGAGGCAAAGTATCGCCCAGAAAAACCCCTTCTGCCCGCCGTTGAACCTGCCCGCGGGTACCTCACCGTGGCCACCCAGATAACCCCCGAATCCCTTCGCCCACTGCCAGTCGCAAGCCGCAAACCTGCAATCCTCCGCCCATCGCAGCGTAATGGTAATAAACCCAACTGCGAAAACCACCGCCGAGGCAATATGCGTAAATCGCAGCCATCCGCTCAATGCCGTGCCATACCATATCACCGCGACAAATCCGGTAACTGCCAGCGTGAGAAAACTTAACATTGTTATTAAATGGATAAATCGCTCCCAAAGGCTGAACCTCTTTATGTCCTTTTCGTCCTTGTTCAGCCCCGGATAATGAACTCCGAAAAGAATGCGATGGCCAATAATCGCAAGCACAACGGCAGCCATGCCCGCCATCGACAATTCCCGAAAGTACTTGTTTAATAATTCCACCAGAATCATCTTTCGCCTAATCCTTCCGTGCCGCCGTCTTCAAAATCCGTATCAGGCCGGCGAATGCGTAAACTGCTATAATTGCTGCCGCAATAAAACAGGCAACAACGGATATAACCGCAACAAACCGATAAAATAATAATGACGAAGCGAACAGCTTTGTGTACGCCTTGTTAACTCCCGCGAATTTTATCATTTCAACAAAGACGGCTTTTGAAACAACCGGTGAATCAACCGCGACCTTACCGAAAAAGAACGGCTTGTTCATTGCGTGACAATCCCCGCAGCCGCCGATTCCAAGCGACTGCGCCGCGGGTCTTACGTTATGGCCTATGGGCCACATAAAAGCCGACGCCGAACTATGTTCCGCCGCAACCAGCTTGCCGTCGTCGCCTTGACTGTACATCTTGCCGCCGCAAATATAAACCGCTTTGCCTTCAACGGCACCTTGTGAAGATAATTCGGCAAGAATCTTCGCAACCTGTTCATCCGTAAATTTCTGCCAGCCGGCATCCACCGGCCTCGTTTCAGTAATCACCTGTTCAATAACGGGCCGAACCGAATCAGGAGTTAGCGGTGTAACTTTATCTTCTTTCAAACTTGCCCAAAACGCCGGCCAAATCAGATTCTGCGGGGCAATCCTGCCGTCCGCGCCTTTTGCGAAAACAACCATCGCTATATGAGGTAGTGCGTCAGGCGATTTATCGATGTTGTAAACACCCAGCCCGTGCGCCATCGAGGTCTTGACTTGCGATGTTTCATTTTCCGGCAAGGGCCCGCTGTGACAGGCCGTGCAGGTCATCTTCTCAAAATGTATTTCCGGAAGTCCTTTATGTTCCGGCACAGGCGCGCCAAGTCTTGCGACTGAAGTCACCGGCGTTCCTTTTGCCGACAGGTGACAACCCTTGCATGAAAAATCATCCGCTACCGGATTCTTTGAGATAGAAGTTTCACCCTCATATCCGCGAATGATATTATGGTCAACCTCATTACGATGACAATCGACACAGGTCAGGCCCGATGAAAGATGAACGTCCTCATCCGTTTCCCATTTCTCAAGATTTACCTGCGTAGTCGAATGACAGAAGTAGCACCGCTCTGACAAAATCCTTCTGCGAATATCAAAAAACACTTTGTCCTTCGGGTCGAACGTGCCTGCGAGATATTCAATTTTTGGTTCTTTTGACGCCGCCTCTCCTGTTAAACTCGGCATCATCGGGTCGTAGCTGTCCGGCATATCCTTGGCCGAACCGCTGACCCTCGCGAAGCTGCAGCTTGCCGCCGCCGCCCACCGGAAATTCTCCCTCGCGACCTGGTTTGCGTATTCCGCCTGGTCGTGACCCGAATGGCCGCCGTGACATGCAAGGCAGTTAATCTCTAATTTGCCCGAAACAAACCCCCGCGATATCTCCTCCATTTGTTCGCTTTCAACTTCACCGGGACCGCCGCCTGGAAATTGCCTGCCGAACAGTTTAGTAAACTTCCAGCTCGATAATCCGAATTCTTCTGGCCTGAATGTCCCCGGCCAGTTGCGATACGAAACTGGGACCTGCGTCCCCGTAGTCTTATCAATATAAATCCACGGCTGACCCGTCCTGCCTGCGGGAACATTCGCATCAATAGCGTTAAAATGCCAGCCGCCTTTTATCGTATTATAAGAATGACACTCCCCGCACGTCTTTTGCATCGAAAAAGGAAGCACAACCTCATCTGTCGCTGTTATTTTGTCTTTTTCCTCATTAAGAAGTTCTATCACGTGTATCGGAACCGCCCTGCTGCCGTCGGACTCGTCCCCCATCAGCCTTTCGCCTTTTTCATCGGCAGCAGCGCAATTAGCAAGCAACCCACAGCACAAAATTATGGCCTGTATCAATCCTTTTTTCAAACTGACCAATCCTTATACTTTGAATTCCTCTGGTTTGAATTTAAGCCTGCGCCCGGCCTCTATCGCCTCATTGACCTTCAATACCGTAACAGCCGTCTCGTACGCCTGCTCAGCGGGACAATTAAGCGTGGCTTTGCCTCGCATCGCGTCGAAGAAATTCTGCAAATGCAGTTGGTGATATTTAAGGTTCATCGCAACCGGTAGTTCATACGCCTGCTGGACAGCAGACTCGCGAATGTCCGCAATCGCTCCTTCCGCAGCAGGCTTTTCTTCCTTCTTGGTTGGCGCCTTCAGGTAACCTTTTTTCACCCATTTGTCCCACGCCGGCGCCGACTGCTCACGATAAACCGCTCCTCTGCTGGCTGACTCGGAAATAACTAATGTCCCTTGGTCGCCCATAAATGTTTCGTAATATCCGTTGCTGCTGTTTGTGGTTATTGTTTGATAAAACGCCCGCACCGTCTGATTTTTGCCCGGTGCGTATTCGTATTCATACACATAAAGCGCCTGTACCGAATCATATAGCTGATGCGTCTCTTTATCATAATAATCGGTCCCGCCGCTGGCAGTAACCGATTTCGGGTTAGCGCCGAGGAACCAGTTATAAACGTCTATCTGATGCGAACCCAAATCTACCACAGGTCCGCCGCCAAGCCCCTTGTACCACCGCCAGTTCCTGAACTGCTTCATTGAGCTGTAACCGTATTTCTCAAGAACGGCCTGCTCTATCGCGTATTTCGGCGGCACTCCCAAATCAATCTGCATCGCGCGGGTCCATTGACCGTTTATCGTCGTGATGCGCCCGATGATTTTTGCTTCCTGCAGCAGCTTGTCATAGCAGTGAATATACCGCGGGTTGCTGCGCCGCTGATGGCCTATCTGCAGCAACTTGCCAGTCTCCCTTGCCGCCAGAACCATCTGTTTCGCCCCTTCGAGCGTATTGGACATCTCCTTTTCGCAGTACACAGGCAGACCAGCCTTCAAACATGCCACCGTCTGCTCCGCGTGACAGAAATCTGGTGTCGCTATTATCACCGCGTCCAAGCCCTTTTCAGACGCAAGCATGTCCTTATAATCCACGTAGCAGTTGACTTCATGCTTGTAAG
>Ga0315273_10004888_pt1 | contig 16501 bp, 17 predicted proteins | sample YL17G02_0_MG_FD_205753 | JGI IMG/M metagenome (GOLD analysis project Ga0315273, IMG submission 205753) | Sediment microbial communities from Yellowstone Lake, YNP, Wyoming, USA - YL17G02_0 | ecosystem: Environmental > Aquatic > Freshwater > Lake > Sediment | place: USA: Wyoming | collected... | reverse complement strand
ACCAGCGAATTGGTGGTGCCGAGATCGATGCCGACCGCCAGCTTGCGCTCGTGCGGCGGCAGCGGATCGCCCGGTTCGGAAATCTGCAGCAGCGCCATCAGGCCTCCCGCCCAGCCGCCTCAAGGGAGGCCTGCATCCCCCGCGGGGGGAGGCGAACGACGTGAGCTTGGGGGTCCATTTACGCCTCGAGCTCGCCCAGCATTCCGTCGATGTCGGCGGCGAGCTTGCCGAGGAACTTCAGCTCCCGCACGCGCATCCGCGCCTCGTCCCACGCGCGGTCCGCGTCGAGCAGCGCGGCGAGACGGCGTTCGAGCGTGGCGCAATCGGCACGGACTCCGGTCAGCAGCGCTTCCAGCGCGTCGGTATCGCCCGCATCCTGCGCATGGGCCGCGGCCTCGCGCCGTTCGAGCTGCCGCTCGAGGAAATCGAACGGCAGCGCCGAATCGGTCGCGACCAGTGCGTCGATGCCGCGCAGCGACAGCAGGTACTGCGCCCGATCGACGGGGTCCTTCAGCGCGCGGTAGGCCTCGTTCACGCGCGCTGACGACTGCAGGGCGACCCGGCGCGCCGATTCGCCTTCGGCGGCGAAACGGTCGGGGTGCACCTCGCTTTGCAGCGCGTGGTAGGCGCGTTCGAGCACCTCGCCGTCGAAGCGGAAGCGCTCCGGCAGGCCGAAGAGTTCGAAGTGGTTGCGCGAGAAGTCGATCATCGGTTTCGTCCCTCCCGCGACCGGGGAGGGTGACGCCGGCGCGCCGCCGGAAGGCGCTGCCGCGGCCTCCGCAGTGCGCCCCGGCAGGGGGCGGGCGAGCTTCGGTCAGACGTTGAAGGATTCTCCGCAGCCGCAGGCATCCTTCACGTTGGGGTTGTTGAACTTGAACCCCTCGTTCAGGCCCTCGCGGGCGAAGTCGAGCTCGGTGCCCTCGAGGTACGGCAGGCTCTTCGGGTCGACGATGACGGTGACGCCGTGGCTTTCGAAGTGCAGGTCTTCCGGACGGATCTCGTCCGCGTACTCGAGCTTGTACGCGAGTCCCGAGCAGCCCGAGGTGCGCACGCCAAGGCGCAGGCCGACGCCCTTGCCGCGTTTCGCGAGGTGACTGGCGACGTGCCTCGCCGCCGTTTCGGTCAGGGTGACAGCCACGACAGGCTCCGCTTTCATGGGTCGGTCAATCCGCCGCGTGCCGCACGGGCGCCGGCGCGCAGGCATCCGCCTGGCCATCGCCTTGCCCCGCATCGGCGTGCTTCTTCCGGTAGTCGGCCACCGCGGCCTTGATCGCATCCTCGGCGAGAATCGAGCAGTGGATCTTCACCGGCGGCAGCGCGAGCTCTTCCGCGATCTGCGTATTGCGGATCGACACCGCCTGGTCGAGCGTCTTGCCCTTGACCCACTCGGTCACCAGCGACGACGACGCGATCGCCGAACCGCAGCCGTAGGTCTTGAATTTGGCATCCTCGATCAGGCCGTCCTTGCCGACGCGGATCTGCAGCTTCATCACGTCGCCGCACGCCGGCGCGCCGACCATGCCGGTGCCGACATCCTCGGCGTCCTTCGCGAACGAGCCGACGTTACGCGGATTTTCGTAGTGGTCGAGTACCTTGTCGCTGTATGCCATGTCAATCTCCATTGTGCCCGTCAGCCCGTCCGGATTGAGCGTCGGTTCACCGACGCTCGAATCCGGACAATTATTGCGCCGGCGAAGCCGACGCAATAACCAAGGCATCGATTCAGTGCGCGGCCCACTGCACAGTGTTCAAATCGATGCCGTCCTTGTGCATTTCCCACAGCGGCGACAGCTCCCGCAGCTTGCCGACCTTGCGCTTCAGCAGCTCGACCGTGTAGTCGATTTCGGCCTCGGTCGTGAAGCGACCGACGGTGAAGCGGATCGAGCTGTGCGCGAGCTCGTCGCTGCGGCCCAGCGCGCGCAGCACGTACGACGGCTCGAGCGACGCCGACGTGCACGCCGAGCCCGACGACACGGCGATGTCCTTGATCGCCATGATCAGGCTCTCGCCCTCGACGAAATTGAAGCTCACGTTGAGGTTGTGCGGGACGCGGTGCTCCATGTCGCCGTTGACGTAGATCTCCTCGATCGCGGACAAGCCCGAGAGCAGCTTGTCGCGCAGCATCCGGATGCGCTCGTTCTCGGTGGCCATCTCCAGCCGCGCGAGCCGGAACGCTTCGCCCATGCCGACGATCTGGTGCGTAGGCAGCGTGCCCGAGCGCATGCCGCGCTCGTGGCCGCCGCCGTGCATCTGCGCCTCGATCCGCACTCGCGGCTTGCGCCGCACGTAGAGGGCGCCCATGCCTTTCGGGCCGTACGTCTTGTGCGCGGAGAACGACATCAGGTCGACCTTGAGCTGCGCGAGGTCGAGCGGGATCTTGCCGGTGGCCTGGGCGGCATCGACGTGGAAGATGATGCCGCGCGCGCGGCAGAGCTCGCCGATCGCGGCGAAATCCTGGATCACCCCGATCTCGTTGTTCACCGCCATCACCGACACTATGATCGTGTCGGGGCGCAGCGCCGACTTCAGCGCCGCGAGATCGAGGAGGCCATTGGGCAGCACGTCGAGATAGGTCGCCGCGAAGCCTTCGCGCTCGAGCTCGCGGACGGTGTCGAGGGTGGCCTTGTGCTCGGTCTTGACCGTGATGATGTGCTTGCCCTTGTCCTTGTAGAAGTGCGCGGCGCCCTTCAGCGCGAGGTTGATCGACTCGGTGGCGCCCGACGTCCAGACGATTTCCTTCGGGTCGCAATTCACCAATGCCGCCACCTGCTCGCGCGCCTGCTCGACCGCCTTCTCGCTGTCCCAGCCGAAGGAGTGCGAGCGCGAGGCCGGGTTGCCGAAATGCTCGGTCAGGAACGGAATCATCTTTTGCGCGACGCGCGGGTCCACCGGCGTGGTGGCCGAGTAGTCGAGATAGATCGGGGTCTTCATCGCTGGGGTCGGTCGAAGCAAATGGGTGGCGTGGGTGTCAGGCAACGGCCGCGGTGCCGGGAACGCGCGTCGCGGCCGGCGCCCGGTGATCCTGCAGCACGACGACGGCGGCCTTCTGCTGCTGCTGGCGCACGAGGTCGGCGAGCGTCACCGACTGCAGGTAATCCAGGATGTGGGCATTGAGATTGGCCCAGAGTTCGTGGGTCATGCACCGCCGGTCATCCTTGCAGTTCTCCTGGCCGCCGCACTGGGTGGCGTCGATAGGCTCGTCGACGGCGACGATGACGTCGGCAACGGTCACCGTTTCCGGCAACCGCGCGAGGTGATACCCGCCCCCCGGGCCGCGCACGCTCTCCACCAGCCCCGATCGGCGCAGCTTGCCGAACAGCTGTTCGAGGTAGGAGAGGGAAATCTTCTGCCGCTCCGACACGCCGGCCAGCGTGGCCGGGCCCGTGGTGCTGTGCATCGCCACGTCGATCATCGCCGTGACGGCGAAGCGTCCTTTGGTGGTGAGTCGCATGTTCGGTCGCTCGTTCGTGATGGGTTCGCTTGCCGCCCATCCGGTTGCGGTCGCTGCCCGCCGGGCCCGTCATCGGGCCTGCCAGGGGTTACGCCGCGCGTCGGATGCCGTGGACTTCGGTGATTCTAGTAATCCCGAACGTTTTAGTCAACTAAAAGACCGATCAGTTCACTCAAGCATTCGGTTGAGCCGCTGCGGGTCGAAACCCTCGGCGGCCGCCTTCGCGTCGCCGCACTCCACGCCGTCGCTCTGCAGTGCCGCGACCAGGGCGTCCAACCGGGCATCCGCCGCCGCGGCGTGATCGATCAGGCGGTGGATCGCCTGCACCATCGGGTCGCCCATGTCGGGGCTGATCGCGTAGGCGGAAAACCCCATCTTCGCCGCCTGGTCCTCGCGCCGCCTGGCCTCCTCGCCGACGACGATACGCGCCGGAATGCCGACAGCCGTCGCACCGGGCGGAACGTCGCGGACCACGACGGCATTCGAGCCGATCTTCGCTCCCTCGCCGACGGTGAGCGGTCCGAGGACCTTGGCACCGGCGCCGATGACGACCCCGTTCGCGAGCGTCGGGTGCCGCTTCCCCTTGTTCCACGACGTGCCTCCCAGCGTGACGCCGTGGTAGAGCGTGCAGCCGTCGCCGATTTCCGCCGTTTCGCCGATCACGATGCCCATGCCGTGATCGATGAACACCCGGCGGCCGATCGTGGCACCCGGATGGATTTCGATCCCGGTCAGCCAGCGGCCCCAGTGAGCGAGCCAGCGGGCGAGCCAGCGCCACCCGCGCACCCACAGCGGATGGGTGATGAGGCGATGCCAGACCAGCGCGTGCAGCCCCGGGTAGCAGGTCAGGACTTCCCATTTCGACCGGGCGGCCGGATCCCGGTCGAATACAACCGCAATGTCTTCGCTGAGGCGGGCGAACATGCTGTCAGTTTGCCATATCCGAGTCTTTCGCTCAAGTATTTCCGATACCCGTCGCCCAAGCCTGTCGCTGCCGTCGGCGGCGACCCGGTCGCGAGGCGATCGCGCGCCTCGTTTGCGCCGGACACGCACCTGTGGCTAATATCAACAAATTTCGGCGTGGCCGCCATGCCGAATCCAAAACTGCGCTCGTCGATATTACCGGAGGAATCATGTCCCAGATCATCTGCAGGCTCGCCCCGATCGCGCTGCTGGCCACGCTGGCGCTCCCAGCGGCCGCGCAGGAAGTCACGCTCAAGGTCCACCATTTCTGGCCGCCGACGGCGATGCCGCCGTCGACGCTGCTCGTGCCGTGGTGCGACAAGATCGCGAAGGACTCCAACAATCGCATGAAGTGCCAGCTCTACCCGGCAATGCAGTTGGGGGGGACGCCTCCGCAGCTGATCGACCAGGTGAAAGACGGTGTCGCCGACATCGTCTGGACACTTCCGGGCTATACGGCGGGCCGCTACCCGGTGATGGAGGCGTTCGAGTTGCCGTTCATGTCATCGAGCGCCGAGGCCACGAGCCAGGCCGCGTGGGAGTACTACACGCTCTACGGGAACAAGGAGTTCCCCGGCATCAAGGCGCTGGCGGTCAACGTGCACGACAACGGCTATGTGCACACCGTGAACAAGCAGGTCAAGGTGATGGCCGACTTCAAGGGCCTCAAGATGCGCGCGCCGACGCGGCAGACGAACAAGATGCTGGGCGCGCTCGGCGCGACGCCGGTCGCGATGCCGCTGCCCGCGCTCGGCGACGCCCTGTCGAAGGGTGTCGTCGACGGTTACCTGCTGCCCTGGGAAGTGATCCCTTCGATCAAGGCGCACGAGTTCACCAAGTTCGAAAGCGAGACCGATCCGAAGGCGCGCGCGCTCTACACGGCGGTGTTCATCCTGGCGATGAACCAGGCGAAGTACGACAGCCTGCCGGCCGACCTGAAGAAGGTGATCGACGCGAATTCGGGTGCCGCGCTGTCGCAGGCGATGGGCAAGCAATGGGACGCCTCGGCGCCGTCGGCGCGCAAGTATGCCGTCGATCACGGCAACACGTTCTACGTGATTCCGGCGAGCGAAATCGCGAACTGGGAAAAGGCGACGGCCAACCTGCGCGACGATTGGGTGAAAGACGTCACCGCCAAGGGCAACGACGGCAAGGCGTTGCTGCAGTCCGCGAAGGACCTGATCAAGAAATACGAAAAGTAACCGGCGACGGCCCCGCGTACGCATGGGGGGCCGCCGCCCATGTCCTGTTTCGCGCTTCAAGGAGGTAGTCCCGTGACCGAGCCGCTGGTCATCAAGCGCGCGCCGACCGATCCGCTCGGCGTGTTGCTGTTCCGGCTTTGCCGTGCCTTTGCACTCGCTGGCGGACTCGTGCTCGTCGCGATGGCGCTGATGTCGCTCGCCAGCATCATCGGCCGCGCGGTCTTCACCAAGCCCCTGTTGGGCGACTATGAACTCGTGCAACTGGGCTGCGCGATATCGGTTGCCGCATTCCTGCCGTTCTGCCAGATGCGCGGCGGACACGTCCTCGTCGATTTCTTCACCGCGAACGCGCGCCACTCGATTCGGGCAACGTTGGACACGTTCGGTGCGTTGCTGCTGGGCGTTGCGGCAGCCGTATTCGCGTGGCGGCTCACCGCCGGCGCCATCGGCCTCGCCGCCGCGAACGACCAGACGACGATCCTGGAAATTCCGACGTGGTGGGCGGTCGCATTGATGGTGCCGTCGTTTGCGCTCCTTGCCGCCGCCGGCTTCTACACGGCGTGGCAGCACTGGCGCAGCCGCGATGGCGACGCGGGAGTCGCCGCATGAGCGGGAAGAGCGGGGAGGCCGCTTGAGCGGCGTCGAGTTCGGATTCCTGATGTTCGGCGCCATGCTCGTGCTGCTCGCGATCCGGGTGCCGATCGGGATCGCGATGCTGCTGACCGGCGTTACCGGCTACGTGACCCTCACCGGCTGGGCCCCGCTGCTCAACTATCTCAAGTCGGTCGCGTATTCGCGCTTCTCCGTCTACGACCTGTCGGTGATTCCGATGTTCCTGCTGATGGGCCAGTTCGCGAGCCGCGGCGGCCTGTCGAAGTCGCTGTTCAACGCCGCGAATGCCGTGATCGGCCACTGGCGCGGCGGCGTGGCGATGGCGGCCATCGGCGCCTGCGCCGGATTCGGCGCCATCTGCGGCAGTTCGCTCGCGACCGCCGCGACGATGGGCCAGGTTGCGTTGCCGGAGTTGCGCCGGCTGAAGTACGAACCCGCGCTCGCGACCGGCACGCTGGCGGCCGGCGGGACGCTGGGCATCCTGATTCCGCCGTCGATCGTGCTGGTCGTCTACGCGATCCTGGCCGAGCAGAACATCGCCAAGCTGTTCATGGCCGCGTTCGTGCCGGGGTTCATCGCGGCCATCGGCTACATGCTCGCGATCGCCGTGTACGTCCGGCTGAAGCCCGCCTCGGGACCGGCCGGCGACTTCCACACGTGGGCGCAGCGGGTCGCAGCGCTGCGCGAGGTATGGCCGGTGCTCCTGTTGTTCCTGGTGGTCATCGGCGGCATTTACGGCGGCATCTTCACGCCGACCGAGGCGGCGGCGGTGGGGACCGCAGGCGCGCTCGGCTTCGCCGTGTGGCTCGGGCGCATGCGCTGGGACGGCCTCATCGAATGCCTCTACGGCACCGCCGAGGCGACCGGCATGATCTTCCTGATCCTGCTCGGCGCCGACGTGCTGAACGTCTTTCTGGCGTTGACGCAGATGCCCTCGGAACTCGCGCAGTGGGTCGGCCGCAGCGGCCTTGCGCCGCTCGTCGTCATGGCCGCGATCATGGGAATCTACGTCGTTCTGGGCTGCCTCATGGACAGCCTCTCGATGATCCTGCTGACCATTCCCATCTTCCTGCCGATCGTGATGGGCTTCGACTACTGGGGCCTCAATCCGACCGACAAGGCGATCTGGTTCGGCATCCTCGCGCTGATGGTCGTCGAAATCGGCCTCATCACGCCGCCCGTCGGAATGAACGTCTACATCATCAACAGCCTCGCGCGCGACGTGCCGATGTCGGAGACGTTCAAGGGTGTTGTGCCGTTTCTGATTTCCGATGCCATCCGCGTGACCTTGCTGGTGTTCTTCCCGATCCTGTCGCTGGGGCTGGTGCGCATGCTCGCCTGACGAAGGCGCGGCCGGAGGCGGCTCAACCGAGCAGCACTGCCGCCACGAGCAGGAACCCCGCCATGATCGCCACCAGCGGCACGTAGAGGGCAAACAGCGCGAAGCCGCGCGCGATCGTGCCGCTCCAGCTGCCGCCGTACACGCGGCGCAGTGCCAGCACGAAATAGGCGATCACCCACAGCCAGAACGCTGCGGCAAACGGCCCGGGCAGCAGCGTGATCAATGTCAGCGCGACGAACAGGAACGCGTGGTTGTGGACGGCGAACACGAGGTGCTCGCCGTAGAGTCCGGGCCGCTGCGGGCTCCGCCGCCGGCGCGGATAGGCGAACACCAGCAGCAGCGCGAATGCCGGGACCAGCACGAACATCGCGTACGGCGCGTTGCGCCGCATTCCCGCCTGGATCTGGTTCATCCGCTCGGCGTCCGGCAGGCGGACGAAACGCTGAATCCGCTCTCTGACAATTTCGCCGGCCGGCTGGAGCGCCTCCGGGAGGCCCGCGAAGCCCAGTTCGACGGCGTCGCGATCGGACCGCTCCGCCTGCCCGCGGAGGGCACCCGCCTCGCGCGGCACCGGGCCGCGCCGCTGCCCGGCGGGGTTACCGTCCCCGGCGCCGGGGGACGTCGCGTCCGTGCTCACCTGCGCGCTCGGCAGCGCGATTCCCGCAACGAGGAAGCAGAACAGGCTCGTGCCGAGGTAGAGCCGGAATGGCCGCACGAAGCGCCGGCGGCGGCCGGCGAGGTACTCCCGGGTGAGGAGTCCGGGACGGAACAGCAAGCTGCCGAGGGTGCGCCACAACTTCCCGTCCAGCGCCACGTACCGCCCGGCAGCCTCGCGCGCGAATTCGGGCAGCGTCGGCACTTGCACGCGCGTCTCCTGCCCGCAGCGGGAACAATACGCGTCGGGCGCCGCGGCGCCGCAATTGCGGCAGCGCGGCCCGGACGCGGCACCGTCCGTCGCCGTCGGTGCCGTCGCCGGCGACGTCGTCTCGCGGTCGGCGGTCACGGGTGAGCGGCTCGCAGCATCGGCCGTTCAGCGCCGCGGTCCATGCGCGATCAGTTCGTCGATGCGCGCGAGGATGCCGCGCAGGATATTGACCTCTTCCTTCTCGAGGCCGGCGCGCGCGAACAGCCGCCGCAATCGCGGCAGGAGCCGGCGCGGTCGCTCCGGGTCGAGAAATCGCATCGCGGTGAGCGTGCGCCCTCCGTGCGCGAACAACGCCTCGACTTCGTCGGCGGTCGCCGGTGCGAATCGCGGCGCCGCCCACACGGCATCGCCTTGTGCGGCGACGCGCAATTCGTACGCAGCCACCTGGACCGCTGCCGCGAGATTGAGCGAGCCGAAGTCAGGATCGGTCGGAATCGTGGCGATGACCGCGCAGCGCGCCAGATCGCGGTTCGACAGTCCCGACATCTCGGAGCCGAAGACGAGCGCGACGTCGCCATGCACGGCGTTGGCTGCCGCCTCGAGGGCCGCGGCGCGGACGGGCAACACGCGCCCGGCAAACTCCCGCGGCCGCGCCGAGAACCCGTACGCCAGCACGCATCCTCCGAGCGCCTCATCCAGCGTGGCGACCACGCGGGCGGCGTCGAGCACCGCGGTCGCGCCGGAGGCAAGCGCGACGGCTTCCGGATCGGGGAACCGCGGCGGGTCGACGAGCACGAGCCGCGAGAGGCCCATCGTCAGCATCGCGCGCGCCGCGGCACCGATGTTCCCGGGATGGCTGGGCGCTACCAGAACGATACGAAAGCGGTCGAGCACCGCGCGTACCGGCGGATAGGACACGGGCGGCAGCCCCTCAGACACCGTGTAAAACCGCACACCGGTTACAATGCATGCCCACGCTCTTTGCACCCCGCCGGTTTGCTTGCCGCGGGCACAACCCGACCATGCATCCGACCCTCGCCATCGCCGTGAAAGCGGCGCGCCGCGCCGGTAACTTCATCAACCGCAGCGCCCGCGACCTCGACCTGCTGACGGTCACCGCCAAAGGGCCGAAGGACTTCGTCAGCGAGGTGGACCGCGCCGCCGAAGCGGCCATCGTGGAGACGCTGCTCGACGCATACCCGGACCACGCGATTCTAGCAGAGGAAGGCACGGCACGAGGCGCCAATGCCGACGCCGAGAATCTCTGGATCATCGATCCGCTCGACGGGACGACGAACTTCCTGCACGGGTTCCCGCAATATTGCGTCTCGATCGGCCTGAAGCAGAAGGGACAGATCACGCAGGCCGTGATCTACGACCCGGTGCGCAACGATCTGTTCACCGCCACTCGCGGCCGCGGCGCGTTCCTCAACGATCGGCGCATCCGGGTCTCGAAACGCGATCACCTGCGCGATTGCCTGATCGGCACCGGATTCCCGTTCCGCGACGGCAGCTACCTCGATACCTATCTGCACATGATGAAGACGATGATCGAGCAGACGGCCGGCTTGCGGCGTCCCGGCGCGGCGGCGCTCGACCTCGCGTACGTCGCCGCCGGCTTCTACGACGGCTTCTGGGAAGTCGGGCTCAATGCCTGGGACGTCGCGGCCGGCAGCCTGCTGGTGCAGGAAGCGGGCGGCCTCATCGGCGACCTGTCCGGCGAAGGAGACTTCCTGTTCGGCGGCCAGGTGATCGCGGCCAACCCCAGGGTATTCGCGCAAATGGTCGCCACGCTCGCGCCGTTTCGCGCGGACATGACCCGCGAGCAGGCCGCCACCCCCGCGAGCCCCGGCCGCTGATCCGGCGCCGGCGGCGGTTGCGCGACGGATGCGCGCCCCGACGCAACGATGCTGTCGGGCCCGCCAGCGGGCGATATCGGTGGCGCGCGCTCGGGCTATACTTTGCGGTTGCAGCGTCCAGTCAGCGCAGGAGGAGTTCCATTCATGTCCATCTATCGCAAATTCGACCGGAAATCGTTGAACGACGTTTATGCGAAACCCATGAAGCGCGACCCGGCGATCGAAACCGGCACCGAGGCAGCGCAACGCAAGCGCGCGCCGACCGATGAAACGCTGCCAAAGACGGCGACATGGGCCGCAAAGCTGCCGCACGATATCCGGCCGCTGGCGCTCCTGCGCACCTTCCCGCGCATCGCCAACCTGCTGGCGGCGAGTTGGACCGAGCCGACGGCCTTTCGTCCTTACATCGACGAGCTCTTCGTCGACATCAGAGGAAACCGGCAGGGCTTCCCGCCGGAGGTGATGGAGGAGCTGTTCGCGCTGCGCGCGTACTACGAAGACATGCACCCGGCGGACGGAAAGCGCTGGGACAACGCCAACAAGCGCGGCTGAGCCTGCACGCAAGCCCCGGCATTTGCTCGCCATCAGGATTTCTGCGATCCGGCTATCCGTGACAATGCCGCCCGCGGCGGCCTGCTTGCGGTAGCATTGCCTTTTCCCTCCGTCCACACGCCAATGACCGAACCCCGCCTCGACCTGACCCGCGTCACGCTCGGCGTTGCCGCGATCGGCGCGCTGACCCTGGCGTCGTTCTGGATCACGCGCCCGTTCATCGGACCCACGATCTGGGCGACGATGATCGTGGTCGCCACCTGGCCGGTGCTGCTTGGCGTGCAGGCCCGATTGGGCGGGCGGCGCTGGCTTGCCGTGATGGTGATGACGGCCGCGATGCTGCTGGTGTTCATCGTGCCGTTCATGCTCGCGATCGGCACGCTGATCGACAACGCCGATCGCATCTCCGGTTGGGTCACGACACTGCTGACGGCAACCCCGCCGCCGGCACCCGCGTGGCTCGCGAACGTGCCGCTCGCCGGACCTCGGCTGGCAACCCTGTGGAACGACCTTGTGGACGCCGGCGCGGGCGGGCTCATGCCGCGCCTGCAGCCCTACGCGGGGGGCGCAGCCCAGTGGTTCCTCAAAGAGGCCGGCACGGTGGGCGGCGCGCTGCTGCAGTTCTTCCTCACCGTGGTCATCACGGCGATCATGTACGCCCACGGCGACGATGCCGCTGCGGGTGTGCGCGCGTTCGGCCGGCGCCTCGCCGGCGTGCGCGGCGAAGAGGCGGTGAAGCTCGGCGGGCAGGCGATCCGCGGCGTCGCGCTCGGTGTAGTGGTCACCGCGCTGGTCCAGTCGATCGTCGGCGGCATCGGCCTCGCGATCACCGGCGTCCCGTTCGCGCCGGTCCTCACGGCGCTGATGTTCATCCTCTGCATCGCACAGCTGGGGCCGACACTCGTCCTCGCTCCGGCCGTGGCCTGGATGTACTGGACCGGCGACACCGGCTGGGCGACCGTGCTGCTCATCTGGACGGTTGTCGTCGGGACGATGGACAACGTGCTGCGCCCCTACCTCATCAAGAAGGGCGCCGACCTGCCGCTGCTGCTGATTTTCGCCGGCGTGATCGGCGGGCTGCTGAGCTTCGGGCTGCTCGGGATCTTCGTGGGACCGCTCGTGCTCGCGGTCACCTATACGCTGCTCGAGGCATGGGTGCGCGACGCCGGCGCCCATCCGGTCGCGGCCGAAAAAGCGTCGCCATCAAAGCGCGACGCGTAGCGCTGCGCGCCGGGCGCATTTCAACGTCCGAAAAAGCTCCCGGAAGCGCTGTACAGCGGCGGCAACCCGAGTTCGGGCCTCCTGGGGACAGGAACAGGTCGGCGGACGTGCGGGACGCGCGGCACGACGATGCTCGCCGGATAGAAGCCTGAGCCCCACCAGCCACCGCAGCCCGACCAGGCGGAATCGCACCCGGCACTTGCGGGCGGCGCAACGTCGATCTGGTACTGCACCGGCGTCCACTGCATGACGACCGCGCTTTGTATCGTGGGCGGCGGCACCGGGCGGGACGCGAGTTCGACCTCGTGCTCGAGCTGGCGAACGCGATCGGAAAGGACCTGCAACTCGGCCTCGCGCGCCGCATCGCGAGCAGCGTCGGAACGCGCTGCGACCTTTTGCGGAATCTCGAGGGTGACGCTGGTGACGCGGACGCCTTCAGGCGGCGGCAGGTTGCTGACGTTGACCCGTCCGGTCGGATCGACCCACGTGTAGATGTCGGCGTGAGCCAGTTCGACCCCAAGGCCGCAGGCAACTGCCGCCAGCAAGCTTGCCCGGAGAAAGCCTGTACCCATCACCGCGCTCCGCTACCCGTCGCCCTCATTCTAGGCCGTCGCGCCGGCGGTGGGTAGTAGGGGCGCCCAGCGCCTCGGGCATTTTCAAGTCTCCCCCCGGTTCGCAGCCCCAGCCCGCGCCCAACCCGGAGCCATTGTCATTGCGCGGCGCAGAAAAAGGCGAGGAACCACCCGCGCTGCCCCCGCGCAGCCGTCCTTCGCTGCATCTCGCCAGACCGCACTGGGCGATGCCAAGGCGCGAAAAGATCCTACTTGCTCTCGTCGGTCGGGGGCAGATGGCGCTGCAGATCCATCGCGTCGTGAAGGAGTCGCAGGACCTCGATCACCTCGCGGCCCTGATCATGTCCAGTCCGGAACATGACGAAATGTCGCCCCTTGCGTCCCTTGCGAGCGACATGAAGCGTGGATATTCCCTTGGCGATGTCGCTGCGTTCCCTTGCACCCGTGACGGTCGGGCCGGCGGCCAAATCGTTCAGCGCAACCGAGAGCGTCTCGGCATGGACGCGCGCCTGCGCTTGGCCAAATTGCACCGACGTCCAGCGCAGGATTTCCTGGAAGTCGGCCTCGGCGGCTGCCGTCAGGCAGACCGTCCGGCGGGGCACCCCTGCCGTCGCTTCGAGCGCGTACCGGCAGCCTTTCCGGCAATCGCCCCGTTGGCGATCGCGGTCAAATGGCGCTTGAGCGCGGAAATCCGGTCTGACCGGTCGCGTCCACACACCTGGAGTCCGAACCCGCTGGCCGCTCTCGATATCGACTTGGCGGAGGAGGCGCCGCGGTTTGCGCGCAGCGTCTGTCCGACGGCGATTTCCGGTTGGGCTACTTCTGCAGCTTCGACTTCTGCCGCTGCGCAGGCACTCGCGCTTCGGCGACGTGGACATGATCCAGAAGCTCACTATAGCCGTCAGCGGCGGCCTGACGGGCCGGATCACGACCCGTTCGCACAAACGGCGCAACCGTACGGGACTTGTGAGTTCGAGCCCGCGCCGTTAGGCTGCGCGAACCCGCGAGGTGCGGGACGGGGAGTTACCTGATGACCGAAGCGAACTGGACCCGCCGCCGCACATTGGCGGCTCTTGGCAGCCTCCCTGCCGCGATGCTGGTGCCGAGCTTGCCCGCGTGGGCGCTCAAGCCCGGCGGCCCGCCGGTGGCACGGGTGGAACCTGTGAGCGAAACGCTGTGGGGCGAGACCATCGTCGATTCCTACCGCTGGATGGAAAGCGCCACGGACCGCGATTGGGAGCCCTTCATGAAGGGCTGGGCCGCGTACACGGGCGGCGTGCTCGACGCCATCCCTGGCCGCAAGGCGTTGGCCGAACGCATCGGCAAGCTCTCGGGCGACCTCCCGGTCGCCAACGCGCCACAGTCGGCTGGCGGCAGGTTGTTCTACGAGATGCGGCCCGCCGGCGCCAACCAGTTCAAGCTGTACATGCGCGACGCTGGACCGGCCGGCACCGAGCGTCTGCTGATCGACCCGGGCACGATGACGGGAGAGGGCGGTACCCATATGTCGCTCGACTGGTGGGCGCCATCGCCCGACGGCCGCTACGTGGTGCACGGCCTCTCGGCCGCGGGGTCGGAGGATTCGGTGGCCCACATTCTCGATGTGAATGCTGGCCAGTTGCTTCCCGAGCGCATCGATCGCACCCAGTACGCCGGCCCAAGCTGGTTGCCGGACAGCAGCGGCTTCTTTTACCTGCGCCTGGCCGCGGGATCCAAGCCCGGTTCGCCAGAGCGCTATCTCGACACAGTGAACTGGCTGCACCGACTGCGAACCGACCCCGAGACCGACATCCAGATCCTTGCGCGCGGACTCTCCCCGCAGGTGCCGATCGAGCGCAACGAGTTTCCGGGCGTCGCCGCCGATACCAGCTCGGCGTATGTTCTGGCCGGGGTGTTCGGCGGCGTGCGGCGTGAGAACCCGCTCTACACGGCGAGGCTTGCCGACGTGCTGGCCGGCAAGCCGCAGTGGAAGCGCGTGTGCGGCGTCGAGGACGAAGTGACCGGGTTTGCCTTCCGAGCCGACGAGCTGTTCTTGCTCAGCACGCGCGACGCGCCCAATGCGCGCGTGCTTCGCACCTCGCTGTCGGCGCCCGATCTTGCCAGGGCCGCAGTCTCGGTGCCGGAGGGCGCGGCCTCCCTGGAGGCTGTCGCGCTGGCACGCGACGGGCTGTACCTGCGCGACATGGACGGCGGCTACAGCTCACTTCGACGACTGGGCAACGACGGCCGCGTGACGCCGGTGGCGCTGCCATTCGAGGGCTCGATCCAGGGTTTCAACGCTTCCACCGCCGAAGACGGGCTGTGGTTTGCAGGCACCAGTTGGCTGTTGCCGCAGTCGGTGTTTCACGTCAATGGCAAGCAGGCGGCCGAGCGCGTGGCGCTGGCGCCTGCGGCCACCATCGACACCTCGGGTTTCGAGGCCATTCGCAGCTTTGCCACTGCGCGCGATGGCACCCGGGTGCCGCTGTCGATCATTGCCCGCAAGGGCCTCAAGCGCAACGGCCGCAACCCGACCCTGGTCACTGCCTACGGGTCGTACCAGATTTCCTCCAGCCCGTACTTCAACGCCCGCGGCCTTGCCTTCCTCGAGCAGGGCGGCGTGCTGGCCGTCGCTCATGTGCGAGGCGGCGGCGAGTACGGCAAGCGCTGGTGGCGGTCTGGCCAGAAGCTCAGTAAGCCCAATACGTGGCGAGACCTGATCGATGCCTGCGAAGCGCTGGTCAAGCAAGGCTGGACCAGTGCTCGCCACCTGGCGATTCAGGGCGGCTCGGCCGGTGGCATCACCGTCGGCCGCGCACTCACCGAGCGGCCAGACCTGTTTGCGGCCGTTATCTCCAATGTCGGCGCGAACAATGCGCTGCGTGCCGAGTTTTCGCCCAACGGGCCGCCCAACATCGACGAGTTCGGCACCGTGACCGAACGTGCGGGGTTTCTGGGTCTGAAGAAGATGGACGCGTTGCATGCCGTGCGCGACGGGGTGCGCTACCCCGCAGTGCTGCTCACCACCGGCATGACCGACCCGCGTGTCGAGCCCTGGCAGGTGGCCAAGATGGCGGCGCGCCTGCAGGCGGTTGCCGCCTCGCGGCGCGCCAGCGACCGCCACCCCGTGCTGCTGCGGGTGGAGTTCAATGCCGGCCATGGCGTGGGCTCGACGCGCGAGCAGCGCGATGCCGAACGCGCCGACGAGTACAGCTTCGTGCTTTGGCGCAGTGGGCACGCCGGCTTTCAACCCAAGGTCTGACGAGCGGGTTCCGCAAGCCGGGAAGGACGTGCACTGGCCCGGTCAGCGCGTCGATCTGCTTGCCCAGATCAAGCCACCTCGTCTCCAGCGCCCAGATCTCGTCGTCCGGAGTCTTGAGGCGCTTGCCGCGCTCAGCGCGATGAACCGGCGTGAAGGCTGCGTCGGGCCATACCGTCACTGAGTGCGGTGCGTTCGGCGTTGGCCGCGGCGGCCGTGGACATCGGTGTCTGCGCGGTTGCGCCAGCCTCCCGTCTGCTGCGCCTGGACGTAGGCCTTGGCCTGCTCCCCGGCTTGTTCGAGCAGCCAGCGCTGGCAATCGCAAAGGTCGCCGTCGAAGTCGCCGCCGCCGCCGCGGGCGTCTCCGACCGGCCACGAGCAGCCACACGCTGGCGGCGTCCAAATCCCGCGTGCAGGCGTAGCATGGCTAGACTTTCATTGGCCGACGAGGTGTTCAGTGATGGATCGGCGCGCGTTCGTGGGGAGCTTCGTCGCCGGAGTCCTTGCGGTGACGCGCGGCGCTCGCGCCGGATCCACGCGCAAGGTTTACCGGATCGGCATCCTCGGTATGGGTGCGGCTTCCGACCTGGCCGGGCCGCAGCCCCGGTCCCCTACCACTCTCGC
>Ga0315273_10004887_pt1 | contig 16509 bp, 19 predicted proteins | sample YL17G02_0_MG_FD_205753 | JGI IMG/M metagenome (GOLD analysis project Ga0315273, IMG submission 205753) | Sediment microbial communities from Yellowstone Lake, YNP, Wyoming, USA - YL17G02_0 | ecosystem: Environmental > Aquatic > Freshwater > Lake > Sediment | place: USA: Wyoming | collected... | reverse complement strand
GTCTCGTCCACGATCAAGACCGCTTCGTCGTCGCCCAGTTCGTCGACCACGTACGCGCGCAGGTCATCTCGCAATTCATCCGGATTCCACACTGCCCGGTACAGGAACTGCTGCACGCCATAGGGAGTAGCGTCGCCCATCATCTCGGCCAACTGCCAACCGTTCTTGCGTTGGGCCGGGCTCAACAGCCCCTGCAGATACGCCTTGGCCCGCTGACGAGCCTCCGAGCGAGCAAAGCGTGGCCCGATGCGCTGCATCAGGGCATCCAGTTCGGCCGCCCATGCTTCTACCTGTTCTACTTCGACCCTCGCATTGTCCATGAGGGCTACTATAACACATAGCTACAACTGTAGTACTAGTGCATCATTTCGAAAGTTCTCCGACTATCTTATGTAACGGAGCAACAGTACCTTAGCAGCGAGTGTGGTAGCATCGTCACGAATCCCTGATAAGGAAATGGACGATGCAACCACACAAGTATGATATTCGTCTGAGCGGCCAAGAAAAGCAAGCCTTGCGCCAGCTCAAACGCAGTAGCAAGACCGAACGCTGGTTGGCGGACCGGGTACGGATTATCGACTGGACCGCCGAATGGGTCGCCGTTGACATCATCGCCCAACGGCTAGCCCTGCACCGCGATACTGTGATCGTTTGGCGGCAACGCTTCGTAGAAGGCCAACGCCTGGGTCTGGCCGTGATTGACCGTTTGCGAGATCGCCCACGTTCCGGGCGGCCACCGCGGTTCAGCGCTGCCCAGATTGCTCTGATCAAGGCGGTGGCCTGCGAAAAGCCCTATGAGCTGAAGCTGCCGCTCAGTCGCTTCTCGATAGCCGAGATCGTGCTCTGGATTAAGCGCGCTGACGTGGTGTCCGCCATCAGCGTCAGTAGTGTTTGGCGCTTACTGCACCGATCTGCCATTCGGCCCTGGTACTATCGCGGCTGGCTCTTCCCGCGTGATCCGGCCTTCGCGGCTAAAGCGGCACCGATTTTGGACCTGTACCAGCGCTGCTGGCGGGGTGACCCGCTCGGGCCTGATGACTACGTCATCTCGGCCGACGAGAAGAGCGGGCTGCAAGTCCTGGGACGCCGGCACCCATCGTTGCCACCCGGTCCAGGCCAAGTCGGACGCTACGAGTTTGAATATGTGCGCCACGGCACTCTGGCCTACCTGGCCGCCCTCGATGTCTTTAGCGGTCGCATCTTCGGCCGCATTGAAGATACTACGGGCATTGAGCCTTTCGGCCACTTGGTGGATCAAGTGATGCAGCAAGCGCCTTATCGTTCAGCCAACCGGGTCTTCTGGCTTGTGGATGGCGGTTCATCGTACCATCCCAGCACCTCACCCGTTCGCCTACGGGCGTGCTATCCCAACATCACGCTGGTGCACACGCCCACCCACGCCAGTTGGCTCAACCAGATCGAGATCTACTTCTCGATCTTACAGCGCAAGGCGCTGACACCCTTGGATGCGGCCGACCGTCTGATGTTGGCCGAGCGCATCCTCGGCTTTCAAGAGCATTACAACCGAACGGCCAAGCCGTTCAACTGGAAGTTCACACGCAGCGACCTGCAACAAAGACTGCGGGCGATGGCCGACCCAAAGTCGGAGAACTTTTGAAATCAAGGTCTAGGTATCATCTCTCAATAACCCCTTGAACCTAGGCATCCGTAGTGCTATAATCGCGCTCAGTACTCCAGTTTCGTACCTTTCACCGAAGCCGGTGTTGACCTAACACTACTACTCGGCCCGACATGGCAGATGGCTCGCTCAGGAGGGTGAACATGCGCTACACCTGCATTCTTCTGGCCGCCTGCCTGTTGCTGGCAGGTTCGCTCTCGCCGGCCTCCGCGGATCTCGGGCTATCGCCGGACGTCCGGCACAGCGCGGCTCCGTCGAGCATCGTCCTTGAACTGGCTCCGCCCGTCTACGGTGAGTGCGGCGACGTCTCAATTAACGGATACGTCGGCACAGACCATGGCTCGGTCACGCGGATGAGCTGGGACTGGGGCGATGGGCTCGTCGCGGATAGCTGGTTCCCGGCCGCGCACCACTACGCCTCTGACGGCGCCCGTGAAGTTGCCGTCACGGCCTATTCCGACACCCCCGAAACGCGGACCGTGACCACGACCGTCGATATCGCAGGCGCACAGGCTGCCGGCTGCGATATGACGCTGCGCCTGCACCCGCAGGTGGTGCTCCTGCGCGATGGGACCGGCACGCAGCCGCTGCGCCTCGAGATTCGCGACGGGAATGGGCGGTTGGTCTCGCCCATCGGTCGCCAGGCGACCTACACGAGCACGGATCCCTCCCTGGTCCAGGTGAGCGCATCGGGGGAGGTCACGGGCATTGGCTTCGGCGAGGCTGAGATCCAGGCCAGCGTGGAGGGAGTCGCCCGGCCTGCGTCCGCGCGGGTAATCCTCGGGCGCCTGCGCGTGACGCCGTCGATTCTGCTGCTGGCGGCCTCCGGTCCAGTTACGGACAGCCTGGCGATCGACGCTTGGAACGCCGACGGGAGCGCGGTCGATCTCGGCGAGCACACGACCAGTTTTACCGGCGGCAACCATGTAGCCAGCGTGGATGCCGAGGGTACCGTGACGGCCCACATGCCTCCGGCCAGCTTCGGCGATTCCCCCTACTTCGAGGCGCGGGTCGACGGCCGCAACGCCAACAACGCCGGTTTCACCCGCGTGACCACAGATTCGCTCGGCCTGACCCTGCACTCATACGACGGCGAGTATGCCTCACTGGGGGTGGCCGACCAGGTCGGGCCCTACCCCTTCGGCGCGCTGATGGCCTCCCTCCAGGCCGTGACGGTGACGGACAACGCCTACCGGATCGAGCAGTGGCTGACCGGCATGACGCCGTCCAGGGGCGACACGCAGTACTTCGTCATGGACCCGGGTTTCGAGGGCGATGGCACGGTCCCATGTGGCCTGTCGGGCAACCCCGTGCGCCTGGGCATCGCCGTGGACAGCCTCAAGAACTGCCTGGGCGGGACCGACTGGCTGCACTGGGGGGTGATCTACCACGAGATGGGCCACAACTTCATGATGCAGGAGGCGTTCTTCAGGCTGGTCCAGGGCATGCGGGACGGCGGGTCCTACTCCGAGGGGCTGGCCTCGATGCTTGGGATCTATGCGATCGACGCGATGACGAAGGACCCCGGGGCGTACAGCCTCGGTGGAGCAGCGATCGAGAACCTGTCTCGCAGCTCGATCTGGCTGACGCCCGCCTCCGCCCGCACGTCCTTTTTCTCCGAGCTTGCTGTCTACGAGACCAACCCCGACTACGCCAACTGGTTTACCGCCGACATCTTGGACGCGATTCTCGTCAAGCTTCACGACCAATACGGGCCGGCGTTCTTCTACCGGCTGCTCTCGGTGTTCGTCGCCGCAGGCGAGTGGAGGGACCTGGATCCGGCGACCGAGGGGCAGCGCCTGGCGGTCTGGGTCGCGGCCTGCGGTGCTGCGGCACGGGCCGATCTGTTGCCGCGCTTCCGGGACACATGGGGCTTCCCACTGGACCAGGCGTACTACGCGCAGGTTTATCCGGTGATCGAGCGACTGGCGGCCCTCCGCGACCCGGCCGCCGACGCGGGCAGCGATCGCCTGGCGCCGTTGGGGGGCAGCGTAACGCTGGACGATGCCTACGCCTTCGATTGGGCGTCATACCCGTTGACTCTGACGTGGCAAGTTACCAGCCGGCCGGCAGGCAGCACCTCCCTACCGTCCACCTCAGCAACGCTTCACCCGAGCTTCCAGCCCGACCTGCTCGGCCGCTACGTGCTCAGCCTGACCGCCGCCGACAGCCTGACCGCGGGCGCGCCCGACACGGTCACCGTCACGGCCTGCGCCCAGGCCGCGCCGCAGGTCAACATCTCGCGCGACGGCAATGACGTCGTCCTGTCGTGGACCGATCAGTACGCCGAGTACCGGGTCTACGAGCGCGGCGGCGAACCGAACTTCACGCCGGAGGAGGGCGACCTGATGGGCGCCGGCGCCTCAGGCTTCAGGCACGCGGGCGCGCTTGCAGGGCCGGCGTCCAGCCGCTACTACCTGGTAAAAGCGACTTGCGGAGGCGAGGCCGCCTCCGCCCATTCAGGGGTCATCACCTATCGCCTTGTGCCCTGACACCTCTGCTGGCCTACCCGGCGGCGACCCGGAACTACGTGCGCCGGATGGACACGAGGCTGACCCCCAGCACCGTTCCCTCGCCGTGCGCGCTGCAGACTTGAGTCGCAGAGTCAGTGCTCCGGGGGGACTTCCCGGCCGGCTAGGCGGTCCGTTCTGAGCCCAGCTCCTGACCGCGTCCACGCCGGGCACGAGCGGACGCAGAACAGGAGTCTCAGATCTTACGACTGTGCTGCGCGCGGTAGCTGGTATGGTGCCGCAACTTGGCCTCGTGGGCATCCATGAGGAGTTGATCGTCTGTTCGCTGCAGTAGTTCCTCCAGCTCACGGACCAGAGGGGCGGCAAGCTCAGCGGGAAGCATCTTCTGCAAGGTGGCGATCACTTCCTCCAGGGCGCCGCGCGCGGCCGCGCGCTCATCCTTGTATAAGTACGCCAGGGCCTGCGTCTTGGCTCGCTCCGCCAGCAAGCGGCCCGCCTCCAGCAGCACCGTCTCGTCGGTCGGCTGCTCTTCGCACGCGCCCGCTGACGCGACCAAGAAACTCAGCACCGGCCCGCTCAATTCCACTGCCTGACACGCAGCATCGGTGTATACCACCCTGACGGGAAGGTGGATCTCTGAGTGAAGGTCGCTCGCCGGCACCCCGATGCGCAGGGCTAGCGTTCGCACCTCGCCGGCGGATGCGTCCCCGAGGTCAGCGCGGTATGTTCCCGCCCCGGCCTCGTGGGGCAGGTCGTTGAGAAGATCCAAAGAGAAGCCGCTGGGGATGCCGATCTCGAGGAGCAATTCCCGGGCGGTGATAGTCAGCATCTCGCCCAGCTCGTTCTTGAAGTACGCCGCGATCTGGTCGGGCTTTTCAATGAAGTAGAAGTGGCCGCCTCCATTGTCGGCCATACCCTGGAGCAGGAACTGGTTGAAATCCTCGCCTACGCCGAGGGTGGTCGTGCCGACGCCGCCGCGCCGCTGCGCTTTGACGCGGGACACCACGTCTTCCTGGTCAACTATGCCGACATTGGCCAGACCGTCGGTGAGCAACAAGACCCGATTGACATAAGCGTTACCATGGTGCTCGCTGACCTGGCCGCACCCTGCCTCCCAGCCGCCATGGAGATCGGTCGATGCTCCCGAACGGACGTCTCGCAGGCGGCGCATGAGATCTTCCCGCACACGGGCAGTTGCCGGCTGGCTCGGCGCGAGAATCTCGACCTCGTCGTCGTATATCACCAGCGACACTCGATCCGCTTCGTGCAACAGCCGCAATGCGTGCTGGCAAGCCTCCTTCGCGAATTTCAACTTGTCGCCGCTCATAGAGCCGCTGCGGTCGACTACCAGGCTGAGGTTCAAGGGCGGGTGCGCCGCGCCCTCGCCGCTGTCGGGCGCATGGAGTATCAAGAGCGCGAAGCGTTGAGCGGGCTCACCGGGCGGTATGAGGGTGCGATCCACAGACGTTTCGAGTTGGGCGTGCGGTTCGACGGATTCGGGGGACATCGAGAAACCTCCAAACATAGCGCAACGGGTGACATGAGCCGACCTTCGGCTGACGTTCCGTTTGGGCTGCGCACGTCAGCCTGGCCGAGCTTCTCCTGAAGAGCCAGCCCATTATAGCATAGCGCCGCTGGAGGAAGCCCGCCGGCCCCTCTCACCCCGATTCCAACCGGGGCGGGCAGGCGGCGGCGGGCGCCGAGCGCCTTCTCCAGGGTTCTCGGTTCCTCACACAGAGGTCATGAGCCGGCGGGCGCCCTGCTGACCTGCGGGCTTCTGCCAGAACGCGCGACCAGGATGCGGAACGACGTGAGCAGCACGACAGAGGGTCCGGCCACCAGGTAGCTCGCTTTCAATGCTCCTTCCTGGAGGGCTCGAAAGAGCTTGCTGACTCTACCCGTTCACAACGAAGTTGAAACTTGCGCTCTCTCCATCGGGGGTGGTCCGCACGTCCATCACGGACTGCTCGGCGAAGATCGCGTCACGGGCGTTCTGCGCCTCGTCGGGGAAGAAGAGCTGGGTTGTCAGCGTCGCTCCGCCGGGTGGGGTTACCTTGACGTGGATATGCCGGGTACGGCCCGGGTAAAGGCCGGGCACCACGGTCTCGACCGTGTACCTCCCCAGGGCGTCGGTCACCTGGTGGCCACGCAGCGTGTAGCCGCTGTTGTCGTAGACGCCCTCCGCATCTGCCTGCCAGAAGTCCACACGCGCCCCGGGGACAGGCCTACAACTGGCATCCAGCACATACCCGCTGATCATCAGCCTCGTTCCGGTCATGGCCGGCTGAGCGAGCATGGCGCTTTCCGGCGGATTCTCCTTATAGTAAGGGCCCTCTGTCATCGAGGGCGTGAGTACGCCAGGCGTGCAGGCGGGCGCCGGGCTCGTCGCCGATCCGGCCGGCACGGCCGTGGAGGTCGCGCTCGCAGCGGGGGTGGCTGCCGCAGGTGCCTGCGTCGCTGCCGCAGCGGGCGGCGGAGTGACCGATGATCCGGCGCGAGTGGCCACCGCGACGCTGGCGGGCGTACTCTCGGGGGATGGGGGCGCGGCCGTTGCGTTCGCTACGCTCGCTACTGCTGTGGCAGCGCTCACTCTCGCTGGCACGGTGCTCGCTGCCGCTGGAACCTCACTGGCCTGCAGAGGTGGGGCCGCCGGCGCGACCGGTGTCGCTTGTGTCTCCACGGGCAGACTCTGCTGGCCCACGCCCGCTCCTGTGCAGCTGGCGACAAGCAAAGACAGGGAGGGACACTGTCGTCAATAGCGCGCCCCGGCGTGATAGGCTGTACATCCGTACCTCCATCGATGCTCAGAAATCTCCACCGGATATCAAAGCACAACTCTTCCCCGAGTTCCGGCAGCGTCCTTCCCATTTGCTTGCGGGCTGGCGACAGCGAAGCTAAGCGCAGGCGCCCTGCCAGTCCGAGAAGCTACCTGCCGCAGTCCTTGCAGGCGACGACCGAGTGTGCCTGTCCTCCTTGCCACGCGCCGGCAGACCCGAGTCTTGACGCCCAACTCGCTCGACCGGCAGGAACGCGCACGTTACGGATCGGCCGTGATCTGCAGCAGAACGATGACCTGCGCGTTGTGACCACCCGCCGCGGAGACTAGGGTGGCTGGCCTACATACCGAACTGGAGCGGCGAGTCTATTCTGGAGACTGGTGATTCAATTCTGCTCTCCTTCTTGACGGCGTCCACGAGGCAAGGGAGTGACAGGACGGGGTGCACCGGTTGGAGGCAACAATACATGTGCAGAAGTATAAAAACGCTCTTCAACTTCGAACCGCCGGCCACGGAGGAGGAGATCCGCGCGGCCTCGCTGCAGTTCGTTCGAAAGCTAAGCGGTTTCGACAAGCCATCGAGCATCAACGAGGCCGCCTTCCACGCGGCGGTTGACGACATCACCAGGATTTCGGGTCGATTGCTCGCCTCGCTCGAATCCGATTCGGCGCGAAAGAACCGGCAGGTAGAGGCGGAGAAGGCAAAGGCTCGGGCGGTTCGGAGATTCGGGGGCGCGTGAAATTTAGACGGGTGAGGAATCGGATTCACTCGGCCCACGCAAACCACTGCGGCAGAAGGGCACGCTGCCGTTTTCCCGAGCAGACGCCCCCTGTGATGGGATCGTTTTCGTGCGTGTCCAGACGCCGTCCGGTTGCGCTGGCGTCTTTGCAAATCCATCGCGAAGCCTGTGCAATGGATTGAGGCTCGCCGACTTGCAGTAGCTGGCTAGTGCAGTTTCTCGATGTGGTCTGTGAGACTTCCCGCCAGGTAAGCCTGTACCGCCTCGTCGATATCGGCCACATCAGTCACAAGAGGGCGGATATTGGCCTGCGTCAGACTCGAATACGCGCCTGCCCCCATTCCACGCGCCAGCAGCACGGAGCAGTCGGCGATGGGGGCAGCCATCCGCCCGTGAGTGCTCTGTGCCGCTGCGTCGAAGCCATGCCCTGGCGCGTCGTGACCGTGCATCTCGACGCTGTTCTGGCTGCCTCCGCCCTGTCCGTGGGCCGGCTTCGCCCGCGTCTCGCGGGAGATGATCCTGCCGTCCTCGACGGTAACGACGACGTACTGCGGCGCGCGGCCAAAGTGCTGGCTGATGGTCACGCCGTCTTCGGTAACAACTGCAATCTTCATGGGTCACCCTCCTGTTGGTGTTTTATGTGCTCGTGAGCCTTCGAGTTTCACGCTCTCTCGGTTATCCGTTGTGGGCTTGGCGGATCGGTCCACCCGCCTTGCCGGCGCCCTCCTGCGGCCCCCCAGAACATCTGGAGCCCGACGTCGCCGGGTTGGAAACCGCGCAGCACATGATTCCCTTCGTCAAGTTCATGTCTTCGACCACTGGTCGGATCGTCCGTATCGTGGCAGGTGTTGTGTTGATTGCCGCCGGCTTGCTGGCGATTCAAGGCACGGCCGGCATTATCGTGGCGGTAGTTGGCGTCCCGACCTTGTTGGCGGGCGTGTTCGATTTCTGCGCTTCGCTCCACTCTGGGGTGCTCCAATCAACGGTTCCGAGATTCGCGGCGCATAGTACCTGCCCGGAGGCCAATGGAACGAAGACCCGCAAGGCGCAGTTTGTCCTTCGGGTCTTCGTGTGCTCACTGTCACTCAGTTCACGTTCAGGCCTCGAACGCCGGCAGGTGCCTATTCAGCGAGGCAGCCTGCAGGTTCTTGTAGACCCTTACTACATCAGGGTTGCCGGTCACCTTCAGCAGCTCATCGTAGAGGGCCGCGTCGGCGATCTCGGCATGCACCCCCGCCCCGCAGGCCGCCGTCAGAGTGGCGAAAGTCGGAGCGGGGGTCAAGCCGGGGTTGGCCGGCACGGACAGGCCGTATCTTGTGAAGAGCTGGCTCAGCGCCCGCACGTGCTGCGCCTCGGAGCGCACGATGCGGCTGAACGGCAGGACGGTCCCGTATTGCATCATCACGGCATTGTACAGGTTGAGCGCTCCGTATTCTTCCAGGATCGCTTCGTTCAGAGCAGCCTTCTCAGCTTCATCCAGTGGACTGACTGCCGGCGCGGGGCTGCCGAAGCTTCTGCCGATCCCTATTGACCCGCTGCTCGGCCCGCTCCAACGGTCCAACGTCTCGGCCGAGGCGCCTGGCGCCACCACGCCGAGGATCAGTCCGCCCGCCACCAGCATCACTCCGCCCCAACGTAAGATGTTCTTCTTCTTGGTCATTTCTCCTTGTCGAGTGTTCTGTTGGTCTTTGGATATCAGCGTCAGGGCTCATCGTCCCGCTCGCCGCAGACACCTGAATCATAGCAAGGAGTTCTGAAGGGCGCGTGAAGGGGCGGTGGCGGTATTGTGAAGGAATCTCTGCTGCCGTTCCCACACCTGGGTGTCCGCGTACGCTGGGTGCCGGCGGTGCGGCAAGCATTGGCACCCAGCGCGTCTCAGGCTCTGTCAGAAACGGCAGCCGATCGACCGGCGCTTCGTGGGTCGAGGGTTTCCAGACCTCCCAGACCCGGCCCACCGATGGCGGGCCGGGCTTGAGGGTCACGTCTCCGCATTCCAGCCCGAAGGCGTCACTTCGCCGGTGGCGCGAACATGCAGGAACGCCTTAACCTGTCGCACCAGTTCGATGGGGTTCCGGCCGACCTCCGGTGTCAGCACTTCCATGGCGCGGATCACGAATCCGGGATCGATCATGAAGCGCCCGCGGATGTCCACGCCGGCTGCCTCGTCGTGCACCCCGTAGACCGTGCCGATCTTGCCTCCGCCATCGGGCAGCATCGGGAAGGGCATGCCCCCTACGACCATCTTGGACACCCCAAGGTCCGCACCGTGCCTGGCGAGATCGTGCAGCACGGCCAGTTTGCTCGGGAAATTAGGCTGTGGGAAACCTGAACCGGGCTCCAGGACGGGTGTAACGCTTCACTAAACGCTTGATGCATATTGACAATATAGGGAAGGTTCCAGTAGGAGTATGGCATATCTCTGACAAGGAGCCTTGCCATGGAACTCGACCTGGAAACCTTCCTGATCACATTGTACGTCACCACGGACGACTGGTACCAGAAAGTGATTCTTCCGCAGTTGCCGGCGCGTGGCGGGCCAGCGCCCAAGTTATGCGGCAGCGAAGGGCTGCGTCTGGCGCTGGCAGCCCGGTGGCGCAGCGGCGTGCCCTGGAAGACCGAACGTGGCTTTGTGCGCTATGCCTTGAAGCACTTACGCCCGTTCTTTTTAGGTATGACCAGTCAGGATGGTCTCTCCTGTGGCGAGCACCGCGGCGGGAAGCGCTTGACCCGTCAGGAGCTCCGCTGAATCGCCGATCACCAGGCCACGGGAGTCCACGAGGACGACGCGCAAGCCCATCATCGTCCACATTTCCGAGGCGCTCATGGCACCAGGAGTCATACCCATGCCGCCGGTCCCCATCATGCCGCCACCAGCCATTGTCGTCTGGGCGGGACCTGGCAACACGGACTCGATGCCCTGCCAGCTGCCTTGCCGAAGGTAATAATCCGCCAGTTGGGGCACCAATTTGGCAGCCCGCAGTCGGCCATTGCGATCCGAGTACAGTTGGAACTGCCCGGCCGTAGCTCGATTTACCAAGATCGCGACGACGACGGCCAGTGCCAGGATGACAAGGGCGAAAGCGCCCACTAGTCGGAAGAGAAGGCTACGGGGCATCGACGTCCACCGAGAGTTTGTAGCCTACCCCGTAGACTGTGAGGATATAACGCGGGTTTTTGGGATCGGGCTCGATCTTGGCCCTCATGTTCCGGATATGCACGTCCACGGTCCGCTCGAAGCCCTCCAGGGGGCTTTCCTGGGCTTGCGCCAACAACTGCGCTCGGGCGAAGGTTCGCCCCGGGGAGCGTGCCAGAGCGGCCAGCAACTCGAATTCCATCGGCGTGAGTTCTACCAAGCGGCCCGAAACGGCAGCCTGATGGGCAGCGAGGTCCAGCGTGATATCGCCTGCCTGCAGCATCTCCGAGGCGGAGACGTCCCCTTCGACCCGGCGCAGGATTGCGCGGACGCGCAGGACAACTTCGCGCGGGCTGAAAGGCTTCACTACATAGTCGTCGGCGCCGAGTTCCAGGCCGATCAACCGGTCGGTTTCCTCGGCGCGCGCTGTGAGCATGATGATGGGGACACTGGACTCGCGGCGCATGGCACGGCAGACGTCCAGACCGTCGATGCCCGGCAGCATCAGGTCGAGAATCACCAGGTCAGGCTTCGTGTGCCGGAAGGTCGTCAGCGCCGTCTGCCCGTCGCCGGCTGTCACCGTGTGGAAGCCGGCTTGCTCAAGGTAGCCCTTGAGCACCGTGACGATCTTGCGCTCATCATCTACGACCAGGATCGTCTTCGCCATGGCCCGCCCCTCGCTTCAGCCGGCTTTGCTCTGCGCTAGGCACCGCGGCCAGTATACCACACACGAGAAGGCCGGCGACGTCTCGTTAAGACGCCGCCGGCCGCGTGCTGCGTTGGCGGTTGCCTGGGTTAGAACGACTTCTCACTGATGAAGCTGCCGTGCCAGGTGTGGTACCAGACCTGCCCGGTGTAGCCATTGACGCTCAACATCCCCGCGGTTTCGCCATCCCTGAGAAAGTCCATGGTGTAGTAGCCGGGGAACTGCATCTCGTCGTCGGCCAGCCTGGCTCCGGTCTGATTGCCGTCCAGCCATTCCTGGGCGGTCGCCCGAGCCTGCTCGACTGTCACGGTCATGGTCCCGCTCTGCTGGTTCCACCGGCCGCCCATCATACCACGGCCGTTGCCCATATGCCCGTATTTCGTGTTCCACATCATATTGGGGCCGGGCTCGGGATGCGCGACGCCTGTATAGCGGTTCACGAGAGGCTCGAAGGCGCCGGCGCCGGTGCTCTTCTCTGCAACCAAGGCGTAGAAGTTGTTGTCGAACTCCATCACCTCGGCCAGTTTCAGGTCGGCGCTATTGTAGTTCTTCAGGTACTGCTGAGCGGCTTCCACCGCCCTGTCCAAGGCGATCGGCTGAGCGTTCGTCACGGGCGTTACTCCGTCGAACAGCGGGCAGTTCGCCGGCATTGTGCCGCTGAAGGAATTGCCGGAGCTCATCATGTCGCCAAAGCCTCGTCCGCCCATCATTCCTCCGAAGCCCTGACCACCCATCATTCCTCCGAAAGCGCCGCCCGGGCCCCGGGGGAACGCGGAGGTCGCGAACACGACCGCCAAAAGCAGTACGGTTACATACGCGACAGACAGCGCACGCCGGCAGTACGGTGAATGACGCTGCAACGCCCGGGTGGGTTCCAGGACACAAGAGTGTCCTAAGCGCCCTGGAGTGCTGGTGAAGCGGTTGACTACACATACAGGACAGAAAACTAATGAGATTAGTAAGAAGGCTAACACATTTAGTGTGGCAACGGGATTATGCTGAATGGGTGAACAAGACGTCATCTTGTGCAGTCGGAGGTTTGCGTGAATACAGAATACCTTGACATACAGGGCGGGCGAATCGCCTACGACGTGACCGGCAGCCCCGAGGCTCCGCTGGTTGTCTGCGCACCATCTATGGGTGATGTGCGTGCCGAGTATCGCTTTCTGGTGCCTCAACTCGTTGAGGCAGGTTACAGAGTGGCGACCATGGACGTGCGCGGTCTGGGCGAGTCCAGCGTCGCGTGGCCGAACTACAGCGTCGTGGAGGTAGGCAGCGATATGCTGGCCCTGGTGCACCACCTGGGCTCCGAGACTGCAATTCTCATCGGAAACTCGATGGCCGGCGGAGCGGCGGTCTGGGCGGCAGCCGAAGCCCCTGAGCTCATGTCTGGCTTGGTGCTGATCGACCCATTCGTGCGTGACTTCCAGTCACTCTGGCCCCGCGTGATGCCAGTGCTATTCGCGGATCTATGGGGCGCGAGCATGTGGGTCAAGTACTATTCCTCACTTTACCCAAGCCGCCGGCCCGCCGATTTCGACGCTTATCGGGCGAAATTGTCGGCCAACCTTCGCGAGCCCGGCCGCCTGAATGCGCTGCGGCAGATGATCTTCGCCTCGAAAGCGGCGTCAGAGGCCGCGCTCGCTCGAGTGCGTGCCCCTGCATTGGTTGTCATGGGCACACGGGATCCGGACTTCAAGGACCCTGCCGGGGAAGCGCGCTGGATCGGCGAGCGGCTGCGCGCCCTTGTTCACCTGATCGAAGGCGCCGGGCACCACCCGCATGCCGAGATGCCCGAAGAATGCGGCCCTGTGATCGTGGAGTTCTTGTCAACTTTGCCCGTGGAAGCCGCCCGTGTTGCCTAGAACCCGGCTGGATCAGGAACAAGTAGTCCGTGCGGCCGTCCAGATTATCGATGGGGAAGGCTCGGAGGCCCTCACGCTTACGGCGCTGGCGCAGCGTATTGGGGTGCGGACGCCTTCGCTCTACAATCACGTTGCGGGGCTCGCCGGGCTGCGGCGAGAGCTGGCTCTGTTCAGCACTCGCCAGCTAGGAGGGTGTCTGTCCCGCGCGTCAGTCGGAAAGACCACTGATGATGCCTTGCTGGCCTTGGCCGAGGCCTTTCGATACTACATCCGAGAGCACCCCGGCCTCTACGGTCTCACGGTGCAGGCCAGCCGCTTTCATGACCCGGTCGATGACGAGATGGCCGCAGCGGAGGCGGACGTAGTCCAGGTTGTGCTGGCAGTGCTTGGGTCATACGGTTTGAAGGGCCAGCCGGCCGTTCATGCGGTGCGAGGCCTGCGCAGTGTCGTGCACGGCTTCGCTACGCTGGAGATGGCAGGCGGGTTCGGCCTGCCCCTGGATGCGGACGAGAGCTTCCGGCTGCTGATGCAGATGCTGATCACTGGAGTGCGCGCACTGGCTGGCACCACGGCGGGCGGCGTGCTTGCTGAGTGACCGAATGGGTGGACCTGTGTCCGCCTGGCGGGCCGCCCTTGCTGATTGTCGCGAGCAGGTAAAGAGACCTATCAAGACTGGTCTCCGAGGATCGCGATCCACCCTCCCAGATTCGAAACCCACCCACGAGGTCCAATGTTTCCCTAATTATCGGCGAAAGAGCCCGGGGGGTGGGTCAGTCTACACACAAAGGCGGAGGCCTCCGCCCTTCGAACGGATGACGCATGACCCAAGGGCGCGCGATATGCTATGCCCGATGCACTCTGGCCCAGTGCCAGCCCTGCTTTCCGGCTGCCTTCCGGCCACCCGAGTTCCGGATTCTGCCTCGGTCGCTGCGGGCGCCCAGGTCGCCACGCCCGTAGGCGACTCGGACCCGCGCGAGGGTGGGCCTACCGAAAAGCCGGCTGTTCCTGCACAGCCCCAGACCCTGCTGCGGTCGCCGCAGCCAACCGGCAAGGTCGCATCAGCCGAGCCCGCGTCATTGGGCAACGGGCTGTACCGTGTCCGCACGATTGAGGTGACCATCCCCGGGGTGCCTAACCAAACGCTTGACGTCATGATGGACCAGCCCAATACCGAATGGGCACATCTGTCGCTCCGGAGGGACGACCTTAACTTCGATGGACGGTCGGATCTGGTTGTGATTCAGCCGGTAGGCGCCAAATGGGGGAGGCTGCATGCGTGGTTATATGACCCCGAGTCAAAGCAGTTCGTCACCAGTACGCTAACCTCCGAACTGGGGAAGCCTGCCGTCGGCAACTATCGTCCCGACCCGATCAGCAGGACGCTCGTCATCACGAATTCGCTAGGCATGACACCCTTCGAGGCTACCTACGAGACGGTTGAGGGTAGTCTGATACCCGTGTTTCGGCCTGCTGTGCCCACCGACGCAGGCGCATGCCCAGCCAAGGCACCAGGCCGCCTATTTCTGCGCGAGGAGCGGCATTCGTACTGTCTGCTTTAGCCGGTGGGTTTCGATGCGCAGCGGCCCAACGAGGTCGAGGTGATAATCGGCGAACCAGGCAGTCGGGGATAGGGAGCTGAGGCCTTTGTCGAGATCAATGTGACCGCCGAAAAGACGGTGGAGCAAATTGCTGACGAAGTGCTGGCGCCCATCGCTCAACTGACGCCTAGCGCAGGACATGAGCTTTGCAGGTGCGTCGCAGACGTGGTACGCTAGCCGGCGAGCCGGGTGTGGTCCTGGACGGGAAGCCTGGCCAGGATATCGGCCGCGTGGTGCTTGTGGGTCACCGCGGCCGGCTCTACCAGATGACCTTCGTGTCGGCCGACAGGAGCAACGAAGCCTTCATGCTGATGGAAGCGCTTTTCAGCACAATGACGGGATCGTTCAAGTTCTTGGACTAGCTGGGAAGGGATGAAGCACGCCGAGTGCATTCTGTGCGGCACCTGCGTCGATAGCTGCTCGCAGACGGCGATACGGCTTTCGCTCAGCAAGTGAAGCCACATCGATGAGCTTCCACCCCCAACTCCCATGATCGCCCATTCTCGTTCAGCGGTTACCGCCCGCCCAGAGCCCGTTCGATGATATTCCGGAATTCCTGAAGAGGCAGCGCCCCTACCACCATTCGCCCGTTGATGACGAACGTGGGCGTGCCGCGCACGCCGAGCTTCCGAGCTTCTTGCGCGTCGCTATTGACTCGAGCCAGCGTTTGATCGGTCCTCAGGCACGGCTCGAACCGCTTCATGTCGAGCTTCAACTCCTCCGCCATCGTCAAGAGCTTATCTTTGGTGAACGCGCCCTGGTTCTCACCTGCCTGGCGGCTGAACAACAAGTCATGGTACGCCCAGAACTTATCCTGGTCAGCAGCACACTCGGCGGCCTGCGCCGCCCACACCGATTCCGGCCCCAGGAACGGGGAGTGCAAGTAGACCATCTTCACTTTTCCAGTATCCACGTACTGTTTGAGGGCCGGCTTCACGAGCCGGGAGAACTGCCCGCAGTAGGGTCACTGAAAGTCGCTGAACTCGGTGAACGTCACCGGTGCGTCTTTGCTGCCCATCTGGTTGGCCGGGCGCTCCGCGATCGCAGCATTCACGACCACCGGCGTGCTGGTGGCGCGGCTTTCGTCCGGCGAGCCGCCGGCCTGCATGGTCGCGATCGCGTCCAGTGCGCCGTCGCGGGCGGCGATTCTCACCGCAACGACACCGGGCGCAGCAGGCGGCTGCGGTGTGACGAGTGGCGAATAGGCGGCGAACCCCATGCTGCCCGCCAAGAAGCCCGAGAGGAACAACCCTGCGGCCACCCAACGGCGCAAGGATGATGGCTGGGCCGTAGTTGTGGGGACGGCCCCCCCTGAGCTACCCGCTGGTTCTTTCCATGTCATGCAGATCCCCCCGAAGCCCGGGGGGATTTTTGGGCCGGTCGCGTCACAGTTGTCATGGTATCAGTCCGCAGTCTTCTCCGGGCCACGGTCCCGCCACGCGTTCATAAATGCCGTGATACGGGCCTCGTCGTAGCCGTCAGTTTTGTCCAGCCAGCCCCAAGCGGTCAGGGCGATCGCGGCATCGGCGTTCTTTCTCGGGACGGCAACTACTTTCCAGTTATTATAGCGGTCCAAAAGCC
>Ga0315273_10004886_pt1 | contig 16514 bp, 15 predicted proteins | sample YL17G02_0_MG_FD_205753 | JGI IMG/M metagenome (GOLD analysis project Ga0315273, IMG submission 205753) | Sediment microbial communities from Yellowstone Lake, YNP, Wyoming, USA - YL17G02_0 | ecosystem: Environmental > Aquatic > Freshwater > Lake > Sediment | place: USA: Wyoming | collected... | reverse complement strand
ACCTTGGCCGAAAAGCCCCGGGAAAAGCTTCAATCCGCCTCAAGCGAAAGACCGCATCATGGGACAACAATTACCTCACCAGCCTCATCGCAGCGTAATATCCTTCACCCGATTCCCCTGAGCTGCAAGAGATCTTTGGTATGCCAAGGCCTTGAACTCGCGAGTTGCGAGATTCCCCGGGCGCCTACACTTCGCAAACATTACGTATTAGCCTGACTTGACCATCGTCTTCTGTGGAACGCTGTTGGACGAAGCTATGTGAAAACGTTGGCGAACTGTTGTTGGGCACGTATTCACAAATGGTCCTACCCATCAAAGCGCCAGGAGACTACCGGCGACAGGGGCTCGGCACTATCACACGTGTCAGCAGATGGTTGCGCTACAGCCCAATCCTGCGCATATCGCCATCTCAAGTTTCCGCTGGGAAATATCTTGTGGGTGGAATTGTAGCCAGCCGCCAATTATTGGTAAATTACTTGATGAATTCAATTGTATATAATGGAAACGGGAGAATGCCTGCGGAATTAATTTATCCCCAAACCGTCAACCCAGAAATAGCGTGATGCCGCCGTCGACGCGGATGACCTGGCCATTGATGAATTTCGCTCTTGGGCCGGCAAGAAAAACCACGGCGTCGGCGATCTCTGTGGGCTCGGCGTATCGCGCGAGTGATTTTCCGGATGAATCCATCCTCTCGGGATCGACTAGGCGGGTGGCCTGGAAGCGGGCGGTTTTGGTGGGACCAGGACTTACAGCATTGATACGTACGCCTTCAATAGGAAGTTCCTTGGCAAGGCAGCGCGTGTAATGCACGACGGCTGCCTTGAGAGTGGAGTAAACAACCTCAGCTGAACACCCCATATGGGCTGCTGCCGATGCAATGTTGATATCTGTACCGGTTCCCGCTTTCACCCTGGGCGGCACGAAGGCCTGGCACATGAGCATGGTGCCGATGAGATTGTTGTTGGTCAGCACCTGAATATCCTCGAAAGAAATGCCGAGCGCATTGTTGGGTTTGGGCTTGTTGCCAGACGCTCCGATGTCACCGCCTGCACAATTCACCAAGATCTCTACTTCACCGAGCTTGGCTTCGATGTCCTGCTTCATCTTGGCAATTGCCACTCTGTCGCCAATGTTGCCAGTGACCCCAATTGAGTGCACCCCCAACGCTTCAATAGCCTTGACGACTTCTCCGAGATTTGCGGATTCACCGTATTTTGAGGTGGCATCCCAGGAGAGATCATGCACCGCCACGTGGGCCCCGTATTCGGCCAGCCGCATGGCTATGGCGTTGCCAAGGCCGCGGCCGGAGCCGGTTACAAAGGCAATCATTCCCGCCAGATCTTTTGTCATTCACCACATCCTTGCAATTCATCAAGCCAAGCTTACGCATATTGGCCGCACTGCGGCGGATCATCCGCAATTCATAGTCGACTAAATCCGTGTCGGCCTGCCGTTCCCAGGGGGTTCGGAAGTCCGCGTCATTGGCGAGGCGGTTGATGCGCGCCGCCGCTAGGGCAGCAGCAAAGGAGGTCGCCGCCGTGGGTGCATAGCCATGCCACCACTGCGGGCTCAGAAACCGAATGTGCCGTGCTTCGAGGGCACCAGGCTCCAATACGGCATTCATGGTTGTGTGGTGCGACTTCAGAATGTCGACAATACCCTGGATCGGTACGACCCCGTCGCCAATGGCGCAGCGGACGAGACGGTAGCCTTCATCGGTGAACTGCACGCGGTAGTCCTTGAGATGCAAATGGCGCACCAGGGGAGCTACACGTCGGGCAAAATCCAGCGGAGCTTCGCCCACCTGCCGGTATCAAAGCAGATGCCGACGGCAGGGCCTGCCATGTGGCAGAAATCCACCAGTTCCTGGCTGGTGAAATCCTGATGATTTTCAATGGCGAAGGACACGCCTTGCTCGCCTGCGAGAAGCGCATATTTCTGGAGGCTCGCACGAATTGTGTCCAGGAGTTCATACCACTTGGCACCCCAGGCATTGCGGCTGCCTTCCAGGACGGGAGACAGCCCAAGCCTGATTGTTGTGGCACCCAACGCCCTGGCGGAGCACAACGCGTTTTCAATGGGGCCCATCATGTTGAGGCCAGCGCTGATGACCGGGGTCATTTTCAATGACTTGAGCTGCTTTGATAGGGTCGCAAGCTCTTTGTTGGACATGTCCGCAAGCCACGAATCGAAAATCTCAAGTGTCTGAGCCTTCAACTCGGTGGCAATGGCAATGAAGCCTTCGAGCCCTGCCCCATGGGGACTGGCACGGGGAGTGCCCTTGCCCTGCAGCCCGAGGTAGTAGGTGAGCCCATAAGGGTTAAGCCCAATACGTAACATGTCTAGAACCCCTCACTCCGATCTCATTTTAGATTCCTTCGTCAGCCATATCAGGGCAAACCAGGTAGGACCTCCAACGGCTAGGGACTGTAAGTGTTATCTTGCGAAAATCCTAACGGGCGTCCAGCCTGTTAATAGCGTCCACGTTGGCTGCTGATGCGCCCTTGGGGTCGAATTCGGAGGCGAGCCAGGTGTCGACGATGGCCTTGGCGAGTTCCGGGCCAATGACACGGGCACCCATGGTGATGATCTGCGCGTTGTTGGACTTGGCGGCGCGCTCGGCGGAATAGGTGTCGTGTGTGAGGGCGGCGCGGATGCCCGGCACCTTGTTGGCTGCTATGCAAACGCCGATGCCAGTGCCGCAGCAGAGAATGGCGCGGTCGTAGGTGCCATCCTTCACGGCCTTGCCGACCCTTGCTGAAAGATCGGCATAGAAGCCCGACGCGCTGAGGTTGGTGACGGCATGCTCCGCCTTGGCCTTGAGATGCGCTTCGATCACATCAACGAGGGGTTTACCGGCACTGTCGCCCGCAACTGCAATTTTCATGTTTGATCTCCCAAATGCGCCGTGACCGCTTCAACTATACCAATATAACCTGCCGCACTCCATGCCGAACGGCCGATGAAAAGTCCATCGGTGTGCGCACGCGCCGCAAGGTCGCGGCAGTTCTGCGGGTTGACGCTGCCGCCATACAGGACAGAGAGCGCCTCGCCCACGATGTCCGCCGTGATGACCTTTATCTTATCGTGCTGGCCGTTGGCAAAGTCCGGATCGGCTGGAACGCCACCCACACCGATGGACCGGACGGATTCATGGGCAAATATCACACCATGCAAGGCGGCCTTTCCCACAAGCTTGAGGGCAGCGCGGGCTTGCCGCGCAAGGGCCGCTGTGGTTACGCCAGCATCATACTCGGCCTTGGTATCGCCGATGCAGACGAGAGCCAGCAGGCCATGCCTGAGGGCCGTCTTGACCTTCAGGGCAACGGTCGCAACGGTTTCATTGAAGAAGGTGCGCCGCTCGCTGTGATCAAGCTCAACCTAGGTGGCACCGCAATCCATGATCATGGGGGCCGAGGTTTCGCCGGTCCATGCGCCGTCATCCTCCCAATGCATGTTGTGCGCACCGATCTTCACGCGAGCACCTTTGAGAAGGCCTGCCACGTCAGCGATGCAGGGGAATGGTGGGATGACGGAGGGTTGGACTGCATATGTTTGTGCGACGGACGAAGCTTTCACGGCATTAGAAAACGCCACAGCATCCACCCGGAGCTTGTTCATTTTCCAACTGGTGCCGATGATCCATGGTATTTTCGTGGTCATCAGCCTAATCCTCTTGTTTGGAGGGTGGGAGGAGACCCGCTATGCTGATCGGTGCATGCCCGGAGAAAGCGTTCTTTGCAAATGCCGATGTTAATGCGAAAATGGTTGCGTCTGCAATGATGGTGGTTTGAATTTGCTATCCGATATCTCAATGATTGAACTTGATGCCCTCAAGACACTTTCAGCTCGCGTGGGCGCCGACCCCCTGCTCGTCCAGGCGGCTGGCGGCAATACCTCCCAGAAGCAGAATGGTGTGATGTGGATCAAGGCTTCCGGCACCTGGCTCAAGGATGCGTCCGCCAAGGATATCTTTGTGCCTGTGGATCATGCAGCCCTCATGCGGGGCCTGAAGAGGCACGATCCCGCCTGCGAGACCTGCGAGGATTTCGTGCGGACCGACCTCAACCAGACGGGCCTGCGCCCCTCCATTGAAACAGCGGTTCACGCGCTGATGCCGCAATCTATTGTTTTGCACGTGCATTGCGTGAGCACTATTGCCTGGGCCATCCAGGTGAATGCGGAAAATCTGCTGGCGGCAAAGCTGGCAGCCTTCAAATGGGCCTTCATTCCCTATGCGCGGCCCGGCCTTATGCTGGCTGCGGCCATTGCAGGGAGACTAAAGCCTGATACCAATGTTCTGGTGCTGGGCAATCACGGTCTGGTGGTTGCGGCAGAAAGCGTGGCAGCAGCGAAGCAATTGCTTTCCGGAGTGGTAGATGCAGTCGCTCTTCCAGCACGGGATGTGGTGCCGGCAGACGTCGGTGCCCTTAAGAAAGCTTGTGAAGGCACCTCCTATATGCCAGCGGTCCATGCGGACACCCATGCCCTGGCAACTGACCCACTGGCACTCGATCGCTCACGGGACTTTGTCTTCTACCCCGATCATGTGGTGTTCCTGGGAACTGGCGTTGCCACCGACCTCGCGAGTGGCGCACCGTTGGTGGCTTTGAAGGGCATCGGCGTTGCCCTCCACCTCAGTGCTAAGCCCGCCGTGGAACCCATGGGACGATGCCTTGCGGATGTGATGCGGCGCATCAAGACGGGAGATGAGGTTGTGGCGCTGACTGCGCTGGACATCGACCGACTCCTAAATTGGGATGCGGAGAAGTACAGGCAGAATACAACGGTTCAGGGGGCTGTCACAGATCCTTCATAATAAGTCTATATATCCGGACATATGGACATAGAGTCAACCGTTGCAGCCCTTTCGGCACTCGCTCAACCCACACGACTTGAAGTGTTTCGCAAGCTCATTGCCGCCGATCCCAATGGGTTGCCGGCAGGCGAAGTTGCCAGCCAGCTCAAAGTACCGCACAACACCATGTCGTCGCACCTCAATATCCTAAACCATGCTGGCCTCGTTTCGTCGGAGCGGCGCGGACGCAGCATCGTTTACCGGGTGGAGCTCGACATGGTGCGCAACCTGTTCGCCTACCTCCTCAAGGATTGCTGTGGCGGCAGGCCCGAACTCTGCCAGCCGCTTGTCCCAACAACCTCACCTCCTACTGCCAACCCTCCGGAGCTTCCTGTGGCCGACAAGACCTATAATGTCCTCTTTCTGTGCACGGGCAATTCCGCCCGTTCCATTCTTGGCGAGGCCATCCTGCGGCAGGAGGGATCAGAGCACTTCAAGGCATTGAGTGCCGGGAGCCAGCCCAGGGGCGAGGTTCATCCCTTTGCTCGCGACCTTTTGAAACAGCTCAAGTACCCAACAGAGAATTTGCGCTCCAAGAGTTGGAACGAGTTCGCCGTGGCCGGCGCACCCAAACTCGATTTCGTAATCACCGTTTGTGACAACGCCACCCATGAAGTGTGCCCCATCTGGCCCGGCCAGCCGATGACCGCCCATTGGGGTCTTCCCGATCCGGCAGCGGTTGAGGGAAGCGAGGCCGAGCGGCGGTTGGCCTTTGCCGAAACCTACCGCATGCTTCGCAACCGCATCCTGGCCTTCATCAGCCTCCCCATTTCATCACTGGATCGCCTGAGCCTCCAGAACAGGCTCAGCGACATCGGCAAATCATAGACCGGAAACCAAAATGTCCATTTTTGAACGTTACCTCACCATCTGGGTCGGTCTCTGCATCATCGTTGGCATTGCGCTGGGCCAGCTCATGCCCGGCGCATTCGGCGCCATCAGCGCACTGGAAATTGCCAAGGTCAATTTGCCTGTGGCCATCCTCATCTGGCTGATGATCATTCCCATGCTGGTAAAGATCAACTTCGCTGCCCTTTCGCAGGTTGGCCAGCACTGGCGCGGCATTGGTGTGACACTGTTCATCAACTGGGCCGTAAAACCCTTTTCCATGGCACTGCTGGGCTGGTTCTTCATCGGCTGGCTGTTCCGCTCCTGGCTGCCTGCCGAACAGATCGACAGTTACATCGCAGGACTCATCCTGCTCGCTGCAGCTCCTTGCACCGCCATGGTATTTGTGTGGAGCAATCTTACGAAGGGTGAGCCACATTTCACACTCAGCCAAGTTGCCCTCAACGACGTTATTATGATCATTGCCTTTGCACCTATCGTAGGCCTGTTGCTTGGGCTTTCTGCCATAACCGTACCCTGGGAAACCCTGCTGCTCTCAGTTGGCCTTTACATCATCGTGCCGGTGATTGTGGCCCAGGTGATCAGGAAAATGGTTCTCAGCCAGCGCAGCGAAGCTGGGCTGAAAGCCTTGCTCAACACCTTGCAACCCATTTCCCTGCTGGCGCTCCTGGCCACCCTTGTGCTGCTATTCGGCTTCCAGGGCAAACAGATCATTGCTCAGCCCCTGGTCATCGTGCTGCTGGCTGTGCCCATTCTCATCCAGGTCTATTTCAATTCAGGTCTTGCCTATATCCTGAATCGCGTGACGGGCGAGCAGCATTGCGTGGCAGGTCCCTCTGCTTTGATTGGGGCCAGCAATTTCTTTGAACTTGCCGTTGCCGCCGCCATCAGTATTTTCGGGCTGAATTCGGGCGCCGCACTGGCAACGGTGGTGGGCGTGCTCATCGAAGTCCCGGTGATGCTTTCGGTTGTCAAAATCGTGAATTCGAGTAAGGGCTGGTATGAGCGGGGGCTGAGAGTTCGGGGAAGTCTAGGCGAGCGACTGCCATAACTTGGCATCGGCGAGCTCATCCTCTCCAACAATCTGCTTTTCAGAATCGTCGGCGTCACAATGGAGCATCCAGCGCAGCGGATTTTCCACCTCGCTGTAAGGTGCGGTGACGGTGTATGAGTGACCGGCATGCATGCCAGTGAGTTTCTTATAACGAGCGCTAATCTTCATTGGATTCGGTCCTCAGCAAAGGGTTACGTATTGTGGCAGCCTTTTTATACCTGACGGTTGAGGTTCGCTCTTGATCAAGATCAAGTTCAGTAAGATCACAATCGCCTAGTTCAATTAACATCCACACTCGCAATCACTATGGAAGCCATGCCAAACTCCACCACGCTCTTGCCGCTCGGCCTCCTATCCACCCCCACACGCCAACTCTTTTTCACAGGAAAGGGGGGCGTGGGAAAGACGACGCTTGCATGTGCAGTAGCACTTGCCCTTGCAGGCCGTGGCCGGAAGGTCTTGATCGTGAGTACCGATCCTGCCTCGAACCTTGATGAAATGCTGAATACAAAACTGGCCGATACGCCACGGCTGATTACAGGAACGACTCACCTTTTCGCCATGAACATCGACCCAGAGGCAGCTGCGAATGACTACCGTGCGCGGGTTCTGGAACAGATGGACAAGACGTCTAGCGAGAAGGACCGCGCAACAGTCCGCGAACAATTATCTGGTGCCTGCACCACTGAAATTGCGGCCTTCGACGAATTCGTGGGCCTCGTTACAACAGCAGACAGCGCATACGATCATATCATCTTTGACACGGCACCAACCGGTCATACCCTGCGCCTGTTGAGCCTAGCAAAGGCATGGACGGGATTTCTTAAGGACAATGACCGGGGTGCGTCCTGCCTTGGCCCTCATTCTGGCCTCAAGATGCAGGAAGAGCGGTTTCAGGCGGCACTGGCTGCACTGGGCGACCCCTTGCGGACCACGATTATTCTAGTTGCACGGCCCGATCGGACTGCAATCCGCGAAGCCGCCCGCACCAGCACGGAATTGAAGGCCTTGGGTCTGAGCAACCAGAGGCTTGCCATCAATGGCGTGTTTGTTGCCAGCGACACCTCTGATGCGGTTGCACGATCCTTCGCGGCGCTGGGCCAACAGGCATTGGCGGAATTGCCCGAGTCACTCAAGGTGTTGCCGCAAGATCATATCCCGTTGCGAACCTTCGACATGGTTGGGCTGGAAGCTTTGCATCAGGTTCTCAGTGTGGCCTCAAACGTGCCAACCTCAAGTGGACTGGCTCCAACGAGTGCACCGCCGCAGCTTCCCGGCTTGAGGGAACTGGTCGATGAATTGGCGGTGGCGGGCAGCGGCCTTGTCATGGTGATGGGAAAGGGCGGCGTCGGCAAGACAACCATTGCGGCCGCAATTGCCGTAGGACTGGTAGAGCGTGGCCACAGCGTTCACTTGAGCACCACCGATCCTGCCGCGCATATCGCTGCAACGGTGAGTGATACCATGCCTGGTCTCCAGGTTGACCGTATCGACCCCAAGGCCGAGACGCAGCACTACATCGACAAGATCATGGCCTCGCGCACCAAGGACCTTGACGCGGAGGGGCTGGCTTTGCTGCGCGAAGACCTTGAGTCGCCCTGCACCGAAGAAGTAGCCGTGTTTCATGCCTTCTCGCACATGGTCGCGGAGGCGCGGAGCCACTTCGTGGTTCTCGACACAGCGCCCACCGGGCATACGCTGCTCCTCATGGATACGACTGGCGCCTATCATCGCCAGATGACCAGGAGTGCGATGCCCGAAAAGCACGGGAGGGTTATCACGCCATTGATGCGCCTGCAGGAGGGAGGTTATACAAAGATCATCCTGGTCGCCCTCCCCGAGGCGACCCCAGTTTCCGAGGCTATAGCCCTCCAGGAAGACCTGCGCCGCGCCAAGATCGAGCCCTACGCCTGGGTGATCAATCGCAGTTTGCTTGGCACAGGCACCCATGACCCTATACTGGCCGCAAGACTTCCCGGTGAAAGCGCACAGATCGCCCGCGTGCAGAATGGATTGTCGCAACGGTTGTTCCTGTTGCCCTGGCAACCAGATCCGCCAGTGGGGATTGCAGCACTCTCAAAGCTGGTCACACAAGAAAGTTGACAGACTCCTGCTAACCTCCGGTGACGCTCATATGGCGCGCCAAAGCAGGCTTGTTCTGTCGGCGATCGATAATGAAGTCATGGCCCTTTGGCTTGCGACCAATCGCGTCATCTATTGCGGCGTTGAGAAGTTTGTTGCCCTCGGATGCCCGCAATGGCTTGCACAAATCAGCTGCATCCTCCTGGCCCAGGCACATATAGAGAGTGCCCTTGCATGTCAGGCGCACACGATTGCAGCTTTCACAGAAATTATGGGTGAGCGGCGTGATGAATCCAATCCGCCCACCGGTTTCTTTCACAGTCACATAGCGCGCCGGACCACCTGTCTTGTAGGGAATGTCCTCCACGGTGAACTGTTCCATCAGATTGGCCCGGACCAACGACAGCGGGAGATACTGATCGGTGCGGTCTCCATCGATATCGCCGAGCGGCATGGTCTCGATGAGGGTGAGATCCATGCCTTTGCCGTGGGCCCAGCGTATCATTTCCGGAATTTCAACCTCATTCACACCCTTGAGTGCCACAGCATTTATCTTGATATAAATGTTGGCTGCTTGGGCGGCTCTGATACCTTCCATCACTCTTTCGAGATCGCCCCAACGGGTGATGGCCTTGAACTTGACGGGATCCAGCGTGTCCGCCGAAACATTGATGCGTTTGACACCTTGGGCGGCAAGCTCGGGGGCGTACTTGGCAAGCTGGCTGCCATTGGTGGTGAGCGTCAATTCCTCCAGATCGCCTGAGCGCAAATGGCGCCCAAGGCCTTCGACCAGGGTCATGATGCCCTTGCGCACCAGGGGTTCGCCACCAGTGAGACGTAGCTTTTTCACGCCTTTATCAATGAAAGCTGAACAAACCTGGTCCAGCTCCTCTATGGTGAGGAGCTCTTTCTTGGGCAAAAAGGTCATATCTTCCGCCATGCAGTAAACACAACGGAAGTCGCATCGGTCGGTCACCGAAACACGGAGATAGGTGATGTGGCGTCCGAAGGGATCAACCAAACCTGCTTTCGCAGATTCGGGGGCAAACTGATGGCTCAACTGATTCACCCGGCAGCTCCCTCGAAGTTTATTTTGCTGGATTGTCGCAGGGCGTGGCGGCAGGGCGAAACTGCCGAGCCGCCACTCCAGAAGGTTAAGCTGTATATTCCTGCGACTTGAAGGTCAGACCTTTCACAACCTCAGGCGCATCTGCAATCTTGCGGATATTGGCCCAGGTCTGCTTGTAGTTGGGAATAACCAGTTCATTCACGCCGTCGTTTATGACGTTGCCCATGACGCCGGTGGGGAAAGCAAAGAGCATGAATGTTTCGCCCTTCTTGGCTGTCGGCGTGGGATAGGCCATAGCCTGGGTTGACCCATCATCATTGTAGACCTCAACGAGATCCCCGGCCCTCACTCCCAATTCCTTCATATCATCCGGATTAACCTGGATATAGGGATATGGCATCCGATCCATGACGAAGTCGTTTTCCTGGTCTAGGAAAGCACTTTGCCAGATCAGGTTAGCACGGCCATTGTTGATCAGGTATTTGAACTTGGCCTTTTGCGCCTCCTTGCCCGGAGCCTGGAGGCCACGCCATGGTGCATCCATGAAGTGCGCCTTACCTTCTTCACCGGAGAACACCCCGTCTGCATAAAGCCGCTTGGTGCCGATGATCTTTCCATCCTTGAAGTCGGTAGCAGGTTCCTGGAAGCCATTGTTACCCATTGCGCGCAAGGCATCGTAGGTCACGAACTTGCCTCCACCCGCATTCTGATGATAGCCATCCATGAAGGCATCTTCCTCGCTTTTCCAGTCAAAACCTTTGAACTGGTCAGCATACTTGTCGTCACCCATGGCACGCAGCGTCATTTCCATGTGCTGGGCGAGGCCTGCTGCGATCATGCAGTCCGGCTTGGCGCTGCCCGGCGGATCCATGTACTTCTCGACGAGGCGCATGCGACGCTCGCCGTTCATGGAGGTGAGGTTCATTTCTCCGGACTCAGCGGCAGGAAGCCATACGTGACTCGCAGCGCCAATTTTTGATGGAATAATATCTACATCAACGGAGAACAAGCCGCCCGCCTTTATAGCACCAAGAATGCCCGCAATCATGGCATCGCGATCTCCGTAGGGGACTGTGTTTATCGCATCCTTCACGAGATCGGTACGCTTCTTGTAAACACTGTTGAAGGCATGGGCATTGAGGGTGGTCTTGTAATGGTCACAAGCCCAGATGTGGTGAACACCGCCCCTTCCTTCTATAAGCAACTTGTCCACATAAGCGGCGGGCCGCCCCACATGGGCATCGCTTGGGCGAACATAACCCTCCTGATGGCCACCAAGACGAACAACACCGCCGCCGGGACGACCGATATTGCCAGTTGCTAGTGCAATGTTCACTAGCGCTCCATTGGTGCGATAGTTATCATTACCCCATATCAGGCCCTTCTCATATCCTATCATGGTGCGCCGGCGCTTGCCGCCTTCCTTCGGCTTGGCAATCCATTCTGCGGCCTTGATGATATCTTCGGGCTTGAGGCCAGTGATTTTGGCAGCCTCATCAATGGAAACCTTGTTGCCCTGTACCGCGCCATCAAAATTGGTGAGATGGCCAGGCTTGCCATCGGCTTCGCCGCGTGCCGGAAAGAGTTCAGGTCGTTTTGAACCTTTCGCTACCGTGCTGTTCTTAATGAATTCCTTGTCGATCCACCCCTTCTCCGCAATGTGCGTGAAGATCGAATTGAAGAGAACCAGGTCAGTTCCGGAATTGAGTGCGAGGTGGAGAACTCGGTCTTTGCCGGCTTCCGCCTCACAGGCATTCACCGTTACAGTGCGGCGCGGATCGACAATGATTATACGCGACGGCTCATGGGGCTCGTCGGGCATTTGCGCTTTCTTCTTTTCGAGCGAGGTGCCGCGAAGATTGGGAATCCAGTGATTGAGAAAATAATTTGACTGGGTTTCAAGTGGGTTCGTGCCGACCGCCACGATGGTGTCGGCAAGTTCTGCATCTTCATAGCAGTTATTGAGTTCGCCAACCCCCATGTCACGTGTGGCGTGAACTTCGGAATTATAGGCCGGTCGGTTGTGAATGCGAACATTCTTGATTTTCATTGAGCCAAAATAGAGCTTGCCCGTGCCCCAGGTGTTTTCGTAACCGCCAGCCGACCCGCCATGGTCAAACATGGATACAAACAACCCATCCTCACCCTGGTCCTTAATGACGGCGGCAGTAACACGCGCCACGAGATCAAGCGCATCATCCCATGATGTTGGCTGCATCTGTCCATAGCGCCAGACCATGGGGCTCGTCAGACGCTGCTGCTGGGTGCTACGTGTTGTGCTGAAGCGGCTTTCCGCCATGCGGGCACCTCGGACCGAGCCAAGACCCGAATTCACCTCACAGTCATGGTCGGGCTTGATGACGATATGAACGTCTTGCCCGTTCTGCTTGACGACATTGTACATAGAGGGTGAATACCAGGCGGAAGTTTCGGCTGCTTGCTGCTTCGAGAGGTCCACACCCAATGCATTCTCGGTAGCCGCCGTACCACCCTGCTTGTTCATGGGCCACGTGTAGGCGTGATATCCGCATCCAACGATGCAATAGTGGCAAGTGACATTGTGCTTCTTCGCATCTGCGGGGATGATAGGCAGGCGGTCTATTTGACGTTTGAAAGCCATGATTGAAATCCTTCCTTAGAGTACGTTGCTCAGGCGGCCATAGAGAAGTTCGTCCACACCATCGGCATGGATGTCGCCCTTGTCATCGACGTGGAGCATGTATTGTGGCAGGTTCTGGGTTGCTTGCCCCCAAACCTGCTGGCCACCGGCCTCGGCATCAAAGCGGGAGTAGTGGCCCGGACAATTAAACGTGTTGTCTTCGGAATTGTAGGAAAGCGGGAAACCCTTGTGTGGGCATACTGTGGTGAAGCCGACTATATCGCCGTCCGGCCCTACACCTCCGGGCACTGACTTGCCTAGCTTCAGCAATACACCTGGCGCATCCGCATCCGGATAGGCGACGTTAAGGGGTTGATTGACCTTAAGATCCTTTACATTGGCAAGCTTGCTGGTGGGGAGGTCAACTCGCGCTCCGCTCGATGCAGCTTTGGCCTGTTTGCCAGACAATCCAACCATCGGTAGTGTAGCTGCCGCCACAATGCCGCCACGCAGGAACTGGCGGCGGCCAACTTCGACCAACTTATCACATCTTTTCATGGTAGTTCTCCCATTGTGCAAATTTTTTGCTTGGGAAGAATGCTAGATCAAAACGAGTTTGCCAGTTCAATTGCAGTGCGGTAAAATTCTGGCGTTTGATTTCATCAACTTAGGTTCAGATAGGTTCGGAAATCCGAACATGTTGCGGTTGCGAAAGTTAAGAAATCCGAACGCCCCCGTCAGCGAAACTCGCCGGTGACCCCCAATTTACGCATTTTCTCCCAAAGCGTCGTACGTGAAACGCCGAGAAGCTTTGCTGCCTCGATGATATGGCCGCTCGTCTCCCTAATTGCCCGTTCAATCTGATGACGTTCGGCAACGTCGCGGGTCTCGGAAAGCGTGGCAAATGCCTTCACCAAATGGTGCTCAGAGCTGTCGAGGTCAGGAAACATGTCGGTCGGCATGATCCATTCGCCGTTGGCAAGTGTCACTGCGCGTTCAATTCGGTTCCTCAACTCACGCACATTTCCGGGCCAGCCATATTGACGTGCTGCCTCCTGGGCTAGTGTGCTGAACCCTCGAACGATTGTTCGCTCCGAAATCTGATACTGATCAAAAAACAGATCCATAAGCCATGGAATATCATCTATCCGGCCTCTGAGTGACGGCACTTCAACCTGCATGCCGTTGATCCGGTAGTAAAGGTCCTCGCGAAAACGGCCATCGCGGGTCGCTGCAACAAGATCACAATTTGTGGAGCAAACGATACGGCCATGAAACTGCAGTAACTGTTCACCACCCACGCGGTTAAATTCGCGGGCCTCCACCAGGCGGAGTAACTTGGCCTGCAGTGGGATCGACAGTTCTGCCACCTCATCAAGAAACAGGATGCCGCTGCGAGTACGCTCGGCAAAGCCGCGATGGAAACCACTCGTTCCAGCCCCTTTGTGCCCGAACAACTCATTTTCCATGACGTCAGCAGGAATTGCCGCGCAATTCACCGCAATGAATGGTTCCTTAGAACGCTGTGAAATACGGTGCAGGAAGCGGGCGCAGACTTCCTTGCCGACACCGGTTTCTCCAGTAACCAGCAGCGGACTTGCCAGGTCACTTATCCTGTTCAAGGTCATTTCGACTTCACGCATGGCCTCAGAAATGCCGAGGACTGTATCAGACCTCGGCACCGGATGGCGTTGGATCAGGCTGCGGGCACGTTCAATGAAGGAACTGGTGTCGAAGGGCTTGGTGACGTAGTCGCTTCCCCCTGCCCGCATGATGGCCACTGCCTGGTCAATATCCCCATAGGCCGTGACGAATAGAAATGGCGGTATCGTGGCAGTGGCAGCAAGCTGGCGGAACAGGTCGTCACCTTCGATGTCCGGAAGCTTGATGTCGCAGACAACCAAGTCAGGACTTGTTGCACGCAGGCCGCGCATGGCCTCTGAACCTGTTTTCCACCAATCAACGTGGCAACCCTCGAGCGAGAGGCTCTGGACAAGTGACTCGCCCATGATAAGATCATCTTCTATCAGTCCGATAACGCGCCCCTCAAGCAGCATGTTCCAACTCCCCGGACTTTGGCCGCACTATCAATCGAATTGTTGTTCCAAGGATGTCCGCCTTGACGACATGCAGTTTGCCGTTCATCTCGTCGCACAGGCGTTTGACAATCCACAGGCCTAGGCCAGATCTCTTATCCAGCGGAATTGAACCAGCACCCTGCCTTTCTAGGTATTCTCTGACGTGATCCGGAAGGCCTGAGCCCTGATCGGAAACATCCACAATCAAATTGCCTTGCTCAACCCATGTATGAAATTTGACATGTCCCTCCTCGACTGTGGAGGCGCAGGCATTCAGCAAAAGGTTGAGAACCGCGTCGCGGACTGGAACCGCGGGCACGTGAACAGGCTGATCAACGTCATTTAGCCATTCCAGTTTCAACCTTTTGCGTTTGGCCTCAGGTTTGATCAGCAAACGCAGATCATCAAGATCGACGACCGTCAAGTCACGAGGCCTCTGGTCAGCACGATAAGATGCAAGCGTTGATCGCACAAGGTCGCGGATACCCATCAGGCCTTGCTCTAGCAGCCGAATGGATGTTTGGCGCACTTGCTCACGTGAACCATGCCTTTTGAGGGCATCGAGTGCGTTAAACATGCCGCCAAGCGGATTGTTGATTTCATGGGCCATGCCAGAAGCGAGCCTCCCGAGGCTTGCTACTTTTTCTTCCTCAGCCAGCTCAATCGCCATAAGTTCGCGCTCTTTTACGGCCTGGGAAAGCATATTGTAGCCTCCGAACAACCGTCGAAACTCTCTGCCTTGCCTCACTAGGATAGTGTCTGGGATCAGTTCGATTTTGCCCTGGCTTGCTTCTTCCAAGTGTTTCGACATGATTCGGACCGGCTTTATCATCCGCGAGGCAGCGAAATATCCAACGCTTGCCAGGAGGAGCGTCAACAGAAGATTGGTCAGCAACAAGGTACGAAATACCTCGTTCCGCTCCTGCAGGAGTGAACCTATGTCTGCTTCGGCGTAAATCTTGCCAATGACCCGTTCTTGATAGGGCAGAGCCCGCACAAGAAATGCGGTGGCGTTTTCCTCGTCAAGAGTGACATCTCCGCCGGCTGCAAAATGAACCAAGGTAGCCATTTCCACGTTCCGGTCCGACGGAAACCTACTTGGGTCGCTTGCGGCGAGTATTTTGCCGTCTGCATTTGTAACAATTGTCCATTTGACATTTAGTCCCTTGTAGCTTTCACGCGACCGATCAAGCGTATCGAATACTTCCCAAACATCTTCGCGAAATACAGCAGGAATGAGGGAGGCGGACAAACCATCAAGATATGCAGAGGCCAGCTGCTGCAAGTGCTGTTCCTGACTGACTTCCAGGCGGGCAAGCACTCGGTTGGTGATAGAGGCACTGACCGCGAACATTAGAACGGCCACCAAGATGGGCACCTTGAATGACAGAGGCCAGGACGAGGGATTTAAGCGGTTGATGAGACCTGCCAGGCTCATGATCCCAAGCTCCGTACCAGCATCATCTTCTCGAAAATGGTATCAAAAACCGAATCCGGTTCATCGGCAAAGCCATCAAGCTTCAGCATGTCCAGCACGTGTCTGCCATCCTCGTCCCATGCCATTTCAACAAGTGCCTGATGTAGCAATTGAACGCCTTCAGTATCTTTCTGTGTTTTAAGGCATGCAACTGGCGGAAACCCGAGGAGCTCAGACTTCCGGACGATTTCAGTATTGCCTGTAAGCTCTGGTTCGATGGATGACATGACTTCCCAAACATAGCCATCGACACTACCGCTTTGCACGAGGCCCTTGGCTACCGCACGCACCACATTCCTATGACCGTAGGTAAAGATGGTCTGTCTGAAAAACTGGTCGGGGCGCAATTTTCTTTCAGCCAGCAAAGAGGCGGTGACCAGATAACCGGAATTGCTGTTTGGATCAGAAAAGGCATGTAAGTCGCCCTTCAGGTCATCAATGCTGT
>Ga0315273_10004884_pt1 | contig 16520 bp, 7 predicted proteins | sample YL17G02_0_MG_FD_205753 | JGI IMG/M metagenome (GOLD analysis project Ga0315273, IMG submission 205753) | Sediment microbial communities from Yellowstone Lake, YNP, Wyoming, USA - YL17G02_0 | ecosystem: Environmental > Aquatic > Freshwater > Lake > Sediment | place: USA: Wyoming | collected... | reverse complement strand
AACCAGCGACCGGAGGATTATGAGTCCTCTGCTCTAACCAACTGAGCTAAGGGCCCCAGTCTGTCGTTGGACCTTTGGGCAATTATACAGCCCGCGCGCACAGACCGCAAATCCTTCCGGTGTGAAGGAGTCAGTGTGTCACGTTTCTCCGGACCACTGGGGCTTAGTTGGCATTGGGTGCTTGGGATTTGGAGCTTCCTGGATTCCCCACCAGAAGGGATCGGAAATCCAGGTTAGGGTTGCCGGATGATCGCGAGCCTGTGCTTCGCGCGGGCGACGACGATCTTCTCGACGGTGACTAACCCCCACCGGTCGGCGACGGCAGACCCCGTCTGACGGTCCGGATCACCTTCCAGGGCGGAGCAGGTCCACTGGAATCGATCGCCCGGCCTCGCCCTGAACTTCTGGCAGCGGCGGGGCGTCACGTCCGTCGTGCAGTCGGGGTAGGGGCAGTCGTCGCGCAGGGAGAGGGTGACCTCCCAGCGGTCGGGCTCGTCGACGATCGTCTCGGGCTCCCAGATCGGGTAGAGGTTGATGCCGCCGCCTTTCTCGGAGTCGGCGTGGTCGCCGTCGCCCGGGCTGTGGTCGAGCGAGCCGTGGGTGAACGCGGGCAGGCTCTGGCGCAGGCGGATCCGGGGCACGAGGTCGCGGAGCGGCCCGATGGGTCCCGGCCCGTTGGTCGACCAGTTGGCGGCGAAGGCGCGCTTGGTCGAGGCCATGGCGTGGATCATCTCGGGCCACGGCATGAAGCCGAAGTCGCCCACCGTGTGGTTGGGGTAGGCTCCGTAGGCCGGCCAGCAGAGCCAGTAGGGCAGCTCGGTCGTCGGGTTCTCGCGGATCCACTTCGGCAGGTTCATGTACTCCCAGGGGTCGAGGCCGAGCCAGTTCGTGCTGCCCTTGGGGTATGGCCCCCACTTCCAGCCGTGCTGCTGGGGGATCTTGCCGATGGCGAAGTTGCAGTGGCCCTCGGACATGACGGCGGCGTAGACGTCGCCGTGTCGGAGCGCCCAGCCGCCCATTTGGCCCCAGAGGGAGACGCGCTCGGGGTCGAGAGCGAAGTCGGGTTGGGCGAGCGCCCAGGCGGTGGCGGCGAGGACGCGGCGCTGAGGGTAGTTGTGGACGACGCCGTCCCCATAGCCGCGGAGCGTGCCGATGCACTCGTGGAAGCCCTGCCAGAGGCCGCCTTCCGTCAGCGCGAGGCCGAGGGCGCCCTTGACGTGGCGGCGGGCGCCGTGCCAGCCGGGCTCGGCCGCCTCGGTTGCCGATCCCCCATACGTGCCGAGGTTGAGCATGAGCGGGAGAAGGGACGCTGGGCGAGGGGCGGGGGACGAGGGGGGAGGAGCTTGGCCGTCCGGCTGTTCCTTCTTGCGGTCCGTCGTCTGTCGTCTGTCCTCTGCCGTCTGTCCTTTGGCCTCGGCGATCGGCCCCGGCAGGTCTCTCCAGCGGACGAGGAACGTCTCGGAGACCGCCGGGACGTTGGTGTAAGGCGGCTCGATCCAGGAGTTGTAGACGTCGATGTCGCAAGCCTGGGTCTGCTTCGGGTCCGACTTGACGGTCCGCTGGTAGATGATGGCGTGGAACTTCGAGGGGGCTTCGTCGACGAGCGCGGGGAGCGCGGCGCCCGCGCCCAGCTCCGCCACCCCCTCGCGGCTATTCACGGACGCCGTGACGGCGTAGAAGCGTTTGCCGGGCTGTGTGACGGTGAAGACGGCGAGGCCCGTCGCGCGCGGCAGCGGCTCGCCGTCGGGCGTGATGCGATAGCGGGTCATCACGTAGATGAGGGCGAGGTTGTAGCCGGGCCGCAGGGGGGAGTTCTTCGTGGGCGTGCCCTGGTTAGGGTGTTCGGTGTTGCGGATGGCCCTGAGGTTCCAGCAGGAGGTGGCCTCGGGCACCTCGCGGGCCAATTCCGCCTGGCCGAGATTCGCCACGGTGATCGGCTCGTTGTGGCGGTAGACGCGGTAGACGATCTGGCGTTTCGCGCGGGCGTCGAGGACCGCCTTGTCGAAGTCGCCGAACGATGGCGCGTCGGCGCCGACGGGATCTTCGATCTCGCGCCAGGTGAGGAAGGTCTGGCCGGACTGGTGGATCGCCTTCAGTTGGGTGACGGGCTGGATGGGCTCCTTCGCCTCGCCGAGATAGCTGACTTCGAGGACGGCGCTGCGGAAGTCCACGCCGGCTCGTTCCTCGATGCGGAGGCCCTGGTTGGCTTGCGGCGCGGCGAGCCAGGCCTTGGCGGGGGCCGTGGCGTCGAAGGCCGCGTAATCCGGCGGCCGCAACCTGAGCGGCTCCGCGTTCGGGAGGCCGACGGCCGCGAGGCGGACGCCTACGCCGGTCTTGTGGCCTGCCTCCTGCACGCGAAGGATCGCGCGGAGGACGGCCGCGCCCTTGGGGAGCGCCGAGAGGTCGAGCCGCACGGTCTCGCCTTTGGCCTCCGCGGGCAGCGGGGCCGTGATGAACGCCTCGCCCGCTGCTGAAGAAGAGAAGAAGAGACCCGGTCCGCAGATTCCACAGATTGCACAGACGAAAGGCAGAAGAGAGAAGAGCCGGGGCGAAGAGAGGACGAAAGCCATCCGGTCTTCCTGCCTTCCGGCCTGGGCCCCATTCCCCTGCCTTACTTTGCCCCTCCTCATTTTGCCTTTCGTCTTATGCCTTCTACTCTCCGGTTCCCATTCCCCTGCCCCCATTCCCCTGCCCAATTCCTCGGTCTTTGGTTGCGGCACGAGCCGCGATGGGGAATCTGTGGACATGTCTTGTTCTGGGGCTTCGTGCCTCATTGCTCACCTCCCTTCGGAAGGGCGCGGCGGATGGTCAGCTTCCCCTGCTCGCCGAACTGGAGGCCCTGGATGAGGATCCGTCCGTGCTCATCCACCGTCGCTTCGCCTTGCTGAGTTTTCCGCTTCTCCTGCGGATCGGGGGCGGTCCAGCCGAGTCTCGTGCCCGGCGGCGGGCGGAACTTCTGCGTGTTGCGGACCGCGACGTCGCCGGTGGCCCGTCCGGCGTAGACGACGCGTTTCGCGGTGCAGATGGTGATCTCCAGCCGATCCGGCTCGTCCACGGCGTCCTCGGTGTCCCAGCGCGGCTGCGTGTTGAGCCGGCCGCCGCTGCTGTAGCCGCGCTCGCCCGTCTCGAAGTGCTTGGCGAAGAAGTCCGGGCTCGGCCCCCGGTCCTTGCTCTCGCAGGCCAGGATGGGCCGGTCGGCGCGCGGCTCGAAGGGGTACTCGCCCTCCTCGGCGCTGATCGGCAGATGCAGGTGCGGCGAGCTGCCCCAGAAGAACTCCGCCATGAAGCCGTTGCGGGTTCGGAGATATGCCTTCATCAGCCCGGCTTCCTGCTTCCAGGTCGCGTGCTGGCTGCCGGCGCCCAGCGAGAGGAAGGGCAGGGCGACCCTGTGGCCGTTGGCGAGAACGTAGGCGGCGAGGTTCATCTCGTCCCAGATGGGCTTGCCGCTCTCCGCCGCGATCTTCCACTCCGCCTTGCCCCAGACGGCGTCGAGGTTGGAGCGTTGGGTCTTGCGCAGGCCGTACAGCTCGTACTGATAGGGCGTCTGCTGGGGGTCGGGATCGGCCGATCCCTCGGCCATCACGTAGGCGATCTGGCCCGGGCGTCGGATCCCGTACTGGAGCGCCGCCGTGCCGCCCCAGGTGCCGCTCCCGCCGCACGAGACGCGGGCCGGGTCGGCCCGGAACGTCTTGAGCGCCCAGCCGACCATCGCATCCGTCCGCCGAGCGAAGAAGGGCTGCACCCGGCCCTGGCGGAACGACCGCAGCGTGCCCAGCGCCTCGTGGTAGCCGTAGCCGAAGGACCGATACGGCGCATCGTGGGGCGAGAGCAGCACGGTGTCCTGCCGGTGCGGCCAGGGCGGCTTGAGGAAACGCTGCGTCGCGTCGTGGAAGAAGAGGCTCAGCCGCTTCGCCTTGGCCTTCTCGTAACCGCGCGGAATGAAGACGCCCCAGTTGTAGTACTGATTCGGCAGGTTGGCGAGCGGCGGGGCAGCCCACTGGACGTACTGCCGCCGTTCGCCGGGATAGTCGAAGAAGACCGTGACGTCGGGCCTCCCCTGGAGGACCGGTTCGCCGGGTCCGACGGTCTCCTCGATGGGGCCGACGCAGGAGACCTCCTTCGTGTTGGCCACGCCGTCCGCGACCGAGACCACGGCGTAGTACGCCTTCCCCGCTGTGCCACGGTCAAAGTATCCGAGGGAATCGTCGGCGATTTCCCCGGATACTTTGGCTTGTCCGACCGTGCCGTCCGCACGAGGAGCACGGCTGGACAAGCCAGCCGTGGCACTGACGGTGTGGACGTAGAGGCCCAGCTTGGGCGGGAGCGGCTTGCCGTCCTCGACGGCGAACCGCTGAATGGGCACCTCGCCCATCTCGGGCATGTCGGGGCTGTACTTCTCGAAGTAGTCCTGGCGGGCGAGCCGCTTCGCGAAGTCCATGTCGTCGATCGCTCGGCGTCGGTGCAGCGCGATGAGCTGGTCCACCGAACGGCCCAGGACATTGTAGCCCGACATGGGCCGCGCCTCGCCCAGGCGCTCCGCTTCGGGCAGAGACGCAGCGGTGATCGGAGCCGTGTGGCGATAGACACGGTAGCGAATCTCGCGGTCCGCATCCATCGTCTCGATGGCCTTCTTGAGGTCCGCCCAGGTGGGGGAGGGGGCAGCCGAGCGGTCGTCGATCTCCTCGAACACGATGAACGTCTGCCCCGCCCGGTGGGTGGCCCGAGCCTGCTGGACCTGGGGCGGCACGCGCTGGGGCTGGCCATCGTACGCCACGTCCAGGTAACTCGCCTTGCGCTCCCAACGGGGAGCGGCCCTCACCAGGAAGTCGCCGGTCGGCTTGCCGGACCATCCGGCGACGGCCTCGGTCGCGTCGAACCCGTCGAACCAGGGGGCGACGAGCGCCAGCGGCTTCGATGAGGGGGAAAGCTTCCCCGCGTGGGCGAGGGGGACGATCTCGATGCTGACGAGGGCGTCGTCCTCGTTCCCCATCCTCGGCCCGGCGAGCGAGAGGACGAGTTCCGCGCGGTAGAGCTTCGTTGTCCTGGGAAGAGCCGACAGGTCGAAGCGGAGCAGCGTCGCGGAGGGAATCGCCGCGATGTCCTCGGCTACGTTGGCTCGGGGCGCATCCGGAAGTGGCCGGAGGCGCTGCGTCGCCATTTCGGCTCCTGCCCGGCAGCCCAGGAGAAGCACGAACAGCAAAACGCCTGGTCGCCTACAGGTTCTCATCGCGCTCTGCCCTCGACTCTCGCGATCCTTTTTTGTTTCGCGGCGAAACGAGAATCCTTGCGCCGTTCTTCGCCCGGCTCACGGCGAGCCCCGCCGGACCCTTTCGCGTCCAGTCCACAGATACCGCGCCCGGACGGGCGTGTCAAGCTCTGACGCAGCCGAGAGTGCAATAGCGGGCTTGCGGGGACTGAAATGTAGCGCCGTCGTCCCGACGGCTGGATCGGGGGCGCTATTGTGAATAACCCCCGATTGCGTGGGCAAGATGCCCACGCGACAGCCAGCGGGACGCTGGCGGTACATTTCAGAGCGCGCAATTCCGCTATTGCATTCGGGGCCAGACACGTGTTGAACCCCGCTCACCGGAAGTGTAAAATCCGTGCGCGTTGAGCAACGTGTCCGACCCGCGCCCCCGATCGTGGCGGAACCCGTGATGCGACGGAACAGCCCCTGGCCTTCCCTCGGCGATGCGTGCTCCGGGGCGGTCTTGCGGGGCATTGTTCTCCTGACCCTGTCCTGCGGCGGGATCGCGCCGGCGCTCGGCGGCGGCACCGAGGAAGACCCGCGCGCCGGTCTGTCCGGCACTTTCGTCGTGTGCAAAGAGTACGGAACCGTCCTCGGCACGTTCCTGGCCGATCTCCGCGGCCGAAAGATCGCAAGGCTGAACTTCCTCTTCGGCGAAGACGTCGGCCCGCGATTCTCCCCCGATGGCGAGCGAATCCTCTTCACCTCCACCCGCGGCGGGACGCCCGGCCTCTGGATCATGAACAGGAAGGGCGAGGTCGCCAAGCGGATCTGCGACGGCGACCAGGGCGACTGGTTCCCCGACGGCCGGCGGATCGCCTTCCACCGCAAGGGATCGATCGTCGAAAGATCGCTGGAGACGGGAGAGGAGACCGTCCGCCACCCTCCGACCTGGTCATTGTCTTCCCCCAGTTGCTCGCCGGATGGTCAGCGAGTGGTCTTTGTGGGGAGACACCCCCGCCGCTCGGGGCTCATGTGCGGCCCGTCTGGCGGCACGGAGTTCGAGCCCCTGATGGAAGGCGAAGGGGTGGGCTCGCCCCGCTGGTCGCCTGCCGGCGACCGGATCGCCTTCGAGTGGGTGGAGCACATCTGGGTCGTTGACGCCGACGGGCGCAATTCTCGCCAACTCACGACCTCGGGCGGCGTCCAGCGTCGGCCCGCCTGGTCGCCCGACGGCTCGGCCATCGCCTACTGCCAGGGACCCGGCCCTCGCGGCCCCTGGCAGCTCGCGGTCACGCGGGCCGATGGGACGCGGACGTTCGTGGTGCCGTCCGAAGGCGCGCGCTCGGTCCTATGCTCCGACTGGGGCGTCGCCGAGCCGGGCAAGAAACCAACTCCCGTCAGGACGATGGCTCCGCCGCCCCGCGTCCGCCTGTGGGAACTCGACCGGCCTCTCGCGGAGGCCCCCGCCGACTGGGCCACCTTCTGCCGCGAGAAGAAGGGTTGGGACGCGGTGCCGTTCGGTGACGTGAGGCCCCGCAGCTTTCGCGGCGGGTGCGTGGTCGAGAGCGACCAGGCGGTCCTTCTCATGCTTGCGGAAAGGGCGGGCGCCGTCCTCGTCCCGACGGCGATGCCAAAGCAGGCGGTCGGACTCCTCCCGCTCGACCTGAAGTCCAGGGAGGCGGGGCCGGTGGAATCGGTCCGCGTGACCCAGCGCGAAGTCGACGAGGCGGAGGTGGAGTGCGTTTCGCGGTCGGGAGGAAAGTGGGTGCGGGTGTCATGGCGGATGGGCGGAAGCCGGCCTCTGGTCTGGGCCACACGCGGCGACAACGCCAGCGCGATTCGGGTAGCCGTCCCGCTGCGGGCTGCCGTCGTGCCCGACCGGTTCGCCAACGATTCCGTCGCCGACCCCGGGACGCTCGGCGGGGCAGACGCATTCCTGCCCTGGGCTCCGGTGGTGGCAGGGCTGTTCGGCGACGGCACGGGCATGCTCGTGGCGATCTGTCCTGAGCCGGGGCAGAGGGCGGCCTTGCGGAAGGGGAACGGGCAGGCCATCGCGGGCGTGGACCTGGCATTTGCGGGTGCCCCGATATGTGTCGGCGTCGTGGCGGGGGAGCGGGCCTGGCACGTCCAACGCTTCGAGGCTGGGCGGCAGACGGACCCGCAGAGATTCGACTGGCGGATGCCGTTCCCTGGGGCCTGGCGGCTGGCCGTCCAGGGAGACGCGAAACGGTACTCGACGTTCTTCAGCGACAAGGAATCGGCATTCTACGACAAGAAGGACGTCCTCGTCCGAAGGGGCAAGGACTTCGAGAAGGCTGTGGACCTCGGGGCGATCTACCTCTATGGCCGCACGGCGAACACGCCGCTCGACGCCCTGACCCCCATCGACCTGGTGCGCAGCGCCCTCGGTCCCAATTACACGGAACCGGCGTTGGACGAAGAAGGACTCACTGGCTACCGCGTGGCGGCCAAGCCGACGACGTGGGCCGACCTCTCGGCGACGCTGGCCTCCCTGCGGTTCCTTTTTGAGCAGAAGGTCGAAGTGCAGGACAACGTGTACGCTGGCCACCTGCTCGATGACATCCTGCCGTTCGTCGAGGGGATGGACCAGCGGCTGGCGGAGTACGAGCGATTCGGCCAGGAGATCGCTTCCGTCAAGGCCGCCCCTGCTGCCGCGACGCTCGCCGACGCGCTGGCAGGCTGCTCGAAGAAGCTTGCGGCGCTTGCCGAACAGCGGCGCGGCCTGAAGAGCGCCCAGGACGCCCTGCCGATCGTCGCGAAGATCCGGCAGTTGACGACGAAGGACTCCAGCGAGAATCGCAAACAGTTCGAAGCGTACTGCAAGGATCTCCTCGCGGCCGTCGGGCCGCGCGAGGAGCTGCTCAAGGCGTACCGCAAGCTGGCCATCGAAGTCAGAGACGCGGCAGGAATCGCTCCGTTGGCGCAGCCAGAACTCCTCGAGGTCGCCGAGCGGATCAGGGCGCTCTGCCAGGGCGTGTTGAGGAATCGGCTGCATATCGAAGGAGACTGGCGAGGCGAGGACTACAAGGTGCCCCCCTTCTGGCTGGGGCCGAGGCCCTATGAGTAGCGGCGAGGCCGTTGGCCACAACCGCATTCCAGATGCCAAATGCCAGATTGAAGACCATGAGAACAGAGAACATCGAACATCGAATGCAGAACGCCGAACGTCGAAGTGAAGCGGCTCCCTCAAGATGGCCTTTCTCTTCACTTGGATATTGGATATTCGCTCTTCTGGTCGCCGTGGCGTCCCCGGGCCTCAGCGCAACCGAAGAGGCGGGGCCGCAGACGGTCCTCTGGGACACGCTGCGGGGCGCCGAGGGAGACGGAGACCTCGGCGGGAGGAAGGATTGGGAGCGGGTTGCCCCAGGCACGGCGGCGCATGCGTTTCGAGGCGACGCGGTGATCGAGAATGATCGGATCGCGGTCGTGTTCCGGCGCGGGAGCGGCGGGCCGCTGGTGGTGCCGAAGCCCGTGCCGAGCCAAGGCTCGGAAGTAGACCGCCCCTCCGGGGCGGGAAGAATCCGCCTCGGAGAGGCGGGCTACTCGGACAGGGTGCGGCTTGTCACCATCGCTCCAGGTGGGGAGGCGGCGACCGCCCTGAGCCAGATCGAGATCCGGAAGAACAGCGAAGACGAGATCGCACTGGAGGTCGCGTCCCGCACGCCGGCCGGGAAGGAACTGCGGACGGCGTACCTCCTGTCTCGGGGCCGGGTGTTCATCGAGTGCAAGCCGCTCCAGAATGCCGCCCGCATCCGGATCGAGGCGGCGACGCGGTTCGCCGTGCTCCCGGACTTTTTCGGCGCGGACATGGTCTTCGATCCGAGGGCATACGCCCAACCCAAGCTGGTCCTCCCCTCGGAGAACTTCGTGCTGAACTTCCTCGCGGGGGAGAAGACCATCGTGATGAGCGTGTGGCCGACCGGGAGCCAGGAGGCCGAGTTGATTCTGACTGGAGAGAAGGAGAATCGCCGCATCGGGGCCACCGAGATCGCGTTCGGCGGCAAGAGCGTGTACATCGCGCTCCTGCACGCACCGGGCATCTGGCACGAGCACAAGCTGCCGCAGCCCTGCACGGACCGGGACATCGCCCTCGAATGGAAAAGGCCGTTCCAGGCGAAGTGGCGGGCGGACCTCTGCGCGGGGCGCCGAAGCGACTCGTGGGACTTCCAGGACCACAAGAGCGAGACCTGGATGTACCGCTACCAGGGGATGTTCTGGCCGTGCTGGTTCGACAAGGAGAGCGGCTTCGTGCGCCTGTCGAAGCGATTCGCCGAGGTGAAAGGCGCGACCGACTACGTCCTCGTCTACCCCTCGGAGCGGAAGGGCGATACCCCGATGACGGTCCTGACGCCGGTGGACATCGTGCGGGACACGCTGGGGGTCGAGCCGTGCAAGTATGTGCTGGATCGGGAGGGGCTCCAGGGGCGAAGCGCCAACACGGGGCGGAAGAACTTCGGCCGGGGCGTCTGCGACACGACAACGCCGATCGAGTACCTCTTCATGTGTGGCTACGAGACAAGGGAGAGCGCCCTCGTCGGCCATCTCCTGGACGACATTCTGGCGGACAATCGGGCGATCAACGCCCGGGTGCTGGAGTTCCGAGCGTTCGGGAAGGAGTTGGCGGACCTCTGTGCCGCGATGCGGCGCGAGTCGCCGGGCGCCAGCCCGCTGCTCGACGAGGCCGAGAAGTGCGCGAAGGAGATCGAGGCCCTCTACCAGGAGAAGCTCCCGACCATCAAGAACCCCACGCGGGCGGCCGCGGTCGCCCAGCGGATCCGGGAACTCACGGCCCGGCAGGATCCCGAGAACCTCGGGGAGTGCAAGCCCCTGACGTATGAGCTGCGCGACGTCGCCGGGACGCAGCACCACATGATCGGCGACTATCGGGTAATGGTCAAGCGGCTGAGGCAACAGGTGGCCATCTTCGCGGCCGAGGACCCGTCGGCGGCGAAGAGGGCGGAGCGGATCCGGAAGCTGGCCGCACAGGTTCTCAGAAGGCGCTACGGTGTGGAGGGGGATTGAGGGCGCGCGCCGGCCAGGTACTTGAGCCACTCCTTGGCCATGAGACGGTGGTACGGTTCGGTCATGTGGATGCCGTCGATTTCGTTTCGCCGCGAAACAAGAGTCGAGGCAGACGAGCCGGTCGCGGTCGGGGCTGGCCGCGAAGAGCGGGCCGACCTCGATTCTTGTTTCGCGGCGAAACGAAATCGATGAGCGTCATGCGATGCCATCAGGAGAGGTTCAGCTTTCCCGCATGCTCGTCGGAGACAGGCTCGCGGCGGAGGAGTTCCTCGATCGCCTGACTCACCACCTCGTGGCTCACCTGGCTGAGGCGGCAGCGGGAGGCATAGGCGAGAGCGGCGTCGGCGACCTTGTTGATCAGGCGCGGGATGCCGCCCGAGTAGGTGGTCACGAGCTGGATGGCGCGTGGGGTGAAGAGCGACTTCCCGTCGTCCGAGGCCACGTTCAGGCGGTGGGCCACGTAGCCCGCGACCTCCTGGGCGTCCATCGGCGACAGGTAGCACGACACGCCCAGATGGTTCGAGAGCGGCGGCCGGGTCACGATGTCCCGAAGCCGCTCCTCTCCCGTCAGCAGGACTCGCACGACGCCCCGAACGTCCTCGTTCTCGAGCAACTCGCCGAGCGCCTGAAGGTGGCTGGGTGCGAACTCCTGGGCGTCGTCGATGAGGAACGCGAAGAGCGACCGTCGGCGTCGGATCTCGGCCAACAGCGCGTGCCAGACGTCCAGCGACGACCGCCCCTTGGCCGATGGCTCGCCGTACCGCTCCAGGGCGCCGAGCACAGCGGCCAGGATGAGATCGTCGCGCTTCTCCACCTGCTTCGTCGGGCGGATGAGGACCGTCCGCGGATCGATGAGGGCCAGGCGCTGGGCGAGGCAGGACGCAAGGAACGTCTTCCCGCTCCCGTGCTCGCCGTAGAGGACGGCCAGCGGCGGGCCGTTCTCGACCCAGCGGTTGAGCGCCACGAACGCGCCCCAGTGGCAGCGGCTATGGTAGAAGTAGTGAGGGTTGAGGGTATTCCCGAAAGGCCGTTCGGGCAGTCCGAAGCTCGTCCAATAGTCCACCGCGTCCTGGGCCGGCTGCAAGCGTTCGGCAGCCGGCAGACGGGAGTCCACAGGAGGAGCGCCCGCGTGCGGCGGCTCGGGGTCTTGGCTGCCGACTGCCTCCTGCCGACTGCGGACCTGCTCGCCAGGGTCAGGGACGAGCGCAACTCCGGGGCCCTGCCCCTGAGAGGCGCGGTAACCTTCGGTTAGCTCGTCCAGGCTCCCCAGGTCCGCGAGCGCGACGGCACGAGGTCCCTGCGACGGGGCAGGCTTCGCCGGTGGGGGAGGGGCAGGGGCGACCGCGCGGGCAGCAGTCGGCAGTCGGCGGACGGCAGTCGGCAGTGGAGGGCCAACATGCTCGGCCTCCATGGTTTCTGCTTTCAGCGGATTGCCGTTCTCAGCGCGCAGACTGTCGCTCGCAGCGAGTGGAATGGCCCCTGCCTCCCGGCGTCTGCCTCCTGCGGTCTGCCGACTGCTTCCTGCTTCCTGCCGACTGCTCCCCGCCCCCTGCGGACTGGCGGTTGCCGATGGGTGCCGGAGGGCGGCCCTGGGCGGCGCCGGCGCGGCCTGGGGCGCGGGCGCGCTCGCACGCCGAATCTCGAACTCCGTCTTCCCCACCGCGATGAGGTGGCCCGGCATCACGTGCTTGCGATGGATGGCCCGGCCGTTCACATAGGTGTGGTTGGCACTGTAGAGGTCGATGACGATGGGGATCACGTCATCCGGGGCCGCTTCCATGGCCAGGATACAGTGGTACTCCGAGACGCGGCCGTCCTCCAGCCGGACATCCGCGTACTCGCCCCGCCCAACCACCGTCGCCCCGCCCACCTGGAGCGGCACCCGCTTGCGCTGGCCGGCCTGGCCGACCTCGTACAGACAAGGCCCTTTGGCGACGCGCGGGACGGGCCCCGCGGCGGCGCCCTCCTTTCCCGCAGGAACGAGTTCCAGCTCGAAGGGGCCGACGGTCAGGACGTCGCCGAAGGCGACTTCCCCCTTCGTGAACGGCTTCCCTTTGACCAGGAGGCCGCTTCGGCTGCGAGCGTCGATGAGAACGAAGCGGCCGGCCGCCGTGCCGGGCGCGAGCAAGCAGTGGATGCTAGAGACGCCGGGATCGGGAAGGACGATCGGGTTGGACGGGCTACGCCCGATGAGCGTCGTCGCGCCGTTCAGAACGGGGAAAAGAACTCCCCTTTGCGGTCCTTTGAGAACGCGCAATCTCGCCAGCATGGTTGTCCCGCGAACACGCCGACGCCGGTGTGAGGCACCCCGCCATGGAGAGTTATTCTACCCGCGTCGTGCCTGGGGGTCAAGGGGAAAAGGCGAGCCGAGTTTGGCCCCCAATTACGGCTCATCCGACTGAAGCATACTTTGGCTCGGTGGTCACGGAGAAGAACCCCCCCGCCCGCACGCCCAGTCCGCCGTACGGCGGACGAAGCCAGCCGCAGAAAGTCAGGCCATCGGAGCGGCGAGGCCAAGAGAAGCCACCCGCCATCGCCGCTCCGCTGTCCTGCCTCTTGCGGCCAGAAAGGCGGGCTAGCGGGCCACAGCGGCCTTGCAGCCGCTGTAGGTTTGCGGTATTCTTGCGAACTGCCACAAGAAGAATGGATTCCGACCCTGTGGAGGCAGTGAGGCCATGCCGAGCGAGAAGAGGATGGACGGGAAGCTGGTGCTGGTCACGGGCTCGGGGACCGGCATTGGCCGGGAAGTGGCGCTGGAATTCGCGCGGGAAGGAGCGTCGGTCGCTCTCCACTACGCGCACAGTGCGGAGGGAGCGGCGAGCGCCGCCGAGGAGATCCAGCGCGCGGGCGGCATCGCCACGGCCATCCGGGCCGATCTGAACGGCGTCGAGGAGGCGCAGCGGCTCGCCGCCGACGCCATCGAGTTCCTGGGCGGACTCGATATCCTGGTCAACAGCGCCGGCATCACGATGAACCGGCCGTTCGACAAGGTGACGCCCGAGCAATTCGACACGCTCTACCACGTGAACGTGCGCGGGCAGTTCTTCCTCACGCAGGCCGCGGTTCCAGCCATGCTCCGGCGCGGCGGGGGTGCGATCGTCAACATGACTTCGATCCACGCGATCGAGGGCTGCACGGAGCACTCCGTCTACGCGGGCACCAAAGGGGCGATCGTGGCCTACACCCGCGCCCTGGCGATCGAGCTGGCGCCGAAGGGGATTCGCGTGAACGCGATCGCCCCAGGTGCCGTCCCCGTGGAAAGCCATTTCCGAGCCGCGCCTGACACCGATCTGGAGGCGATCGGCAAGGTCATTCCTGTGGGCTTTGCGGGCGAGCCGCGGGATATCGCCAAAGTCGCGGTGTTCCTCGCCTCGGACGACGCGCGCTACATCGTCGGGCAGACGCTTGTCGTGGACGGCGGCACCACGTCCTGGATGCCCTTCAGCGACGGCTTCCGCCGGCCGATGGAGACGCAGTTCGGCCGGGGATATGTCCCGGGACTCTGAGATCCGGACAGATTGGTGTGAAGCCTTTGGGAGGGGGCCTCAGTACGTGGCTTCCACCTTCACGGTGCCATTCACATCGTGGAGCCGGATGAGTTCGCGTGCCGGGTCGAAGTCGGTCCATGGCCGGCCGTTCACCGTGACGCTCCGGATCGGGGCGGCCTTCGGATGGCGGAGCCGCAGGAGCACCGCCTTGGGGGGCTTGCGGGAGGGCACGACGACCGTTGCGGCGATACGGCCGTTGTCCACGTCGGAGACGATCTCGTAAGCCGCGGTGCCGAAGTGCGTGGGCGCGTTCTTCACCGAAATCCGCTTGCCGTGCCGCAACCATGCCCGGGGCGTCGCCCGAGCCAGCCAGAGGACGTCGCCCTCTTCCATCAGGAGCAGGTTGCGGAGGCGTTCGAGGAACGCCGCCTCCTCGTACGACTTGTCGGCGGGTCCGCGCGTGGTGTGCTCGTTGAAGGTGTAGGGGCCGACCACGATGTCGACGGCGTACTGGTTGTAGAAGGAGCGGAGGAAGTTCGGGACGTCGTCCCATTGGAGATGGACGTTCGCCGTGCGCTCGATCCCGACCTGGTAGTACCACCCGGCGTGGCCGAACCAGTGCTGGGCGGGGCTGTAGAGCCGGGTCCGCATGGGCAGGCGATGGTGTTCGAGCAGCAGGCGGTCCTCCAGCACGTCGATCATGCCCTGGGCGCGCCGATCGGCGGAGGGCAGCAGGCCCGATAGGTTGATCAGGTGTACTCCGCCGCGGATCGCGTCCGCGTAGAGTCCGGGGGTGTGCTCGGCGCTGCCGAAGGAGGTGGGCATCGAGCGGCTGGCGGGGCCGCGGATGTACGGCGTCGGCGGCAGGAACGAGCGATACGTCCCATCCTGCACGCGGACGACTGGCGAGAGGATGAAGGAACGGTCGGCCGCGGCCAGGATGTCCCTGGCGTAGGCTTGGGCCTCGGCGGCGTACCTCTTGCCCAGATCGGGGTCCAGATCGCCGATGGCCTCGGCGTAGCGGGCGAGGCCGAAGCAATAGTTGGCGTTGGATTCGTACCACGGCCGCCAGTTCGTGCTGTCCCAGATATTGTGCGGCGGCAGCAGGCCGTGGATCCAGAGGCCTTCGCGGCCGGGCAGGTCTTTCAGATAGGCGTGCCGCTGGCGGATCATCCAATCGGCGTTCGCCTGGAGTTTCCCCGACGCGGCCTTGGCCAGCCAGTCCCTATCGCCGGTCAGGAGATAGTGCTCGGCCATTTGCCACTGGATGAGGCCCGGCCCGCCGCAGTGCTGCCAGTCCCACTCCACGCCGCTCATCGCTCCGACGGTGTCGGCGAACAGGCCATCCATTCGCGTCGGCTGCTTCTCGTCGCGTTCCAGCCAGCGGGCCAGTCCGTCGCGGGCGGCCTCGTGCATGCCCTGGAGGTCCAGGGCGCGGATGATCAGGACGGATTCATGGGCCAACGCATCATAGGGGAAATCGCGCATGATGTAGCGGCCCTGCGGGTCCTTCTTCAGCACGCGCAGGAGGTGCCAGGCGCCGCAGCGCCAGGCGTCGGTCAGGCGTCGGTCCGGCACGTCGATCTGCGCCGCCGGCTCGAACTCGGGCTTGGGGTAAGGGGGCCAGTTGCCGCCGGGGTGCAGGGCCTCCATCGCCCCTTCCCAGGTCTGCTCCTCGTGATCGCGGACCCGCTGGCGCACGGTCTTGAGGTTCCGCGCGGCCAGTTCCTTCTCGAATTCGCGGGCGCTCATCGCTTGCGACGGGAAGGCGATGGGCGCAGGCTCGGGTTGAGCCCCTTGTTCCGGGGCATAGAGGTGCCAGACAGCGGGGTTCCCGAAGGAATCGGCGTGCGGGTTGGCCCCCTGGAGGCTGTCCACCAGATCCCGCGTGAGGTCCCACGTGCGCGCCTGGCCTTGCTGCTCGGTGACGATGAACTCGACGACCGTCGTGTCGAACCCGTTGTCGCCTCCCCGGGCGCCGACGACGAGCGAAAGCACGTCGTCCGGCTCAACGGCGATACTGCTCAGCTTCGCGGCATCCGGGTCCCCTCCCGAAGGTCTCACACCTTCCCCTCCCGAAGGTTTCAGACCTTCGGGAGGGTATTCCGCGCGCTCTTCCGCCTTCAGAGTTCCCGGCATACCGTCCCGAAGGGGTGAACCCTTCGGGAGGGAAAAGGCTTGCGCACCGCCCCGGTCAATCGCCCCGGTGGCGAGGATCTTCGCGCCGTCTTTGCCATCTCGCGTGACCCACCACTCGACTCCATTGCCGCCCTTCCCGTCGCCGCTGGCCACCTTGCCGCGGAGGCTCACCTTGCCTTGGATTGGGCTGCGCCAGGCCGCCGCGACAGCTCGCATGGAGCCGGGGTGCATGGCGACGCTGCGGGCGGGCAGCGTGAAGGTGCTGACCGTGACCGGTTTCTCCGCCGGATTGGCACCGAACCAGGGCGTGTCGTTGCTTCCCCAGCCGCGGACCGATGGGCTGCCGCCGACGGCGTCCAGCTTCTCGCGGAGCAGGTCTCGCTGCGCAGCGAGTTCCCGTGCCGGTGCGGGGGCGGGGGCGGCTTGCCGCCGGTCTGCTGCGCGAATGAAGAAGCCGTACTCGGGCGCCAGGATCGGGCCCGTTTCCAGGTCGGCGGGCAGGAACGAGAAGCTGCCAGCGCCGGTTCGCACGGTGACGATCGTGCGGTTGGCGTCCTCCAGCCGCGCCTGCTGCCGCCAGACCGAAGTGTTCAGCGTCGAGCCGAGGTAGAGCAGGCGAACCGCGATGCCGCGGCGTGGCGAATCGGACGGTTTCGACC
>Ga0315273_10004882_pt1 | contig 16525 bp, 17 predicted proteins | sample YL17G02_0_MG_FD_205753 | JGI IMG/M metagenome (GOLD analysis project Ga0315273, IMG submission 205753) | Sediment microbial communities from Yellowstone Lake, YNP, Wyoming, USA - YL17G02_0 | ecosystem: Environmental > Aquatic > Freshwater > Lake > Sediment | place: USA: Wyoming | collected... | reverse complement strand
ACCAGTACCCGTTCCAAGTCACCGGACTGCAGTCGGGAGACTGGAAGCTCACCGTGGACGACGTGGAGGTGGGCGTCTTCTCGGCGGACGACTTGGCGACGGGCGTCGACCTGGGCGCTCGCCCCGGCCCGTGGCAGAAGCTCGCGGAACAGGTCAACAAGACGACGGCCACCCAGGAGTGGATCTACCGCACGCGCTGGAAGCAACTCGGTGTGCTACTAAGCGTTCCCGACGAGGCGCAGCCGGAGAAGCTGGCACTGGAGCGGAAACTCGACCAATGCCTAGCCGAGCAGGAATCCGAGCGCGCGAAACTGCTGGCGCCTCATGCCTGGCGCTGGCAGCTCGCGCACGTCGGATGATCGGAACTCTTGCTCTTGTTACGCGGCGATGGAACCACCCAGATCAGCGTCTTCCGGCCATTAGAGACGACACAGACAGCCGCGTGTTTTCTCTCTTCTCGTGGGCACTGGCCCCGCGAGGGCCTAAACGCGTCCGGCGCGGCGACTGTCACCTGGTCGGAGGGAATTCGCGGAAGGGAGGTAAGGCATGCACCCCATTGAGGTCAGCGGGAATGGCCGGTACTTCGTCGATCAGGAGGGCAAACCCGTTTTCTGGTTGGGCACCACCCAGTGGCAGCTCTTCCGGGAGTACACCCTGGAAGAGGCCAGGTTGATCCTCGAGAAGAGCGCGGCCACGGGTTTCGCCTTCGCGCAGGTCATGCTAATGGGCGTTGGAGACGGCACGCAACCCAATGTGTTCGGTGAGAAGCCGTGGCGGAATGACAACCCTCTCACGCCCAACGAGGCGTACTTCCGCAACGTGGATGCCGTGCTGAAGGTGGCCTGTGAGAGGAACGTGGCGATCTCCATGACGCTGTACCACCAGCGCTACCGCGAGCACATCACGGCGGAGAACGCGCGCGCCTGGGCGAAGTGGCTCGCGACGCGCTACCGGGAGGTGCCGGCAATCGTATGGTCCATGACGCCGGAAGCGAAGCCGGAGTTCGTGCCGGTGCTGCGAGAACTGGCGGCCGGTCTTCGGGAGGGCGACGGCGGGCGTCACCTGATCACGTTGAAACCGGACCCTTCGCCCTACACGTCGAGCTTCATCCACGAGGAGCCTTGGCTCGACTTCAACTCCATGCAGACCTGGACGTCGGTCGAGCTGATCCACCCGATGGTGAGCAAGGACTACAACCTCAAGCCAACCAAGCCCGTCCTGATGGCCGAAGGCGCTTATGAGGCGGGATCCGAATACGACTTCGAGGTCACTCCGCTCTGGATCCGTCGGCAGGCCTACTACTCCTACCTGGCCGGCGCCCACCACAGCTACGGGCACAACGACAGCTGGCGCGTGCTGCCCACCTGGAAGCAGGCCTTGGATGCTCCTGGCGCCGCCCAGTTGACACTCCTCAAGCGCATCTTCGAGGGGCGCAAGGAGTGGTGGCGCCTCGTTCCCGATCAGGCCCTTCTCACCACTGGTGGGCAGACCGAAGGACGGGTCCTGAACCTGGCCGCCCGCCACCAGGAGGGCAAGTGGGCCATGGTGTACTGCGGCGCCGAAGCCTCCGTCTCCGTAGACGTGGGCAAGCTCACTGGCAAAGAGTTCGAGGCGCACTGGATCGATCCCAGGACCGCGGAGCCTGTCGCTGCCGGCCGGTTCGCGGCCCGCGGAGTACAGTCGTTCTCCACTCCCGAGGGGTGGGAGGATGCGCTGTTGGTACTGGAGACGATCGGCTGACAGAGGGGCGAGGCCCGACCGGTGCAGGGCATCGCTTTCGATGACGGGGCGCGGCTACTGGCGCTAGATCGGCCGGCCTCGTTCACGAGCAGAGAGGGGAGGAGGCGATCGTGAGCAGACAGGATGGGTCGGGTGTACGGCGATTGCGTCACCCCGTCATCGATTTCCACGTGCATCCCAGCCTATCAAAGTCCTTTGACACCCAGCGTGAGGTGGTCGAGCGCATCCTGCGCGAGGCGCATAGCTACGGTGTCGATAGGATCGTGCTGAGTTCGGTGACCGACGCCAGTCCATCGGTGATACCGGCGGAGGCGCGGACTGGGAATGACTACGTGTTGCGGCTGATTGAGGAGCACCCGGAGGAGATCATCGGTTTGTGCTACACGAGCCCGCTGCACGGGGATAAGGCGATTCGGGAGATCGACCGGTGCATTGGCGCGGGGATGCGGGGAATCAAGTTGCTCACCGCGTGCAACATGAGGGACGAGAGGGTCGATCCGATCGCGGCGCGGGCGGCCGAGCTGAAGGCGCCGATCCTCCAGCATGCCTGGTACAAGCGCGATGGGCAGATGCCGAACGAGTCGGTCCCGGCGGATGTGGCGGCGCTGGCGGCACGGCAGCCGAAGACGATGATAGTGATGGCACACCTGACGGGATGCAATGAGCGGGGGATCGCGGATATCGCCCCATACCCGAATGTCCATGTGGACACATCGGGGAGCGAGCCGGAGGCGGGGATCACGGAGATGGCGGTGCGCAAGCTGGGCGCGCGGCGGATACTGTTTGGCACCGATGCATCGGGCCGTGGCTACGCGGCAGCTCTGGGCAAGGTGTTGGGAGCCAAGATAACGGTGAGAGAGCGTGCACTGATACTGGGCGGCAACGCGGTGCGGCTACTGCAGGGGAGGGTGCCGAGATGAGGGTCGACGCGGCGGCCTACCTTGGGCCATGGCCGTTTCGGAATATCGAGGGAACGACGCGGGGCCTGTCGGCGATGATGGCCGAACTGGGACTCGACGCCGCGCTGGTCTCACCAATGCCTGCGTTCTTCCACGCGGACCCGGCGGATGCAAACGAGCGCATGCTGCGGCAAGTCAAGGGCCGTCAGGGGCTATGGGCGGCGCCGATCGTGAACCTGCGCCTGGCCAATGCTACGCGCTACATAGAGGAGCTGGCGCGGAACCCGCAGGTGCGGGCGGTGCGATTGGCGCCGGGTTTCCACACGTACCCGGTGCCACAGGAGCGGGAAGCGCTCGCGGTGCTGGCCCAGCGCGATCTGGCAGCGATTATCCAGCTCAGGATGCAAGACGAGCGCAGCCACCCGGCGACGACGTTCATCCCGCCGGCACCGGTCGATGAGGTGATCGACCTTGCCGAGAGCGTGCCGGCGGCACGGGTGGTGATAGCGGCGGCCCGGTCAGGGGAGATCGACGGCGAGCGCGGGGCGCGCATCCGGGAGCTGCCGAATCTGTGGGTCGATATCTCGCACATCGATGGGATGAGCTGTCTGGGCCGAGCGCGGGAGGCGGTTGGTGCGAGTCGGCTGCTACTGGCAACGTCGTGGCCGTTCTTCTACGCGCGTTCGGCGTTGCTGAAGACGCAGGAGGAGGGATTGCAGGCGGAGGATGCAGCGATGATCGTGGGTGGGAACGCAGAGAAGGTGTTCGCATTGGAAGCAAGAGGGGCCGTGCATCTTCGCGATTAGCGCGCCAAAAGAGGCGGTCCGTTGAGGAGCGGGATTGAGCTCGCAGTCGCGATAACGACGGGCTACGCTCCGTAGGCCTCCCGCAGCGATTCGCTGAAGGCGTTGACGGCGTAGTCGATCTCGTCTTCGGTGTGGGCGACGGATTCGTACATGACGGGGTAGGGGATGATGCCCCGGCGGTAGAGACCGCGGAAGAGCTCCGTCTGGTACGCGCCCGGGTCGCGCCGGGTGGATGGCGGGCGGATGGAGTCGCCGGCGTCTTCGTCCGGGGTGAAGACCATCTGCGGGCAGACCGGGAGCCCGACCATGCGGAAGGGGATGTTCTGGCGGGCAGCCGCTTCACTGATGCCGGTCTGTAGACGTTCGGCTAGCTGCCAGAGCCGGCCGATGACGTCCTGATCGCGGTAGATGCTGAGTACGACTTCGGCGGCGGCGAGTGAGACCGCTTCTCCACCGTAGGTGATGGAAATGCTGGGCCACTGCTCCATGATATCGCGCCGCCCGGTGACGGCGGCTAGGGGGTACCCATTGGCGATGCCTTTGGCGAAGGCGGCGAGGTCGGGAACGACGCCGTAGTACTCGTGGATTCCACCACGGCGGACGCGAAACCCGGTGACGATCTCATCGACGACGAGCAGGACGCCGTAGCGCTGGGTGAGCTCGCGGACGTCGGAAAGGAATGAATCGCCCGGGCGCATGGCCGCGTAGTCGCCGGAGATGCAGACGCAGGCGGTCTCGTTCCCGTGGGCTTCTAGGTACTCGGCGTAGACGTCGGCACGGCCATAGGGAAGGTTGACGAAGAGGGCGCGCAGCGCGGCCGGCTGCGTGTCGTCCATGTTCATGCCCCAGCCGTGGTAGCCGCAGGTGACGACGCGGTCCCGGTGTGTGATGTGGCGGGCCACTCTGGTCGTCGCGTACATGGCCTCGCTGCCGCCCTTGAAGAAGCGCACCATCTCCGCGCAGGGCACGAGTTCGATCATGAGCTTGGCGACGCGGCGTTCGAGGTCAACCGGCAGCGATGTGACGACGCCGCGGTCGATCTGCTCCTTGGCGGCTCTGTCAACCTCCGGGTGGCAATAGCCGAGGGTAATGGGGCCGCAGCTCAGGCGAAAGTCGATGTATTCGTTGCCGTCGGTGTCCCAAACGCGGCTGCCGTGAGCCCGGTCGATCTGAGCCGGCTGGTCATCGGCCAGGGCCTCCGAGGGGCGCTTGGATCCGGTCCCCGTGCCCCAGGGAAGCACTTCGCATGTCTCTCTGTATTGCTGCCAGGAACGCCGCACTCCATGCTGTCGACTCCCGAGGTGTGACAGACCACTCATAATATCCTCCATCCGGCAATGCCCACCATGGATGATACCTGATCTCGGAACCCAGGTGCGACTATCTGCCTCAAGCCGACGAGTTGCCGAAGAACGAGCCGAAGAAGAACGCTAGGTTCTCCTTGACCTTCGGCGTCAGGATCATGTTGTAGAACTGGACGACCAATCCGCCGTCAACCGAGAGCTCGTCCTTCAGCAAACCCACACGGGCCAGCGCATCCGCGGGGCCGATCCACATGCCGCCACGCGCGAGGTTCACCACCTCCCACGCAACCCCGGGACGGAGCGCCCCCAGCTTCTCCCGCATGGGGTGCTCGATGCGGTTCTCGCCTTCGTGGCAGTCGAGCAATGAGTCACCTAGTAACAGTACCTTGCCTCCTCTCAGCCCGCCCTCGGCCCCACCCGCCGCGTCAGCAAGCATCACGCCCACCACGAAGCAGAAGACTCCCAGGAGCAATCTGTCCATATCTCACCTCGCTCTCAGGACGACGAACTCAGGTTGGGTGGCATCTTCCCTGCCAGTGAGTGACGGGAGGCACTGCACGTCGGCAAAGCCCGTCTCTTCCAGCAGGGATCGGTACTCGTCAGTAGAGTATCCCTGGGTGGTCATGGCGTGCCGGGTCACTTGTCCACTCGAAGCATCGAGCACGAGGAACCGCGTGGTGGCGGCCTGGAGTGTGGCATCCCAGAAGCTCTCCTCGAGGACAAGATGAGGCAGAGGCGAGAACAGGCCCCGGGCGGCGGAGTACCAGGATCTCCCTGCCATTCCCATGCGCTCTACGGCAGCCAGCGTGTGGACCTCCAAGAGGAGGATGCCCCCGTCGGCGAGAGCCCCCCTGGCCTTCGCCAGCAGGGCACGCGCCTCGGCCGGCCGGAAGACGTTCATCTGACCGAATACCATCATGACAAGCCCGAACCCAGCGCCGAACTCGGCCAGCCGGACATCCCCCTGCACGTAGTGGCATAGCAGCCGCTTCGCCGCGGCTTGCTCCTTGGCGTAGGTGATCGCGGCGGGAGAGAAGTCGATTCCCACGCACTCGTGCCCGAGGGCAGCCAGACGACTGGTATACAGGCCCGGTCCGCAGCAGAGATCGAGGACGCGGGTGCGCCGGCCTTCCAGCACCTCTGAATGAAGCCAGATCACGTGCTCATCTACCTTCGATGAGCGCCGACTGGCCGCGTCGTGTTTCTGGGAAAGGTGCTCGGCCAGCATCCGTTGACTGAACCCCGGCTCATCCCAGGGGATGTTGTCCCCCTCTTGCCACGGCTCAGGTACCGGCCTGCGGTTCACGAGATCCAGCAGAGCCTCCACGCGATCAACCCTTCTACGACTTAGCTAGCAGCTCAGAGGCGCTGCGAAGTCCTTGCCGATATGGGATCGCCAGCTCGCCTGCCTGGGCTGGGGCCGCTATCGGGCCAGCTCCGATGGCTGGGAAACGCGAGTCCGAGCGGTTCCATCGCCGCGTCACAGGGACACGATACACCACGGGATACGCCAGAGCAAGGCTAGGGTCGTTATGCAGCGAAGTGCTCACCGCAAGGGACCCGACATGGTCAGGCCGCCTGCCTGACATGGCCGTCGGGCTCCGGGGAACGACGCCCCAAGGGCTGAGCTACTGGGCGACGTCGTCGTCCTCCTCGACGGGCAGGGCGGCCAGCACTTCGCGAGCGTCGAGGGGGTCACTGACGGGTTCGTCGCCGATGATGCGGCCGTCGCGAAAGCGTACGACGCGCTTGGTGTGGCGGGCGATGTCAGGCTCGTGGGTCACCAGGACGATGGTCTTGCCCTGCCGGTTCAGGTCCTGCAAGATGGCCATGATGCCCTCGCCGGTGCGCGTGTCCAGGTTGCCGGTGGGCTCGTCGGCGAGGATGATGGGAGCGTCGTTGATGAGGGCGCGGGCGATCGCCACCCGCTGCTGCTCGCCGCCCGACATCTCCGGGGGACGGTGCGAGGCCCGGTGCGTCAGCCCCACCGTCGCGAGCGCTTTCTCCGCGCGGTCGCGCCTGCGCCCCGCACCGGAGTAGAGCAACGGGATCTCCACATTGCGCCAGGCGTTCATGCGTGGGAGCAGGTTGAAGGTCTGAAACACGAAGCCGATGCGCGCGCTGCGCACGTCGGCGAGGTCGTTCTCAGAGAGCTTCGACACTTCCATGCCGTCGAGCGAGTAGGCGCCGGTCGTGGGCCGGTCGAGGCAGCCGATGATGTTCATGAAGGTGGACTTGCCGGAACCGGAGGGCCCCATGATAGCGACGAGTTCGCCTGCCTCCACAGTCAACGAGACCCCGCGCAGCGCGGGGACCCGGACGCGACCGGTGCGGTACTCCTTGTGGATGTCGGCCGCCTGGATCATGGCTGAGTCTGCCCTGGCGGAAGCGTCAGTTGTCCCATCGCGCGCTGCAGCGCAACCAGCGCTGTCAGGCAGTCGTAGCGGGCCTGCACCTGATTGGTCCGCGCCTGGGCAAGTGTCCGCTGCGCGTCGAGCACCTCCACGAAGATGCCGACGCCCCGCTGGTACTTCCCCTCGGCCGCGGACAACTGCGACTGCGCGCTGGTCACCGCCTTCTCCGCGGTCTCCACACTCTTGCGCGCGGTGTCCAGGTCCAGCCGCGCCGTCTCCACCTCCAGTCCCACCTGGTTGGCCGTCTGCTGTTCCTGCGCCTGAAGGATCGCGAGATTCGCGCGGGCCGTGACCACATCGGCTTCGCGCGCGCCGGCGTCGAAGAGGAAACCGCTCAACGACACCACGGCCGACCAAGAAGCCCCTTTCTGCGGCCCCGCGATGCCTCGATCATACTGGCTGGTAAGCGCGAGCGTGCCGTTCCGCTGGATCTGTGCGGCGTGGAACTCCTGCTGAGCGGCGTCGACCGAGTCCCGCGCGGAAACCATCTCTGGACGCTTCTGGAGTGCGGCGCGCACGGCCTCCGCCAAGGCCGGGACAGTCTCACACCCGGAAGGGATGCCTGGCGCGGCGAGGTGGAGGTCATAGGTTGCCGGCAGCCCGACCCCGTTCTTCAGGCGCGCCTTCGCCAGCGCCGAACCATTCCCCGACTGCAGCAGGGAGAACTCGGCATTCGCCACGTCCGCCTCGGCGGGGGCGATATCTACGGGCGCCCCCTCGCCCACCGAGACCCGCGCGCTCACCAGCTTCCCGTGATCGCGGGAAGCCGCCAACGTGGCCTCGGACACCTTCACCAACGCCTCTGCCGCCAGCGCCTGGTAGTAGAGCTGAGCCACGGCCAGCGCGATGCTCTGCTCCGCGGTCTGGACATCGGCGTATGAGGCCCGCAGCGAGTGCCGCGCGCTCAACAAGGATTCACGCCGCCCCAGCGCCCAGAGCGTTTGGCTTAGCAGTACCTCCGACTCGTGTCGCGTCCCTGATACCGCAATGGAGACCGTGCCGGCGGAGGCCCGCAGGAACGAGGACCCGCCGTTCCGCCCGTAGTTGGCGAGGAGCGTTGCCGTCGGGAAGTACTGCGATACCACGCGCTGCACGCCGGCCTCCGACACGTACAGGCGCTGCTGCGCGACCACCAGCGACGGGCTGCGCTCCCGGGCGAGTACCCAGCAGTCATCCAGCGTGAGTGGCCGTTCCGGCAGCTCCGCCGCCCAAGCCGTCCCCAATACGATCAACGCGAGCGCGGCCCACGCCGCGCCGAGTCCCCTGAGCCGCATTCGTATCTCCTATGTGGCATCTCGTTCAGTCCCGAGACACGGAGGCCTTGCGGCCGAGTTCCCGCGAGCCCTCACTACGTTCGGGATGACCTCTCACTCGTGCCGCAGGGCCTCGATCGGGTCCAGCTTGGCGGCCCGGTAGGCCGGGTAAATCCCGAAGAACACGCCTACCGAGCAGGCGAAGCAGAAGGCCCCGATAGAGACGAAGAGTGGCACCTGGGTGTGCATGTTGCCCTTGCTCGCGATGTCCACGATGCGCGAGATGCCGTACCCGCAGCCCACGCCGATCAGCCCGCCCACGCCGGAAAGCGTCATGGACTCGGTGAGAAACTGCACGAGGATATGGCGCCGCTTGGCTCCCACCGCCTTGCGGAGCCCGATCTCTCGCGTGCGCTCGGTGACGGACACGAGCATGATATTCATGATCCCGATGCCGCCCACCAGCAGGGCCAACCCGGCCACACCGCCGAAGACCAGTGCGAAGATGGCGAGGATCTTGTCCACGGCCTGGAGGATGCGGGACTGGGAGTCCACGGTGAAGTCCGGCTGGTTCCCGTGCCGCCGCATGAGGAGAGCCCAGATCTGGTCGGCGGCCTCCTCCGTCTGTTCGACGCGCTTGGTCTGCGCCCAGATCACCCACACGCGCTCGTCGCCGCTCACGCGCTTCTGCAGCGTCGTCAGCGGGGCGAGCACTATCTTGTCCGGGTCCTCACCCATGGTGCGGCCCTTCTTCTCGGCGAGCCCGATGACGATGAACGACTCACCGCGCGCGTGCAGCGTCTGCCCGATGGGGTCGCGGTCCGGCCAGAGCTTCTCCTTGATCGTGGTGCCGATGATGCAGACCTTGTTCCAAGAGCCGTAGTCCGCGCGGGAGAAGAAGCGCCCGGCCTGCAGCTTGACGTTGTGCAGGCGCGCGTACTCCGGCTGGCAGCCCGTCAGCGTTCCCTTGACTTCCTCGCCGCCCACCTGGAACGTGGTGTCGCTCATGGGCATCTCGGGCGAGACCTCCGACACGAGCGAGCAGCCGCGGCGGATGGCATCGGCATCGTCATTGTCCAGGAACTCGACGTGGGACTTGCCCTCGCCCTTCTTCCGCTCCTCCGGCGAGAAGAAGATGATGACCAACCGCGAGCCCATCTCCTCGAACTCCTTGACGACCTGATCGCGAGCGCCGCCGATGATGGAGACCATGACGATGACGGAGGTGACCCCGATGATCACTCCGAGCATCGTGAGGATGGAGCGCAGCTTGTTGGAGACGAGGCAGCCGAGCGCGATGCGCAGGCTCTGGAAGAAGCCCGCGCCCGTGAGGAGACGCACCAGCATGGACAGGAGGCGGCCCCTCATCGCCGGCTACTCCCCGCCGCCATGGCCGTTCTGGATGTCGACCTTCTTGCGTTCCGGGACGCCCGACTTGCCGAGCTCCACCTTCTCGCCGAGCTTCACCCCGGACCGGAGCTCCGTCCGTAAATCGTTCACGAGACCGACCGCCACCAGCCGCTCCTCGGTCTTGGGCTTTGCCGCCCGGCCCCCCATGCGGATGGCGCCCATGATACCTGGCCTGGGCTTGCCCTTCCCCTCCGGCTGCCCGGTGACGACGCTCACATGGGACTTGCCACTCTTCTGGAACACTGAGTCGTTCGGCACCCACAGCACGCCGCGCGCGCTCTTGCACAGAATCTCGGCGTTCGCCGTCATCCCCGGTTTTAGGTCACCGTGGTCTCCCGACACCGTGATCTCGACCGGGAAGCGCACGATGTTCTCATCGCCCCCGGCCCCCTGTGCGCCGGCCCCCGCCGAGGCCGGCGAGATGCGCGTCACCATCCCGGTGAAGCTCCGCCCCGACAGCGCATCGGCCCTGATCTGCACTCGCTGGCCCAGGTGAACCTTATCGATGTCCACTTCGTTCAGGTTCACCTTGACCAGCATGGTGGTGACATCGCCGATGACCACCAGCGGGGCGCCCGAACCATAGTAGGAAGTGGCGCTGACCATCTCTCCCTCCCGCACCTGCCGAGAGATGATCACGCCGGAGCAGGGGGCCCGGATCACTGCGTCGGCCAGCTTCGACTCGATCTCGGCGAGCGAATTCTGGATCTGTCGCACGGAGGCCTCGGCCTCGGCCACCCGCGCGCGATTCATCGCCACCTCGGTCTGCCGCGCCTGGGCCGCCGCCACGGCCGCCTTCTGCTCGCTCACCCGCTCCGCCGCCGAGGCCTCCTGCTGAGCCGCGACGTCGATCCCCATCTTCGCGGAGTCCACGTCGTTCTGCGAGACGTAGCCGCCCATTTGGAAGAGCTGGCGCTTGTTCTCGTAGACCCTTTCCGCGTCCTTGCGCCGGGCCTGGACCTCCCTGAGGGAGGCCTCCGCCGAGCGCAGGCTGGCCTTCGCCTGATCGATCTGGGAGGCGATGAGGGCGGGGTTCTGCTGGAGCGTAAGCTGGGCCTGCAGGACGCGCGCCCGCGCGGCCTCCAACTGCGCCCGCACCTGGTCGCGCTGGGCCTCCACCTCCGGCACCGTGAGCCGCGCTATCAGCTGGCCCTTCTGCACGCGGTCGCCCTCCTCGACGGCCAGCACGGCGAGCTGCCCGGCGACCTTGGACTTTACCTCGACGCGCTTGATCGGCTCGACGGCGCCTGTCTCCCTGACGGCCACCAGCACATCGCCGCGCTCCACCGTCGCCGTGCGCAGGGGCTTTTCAACGGACCGCATCTTCGCCGCGATCATAAAGCCAGCGACCCCCAGGAGCGCCAGGGGCAGCACCACCGCCAACAGCAGAATCTTCACGCGTCGCATCCGCAGTACCCTCTCCATGTCCTGGCGCTCGTCCCCCCCCTCGGTAAAGGCGACCGTACCGGCCCATCCTAGCTCTGCCGCGCTCCACCATCACTCCCTTTGTGCCTGCCGCGAGCATGGCCCTGGCTGATCTCCGGCGACTGCTCGCAGAAGCAGGCCCGCCGCCTCCGCCACGAGCCGGACCTGTCTATCGGAGAGCGAGCTGAGGGCCGCCGCCATGTGGCGTACCTGCGCCGCCTGATACTCCTGGCCCGCCTGGATGCCCGCGGGTGACATCCGGACCCGGACGACCCTCCGGTCAGCGGGGTCGGACTCCCGCACCAGCGCACCTCGCTCGACGAGTTTGTCGACTAGTCCGGTGGCCGCACTCACCCCGATCCCGAGCCTCGAGGCAAGCTCACCCATGGTGCAGCCGGGGCCCCAGCCCGCCGCCATCAGCGCACGCATCTGGGCCATCGTCATATCCCAATCGCCGGCCTGCACCGGATGACGCGACATCAGCGCCATCATCACCTGTGGTAGGGCCTCCGCCACCAACGCGATGTCCTCTTCCCGCGTTCTGCTCATGGTAAGTTTCAGTCTCCGTATATCCAGTATGGCGGATTATACGGGAGGAGAAATGTTTTGTCAAGCTCTCTCACCTCGCCTTGCTCGGTACTCACGCTGTTCGCTGCCAGGGAGGAGTGCATCTCGGCGGAGCACGGAGTGCTGCGGCGGCCCCCGCGGGGCGTGGCCCGGACCGAACTGGCCTGGCTTGCAGGGAGCACTACTGCCGCCACGACACCGAGAGGCCGCAGCTTGCTCGCGCTCTCATGCGCGTCCCGAAACGTAAACATAATGTCTCCTGGCTCCTCAGCAATCCGGCTGCGGCTGCACAGAACTCGAGTTGAATCGGCTGCGGCGACGGCATCTGCGGGAGCGTCTCGAAGCGCGGCTGGAGGTGTTGGCGTGGCCGGTGGCGCGCAGACCCGACGCGCCTCACGGGGTGCTGGCGCAGCGGATCATGAAGCATCTCGGGGAACTCTTCGTGTTCGTGGAGCACCCGGAAGTGCCGGCGGACAACAACCTGGCCGAGCGCAGCCTGCGGCCGGCGGTGACCGCGCGCAAGGTCTCGGGCGGCACCCGCTCGGACAAAGGCTCCCATACCAAGACGGCGCTGCTGAGTCACTTCGGGACCTGGACCCTTCAGAACCGTTCCCTCCTCTTGGCCTGCCGCAACCTCCTGCTCACCGGCTCCCCAGCCTGAAAATCCCCACCTCCGTCAGTACGCTGGGCTGGGTGCATTCCATTAGCCCCGGTGTGCCGGAAGTGCCGCTCTCCTTCCCGGTGGAACAGGCCTTCGCCGGGATGGGACTGCCCTGGAACGTGTTCGGCGGGGAGTCGGGTGTGCACTTCAGCGTTTTCTTCCCGCTGGTCGGTATTGCCTATCTGCTGCCTGGGGAGGTGTCCCTTAGCCTCTGGCTCTTCTATGTCTTGTATCGGCTGCAAGAGCTAGTGTGGGCCAGCTTCGGGGTGGTGCCCGGAGGCAGTTCGAGCGTCGGTATCGATCCGCAGAGCTTCATCCCGATGCAGGAGGCGGGGGGGTTCATCGCGCTGAGCATCGTGGTGATCTACCAGTCCCGGCGCACGCTTGCCGCGGCCTGGCAGGGGCTGATTGGGCGCGCCCCCCAAGAGCCGGATCCACTGATGCCGCTCTCACCACGGTGGGCCTTGCTGGGGACCTGTTCCTGCTCTGGTGGGCCATACTGGCGGGGATGCCGTGGTGGCCCTTCGTGTTGATTATGGCGGTCTTCTATGCAGTGATGATCGGCGTCTCCCGACTGGTCGCGGCAGCCGGGCTGACGCATGTCGACACCGGCTTCTACCCCCGCGCGGTCATCCTGCGGACGCTCGGCGCCGCGCCGATCGGGCCGGCCTCGTTGGTCGTCTTTGGTTATCTCGGGACGACTTTCATGTATGATCCGCGGATCGTGCTCATGGCGCAGGCCATGAACAGCTTCAAGCTGCTGCACACCGGGAGGGTGCGGGCGCGGCGGTTCCCCTGGGCGGCGGCTCTCGCGGTGGCGATGACACTTGTGGTGGGCTTCCCCACGCTGCTCACCATCGCCTACCACCACGGGGCGAGTACGCTCCCGGACTGGCCCATGGCCTCGCCACAGCGGTGGATATGGGGGGAGATCGACAGCAGTCTGCGGAGCCCCGAGCTACCCGACAACTGGTCGCGCGCAGCGCTGGGCATCGGGGTGGTGATGATGGGCGGACTGATCGCGCTCCACAGCCGTTTCCTCTGGTGGCCCGTCAGCCCCGTCGGGTTCCTCATCGCAAGCGCCTGGTCCACTGACCGCTTCGTGTGGTCGAACGCGCTGATCGGCTGGGCTCTCGCGACACTCGTGCGGCGATATGGCGGCCTGCGTCTGTACCGCATGCTGCGCCCCGCCTTCCTCGGACTCGTGCTGGGGGACTACGTGCCGCAGATGGCGTTCGCGCTCCTCTCGCCGCTGTTCGGTGTGCGGCCACCGGGGTAGCGGTCCCCGCCCGCTCTGCGTGGCCCTTGGCCACTGCCTATGGCGGGACAGTCACTCTTCCCAATGGCACGAATCTACAGTCGGGGGACGTTTCCGAGCATGTCCGTCCCTTGCGCCTTGCGGGCGCGGGACGTAGGCTATGTATGGTGGTGTCGTGAACGGCCGTGGGTGTCCGCGGGCCACGCCGTACGAAGGGAGGTGGACCGCCGTCCGAAGAGGCGTTAGTTGGCGCGTTGGAGCTGTCGAGCCGATCCTGCTGGAGTGTGAGGTCAACTGATGCGAAAGCGAAGCAGAGGTTTGACCCTAATCGAGTTGCTGGTCGTGATCGCGATTATTGCGATTCTGGCGGCGATGCTTTTCCCCGTCTTCAGCGAGGGCGCGGGAATCTGCCCGCAAGATTCAGTGTCTCTCTAACGTCAAGAACATCGCTATCGCCCTGCAGATGTACTTGACGGACTACGACCGATTCCCGACGGACAACAAGGACCGCGAGTGGGCGCAGTGGCTGACAGAGAATGTCTCCGGCAAATCCTGGGATGGCACGTGCGCGTCCCCGCACCGCATCAATCGCACGAACCCCTACCTGCGCTGGCCGGTGATACTGGACGAGTACATCAAGAACCGCGACGTGTGGCGCTGTCCGAGCGCCCGGAACTCCCAGAATGCGGGCGTCGTCATTCCCCAGTACACACCAGTTTGGTGGTGGTATGTACGCGACCACTGGGACGGAAGCCTGCAGCCCTGTGACCACGGCAGTTGGTGGCCCCCAGGTTGGGGTGGCTCACTGACCGACTCTGTGGTGCAGGGAACTGGCGGCGATGAGACCAAGGGCTTCGAGCAGTCGCTCGGAGTGACGCTACAGATGTCCGCCGGCCGCTCCACCGCCTCGGTCGGCGACCCGACGAAGTGGGTGGTAGTGGGGGACAATGCAGGTGGTCTGGATATCCGCACGATGTTCTCGGCCATCTATGCGTCTGCCTGCTGCTGGAAACTTAGCGGTAGCTATTACAACCAGGACGCCGGCTGCTGCGCCGCTGACGCGCGCAAGTTCTATAGCGATCCCAGTGCCCGAAAGCCGTACGCCCCGCACCTGGGTGGCGTTAACTTGGGCTTCGCTGACGGCCACGCCAGTTGGTGGAGCGCGGAGGCGGCCTTACAGGCGGCCGGGCACTGCGGCAGCTTTGGGCCCAGCTTTGACGACTACGTGAAGAGCACCGATATCAAGGGGACCTGCGGGGACATCTGGTAAGCCTGTACGCCCCGAATCGTGCCGAGTACCGAACTGAGTCATGCATGGGAGCCCCGGCCAGCGCGGCCGGGGCTCTCCGCTAACAGGCTAAGCCTGCGCCTGTTCCCGAAACCGCCTGGGACGCAGGCGGCTGCGCAGAAGACGGCCGGGCTGGAGAGAAGGTCAGGCAGCACTGCTTGCTACGAACTGTCCGCGGACCTTCGCCGCCCGCTCGAGCGGATCTACCGAAGGGCACAGCGAAACCTATCAGCGTAACTGCGCGTGGACTCAGAACCCTAGGGCATTTCTAGGCAAACACGGCGCAGGCCAGCTCCCCGCCGGGGGGCAGTCCACCTCTTCTGGCCGCCGGGGGAGACGGGGCATGGGCTCACCGAACTGCAGCGCTCCGGCGTCCGGCGCGGGCCCATGGAAGTAGCCGGGCAGGCATCCGGGTAACGGCTTGTCCAAGGGCCTCGACAGGTCGGCGCCCTGTCCCCGTGCCGGGCTATCCGGCGTGAGACGGACATCCTTGTGGGCGAGATCCACGAAGCCAGGAAGACCCTCCTCGACCCAGCGACTGTGCGTGTCCTGGTGACGATCGGTCACTTCCTTCCTAGCATCGCCCCACCAACCGGCCCACTCATCATCCGCCCTGCGGACGTAGACGTTGTGGTCTGAGGTCCAGTTCGGCGGAGCACTACTTTCGTCCACGGACTGCGCTCCCATACACCAGAAAAGGTTGTTGTAGACGTGGTAGTTGGGTGTCCCGACGCCCGTGACGCTGATGCTGGAGATGCCGGCATTCGCGGTCGAGGTATTATGGTAGACGTACACCTCTGCGGGCCGCTGTGGCTTCTCGCCGAAGAACCGGTAGTCCTCACCATTGTTGAGGAAGATATTCCGGTAGGCGTACATGGGCCCTACCCGCGGTGCTTTGACGCGGAAGGCACAGGGGACGTCCTCGACGAGGTTATCGTGCCACTCACAATCGACTTCCTCCCCGTTCGGCTCCAGGCCATCGTCCGAGCACGTGGCAATCCGGTTGTGGTGGATGTTCAGGTTGTGGTCGCTCCCCGCCTTTTCCTCATCGTAGACCCAGTCCTCAATACCATCCCAGTGATCGTGGATGTAGTTGTCGTGGACCTGGTGGCCGCCCGCAGTCACCAGCATGAGGATGCCGTCCCGGTCGGAGAAGCCGCCGACCTTGTGCGCTTCCCAGTTCCCCCAAGAGCCTTTCAGCTTCGGACTGGCGCCCGCGTAGGGGTTCATGAAGATCTCGTTGAAGCGGATGGTGCACCGGTCGGCGCCGGTGCGCAGCATCACTCCGAAGTCTGCCGGACCGATGGTGCAGCGCTCCACTACCGAACCCAGTGACTTCTCGATATACACCCCTTTCGCCCCATTGCGGATGGTCAGCCCCCGCACCACACAGCGATCCACCCCCTGAATGGCTATGACCGGGTCAGTCGGCGAGACAGTGATCGGTGTCGTGTTCGGGTCCCGGTCGTCCCGGAAGCGGATTAGGAGTTCTTGCTGCTG
>Ga0315273_10004881_pt1 | contig 16527 bp, 13 predicted proteins | sample YL17G02_0_MG_FD_205753 | JGI IMG/M metagenome (GOLD analysis project Ga0315273, IMG submission 205753) | Sediment microbial communities from Yellowstone Lake, YNP, Wyoming, USA - YL17G02_0 | ecosystem: Environmental > Aquatic > Freshwater > Lake > Sediment | place: USA: Wyoming | collected... | reverse complement strand
GCGCCGTTGCGTGGCCGTGCGTTGTCACGTGGGGGAGCAAGCACGGTCACGCAACGGCGCGTGGCCGTGCCACCCCTGTAACCGAGTAGGCCGTCACATTTGTTGTTGTGAGCTGAACCGGGTAGCGCGGTGGGCAGTCCTGCCCGCCGCGCTTGTCCTACTCACAGTTTCATGCGTGACGGACTACGAGGGGGTGACGCTGAGGCCGCCCGGTCCTTCCAATCGCGCCTCGCCCGCCCTATACTTGGTCTTGGAGGGCCGAGTGGAGGACCGATGAAACCGGAAGACCTGATCACCTATTGCGGACTCTACGGCGGATGCTGCGCGCGGTACCGGGGCTACACGGTCTTCCGCGAGGCGGCCGCCCTGATGGCCGAGATCGCCGACGCCCACGGCTTCCAGTACTGGATGGTTGAGGCGGCCAAGGAGTTCGACTACGGCGAGTTCCGCAAGGGCCTGGAGTTCTTCCGCCGCGACGATGCCTGGGTGGTCTGCCAGGCCTGCTGCAAGGGCGGGAGCGGCGGGCCGCCGAGCTGCGTCCGCGAGTGCTGCCGCGAGCACCAGGTCGACGTCTGCTTCGAGTGCCGCGAGTTTCCGTGCGAGCGGGTCAAGGCCGACTCCGGCATGATGCGGCGGGGCGAGGAGTACCGGAAGCTCGGCCGCGAGGAGTGGCTGCGGCGCGCGACCGAGGCGGCCCGGCAGGGCCGCGAGCTGCACACGGGCAAGTATTATAAGATCGTGATTAGTGATACCCCTCCGGACGCCGAAAAGTAGGCCATCATTGCACGGCGGGTCAGGAGACCCGTACGTGTCTGGCGTCATACCAGATTGCCGGGTGGCACGGTCACGCGCTGTTGCGTGGCCGTGCATGGTCACGTGGGGAGCAAGCACGGTCACGCAACAGCGCGTGACCGTGCCACCCACGCTAGACACGTACGGAGACCCGCCGCGCGGTGCGCAAGCGCGCCATTACTTCCCCTCAGGCCCGCCGGCGATCGCCTTCAGAACCGTCTGACACGCCAGCAGGTGTCCCGGCCCGCCCAGGTGCGTCTTGTAGTCGCCGTAGAGCGTGGGGCGGGCGCCGGCCTCCTTGCCGCGCTCGTGGAAGGCCGCGGCCACGTCGGCCAGGCCGGTCTTCTCCTCGGCGGCGACGGCCCGGGCGGCCACGGCGAGTTCCTCCATCGTGTCCCATCGCTCCATCGCCGGGCACGTGTCGGGCCAGATTGTACCCGGCGCGGCGCCGACATAACAATTGCATTTGCGGCTGGCCCGCGGTATCACGACGGCCGCGGGTCAAAGGTCGGATCGGGAATCTCGGACCACGTGCCGAGGCGCCCTCCACAGGGAAAGGAGTCGGACATGCGGCGAAGGACGGCGTTGGGAGTGGCGGTGGCGGCGGTGACGGCGGGGGCGGCGAGGCTCATGGCCGCCCAGGACGCACCCGGCGGGCAAGGGCGGGCAGGGGCGGGCGGCCCGCCGGTTGAGAACAAGCCCTTGCCGAAGAACGACGCCGAGAAGAAGATTCTCGCCGTGCTCGACGACATGTTTCAGAACCAGCGGCGCGGCATGATGAACGTCCCGCCCGACGACGGCCGCCTGCTGCGGCTCCTGGTGGAGTTCGCCGGCGCCAAGCACACCGTTGAGATCGGCGCCTCCAACGGCTACTCGGGCCTCTGGACGTGCCTGGGCCTGGCGGCCACGGGCGGCAAACTCACCACCCACGAGATCGACGGCCCGCGGGCCGCCCTGGCGCGCGAGAACTTCAAGCGCGCCGGCGTCGAGAAGATCGCGACGCTCGTCGAAGGCGACGCGCACAAGGAACTCGCGAAACTCGAGGGACCCGTCGACATGGTCTTCATCGACGCCGACAAGGAAGGCTACACCGACTACCTCAAGCAACTCCTCCCGAAGTTGCGGCCGGGCGGCCTGATCCTGGCGCACAACGTTACCTCGCACGCGCAGGCGCTGGCCGACTACTTCAAGGCCATCACCGCCAACCCCGAGCTGGAGACGGTGTTCGTGAACCCGCAGGCGGCCGGCATCAGCCTCACCCTGAAGAAGCGCTGAACCGCGGCGGCGTGTTTCCGGGAGGCCCCGCGTGCAGCCAACGCCGAAGAAGGAACTGTCGCTCCTCGACTCCACGTGCCTCATCGTGGGCATCATCGTCGGCGTCGGCATCTACCAGATGGCGCCGGACATCGCGAAAGGGACGGCGAGCGCGTGGGGCGTGCTGGGCATCTGGCTCGCCGGCGGCGTGCTCTCGCTCTGCGGGGCGCTCGGCTACGCCGAGCTGGCCTCGGCCTGGCCCCGCGAGGGAGGCGATTACGTTTACCTCACCCGCGCGTACGGGCGATGGGCCGGCTTCCTCTTCGGCTGGATACAGCTGGTGATTGTGCGTCCGGGCGACATCGCCGTCGTGGCGTTTGCGTTTGCGACTTACGGCGCCGCCCTGTACGACCCGCTGCCGGCCGCCGAGCGTTCCGTCACCCTGCGGCTGTACGCCTGCGCCGCGGTCGCCGCGCTGACGGCGATCAACATCCTCGGCGTCAAGGCGGGCAAGTGGGCGCAGAACGTCCTGACGATCGTCAAAGCCCTGGGCCTGCTGGCCATCGTGGGCGTGGCCGTGCTGGCGCCGGCGGGCCGGCCGGTGGCCGAGGCGTTTGGGCCGCTGCCCTGGAGCCTCGCGCTCATCTTCGTGCTCTTCACGTTCGGCGGGTGGAACGAGATGGCCTACGTGGCGGCCGAGGTCCGCAACCCCAGCCGCAACATCGTCCGCGCCTTGGTGCTCGGGACGGCGGCCGTCACGGCGCTCTACCTCCTGGTGAACGGGGCGTTCCTCTACACCCTGGGCTACGGGGGACTGGCCGCCTCGAAGGCGGTTGCCGCCGACAGCATCGCCACGGTGTTCCCGGAGGTCGGCGGGCGGCTCATCAGCGCGCTGGTGTGCGTGTCGGCTCTGGGCGCGGTCAACGGGCTCGTGTTCACTGGCGCCCGCATCTCCTACGCGGTGGGCGCGGAGCACCGCGCCTTCCGCGTGGTGGGCCAGTGGCATCCGCGCACGGGCACGCCTGTGCGGGCGCTCCTCCTCCAGGGCGGAATCGCGATGACCCTGATCCTGGTGCTGGGGTCCTTCGTCGGGGCGATCCTGTACACGGCGGCGCCCGTGTACCTTTTCTACCTGGCGACCAGCCTGGCGGTCGTCGTCCTGCGGCGCAAGGAACCCGGCGTCGAGCGGCCTTACCGCGTGACGGCCTATCCGCTGCCGATCATCGTTTTTTCGGCCGTCTGCGCGTTTCTCATCTACAGCGCCGTGGACTACAAGCCGTGGGTTGCCGTCGGCTCGGGCGCCATTCTCCTGCTCGGCCTGCCCATCTACTGGCTGACGTCGCGGCGACGCGACGCCGCCCAGGAGGGAGGCCCTTGAGGGCCCGGCCGATGCTTCCTCGAGAGCGTGTGCAGGCGGCGCTGGACTTCCGGCCGGTCGACGTGGTCCCCCTCCAGATTCACCCCTCGCCGGCGGGCATCTTCGAGCACGGCCCCAAGCTCATCGACCTCATGCGCCGGTGCGGGCATGACTTCGACGACCTGGGCCACTTGGGCGTGCCGGTCGTGCCGAAGGATGACTTCGACGCCGACGGCCGGTACCACAAGTTCCAGACCGACGAGTGGGGCACGGCCTGGGAGTTCCGCCTCTACGGCGTGTGGGGGCATCGCCTCGGCTACCCGCTCGCCGACATGGCGAAGCTGGACGGCTACCGGATGCCGCCGGTCGCGCCGCTCGCGGGCGAGGAACTGGCGAAGGCGGTGGCCGCCGGCGAGGCTCACCGCCGGCGCTACTACCACGTGGCCGGGTGGCTGAGCCTCTTCGAGAGGATGCAGTCGCTGCGGCCGTTCGAGGACGTGCTGGTCGACATCACCCTCGATACGCCCGAGATCAACCGCCTGGCCGACCGGCTGGTGGAACACGAGGCCGCCGCAGCCGCCAACGCTTTGGCCATGGGCGCCGACGCGGTCATGGCGGGCGACGACTTCGGCATGCAGCAGGGGCCGCTCCTGGCGCCGCCGGTGTGGCGGCGGTTCTTCAATCGGCGCTACCGGGCGCTCTTCGAGCCGATCCTCCGCGCCGGAAAGAGAGTTCTCTTCCACTCGTGCGGGCAGATCGAGCCGTTCCTGGAGGACCTGCGCGACGTGGGCGCGAGCGCCATCTGGCCGCAGCTCCCGCTCTTCGACCACCGCCGCCTGGCCCGCCGCTGCCGGGAGCTGGGTCTGGCGGTGCAACTGCATCCCGACCGGGGCGAACTGATGCAGCGCGCCAGGCCGCGCGAGGTGCGCGAGTACATCCAGCGGCTCGTTGAGGAGTTCGACTGTCTTTCGGGCGGCTCGTGGCTATACTTCGAGGTGGACCCCGGCTTTCCGTGGGCGAACGTGCGGGCGATGTTCGAGACGGCGATGGAGCTGCGGGCTACGGCCCATTAGCGTGGAGAACGGCGTGATCAGAACTCTCTGGATGCCGGCCGTCGTGCTCGGCTGGGCCTGCGCGGCGCTGGCCGACGATTGGCCGCAATGGCGCGGGCCGGGGCGCGACGGCGTCTGGAAGGAAACCGGAATTATCGAGAAGTTTCCATCCGACCGCCTGGCCCTCAAGTGGCGGGCCCCCATCGGCAGCGGCTACACCGGGCCGACCGTGGCCGCCGGCCGCGTCTTCGTGATGGACCGGCAGACGGACCCCAAGCCGGTCGAGCGCGTGCTCTGTTTCGACGCCGCCACCGGCCGGCCGCTCTGGACGCACGCCTACGACTGCTCCTACGAGGGCATCCAGTACGAGGCCGGGCCGCGGGCGGCGGTGTCGATCGCCGACGGCCGGGCCTACGCGCTCGGCACGATGGGGCATCTGGCCTGCCTCGACGCGGCCGACGGGCGCGTGATCTGGAAGAAGGATCCGAAGACCGACTACGCGGTTCGCGTGCCCCTGTGGGGGGTGGCGTCCGCGCCGCTCGTCGATGGAGACGCGGTCATTGTGCAACTCGGGGCGTCGGGCGGGGCGTGCGTGGTGGCCCTCGACGCCGCCACGGGCAAGGAGAAGTGGCGGGCCCTGGAGGACCGGGCGTCGTACTCGGCGCCGATGATCATCAGCCAGGCGGGCCGGCGCGTCCTCGTCTGCTGGACGGGCGACAACCTGGTCGGCCTCGACCCTGCCTCGGGCCGCCCGTACTGGAAGCACCCGATCCGGCCCGCGAAGATGATCATCAACGTGCCGACGCCCGTCGTCGACCGCGACCGCCTTTTCCTCTCGGCGTTCTATGACGGATCGTACATGTTTCGCCTGCGCCAGGACGAGCCGCAGGTGGAGCTGGTCTGGCGCCGCCGCGGCGAGAGCGAGGTGAAGACCGACGCCCTGCACGCGATGATCAGCACGCCGTGGTTCCAGGGCGATTACGTCTACGGCGTCGACAGCTACGGCGAGCTGCGGTGCCTCGACGCCAAGACCGGCGACCGCGTCTGGGAGGATTTGACGGCCGTGCCGAAGGCCCGCTGGAGCACCATCCACACGGTCCGCAACGGCGACCGCTGCTGGATGTTCAACGAGCGCGGCGAGCTCGTCATCGCCACGGTCTCGCCGCAGGGGTTGCACGAGATCAGCCGGGCGAAACTGCTCGATCCGACGCGGGCCCAGTTGGGCCAGCGCGGCGGCGTCTGCTGGTCGCACCCCGCCTACGCGGGCAGGCGCGTCTTCGCGAGGAACGACAACGAGCTGGTTTGCGCCAGCCTGGCGGCGGAGTAGAACGCTGTGCAGAGAGATTGTGCGCGGCGGGTCTCCTGACCCGCCGGGCGACCGGTCCCCCCGGCGGGCGAGGCCCTGCAACGCGGTGGGTCAGGAGACCCACCGCGCACTAGTCAAAGTAGCGCTGCGGTATCAGAGACCCACCGCGCACGATGTGAGAGGCAGCGCCCGTTCCGCTTGCACTTCCTCCCCCGCTTCGACTAGGATACACCTCGCCGATGGAAGGAGAGTCGCGATGCGCGGAAGATGGCGCGGACCTGTGCTCATGCCGGCGGCCTGTGCGCTGCTGACGGTATCGGCGCTCCTGGCGGGAGAGAAGGGGCCCGAGGCCGGCTCCTCGCCGACGCCCGCCTGGCCCGCCATCCGGAAGGTCGAGATCGACGCGGCCTACGTGCCTGCGGGCGGCGCGGCCCACGGCGCGGTGCGGCTCGACCTGCCGCCGAGCCCGCCGCCCGGTGCCCGCCTGCGCATCGTGGCTGTGCGCGACGTGGACGTGCCCGACGGCAAACGTGCGGTGGCCGGGCGGCGCACGGAAGAGATCCTCAACCGTGCCGTGAGTGCGGGCACGGGCGAGGTCCGCTTCGACCTCCCCGCCGGCGACATGCTGACCGGCACGATGCAGGTGCAGGCTGAGGTGCTGCTCGGCAAGGATGCCGCGCCCGTGTCCGCGGCGTGGAGCGCCCCGGTGCAGGTCGGCGTGCGGAAGCGCGTGGACCTCGCAGGCGACTGGACCGTGGCGTCGATGAAGGTGCTGGAGGGCGACGTGCCGCAGCGGCCGAAGGACTGGAAGCCGCCGGCGCCGCCCGCCGCGGTTGCGCTGCCCGGCCGGTTCCCCTTCGACGACGGCTTCCGCGGGTGGGTGACGCTCAAGCGTGAAGTCTCGTGGAAGCGCGACGGCGACCTCCAGCCCCGCGCGGTCTGCGTGTACGGGGCGTCGGATAGTGCGCGGGTGCGCGTCGCGGGCGCCGACGCCGGCGAGACGGCGCCGGTCGAGGACGTGGCGGTGCTCACCCACTGGGTCGAGTTCCACTGCCCGTTCAAGGGGCCGGAGAACGAGCAGAAGCGGATGCTCCTGATCGCGGGCGGCACCGAGTTTGCCGTGCGCCTGCCGCTGGCGAAGGCGCTCGCCGCGGAGGGGACGGCCGAGATCGAGATGGCGATCCGCGCCACGAGCGGCGGCATGCTCGGCCAGTCGAAACCGCCGTATGGAATTCTCAACGCGATATATCTGGAAGCTGTGCCTGGGGTGTGGATCAAGTCCGTCGCGTTCGACACCGAGAAACCCGGCGAGAAGCGGCGGTTCAACTTCTCGCTCGCCCTGGCGAACGAGACCGGCAAGGAGTTCAAGGGGGCGATCCGCTCGGTCTACGGCTCGTACAGGGGCCGTCTGCCCTACGCGGGCCCGTGCCCCGCGACCGACTCGAGCGACCAGCCGGTTGCGCTCCCGCCGGGAGAGTCTACCGTCCGGGTGGTCCGCGATGAGACCCCGCGGTTCGACACCTGCCGCGCCGCGTTCCTCCTCATGAAAGGCGACAAGGTGCTCGATGCGGCCGAGCAGGACTACCACACGGTGACCGTCGAGATCCGCGACCGCCGCGACCTCTACCTCAACAACGAGCGGTTCATCTTCAAGGCGCACGGAAGCTGGGCCGAGGACGCCTCGTCGCGCCTCCAGCTTCGCGTCAAGGGCGGCAACGGGTTCCGCGGGCACCGCTCGGCCGCGTCGTGGCGGGTGCCCGGCTTTTCGAGCGAGGCGGCCAACATCGACGAGCGGTACAAGGACGGCCTGCTGACGAGCGCCGGCTCGGCCCTCCTGGCCTCGTGCGAGAAGTGCGTCTTCTGGAACCCGAAGGACACGTCGAACATCACGAAAGCCGTCCGGTCGATTCTGCGGCGGCTCGCCCCGTGTCCGGGGATCGTCGAGTGGGAGGCCACGAACGAGCTTCACGGCGAGCCCGAGGAGGCCCGCGTGGCGATCCTCGAGGCGTTCCATAAGTTCGATCCGTACCACCGGCCCGTCATGGCCACCAAGAGCAGCGGCGAGTGGGAGGCCGAGGCCCGCGAGGGCCGCGTCGCCGGCGTCGATATCATCGGATGCCAATATCTGCTCAGCAAGGAGGCGGTCGACTCCGTCACCGCCGCCGTCACCGAGCAGCCGCTCATGAGCACCGAGGTCAACTGGAACGACGCCACGCTCTACAACGAGAAGCGGATGTACGAGGTGTGGCTCGACAAGGGCCTGTGCGGGTCGCTGCTGTTCGATTACAGCGGCTGGGCCCTCGACCAGCCCGTGCCCGCGGTCCCGCCCGAGGACGCCGAGCGCAGCGGCCCGGGCCACCTGCTGAAGGAGTCGATGCGGGCGCTCTACCAGGACATGGCCGCCGCCGCCGCGAAGCAGGCCGACGGCAGCGTCCTCGTGACCCTCGGCAACCGCATGCCTTACGCGCTGCGGGGCATCACGCTCGCGGTCCGGAACTTCGGCCAGGTGCGGCCGCGCGACCTCGCCCCCGGCGACGCGGCGACGATCCTGCTGCCGCCCGCCGCGGCGCCGCCGGTGCGGGAGCGCGTGGTCATCCGGGCCGAGTACGTGACGCACGGGGGCCTGAAGTGCCTCCTCCTCCTTTCGCCCCGCGTGACGGCGGCGCCGGCTTCGGAAGGGGGGCGGAAATGAGCTCCTTCACGAAACACCTCGCGCGGGCTCTATCAGCGGCGCGGCGGGTCAGGAGACCCGCCGCGCTCGGCTGTCTTGTAGTCTTGGCGGCCGTGAGCGTCGTGGCCGGTTCGGCGGCGGCGGCGTGCAAGCTCACCGTGGCCACGCGCAAGTTCGAGGGGGCCGACCGCACCGTCATCACGATGGAGAACGAGCGGATCCTCGTCGAGGTCGTTCCCGAGCTCGAGGGCCGCATCAGCCGGTACGCCGACAAGAGCAAGCCCGCGTCGGGCTTTGAGTGGCTCGACGATTGTCCATATCACTATGGCGGGCGGTGGGAGGGGAAGCCGTTCACGCACCGCGTCGACGCCCGGGGGCCGGACCGCGCGGCCGTGACGGTCCTCGGCGGGGGCAAGATCTCCGTGGCGCTCCTCCGGAGCCTTCTCGGGGCGGACCTGGCGAGCCCGCTGGACCTGGCGGTCGAGCGCACGATGTCGATCGACGCCGAGTCCACGCGCCTGCGCATCGACGTCAAGATCACGAACACGGGCGACGGCGTCGCGCCGACGTTCCGCTACATGGTGCACGCGGTGTACGGGCAGGTGCCGCCGATGCCCGGCGGGCAGGCGTTCTGGTTCCTGCCGACGGCGGGCGGGGTCGAGTTCTTCGATCCTCGCCGCGGCCACGCCGAGATGGGCGCGAGCGCCGGCGCGGGCGGCGCGCCGGTCGGCCACCCGTTCAGCCGCTTCACGCCCGGCCGCCAGGCCGACAAGCCTCGCTACGAGGCGGCGGGGTGGGGCGCGGCCCTGACCTCGGCCGGCCCGACGTTCATCTCCTACGACCCGAAGCAGTTCGACTTCATGCAGTACTGGTTCGGCGGCGACGCCGAGTGGCACCTGACCTTCGAGCCGCACACGCGGCCCGTCGACCTGAAGCCCGGCGAGTCGATGGCGTGCACGTTCACGCTCGCCTGCGACTCGAAGGACGTGCCTTTCAACACCTCGACCCTTTCCTTCGAGCGGCCGAACGTGCCGGAGACGGTCATGCCCGGCGGCACGCTCACCGTGAAGGCGCGGGCCACGACGGTCGAGAACAAGACCGCGCCGGTCCAGGCGGCTTTCGAGGTCAAGGACCCGAAGGGCCAGGCGCTTCTGGCGAAGACGGTCGACGGCCAGGTGCAGCCGTTCGCCTTCACCGACCTGGCGGCCGAGGTCAAGCTGCCCGAGACCGCCGCCATGGGGTTCTACACGTGGCGGATGACGGGGAGCGACGGCAAGGAGCTCGCCGCCGGCAAGTTCGAGGTCGTCTCGCCCGAGGAAGCCACGAAGCGGCAGATGGCCAAGGCCACCGCCGAGGTCCGGGCCAAGCTCGACGAGCTATCGAAGAAGTTCAATGAGAAAGAGCAGGAGTCGCGCAAGCTGAACGAGCTCTGGAAGGACGAGGCGAACCTGGTCCTGCGGCTGGGCGACCGGAGCGTCTGGCCCGACGGGCCGCCGCCCGCCGGCGCCGTGGTCGGCTACCGGCCTGCGAGCGTGCCCGTCCTCGGCCTGTGGAAGCCGAAGGAGCCGCCGCGCCTCAAGGCGCTCGCGCCCGTGCCGCCGGGGGCGTGGCCCGACGATCCGGAGAGGCTGCTCGCGCTCTTGAAGGCGGACCGGGCCTGCGTGCGCGACGTGGCGCCCGACGCGGCGGGGAAGGAACTGGTGGCCCTGCTGGTCGATGCCAGGAAGAACCGTACGGAGATCGTGCGGCTGGCGCAGGGCGGCATCGCGCGGCGGTTCGGGCGGTTCTCGGAGAAACCCGGCGAGAGCGATGACACGCTCGGCGCCGGGGCCCGCGCCGTCGCGGTGGACAAGGCCGGCAACGTCTGGGTGACGACCAACGCCTGGGGCGCGACGAGCGTCTTCAAGCGCGGCGCCGACGGGGCGCCCTTCGAGGAAAGCGTCATCGGCGCCAAGGGGGCGCTCAAGAAGTTCTCGCCCGACGGCCGGCTCCTGGGGGCCGTGAGCCTGCTGGAGGCGCCGATGGACCTGGCGCTTGCCGAGGCCGACGGCACGCCGGTCGCCCTGGTGTCGTATCGCAATGTGTCGGAATATCACGGGGCGCAGGTCCGCGAGGGGATCATGATGGTGCGGGTGGCCGATGCGGCGAGGATCGGCGAGATCAAGACGCCGGCCGGCTCGCTCGCGATCGACGCGTCGGGCCGCGTGTGGATCGCCGACGTGGCGGGGCACGTGGCCTGCTACGATTTTCGCGGGCGCAAGCAGTTCGACGTGGCCGGGTCGGCGGCGCCCGCGGTGCCCGACGCGAAGCTGCCGGCGTCGTCGCCGCTGCCGGCGGTCGTACGGGCGGATGGCAAGGGCACGGTCTGGGCGCTCCTGACGCTCGGCCGTAAGCTGGCGTCGTTTGACTCCTCGGGCGCCGCCCAGGGCGATGCCCGGCCTGTGCCCGAGACGGCCGGGGCGCTTTTCCGCCTCGCGCCAACCCCCGCCGGCCCGCTGGCGGTGGGCGACAAGGCGTGCTGGCGGCCGTGACGACGAGCCCGTCGCGTTGTCTTTCGAGCCCGGCGCGGCCGACAGGGGAGGTAGTGCGTCAGTTGCATAGGGCTCAAGACTTACGCCTTACCAGGGAGGGTGAGTTCGTATGAACATCAAGCTGAAGTTCCTCGGCGCGGCCCGCAACGTCACGGGCTCGCGGTATCTCCTCGAGGCCGACGGCGCCCGGCTCCTGGTCGATTGCGGACTGTACCAGGAGCGGGAGTTCCAGGCGAGGAACTGGGACCCCTTCCCGGTGCCGGCCGGGTCGGTCAGCGCCCTCCTCGTGACGCACGCGCACCTCGATCATTGCGGCCTGGTGCCGCGGCTGTGCCGGCAGGGCTTCCGCGGGCCGATCTACTGCACGGGGGCGACGGCCGAGATCGCGCGGTTCATCCTCGAGGATTCGGCCCGCCTCCAGGAGGAAGACGCGCGCCTCAAGCAGGAGCGGCACGAGGGCGAGGGCCGGCGCGGCCCCTATCCCGAGCAGCCGCTGTACACGACCCAGGACGCCATCGCGTGCCAGGACCAGTTCTCGCCCGTGCGGTACGGGCAGGCGGTCGCGCTGGGCCACGGGATCGAGGCGACGTTCCATAACGCCGGGCATGTCCTCGGCGCCTCGAGCATCCGCGTCGTCGTCAGGCAGGGCGCGGAGGAACGGGCGATCGTCTTCTCGGGCGACGTGGGGCGGTGGAACGCGCCGTTCCTCGAGGACCCCGCCGTTCTCGAGGCGGCGGACTACGTGCTCGTGGAATCCACGTATGGCGACACGCTGCATCCGAGCGAGGCCGAGGCGGTGGACCAACTGGCGGCGGCCGTCAACGCGACGTACCAGGCCGGCGGCAACGTCGTCATTCCCACGTTCGCGCTGGAGCGGTCGCAGGACATCCTCTATCACCTGAACACGCTCGTGCGCGCCAGCCGCATCCCGCACCTCCTCACGTTCTTCGACAGCCCGATGGCCATCAGCATCAACGAGGTGTTCCAGAAGCATCCGGAGCTTTATGACGAGGAGATGACGGCCCTGGTGCGCCGCCACCGCTCGCCGTTCGACCTGCCGGGCCTGCACGTGACCCGCACGACCGACGAGTCGAAGGCGATCAACCACCTGCGGGGCACGGCCATCATCATGGCCGGCTCGGGCATGTGCACGGGCGGGCGGATCAAGCATCACCTGGAGCACAACATCGCCCGGCCCGAGAGCACGATTCTCTTCGTGGGGTACCAGGCGGCCGGAACGCTCGGCCGCGAGATCGCCGACGGGGCCCGCGAGGTGCGGATCCATGGGCGCACGTACCCGGTGCGGGCGAAGGTGGTCCAGCTCGGCGGTTTCTCGGCCCACGCCGACCGCGACGAGCTGCTGCGGTGGCTCTCGGGCGCCCGCCCGCCGCCGAAGCGGGCGTTCGTTGTCCATGGCGAGCCCCAGACCGCGGCGAGCTTCGCCGGGTTCGTGCGGGCCAAGTTGGGGTGGGAAGTTTCCGTGCCGGCCTACCAGGAGGAGCAGGTGCTCGACTGACGACGCGGCGTTGGCTTCCGCGTATGACGCGGCGACGCTATCATGGGCGCGGTGGGTCTGCTGACCCACCGCGCGGCAAGAAGTGCGCACCGGCAGACGGAGCACTGACGCGGCGGGTCGGGAGACCCGCCGCGCACAACGTGGTAATGGGACAGGAAGGGAGAGTCTCCATGACGTCCGTCCGACGCCTGACCTTCGCCCTCGCCTTACTGACCTTGGCCGCATCCTCAACTCTCGCCGACGATTGGCCGCAGTGGCGCGGGCCGACGCGCGACGGCGTGGCGACGGGCGTGACGCTGCCGGACCGCCTGCCGGCCGAGTTCAAGCCCGTCTGGCAGTTTGAGGTCGGCGAAGGGCACTCCAGCCCCGTCCTCTCCGGCGGCAAGATGGTCGTCTTCGCCCGCGAGGACGATGACGAAATCCTCCGGTGCTATGACCTCCAGACCGTCAAGGAGCTGTGGCGCGTCAAGACGCCGGTCGCCTACCAGCCGCAGGCCGTCGCCAAGGCGCACGGCGAGGGGCCGTTCTCCACGCCGACCATCGCCGACGGCAAGGTCTATGCGTTCGGCATCGCGGGCCTCCTGACGTGCTGCGACCTGGCCACCGGCAAGGTCCTGTGGAAGAAGGACTTCGTGGGCGAGTTCAAGAAGACGTACCCCACGTGGGGCGCCGCCTGCTCGCCCCTGGTCGAGGGCAACCTGTGCATCCTGAGCGTGGGCACGCGGACCGAGGGCGGCCTGGCCGCCTTCGACGCCGCCACGGGCAACCGTGCGTGGCTCATGAACCAGGACGGCGCCGCCTACTCCTCGCCGGTGGCGGTGGACATCGCGGGGCGCCGACAGGCGGTGACGCTCTTGGATTCCAACGCGGTGGGCGTGGAGGTGAAGACCGGCAAGCTCCTCTGGAAGTCGCCGTTCCGCGTCCAGTATGAGCAGAACGTCGTCACGCCGCTCGTGAGCGGCGACCTCGTGGTCGTCTCCGGCTGGGGCCAAGGCACCGTGGGCCTGCGGATCGCCGGCGCCGGCGATAATCTGGCGGCAAGCCAGGCATGGAAGAACGACGAGGACGGGATGTACCTGACCTCGCCCGTTCGTAGCGGCGACTACCTGTACGGGCTTTCCACGCGGCAGGGAGGGACGCTGGTGTGCCTGTCGGTCAAGGACGGCAAGGCCGCCTGGTCGTCGCCGGGCAAGGTGGGCGATTACGTCTCCATCGTGCGTGCGGGCGAGCGGCTCCTGGTCATGACCACCAAGGGCGAGCTGCTCCTGGTGGCGGCCGACCCGTCCGGCTACAAGGAACTGGGCCGGACGCGCGTGACGGAACGTCCGGTCTGGGCCCACCTGGCGGTCGTCGGCCGCCGGCTGTTCGTGAAGGATGAGACCCACCTGACCTGCGTGGAACTGCCGTAGGGCTGTTGAGCATCGGCGCAGCGGGACCCCTGACTCACCGCGCACGAGGCGAAGCGCGGGCCGAGGATTCGGATCGCGGCGGGTCAGAGAATCTGCTGCGCAGGGTCGCTCGCGTGCCCTGGCGTCCTGGGCAACCTGGGCCGACGGGTCGAGGTCGCTCCGCAAAATGGCATGCCCTTACCGGCCACTTCTTCCTTGATTCCTCCGCTGAAAAAGGGTAACAATGAGAGGCTGGTGTGCGAGTCGTAAGGAGATACAGTGGCCGAGTTGGTCCTTGACCGGTTGAGGGAACTTCAGGACGCGGATCGCGAGTTGCGGCGCTTGGAGCAGAAAAAGTCGGCGCACGACCGTGGCGCCAAGGTCCGCACCGATCAGATCAAGAAGCACCAGGAGCACATCGAGGCCCTGAAGGCCGAGCAGCGCCAGGCCCGCATGGCCGCCGACAGGAAGGAACTCGATGTCCGCCAGAAACGGGCCGACATCGAGCGCCTCCGCCAGCAGCAGATGCAGATCAAAGACAACCGCCAGTACCAGATCCTCCAGAACGAAATCCGCTTCGCCGAGCTCGCCATCTCGAAGATCGAGGACGAGATCCTTACCGACTACGGCGACTTCGAGGCCGTTGGCGCGAAGCTCAAGGAGGCCGACCAGGAACTGGCCAAGCTGCGCCACGACCTCGACGGGGTCCAGAAGGAGATCGCGGCCCGCAAGAGCGAGGTCGACGCCGAGATCGCCGCCCATCGGGCCAAGCGCGACGAGATCGCCAAGGGTCTGCCCCGCCCGGTCGTCGACCAGTTCAACCGCATCGCCGACCGCCTCGACGGCGAGGCCCTCGCCCCCGTCATCCGCGACGAGGAGGAGGACGAGGAAGGCGGCCTCTTCATCTGCGGCGGTTGCCACATGAGCGTCACGCAGAACACCTACGTCCGCCTCGCCGGCCGCGGCGACAACATCGTCACCTGTCCCAACTGCACCCGGATTCTTTATCTCGAAAACCCATAGAGTTCCATCGTGAGTGAGCCCCTCCACCTCATCGTCTACATCGACGGCGCGTGCTCCGGCAACCCCGGCCCGTGCGGCGCGGCGGCCATCGTCAAGGACGCCGACGGCACGACCCTGCTGGAGAAGGGCAGGGCGTTCGGCCCCGCAACGAACAACGTGGCGGAGTACCAGGCGCTCCTGTTGGGCCTGGAGGCGGCGGCCGAACTGCATCCGGCCCGCCTCACGATCCGCAGCGACTCCGAGCTCCTCGTCCGCCAGCTGGCCGGGCAATACAAGATCAAGGCGCCGCACCTCAAGCCCCTCCATCGCCAGGCCCGGCGGCTGCTCGAGCCCTTCGCGTCCGTCGAGATCCAGCACATCCCGCGCACCGAGAACACCGAGGCCGACAAGCTCTCGCGCAAGGCGATGCTCAAGGCCCGCCAGGTCGACGCCGAGCTTCCGCCCGAGGCCCGCAAGACGCCCGTGCAGAAGACCTTCCGCCTGAAGTAACGCCGCGGTCGTCCTGCGGTCAGGCGTTCGCCGGGCCGAGCACGGCGGGTCTCCTGCCACGCCGCGTGGGTGTGTGACCTTGTCCTGCACGTGCTGTCTGGCGCGGCGGATTCCCTGCCTGCGTGTGCCAAGAGTTTCTGGCACACAGAAAAACGATGTCATTCCGAGTGAGCGAAGCGAGTCGAGGAATCTCGCTGTGGCCGCTGCTGTCCAGTCAGCCGCACAGCGAGACCCCTCGACTTCGCTCGGGGTGACAGCAGAAAAGGCCCTGCCCGAAACTCTTGGCACACCACCGCCTGCGCGTGGGCTTTCCCGGGAACCGCTTCCTGCGCCAAGTGTCTAACGGGGAGACGCATGCGTGAAAGCGCCAGGCATTGCCTGATCGACGCGGAGGGCGCATTCACGCGGCGGCGCGGCGGGTCAGGAGACCCACCGCGCAGACGGTTTGCGGATCAGACTGCTGCAAGGAGGTGTCCTGTGAAGCGAGTCTTCGTGTTGTCCCTCGCCGCCGTCGCCATCGTCCTGGCGCTCGGCTCTTCGATCTACGGCTTGCGGTTCACGTTTCCGAGCGACAAGCCCGTGGTGCGGCAGGACCGCTGGCCGGATGGCCTGGCGGAACTCGCGAGCAGCCGGACCCGCGTCAGGGGTTACGGCCACAACTTCGGGTGCGACGCCTACTACTACGTCGGCGACGCCAAGGCGTTCAACGCGTTTCTCGGTGAGTACGCGAAGCTGAAAGGCACCCCGCTCCTGCTCACCCTCCATCCCGGGCTCGGCGTCAAGGGCCGCGCCGCCCAGACGGATCCCGACGTTCGCTTCGACTGGCTCCTGTATGTCGATGCGCTCATGCGGAGCGAGGACGCCAAGAAAGACCCTCCGCCCAAGTGCCGCCCCACGCTGCACCTGTACCTGGGCGACAATATCGGCTTGGACGAGCTCCTGGTGCCGCTCGAGGTCGAGGTCAAGGCGGACAACGCGATCGACGATTTCGTGAGCGAGCACACCGCCAAGCGCGGCATGTTCCCCAAGGAATCCAAGTAGCCCCCCGATGGGCGGGTGGCGTGCCCGGCGCGCCGTTCGCTGGGCATGCTACCCACCGAATAACCCTTTGCGACGCCTCGACCGTGGTATAATACAGGTGGAGTCCG
>Ga0315273_10004880_pt1 | contig 16527 bp, 10 predicted proteins | sample YL17G02_0_MG_FD_205753 | JGI IMG/M metagenome (GOLD analysis project Ga0315273, IMG submission 205753) | Sediment microbial communities from Yellowstone Lake, YNP, Wyoming, USA - YL17G02_0 | ecosystem: Environmental > Aquatic > Freshwater > Lake > Sediment | place: USA: Wyoming | collected... | reverse complement strand
CGCGCGCACATCGGCGCACCGCACTCCACTGGCGGAAGAAGAGGAACTGCCGGAACCGCTGAGAGTCCACCGCCACGGCGAGGCGCTCGCGGGAGGCGGCCAGGGCTCCGGGCTCCCGCGCGACCAGCGCCTTCTCCCACGAGGTCCAGGTCGCACCCCCGTGCGACTCCTTGAGCGCCATGAAGAGGGCGAAGTCCTCGAGCCAGCCCGCCTGTGAGCGGCAGAAGCCCTCGTAGTCCCTGCGCAGCCCTGGGACCGCGCCCGCCGCGAACCGCGCGTGGGCCTTCGCCAGGATGGCGAGCTTCCATTCGATCACGGGGCCGTAGTCCACGCGCTCGGCGGGAAACGCGGGCACGCCCGCGAGGTCCGCGGGCTCGAGCAGGTCATCATCGAGCAGCCGCTCGGGGCTCACCAGGTACGGATTCCCGGCGAAGGCCGAGAAACACTGGTAGGGCGAGTCGCCGTATCCGGTGGGACCGAGCGGCAGGATCTGCCAGAGCTTCTGCCCGGCCGCGGCAAGGAAGTCCACCCAGCGCGACGCCTCGGGCCCCAGGTCGCCGATGCCGAAGCGTCCGGGCAGTGACGTCGGGTGCAGCAGGAGACCTGAAGCGCGGGCGGTAGTCATGGCCGGGACGCACTATGCCACAGGGCGGGACCGCGGCTCTAACGGGGGGGCAGGTTCCGCGGCTTGCCCTGGGTCCGGGGCTGTGGCAGGCTCCATGTGATTCCGGTGCCGGAGCGTCCGCCTCCCGCAAGGGAGGTTGCGATCCGGACCTGCCTGCCGTCCCGACCTCTTTCATCGCTCGCTCCGAGGCGTTGCCATGGAACACCAGTTGCCGGAAGGCCCCAGCCTGCTCGCCGTGCTCGACGCGTTCCCGTCCCCGGCCTTCATCGTGGACGAGGCCACGACGATCCTCGAGGCGAACCGGTCCGCCCGGGAGTGGCTCGGCGATAGCGTCGGCGCGAAGCTGGGCCTGTCTCCCGGGGACGTGCTCCACTGCGTCTTCCCGAGTGAAGCCCGCGGCGAGTGCGGCACCACCGATTCCTGCCCGCCCTGTGTCCTGCGGCGGTCCATCGAGGCGGCGATGTCGGGGCAGCCGGCGCCGCGCCGCGTGGCGCATATGATCCTCGGCGCGGCGGGGAGGTCAGAGGACCACTGGTTCCTGGTCAGCGCCTCGCCGCTAGCGCTCGGGGACCGCAGGCTGGTGCTGGCCGTGATGGAGGACGCCACGCAACTCGTCGAGTTGCGGGAGTTTCTGCCCCTCTGTCCGGGATGCGGCGCGCACCGCGAGCCATCCGATCCCATCGGGCAGGCACGGATCTTCCTGCGCAAGCATCCCGACTTCCTGCTCGCCAACGAGTTCTGCGCCGCCTGCCGGCAGCGTCCTCCCGAGGGCCAAGGGCCCCAGGACGGGACGGAGGAGCCCGCGTAGACCTCGGATCGGCCCGTCGCGGACCTGCTCTGGCCGCCCGGGATGCCCGATGCTACCGTGCCTCCGATGTCCGGCTCCCACGCGGATGGCGTCATCCGATTCGAGGTCATCCACGAGACGCGCCCGCTCGAGGAGCGCGTGCTCGGGGAGACGGCCTGCGCTCTGGCCGCGTGGCGCGAGATCCTCGCCCGGCTCGGACTGCTCGGCCAGGATCCGGCGCGCTACGGGGGCCTGGGCTACGGCAATGTGAGTGCGCGCCTCGGTCCCTTCGGCGACGCGCCGCGCGGCCGGCGCCGCTTCCTCGTCACCGGCACGCAGACCGGCGGCCGGCGGCGGGTCACACTCGCCGACTTCTGCGTGGTGGAGGATTACGACCTCGCGCGCAACCGCGTGCACAGCTCGGGGCCGGTGCGGCCTTCGTCCGAGTCGCTCACCCACGGCGCCCTCTACGACATCGCCCCGGCCGCCCGCGTGGTGCTCCACGCGCACGCCCCCGAAGTCTGGCGGCAGGCGCGGGCCCTCGGTCTGCCGGCCACGCGCGACGGGGCACAGAACGGCACGCCCGAGATGGCCGCCGAAGTACAGCGGCTCCACCGCGAGGGACCGCTCGCCGCGCTCGGGATCCTGGTCATGGGCGGTCACGAGGACGGCGTGCTCACCTTCGGCGCCAGCGCGAGCGAGGCCGGCGCGGTCCTGGTGCGCCACCTCGGCCGGGCGCTCGAGCTCGAGGCGGGGGTACGATGAGGGTCGGCGGGCGGGACCTGCGCGCGGTGTGGTGGTCCGACGAGGGCGTGCGCTTCGTGGACCAGCGCCTCCTCCCCCACGCGCTCGAGTTCGGCCTGGCGCGCGACGTCGAGGATGTGGCGCGCGCGATCGAGGAGATGACCGTGCGCGGTGCGCCCGCGATCGGCGTGCTGGCGGCCTACGGCCTGGCGCTCGCGGCGCGGCGCGGCGAACCGCTCGAACCGGCCCGGGCCCGCCTGCTCGCCACACGGCCCACCGCGGTGAACCTGCGCACCAGCCTCGAGATCGTGCGCCGGGCCGGTCCCGGGGCCGACGCCATGCTTGCCGCCGCGCGAGCTCACGACGAGGCCGAGGTCGCCGCCGCCGCGGCCATCGGCGAGCACGGGCTCGCGCTGTTCCGCCCCCGCACCCGCGTGCTCACCCACTGCAACGCCGGCTGGCTCGCCGTGCAGGACTGGGGCACGGCGCTGGCTCCGGTCTACCGGGCGGCGCGCGCCGGGCTCGAGCCCTTCGTCTACGTGAGCGAGACCCGGCCACTGCTGCAGGGCGCCCGTCTCACCGCCTGGGAGCTGGCGCAGGAGGGCGTGGCCCATGTCGTGGTCGCCGACGGCGCCTGCGCCCACCTGCTCCAGCGCGGGCTCGTGGACCTCGTGATCACGGGCGCCGACCGCATCGCCGCCAACGGCGACGCCGCGAACAAGATCGGCACCTACGGCAAGGCGCTGGCCGCGCGGGCCCACGGCGTGCCCTTCCACGTCGCGGCCCCGCTCACGACGTTCGACCCGGCCACGCGCACAGGCATGGAGATCATCATCGAGGAGCGTGACGAGGACGAGGTGCTCACGGTGGAGGGTCTGGACGATGCTGGCCGGCCGGCTCGCGTGCGCGTGGCCCCCGCCGGCGCGCGGGCACTCAACCCGGCCTTCGACGTCACGCCGCACGAACTGATCACGGGGATCGTCACCGAGGTCGGCATCGTACCGGCGAGCACCGCGGGCATCGCCGAGGCGCTCGGACGGGCGGGGCGGGGCTGACGGGCGACCGAGGCTCGATCGCGGCGTTGCGAACCACGGTCGCTCCTCGGAGCGGCACCGACACGCCTGCGTGGCGACCGGGGTTCGCGCCTTGCGCTCAGCGGCCATCTCGCATTCCCGGCTGGCGATTGATGAATAGCTCGGGATAGAATGCCCCGTTGCGACCGGCGTCGCCGGTCACCCGATGGCTGAGCCGAGTATCCCCGCGCGCACCGGTCGACTCTGCTTGCCGGCCGGTGTGGGAGCCGGAGGCTGCATGTTCGACATCGAAGGCACCTTCGACCAGCAGATCCAGGGCTTCGCCCGGGTCCGTCCCACCGTCGTCTTCCCCGAGGCCCTCGATCCGCGCGTCATCGAGGCGGTCTGCCATCTCACGCGCTTCGTGCGCCCCGTCTTCCTGGCCCCCAAGCGTCAGGTGCGGGAGGTCATCGCCCGGGACCTCGGCCGCCTTGATCCCGACCGCGTGGAGTTCTTCTTGTCGGAGAGCACCTTCGTGGACATCCCCGCGCGCACCGACCTGATCGAGGAGTTCGCGAAGGCGCAGCTCGAGTTCCGCCGGGAACAGGGCTCCCCCCTCTCGCTGGACGCCGCGCGGCGCAAGGTCATGGATCCCGCCCGCTTCGGCATCTGGGCCGTGCGCCTCGGCCACGCCGACACCGTCGTGGGCGGCGCCACGCACGCGTCCAGGGACTACTTCCGGCCCATGGTCCGCCTGCTCTCCAGGCAGCAGATCTGCTGCGAGGCCGGCATCTTCGTGCTCCCCGACGACCACGCGACCGATGTCTTCCCGCACAACATCGTGGTTTTCGGCGACGTGGGCGTGAACGCCACCATGACGCCCGAGGTGCTCGCCCACGTGGCGGTTGGGACCTGCGCGGTCGCCCGCGACACGATCCCGGCCGAGGTCCTGCCCGAGATCCACGGCGTCATCGTCTCGTATTCGAACCGGGGCTCCGACGAGGGCCCCTCGCCCAAGCTGGTCCGGCAGGCCATGGCCCTCGTCCCCAGGGTGCTGGCCGGGCGCGTGAACATGGGCGAGCGCTACTCGACGATCCACATCCAGGGCGAGGTCAAGGTCTCGGTGGCGCTGTCCGAGCGCTCGGCCATGTACTACGACGGACAGCGCGGGGTGAAGTGGGACGGCAGCCCCAACGTGATCATCTGCCCGAACCTCGAGATGGGGAATCTGCTCTACCATCTCTACGCGGCGCGCTTCCCCACGGCGAAGAAGTTCCCCGCCATGTTCGGCCTGCGCTTCCGCGGCGTGGACCTCCCCATGGACTGCACGCCCGAGGACATCCGGCTCGCGGTCAAGGCCTCGGTGCTGCGCATGTACCGCTTCGGCGAGTGGCAGCGCACGCCGCGCGACACCTTCTTCCGCCGCCACCGCGTGCTGGCCGTGAATCCGGGCTCGACCTCGACCAGGATCGGCGTCTACGAGGGCGAGGAGGAGCGCTTCACGGCCGAACTTCAGCACACGGCCGAGGAACTGCTGCCCTTCGAGGGCAAGAACATCACCGAGCAGTACGCCTTCCGCAAGGAGATCATCTCGCGGGCCCTGGCCGACCACGGCATGGACCTGGCGGACCTGGATGCTGTCGCGGCACGCGGCGGGATCCTGCACCCCATCCCCCATGGCACGCTGGCCGTCTCGGAGGACATGGTCGCCGACCTGCGCGCCGCGCGCTACGGCGAGCACGCCTCGAACCTGGGCGCGCTGATCGCCCGGGAGCTGACCGCCGGCCTCGGCAAGCCCGCCTTCATCGTGGACCCCGTGGTCGTGGACGAGGCGCCCGAGCGCGTCCGCGTGAGCGGCATGAAGGCCGTGCGCCGCAGGGTCATCAGCCACGCCCTCAACCAGATCGCCACGGCGCGCCGCTACGCCGAGGAGCGCGAGACCTTCTATGAGAAGGTGAACGTCATCGTCTGCCACATGGGCGGCGGCATCAGCGTGGGCGCTCACAAGCGCGGGCGCTACATCGACGTCAACAACGCGCTGGACGGCGAGGGCCCATTCTCGCCGCAGCGCTCGGGCGGCATGCCCACCGGCCAGATGATCGAGCTGTGTTTCTCGGGGCGCTACACCAAGCCCGAGCTCAAGCTGCTCAACAAGGGGCGCGGCGGGCTCATCGACCTGCTGGGCACGGCCGACCTGCGCGAGGTCGAGCGTCGCATCGACGCCGGCGACCGGGAAGCGGCGACGGTTTTCGAGGCGATGGCCTACCGGATCGCCAGGGAGATCGCCTCGCTCATACCGGCCTTCGACGGCGAGCCGGTCGACCGCGTCCTGCTCACGGGCGGCATGGCCCGCTCGCAGCGTCTCGTGGGCGACCTCACGCGACTGGTCGCGGCGATGGGCTGCGGCATGACCGTCTACGCGGGCGAGAACGAGCTCTTCGCGCTGGTCAAGGGCGCGCTGCGGGTGCTCGACGGCAAGGAGGAGGCGCACCAGTACGTGGCGGAGCCCCGGCCAGCGTCCTGAACGCGCAAGCGACAACGGTCAGGGCCTCCCGGGTGCGAGTCCGGGGCGCCCTGCACGACTTCGCTCGTCAGGACCGCCGAGCCGATCCGGGAGCCGCATCGCCAGCGAACGCGGGCGGGCGAGCGCATGGTGCCTCTGCTCGCCCGCCCGCGTTCGCTGGCGATGCGCCGTTCAGCGCGCGGTGAGCGCGGCCAGCCCGATCGAGTAGAGCTTGGACTTCGCGGTGTCGCCACGTGAGGTCAGCACGCACGGGACGCGGGCACCCACCACCAGGCCCGCCAGCTCCGCGCCCGCCAGCTTGGTGCAGGTCTTGTAGAAGACGTTCCCCGACTCGATGCTGGGGAACACCAGACAGTCCGCGTCGCCGGCCACCGTGCTCTTCAGCCCCTTGATCGCCACCGCCTCGGGGTCCACCGCCACGTCGAGGGCGAGCGGGCCGTCCACGAGCGCGCCCTTGATGTCGCCGCGATCCGCCATCTTCGCGATGATCGCCGCGTCCACGCAGGCCGGCATCTTGTAGAGCATCTGCTCGGTGGCCGCGATGACCGCCACCTTGGGCTGTTCGATGCCCAGCGCGTGCGCCACCGCGATCTGGAAGCGCGTGATCGCGATCTTCTCCTCGAGATCGGGCGCCGGCAGGACTGCCACGTCACCGCAGACGATGAGCTTCGGGTAGCGCTCGACCTCGATGATGGTCACGTGGCTGAGGATCGCGCCGTGGTCCATGAGCCCCTTCTCCTTGTGAAGGATGGCGCGCATGTACTTGTCGCTCGAGACCAGTCCCTTCATCAGGATCTGCGCCTCGCCGGCGTTCACCATGGCCACGGCGCGGGCTGACGCGCCCGTGTCGGACGACTCCTGCACGATGGTGAACATCGCGGGATCGAGGCCCTCGCTCTTGCAGGAGGAGCGGATGGCGGTCTCGTCCCCCACCAGCGTGCCCTCCACCAGGCCCAGGCTCACGGCCTGTCCCACGGCGGCGACGGTGTGTGAGTCGTTGGCCCAGGCGGCGATGAGGCGCTTGCGGGGGCGCGACTTCACGGTTTCGACGATCTGATCGAGCTTCGTGATCGGCATGGCGGCTCCCCTGAAGGCACGATGGACGTGAGGAAGGCACGGCGAGGATAGCACGAGCGGACTGAGCCTGCCCGGAGATGATTGTCATGCTCCGGACAATCGCCCCAACACGGGTGACATCCAACGTCAATCCGGCCGGGAGCGCATTCCTGGTCGCGGCACCATCAGGATTCAGGAAATCCGGAGTTCCGTCGCATGGCGGCATGAGCACCGTCAGCCGCGGCAGCGCACTTCGTCGAACCTTGTCCCTCAAGGGGCGCACAACCTCATGCCGACAGCCAGGGAACGGACCGGCGGCAAACCCGGGACGCGCGCGTATCGGTCCAGTGACGACCGCGACTCGGTGCGCGCCCGCACGCAGGCCCTGGAACCCATCCTCCAGACCATCTCCGACGGAATCGTGGTCGCCGATATCCAGGGCAGGTTCCTCGTCTTCAACGAGGCAGCGGAGCGCATCCTCGGGGCCGGAATGCTGGACGTGCCACCAGCGTCGTGGGCCGAGGCCTACGGGCTCTTCCTGCCGGACCGGGTCACGCCGTACCCGCCCGAACGCCTGCCCCTGATCCGCGCCATCCAGGGCGAGACGGTGCGCGACACTGAGATCTACGTCCGGGGTCCGGGCCAGCCGAACGGCGTCGTGATCACGATCACCGCCCAGCCCTGGCGCGCCCCCTCGGGAGGGCTCCTCGGCGGCGTCGCGGTCTTCCGCGACATCACCGCCCACCGGAACGCCGACAACGCCGTCCGGCGCCTGTCCAACGCGGTGGAGGCGACGGCCGACGCGATCTACATCACGGACCGCCGCGGCGTGGTCGAGTACGTCAACCCCGGCTTCGAGCGCATCACCGGCTATTCGAAGGACGAGATCCTCGGCCGGACGCCCGGATTGCTCCGCTCGGGCCGGCATGACGCGGCCCACTATCGCGAGCTGTGGAGCACCGTACTCGCCGGCGAGGTCTTCCGCGGCACCATGATCAATCAGCGCAAGAATGGCGAGATCTACTACGCCGAGACGACCATCACGCCGATCAAGGATCCGGCGGATGCGGTCACGCACTTCGTTGCAGTCGGCAAGGACATGACCGACTGCCGCATCCGCCAGGAGCACGAACTCGAGCTGGAGATCGCCCGCCGGGTGCAGCAGGGGCTCTTCCCCGCCGGCACGCCCAATGTCCCCGGGTTCGACTTCGCCGGCGCCGCGCACCCGGCCACCGCGATGTGCGGCGACTACTTCGACTACTTCTCCACGGAGGACGGCCAGCTCGGCATCGTCATCGGCGATGTCAGCGGGCACGGTCTGGGTCCCGCCGTCGTGATGGCCGCGGCACGCGGGTACGTGCGCGCCTTCATGCGCACGCTCCCGGGAGCGGCGGACGTGCTGCGGGCCCTCAATCGCGCGCTGATCGAGGACCTCGAGGACGGTCGCTTCGTCACCATGCTGCTGGCCCGCCTGGACACGCGCACCCGAATCCTGACCTGCGCCAACGCCGGCCATCCATCCGGATTCGTCCTGGGACGCGATGGCCGCGTGCGTGTCACGCTCGAAAGCAGCGGGACCCCGCTGGGCGTCTCCGCCGCCTGGGGCGTCAGGGACACCGAGCCCATCGCGCTCGAGCCCGGCGACACCGTGGTCTTCATGACCGACGGGATCACGGAGAGCCAGGCGCCCACCGGCGAGATTCTCGGGACCGAGGGAGCACTGCGACTCGTCAGGGCCCATCTCGCGGGCTCCGCCCGACAGGTGCTCGAAGGACTCGTCGCCGGCGCGCAGGCCTTCGCGGATGGCGGCCCCATGGCCGACGACTTGACCGCGATCATCTGCAAGGTCGGCCCGGAGGCGTAGGCGGGCGTCCATGCGGGTGCAGCGGTCTGTGCCGGGGCCGGGAGTCGAACCCGGACGGGCGTGAGCCCAGCGGATTTTAAGTCCGCCGCGTCTAACCAGTTCCGCCACCCCGGCGGTGTTCGAGCGCCCGGGCCCATCCTGGTCCCGAGCGCCCTGGTGCGCGCGAAGGAGTCGCCCCGCGCGCCCCGCTAACGCTTCCCGGGCACGACCACCTTGAGCAGCGTGCCTACCATCACCGTATCGTCGGCCTCGAGGTTGTTCAACAGCACGTCGGTCTTGAACAGGCTGTCGGCCACGCCCAGCTTGCGCAAGGTCGCCTGCACGCTCGCGGTCTTGGCGACCTTCTCGACCTTCACCCGGTCGGGTCGGGCCGCGAGGCGCGCGGGGTCGGTCACGGCCCGGAACGAGCGCAGGCTCGCGTAGAGCTTCGCATCGTTGGCATCCCCGGGCTGCTGACTGCGGCCCAGGATCTGGAACATCAGCGAGTCGGCCCGGCGGATGTAGCCGGCCACAGCCGCCACCGCCGCTCCCTGCTGCTGCGGGAGCGAGACCCGCCCCACCCAGGCCGCGAAGCCGCCGATGGTCTCCGGATTGCCCGAGATGTCCGCGAAGGTGCCGCGGCCGCCCAGTTGCTGGACGAACGCAGCCGGCGCGAGCGTTCCGGCGTCGGCCAGCGTGAGCTGCAACGCCGCCTGCCGGCCGGGCTCCTGCGCCGCCACGGCAGAGCGCGTGTCCTGGTGCTTCCAGCCCGCGGGGAACGTCACCTGGAAGCGCAGCATCGGATGGACGTACTCGTCACCCGCGAAGTAGCCCTGCCGCGGGTCACTGCCGAAGACCAGGCCATCCAGGCGCTGCACGTAGGCGCGCCCGTTGACGAGCAGGCCCGTCGTGCCCCGCACCGCCCGCTTCGCCAGCTCCGCGGTGGTCACCTCGCGGTTGCCCGGGTCGGGATGGGTCGAGAGGAAACCCGGGAGGCGCTGTCCGGCCTGATCGCCCAGGCGCCTGAGCATGGCGTAGGTCGAGGGGATCTCCCGCGGATCGTAGCCACCGCCCGTTGCGTAGGCCACCCCCAGCTCGTCGGCCTGCAGCTCGTCGTCGCGGCTGTACTTGAGGAACAGCAGACCCAGGCCCTGCTGGGCCAGGTCACCGTAGCGGCGCACCGTCTGCGAGAAGACCGAGGCGACGCCCAGGCCCAGCCCGTAGAGCTGCTGCTGCGTGATGCGCCCGGCGCTGTGACGGCGGGTGACGTGGCCGATCTCGTGGCCCAGCACGCCCGCCAACTGCGCCTCGGAGTTCAGGTGGGCGAGGATTCCGCGGGTGACGTAGATGTAGCCGCCGGGCATGGCGAAGGCGTTCACCGTGGGGTCGTCGAGCACAGCGAAGTGCCACGCCAGGCCGGGCTGATGCGAGGCCCGCGCCACCTTCCGCCCCACCTCGTTCACGAATGCGTGGATCGCCGGGTCGTCGTAGAGCCCGTACTCCGCGACCACGGCCTTGTAGCCCTCGCTCCCGATCCGCAACTCCTGCTCGGGGCTCACGAGCGACAACTCGCGCCGGCCCGTGACGGGATTGACCGCGCAACCCGCGGCCAGGATCCCGAGCATCGCGAGCGACAGCACCAGATGAGGGATGCGCTTCATGACGTCTCTCCCGGTGAGGCGAGGACGGGCCCCGCGTGACGTGCCCGATACTGTCCGGGCAGGCGCGCGGCGTCAACCGGCCTTGCCCGCCACCCGGCTCTCGCCAGATGCCGCCGTGATCCTGGCCGGTGACGGCGGCGGGACCAAGACCCACCTTGCCCTCTACGAGCCCGGCTCTGCCGCGCGCGCACCCGTCTTCGAGTGCCGCCTGCCCCAGCCGCGAGTACACCACGCTCGAGGCCCTGGTGCGCGGCTTCCTCGAGGCCTTCCGCGAGAAGGGACGGCTGGGCCCCGTGCTGGTGCGCGTCCCGGTCACGGTCCTGCGCGACGACCGCAGCGCGCTCTGGGGCGTCGCGCGACTGGCCCGCTCGGGCGCCTGCACGCCGCGACGCCCGCGGCCATCCGCCGCGGGCGTCGCCTCACGATCTCGACCGGGCCGCGCCGCTGCCTCGGCCCCTCCGCCTACTTCGCCGCGCGCAGCCTCTGCTCGAGCGCGTCCAGCTCCTCCTTCAGCGCCGCTGGCAGGCGCGCGCCGAACTTCTCGTAGTGCGCGCGCACGAGCGGCAGCTCCGCCAGCCAGCGCTCCACGTCCACACGCAGCAACTCCTCGAGATTCGTCTTCGGCACGTCGAGGCCGGCCAGGTCGAGTGAGCCCGGCGACGGCAGACGGCCGATGGGCGTGTCCACGGCCTGGGCGGTCCCAGCCAGGCGCTCGAAGATCCACTTGAGCACGCGGCTGTTCTCGCCATAGCCCGGCCACAGGAAGCCCCCGTCCGCGCCGCGCCGGAACCAGTTCACGTAGTAGATGCGCGGCAGCTTCCCGGGCGCGCTCTTCGCACCCACCTCGAGCCAGTGGGCGAAGTAGTCCCCCATGTTGTAGCCGCAGAACGGCAGCATGGCGAACGGATCGAAGCGCAACTGACCCTGGGCGCCGGCCGCGGCGGCCGTGGTCTCGCTGCTCATGATCGAGCCGAGGAACGTGCCGTGACGCCACGAGAACGCCTCGTTCACCAGCGGCACCGTGGTGGCGCGCCGCCCGCCGAAGAGGAAGGCCGAGATCGGCACGCCCTTCGGGTCCTCCCACTCGGGCGCGATTACCGGGCACTGCCGCGCCGGCACGGTGAAGCGCGAGTTCGGGTGAGCCGCCTTGCGGCCGCTCTGCGGCGTCCACGGCCGCCGCAGCCAGTCCATCAGGCACGGCGGCGGGGCGGTCATCTCCTCCCACCAGACGTCGCCCCCGGGCGTGATCGCGCAGTTCGTGAAGATGGCGTTCTTCCCGAGCGTGCGCAGGGCGTTCGGGTTACTCTGCATGCTGGTGCCCGGCGCCACACCGAAGAACCCGGCCTCGGGATTGATGGCGTACAGCCGCCCGTCGGGGCCGAACTTCATCCAGGCGATGTCGTCGCCGATGGTCTCGACCTTCCAGCCCGGCACGGCCGGCTCCATCATCGCCAGGTTGGTCTTGCCGCAGGCCGAGGGGAACGCCGCGCCGACATAGAGGCTCTTGCCCGCCGGGTCCGTGAGCTTGAGGATCAGCATGTGCTCGGCAAGCCAGCCCTCGTCGCGGGCCTGCGCCGAGGCGATGCGCAGCGCGTGGCACTTCTTGCCGAGCAGGGCGTTGCCGCCGTAGCCCGAGCCGAACGACCAGATCTCGCGCGTCTCGGGGAAATGGCAGATGTACTTGTTCTGCGCGTTGCAGGGCCACGGCACGTCCGCCGCGGTGGCCGAGGCGATCGGCGCGCCGACCGAGTGCAGCCCGCGCACGAACTCGCCCTCGGCGCCGAGCACCTCGAGCACGCGCGTGCCGACACGGGTCATGATGTGCATGTTCGCGACGACGTAGGGCGAATCGGTGAGCTCCACGCCGATCTTGGCGATGGGCGAGCCGATCGGCCCCATGCTGTAGGGGATGACGTAGAGCGTGCGGCCCGCCATACAGCCGGTGAAGAGCCCGGTCAGGGTGCGGCGGATCTCGTCCGGGTCGCGCCAGTTGTTGGTCGGCCCGGCGTCGTCCTTGCTCTTCGAGCAGATGAACGTGAACTCCTCGACCCGGGCGACGTCGGCCGGGTCGGATCGCACGAAGACGCTGCCGGGGCGGGTCCCCGCATCGAGCCACTGCGCCGTGCCCGCCTGCACCATGAGGCGCAGCATGGCCTGGTACTCCGCGGGCGAGCCATCGCACCAGACCACCTTCTCCGGCTGGCACATCGCGGCGACTTCCTGGACCCACGCTTCAAGTCTGCGATTGGAGATCATGTCGTCCATCCTCTGGCGATACTCCCGGTCCGTCCAGGGACCTGGCGGCGGGAGTCTGGGGTGGGCGGCCTCAAGGCAGCCTCGGCGAGGCCCTTTGGCTGATGCTCGCATGGTAACGGCCGCTCGCCGGGGCATCAAACGGCGGCGGGGGGCACGAAGCACCGCGCGAGCGGTCCCCGGGAGTGGCGGAGGGCGAGCGCATGGTGCCTCTGCTTGCCCTCCACCACTCCCGGGGACCGCGCCGTTCCGCGGCGCGCCTCCATGCCGCGCCCGCCTCCTCCTTGCATCGGGCCCCTGCCCGGGCGCATCTTGCCCGCGAATCCGTGCCCTTTGATGCATCGACATCCGCCCGGGTGACGCGCGCGCTGCACCGGCGCCCGGAGCCATGCCACGGGAGACCCCATGCCCTGCCGCGCCCAGCAACTGCTCGACCTCGGCCAGAGCGTCTGGCTCGACTACATCCACCGCCGCGAGCTCCAGTCCGGAGTCTTCGCCGCGCAGGTCCGCGACCAGGGCGTGGTCGGCGTGACCTCGAATCCGACCATTTTCCACCAGGCCATCGGCCAGGGCACCGGCTACGACGCGGCCATCCGCGAACGGCTCGTGCAGCGGCTCGCGGGCGTGCCGCTCTACGAGTCGCTCGCCATCGAGGACGTGCAGACCGCCTGCGACGCCCTGCAGCCGGTGTTCGAGCAGAGCGGCGGGCTCGACGGCCGGGTGAGCATTGAGGTCAGCCCGCGGCTCGCGCACGACGCCGAGGGCACGGTCGCCGAGGCGCGCCGGCTCAAGGCCGCGGTGGCCCGCGCCAACGTGATGATCAAGGTGCCCGCCACGGCCGCGGGCCTGCCCGCGGTGCGCACGCTGATCGCCGAGGGCACCTGCGTGAACGTCACGCTCATCTTCTCGCTCGCGCGCTACGAGCAGGTGATGGAAGCCTACCTCTGCGGCCTCGAGTCACGCGCCGCGCAGGGCCAGCCGCTGGCGCCGGTCGTCTCGGTGGCCTCGTTCTTCGTCTCGCGCGTGGACAACAAGGTGGACGCCGCGATCGAGCAGCGCCTGGCCACCCTGCCGGCGGACTCGGTCGAGCACCTCGAGCTCGCGGACCTGCGCGGCCAGGCCGCGGTCGCCAACGCGAAGCTGGCCTACGCGCGCTTCCGCGAGGTCTTCGACGCACCGCGCTTCCAGGCGCTCGCCGCGCGCGGCGCCAGGGTGCAGCGCCCGCTCTGGGCCTCGACCAGCACCAAGAACCCGGCCTACCGCGACACGCTCTACGTTGACGAGCTGATCGGCCCCGACACGGTGAACACCATTCCGCCCGGGACGCTCGCGGCCTACAACGACCACGGCGTGCTCGACCCGCGGCTGCTGCGCGGCGCGGACGAGGCCGGCGCGCTGTTCCGGCGCCTGCCCGAGCTGGGCGTGCCAGTGGACGACCTCATCGGCCAGCTCGAGGAGGAAGGTGTCATCGCGTTCGTGAAGTCGTTCGAATCACTGCTCGCCACGCTCGAGAAGAAGCGCGCGCGGATGGCGGTCTAGCCGTGGGCGACGCCTGGGACGGCGCGCGTCGCGGGGAATTCGCCGCCCGGCTCTGGCGGAAGGACGCCACGCTCTGGAGCGCGGACCCGGCGCACCGGAAGGTCGCGGCGAACCGCATGGGCTGGCTCGACCTGCCTGCGGGCATGCGCGGTGAGGTGGCGGGCCTCGAGGCTTTCGTGGCCGAGGTCCGCGCCGAGGGCTTCACCCACGCCGTGCTCCTCGGCATGGGCGGCTCGAGCCTCGCGCCCGAGGTCATGCGGCGCATGCTCGGCGTCGCGCCCGGCTTCCTCGAGCTGACGGTGCTCGACAACACCTCCCCCGCCGCGGTGCGCGCCGCCACGGCCGTGCACGATCCCCGGCGCACGCTCTTCCTGGTCTCGTCGAAGTCGGGCGGTACCATCGAGGTCGCCTCCTTCGAGAAGCACTTCTTCGAGTGGACGCGCGCCGCGCGCCCGGGCGCCGCGGGCCGCGCCTTCGTCGCCATCACCGATCCCGGCAGCCCGCTCGCGGCTCGCGCCGCCGAGCGCGGCTACCGCGGGGTGTTCCTGAACCCGCCCGACGTGGGCGGGCGCTACTCCGCGCTCTCGCTCTTCGGCCTGCTGCCCGCGGCACTCATCGGCGCGAGCCCCGCGGCGCTGATCGAGAGCGCGGCGCGCGAACTGGACGAGGCCCGGCGCGACCCGGCCGGCGGCGCGGGCGTGGCCTTCGGCGCCGCGGTGGGCGAGGCCGCACTCTCCGGCCAGGACAAGCTCACGCTCGCCTTCGGCCCGCGCTGGGCGCCCTTCGGCGCCTGGGTCGAGCAAATCGTCGCCGAGAGCACCGGCAAGGATGGCCGCGGCGTCGTGCCGGTGGACGGCGAGCGGCTCGGGCCCGCCGCACTCGCCCGCCCGGACCGCGCGTTCGTCGCAACCCCCGACCTCGACCCCGGTCTCGGCCGGCAGATCGCGCATCACGACGGCCCCGCCTGGCTGCTCGACCTCGAGTCGCCGCGCGATCTGGGTGCGGCCTTCCTGCGCTGGGAGATCGCGACCGCAGCCGCGGCCGCCGTGCTCGGCGTGGATCCCTTCGATGAACCCAACGTCTCCGAGGCCAAGCAGGCGACCCAGGCCGTGCTCGACCGCGCGCTCGCGGATGGCCGCTTCCCCGCGGAGGCCACGCTGGCGAGCGGCGACAACTGGAGCCTCCACGCCGCGGGCCCGGCCGAACAGGCGCTGTGCGCGGCGGGGGCCAGCGAGCCCGGCGCTGCCCTCGCGGCGCTCCTGTCGCTCGCCCGCCCTGGCGACTACCTCGCCCTGCTCGCCTACCTGCACGCCACTCCCGAGATGGACGGGGCGTTGCAGCGCCTGCGGACGGCGGCGGGCGCACACTGCGGGCTCGCGACCACGCTCGGCATCGGCCCGCGCTTCCTCCACTCGACCGGCCAGCTGCACAAGGGCGGCGCCGACCACGGGATCTTCCTGCAGGTCACCGCGGACGAGGGAGCGGACGTGCCGATCCCCGGCGAGCCCTACAGCTTCGGCATGCTGCGCCGCGCGCAGGCCGCCGGGGACTACGAGGTCCTGGCCCGGCGCGGCCGGCGGGTCATGCGGCTGCACCTCGAGGGCGACGTCGCCGCCGCGCTCGGCAGGCTGGCACGAGCCTGAGCCGCACACGGCGCGGGGCAGGCACGTCGGAACGCACAGGCGCGGCGCGATCCGCCGTTCGTTTGGACGCGCCCCGCCCGCACGGGGTATCCTCACCAGCCACACTTGACGATCGCCCGATCTCAGCCCAGAGGAATCCTGCCATGCTCAAGCCCGCCCTGGCCGCGCTGCTCGCCCTCACCCTCGTCGGCCCGGCGCGGGCCGAGCCCGCGCCCGACGCGCGTGCCCTGCTCCAGCAGGCGAGCGACGCCTATCGCGCACTCACCAGCTACCACTTCGAGGGCGCGATGAACATCTGCGTGGGCGGCGGCACGGACCAGAACACCGAGTTGCCGGTGGTCATGGCGGCCGATCGCGCGGGACGCATGCATGTGGATATCCGCCACCCGCGGATTGGCAGCCTGCTCGTTTCTGACGGACGGCAGGCGACGACCTTCGTCTACTCGCTCAACCAGTACGTGCAGAAGCCGGCTGAGGCCGTGACGGACAGCGCCGGCATGCCGAACCCGCCGCAGAACTCGCCGCTCGCGCGCCACTTCGATCCGCTCCGGGGCCTCAAGTCCGCCGACGTCACGGGCGAACAGCGGGTCACGATCGGCGGCGCGCCGGCCGACTGCTGGGTGGTGCACTGCGAGATGACGCCGCCCCAGGCGATCGCCGCGGACAGCACCGCGCGCGCCACGGTCACGTTCTGGGTGGAGAAGGCCCGCGGGCTGGTGCTGCGCGACAGCACCAGCATCAGCCTGCGCAATCCCGCGACCGGCGCGGACAGGGTGATGGAGCAGGTCACCAGCTTCACGCTCGCCCGCGTAAACGAGGCCCTGCCAGACTCGCTTTTC
>Ga0315273_10004878_pt1 | contig 16528 bp, 16 predicted proteins | sample YL17G02_0_MG_FD_205753 | JGI IMG/M metagenome (GOLD analysis project Ga0315273, IMG submission 205753) | Sediment microbial communities from Yellowstone Lake, YNP, Wyoming, USA - YL17G02_0 | ecosystem: Environmental > Aquatic > Freshwater > Lake > Sediment | place: USA: Wyoming | collected... | reverse complement strand
TCCATTTTTTAAAAAGGGAAAGACTTTCCTGAAAAAAAGGAAGCTTCCGCTGCATAATTGAAAATTAACGTAAGGTCGCAAAAAAAATAAATTTCACTTTGTTACCATATTTTTTTAAAATATTTATTTTGAAAAGGATTTAAAATTTTGTCTAAGCAATAATTAAGCAATGTTAGCAATCGCAAAATCGCAAAAATATCGCAAAGAGTATGAATGTAAAAAATGTGACTATATTACGTTTAACAAATATGATTTTGAAAAACATATTAATACCTTAAAACACGCAAGCAATGTTTTAGCAATGGAGTCAACCGAATTATCGCAAAAATCGCAAGAAAAAAAATTTATTTGTAAACAATGCAATAAAGAATACAAAGATAATTCAGGATTATGGAGGCATAAAAAAAAGGAATGTAATGAAAAAAATAAAGATAATAAAATTCCGGACAATAAAGATTTAATTTTGTTGTTAATAAATGATAACAAAGATTTACGCAATTTATTATTAGAACAATGTAAGGAAAAAAATGAATATAAAAATATGGTTATGAAGGTTCTAGAAAATGGAACTCACAACACTACTACTCACACAAATTCGCATAATAAAGCTTTTAATCTCAACTTCTTTTTAAACGAAACGTGTAAAGACGCTATGAATATTATGGATTTTGTTGATTCAATTAAGTTACAGTTAACTGACTTAGAAAAAGTGGGCGAATTGGGATTTGTAGACGGTATTTCTAATATTATAGTAAAAAACCTTAAAGAGTTAGATATTACTGAAAGACCAATTCATTGCACTGATAAAAAGAGAGAAGTTTTATACGTAAAAGATGAAAATAAATGGGAAAAAGATGAGGAAAAAAATAAAATTAAAAAAGCAATTAAAAGAGTAGCAAATAAAAATATTCGCTTGTTACCATCTTTTAAAGAAAAATATCCTGATTGTAACAAGAGTACTTCAAATCATTCTGACAAATATAATAAAATTATTGTAGAGTCTATGGACACTGATGCTAATAGTGAGAATAAAATTATTACAAAAATATCTAAGGAGGTTATTATTCAAAAAGAAACTGAAAAAATTTAACAGCTTTTTAAATTTATTTGAATATATAATAAATTTAAAATACTTAAAGAACTAAGAGATTTTTACCAAATGGTGTCATTATTATGCCACCACATCCCGTCGCCTTTTTTAACATTATATACAGCTCTAAATATTTCAGAACGAGATAGTGGAATATTACATCTGTACTTATCAAGAGGATGTGGATTAGTCTTAAGTTGAGCTGACAATGCTTTCTTTAATACTTTTTGTTTTTGCTGGAAAGCAAAATAAGTGTAAAAACCTTCAAACGATAATTCTCTAATAGGTACTAAATCGTTATTATTTTCTTGAAAATCTCTCAAATATTCGTCGCAAATAGCCAAACCAGATATATCAGCTAAATCTTCACCAACTCCAATTGAAGCATCAAATTTAATTCCATCTCTAGCGGCAAATTCTTCATATTGTTTAATAACATCATTTTGAATAGCTTTATATTTTTTATTATCTTCTGGTGTCCACCAATTATAAAGGTTACCATTATGGTCATATTGACTACCCCAATCATCAAACCCATGCGACATTTCGTGTCCAATTGTGAATCCAATGTGCGATAAATTATATTCAATTCCTCTTTCATCTAAGTCTACAAATGGTTTTTGCATATATCCTAAATTAATGTAAATTGAATTTTTTGATGGAGTATAAGACGCATTTACAATATAAGCTTGTGAACCTGACATTTTAACAGGATATTGTGTCCAGTCCATCATTGGAATGTCTATTGGTGCTTTTCCTTCTAGTTCAATAAATTTATTATGTCTCCATTGACTAATTTTTTGCATATTATCGTATAAATTATCAGTGTAGTTCAAGTCAGGGTCTTCTCTTATATTTTCTGGTTTTCCATAAATAAACTTAAAATGTTGTAACTTTTTAATTGCATATTTTTTGGTAGAAGGTGATAACCAGTCATTACGCATTATTATTCTTTGAAATACTAATTTAAGGTCATTGCATATTGTTTTTACGTATTCAACTGTTTGAGGGTTTTCATATTTTGCAACATATTGGTCAGTTAAAAATTTATTAAAAGGTATAGACATATACAATGAAGCACTAACTGAATCACTCATATTAATTTTCTCTTGACCTCTCTCAAAATTGCCGTAAAAATCATAGTAAATTTCTTCCCAATCTTTTGTTATTCTCGCAAGTCTTCTTAAAAATATCCAAATCCAATATGTTTTCCACTTATCAGTATTCCAATTTTTACTGAATAATTCAGAGCAACATTTTAAGTAATTTAAACTAGAAACTACAAAAAAATCTGGAGGCGTTTTAAATCCAAGTGCTTTAGAAAATGTTTTCCAATCAAAACTATATTTTGTTAAGGCTTCATCTGAATAAACAGTACTACTAGTGTTTTCTTCTTTACTTGTAATAGTTGTACAAGATAATGCATTAAACATTTCAACTTCAACGTCAAATATATCTTCCATATTATAATTATTAGGACCTAATAAAGTGTTAAATAATTTTTTAATATATTTTTTAAATTTTTCTCTATAATTCTTCTTATATTCAACATTAGTTCCATCATCATAGTAAACTGATATGTCTAATAATGTAAACTGATGAGAATCTATATTACACCTATATTGCTTATTATTTTTATAATATGGATTTAATGACCAAATAAATGGAGCATTTGGTGCAAGCATTTCATCTTTGTTAATATAAGCTAATAATTCCCAAGGTGATTTATTATTAACAAAATCATTTACCAATTGAACTGCTTCTTTAGCCAATTGACGCGTGTATGGTTTAGGATTCATATTTGTTACAGAAGTATAAAAGTTTTTAAGGTTTTTTGAAAGCTTATTATTATGAGTTTTAATATATTGTAAAATAAGTTCATCTAACTCATGGTACACTTTGTCTTGAGCTAATCTAAAATCATCTATTTGAACAATATATTTTTGTTGTTTTTTTAAACTAACATTTTTTAACCATTGATAATTAATATAGTCATAAAAATCGTTATTAGGTTTTATGCTACTAGGTGCAAATTTAGTTAATAATTCTTTAACCATTTCTTTTTTCTTTTTTTTATTAGATATTTTTAGTTGTTTTGAAGAAATTTTTTTGCTAAATTTTTCTTCAAATGGTTTTAAACTAATCGAGCACTGTGTTTTTTTAATTTTTTGTGTTACTTTATTTTTATTTTTATTTTTTAAATGTTTTGTGTTAGTCATATATATAATAATTATATTTATTTAAAAATTATTATATTAGTAAAGTTAATATTCGCTGTAAGGAACATTATTGCCTCCACGTAAAATTAAATAGTTGTATTGTTCAGTTGTCATGCAAGCGCAACCGCTGCTATTGGAAAAAGTATTAGGGCAGCACTCTGGTTTAAATGGTGTGTTAGCAAACATTAGCAATTCTCCTTCAGGCAAAGGAACTGGTTGAGGTTGTCTATTTAAAATAGATTTTACTCCTGCGCTTAATGGTTGTCCTAGTACAACATTCAAATTTGGAGCCATCCATGATGATGTATTAACAAGGTTGTTTTTGGATAGACTGTATTGAGACGATTCACCGTAATTAGTATTAGCTCCAACAAAACCTTCTTTAGCTGCAATTGTAGCTTTTATATTTTGTTTAATTTTATGTTTTTGTTCAGCTGATGAATCCGCAGAACCAGTAGTTAATCCTTCTATTATTCCACTAACGTTACAGCAGCCGCCAACTGCATGACCAACTAAAATTAAGTAAATAACACCAATTAAAATTAAAACCTCAAGATTTAACTTATATCCTAATATTGAGATATCCATATTATACATATTTCATAGATAATAATTTTACTCTATTTTTTTCTAAAAGTATATCAATTGATGCGTTATAATCATAAAATTTAATATCGCCTATTTTAAATGTTTTTTTGTTAGTTAATAAATGATATAATAAGCAATTTTTTTTGTCTAATTTAATTTTTGAATTAAACTCATTATCTAAAGTAGTTATTTCTCTAATTTTTGTATCGCAAATAGTAATATTAGGTCCACCTATAAGTGTTAAATTTTTGCCTAAATTATATTTATATTGCTCTTTAACATTATTACCATTAATCTCAACTAACCCATAAACCTTCTCTCCGCTCTCAAGAATATCATTAATCAATATATCTTTTATTTTTTTAGTTGTTCCATTTTTTAATTTAATTTGCGTAAATTCTGAAAATCCTCCGTCAAGTTCATAATGAATATCACTAAGGTTTTCTATTTTAATATATTTATTAGATTTAATTAATTCTATATCATTATCATAAATTTCATCCCAGTCAGTAAATAAATAGTTATTAATAACAATAGTTTTATTGGTTGTGTTCAAACAGTATAAATAAGGTTTATTGTATGCACCATATGCAATAGCTTTTGGATGGTTCGGTACAAGAACCCATTTATTTAAATATTTTACAATATGAGTATTTGACACAACAATATTATTTAACTTATACATCTTTGAACCATTCGACGTAACCTTAAATGTGCCAGTAACTTCATTATTATTTAATAATACATCTCCAACTTTTATTTCACAAATATTTAGTTGTGTTCCATCATTCATAGTAATTTTAGTATTTTCATCAAAACAAGAAGAAGTAGGTTTTTGAAGACCTGGAATAGAAAAGCTTGTTTGAACTTTTAAAACATCAGTCATAAAAACCAAAATAATTGCCAACGGTATAGAAATTGCAATAAAAATAACTGTGTTGGTTATTGCAAAGCCCCAAGTAAATGGAAAAATCCAAAATACAAGTATAAGAGCAGCAAGAGTAATTAATATAGTAATTAAAAACTGTGCAATAGCTCCCAATAAAGATTTGAGTGTATAATATGTTCCTAATAATGTAAATAAACCAGCTGTCATAGCGCCTTGAATTTTACCTACAAGGTCTTTAAAGCTAATAATAATTTGTTGCAAGGGTATCATCATATTCATAATTCTTCCCATAATTTCTTGAGCAAGAGTTTGAAAAAACGTTCTAACTTTATCAAACATAACTCTAATATCATTAATTGCATCTTGAACGGAACTTAAAACACTTTTAATAAGATTTATAACAAATGTAATAGGTTCAAGCATATAACCACTTATGTTTGATAAAATTCCTTGCATGCAATAATTAAAATTTTGTGCAGTGTAATCTACAGCAGAAATGCCTTCTGGATGAGTTATAAACCCAGCAAATGGAATTATATTAGCTTTGCATCTTTCATTAGACCAATTATCAATTAGTGGTTGTGCATTTATTTTTACGTGACAATATGATATTAAAATTAATAAAACAAGAGTTATAATTATAAATAAAATAAAACTTGCTCCATATTGGTCAAAATAATTTAAATTTTCATACATATGTATTATATTTTCTATTCCTTTATCGTTACTATCCATATAAATATACTTTTAAAAAAAGTATAGTAAAATGTACATTTACAACTATATAAAAAGTAAAGGTTTTAGTTTTACATAATGGTCTTCCCAATCCCAAAATAATTGAGAACCTATTAGTATAGTATGGTTACTTGTAATTAAACAACTAAACCATTCAGTTTCAACTTTTGATAAAACAGCTTTATCATAATTTTCAATCTTAACATATTTATTATTTTTATTATCAAATACTAAATGCGAACCAGTAACATATATATTTTCTTCATTAACTCCTGCTTTATATATTAAATATAATGGATTACGTTCTTTTTTATTGTCAATTTTCATAACTGATTCAACAATTGCGCCATTTTCTAAAATATCGCCTAAATCAATATCTTTCATTGCTTTAGTCTCTCCATTTTGTAGCTTAACTATTGTATTTGGATGAAAACATTTACCAAGAGCTTTTACAAGTTGTCCAGGTGGTCCATTCCATGTACTTTTCATTGTTAAAACACTTCCATCTATTACATACATTAGCGTAGTCATAATTCCAATTGTTTTTCCTATTAAATCTTTAATTCCAATTGTAATTTTTTGGAACTCAATAACTAAATTTAAAAATACACCAAATACAGACTGTATAATAGATGAAATAAATGTTCGAATTTTATTAAACATTGCTCTTACCATATTGATAGCATCTAAAAAGTCACCAAGAATATAATTAATACTACTTGTTAAAAATGTTAATGGTTCTAATAAATAACCCATAAAATTAGTTTGCATACTTTGAACACAATAAACAAAATTGCTTTGCACATCATCAGCTAGAGGCATATACAAAGGATTACAACGGTATAAAGGCCATTGTGCTTTAATTTCGGCGACTTGATTATAATAAAATACCCCTGCTATATATATAGCAAAAGCTAAATTTACATATACAAAATTAACCCAATTTTTTCCAGATGGCATAACTTATATTATTAGTATATAATTATTAATTTAATTTTACTTTTAAAATAAGTTAAAATTTAAAAGTAATATTAGATTAGTAATTATAAAAATGAGTAGGTATTCATTAAATTTTACAAATGGTTTAAATAAATTAATTTCAAACAAAACTACAATAAATAATTATGCATTAAATAAACCAGTATTAAATAAACCTGTATTAAATAAACCTAATATTATATTTGATACAAATAAAGTTTTTTATGTTTGTAGTTCAGGCGGTTGTGGGTCAACTATTTTATTTAATTATTTAAAAAACTTTGGAAATGTATATCACGTTCATGATAGATACCCTCCCAATAAATTAGAATATATTGGTAAAGAAAATACAGACAAAGACGTTTACAGCGAATGGTTTAATGGTGTACAAATTCCTGAAGAAAAATTACATAATTATAAAGTAATATTTATTCACAGACATCCAATTCAAGTTATTTATAGTAGGTTTGCACAAAGACACGGTCCAAATGTAGCACATTTAAAACATATTAAATGTGATAATGGTGGAAATATAAATATTTACGATGTTTTAAAATCAGAAAAAGATTTATATAAAATAGAGGAATTCTTTGACAATTACACTATTCCCAAAGACAGAAATTATAGTATATATTGTGTAAAATATGAATTACTTTGGGATAATATATCTTTGTTTAACCGCTTAATGGGAATTCCAGATATTAAAGGTTTGTATCCAGAAAAACACGAAACACCAAAACAATTACAGTTTTTAGTGCAGCTAACTGCAATTTATAATTCACTAATAAATAAAATGAAATCAATGAGATTTATTGAAATAATTCAACCAATTAAAAAGGAAGATAATATTTAATGCTTTCTTTTATTTTTTCTAGATTTTCTAGACTTTTTTGTTTTTCTACTTCGTCGATTTTTTTTCCCCCCACTATAACACCCCCAAAACCAATTTGGGTTTCCACCATTTTTCCCTTTTCCTCTTTTTCTAGAACCACCTGTTGTTTTAAGTGCATCTTTATCAAAAACAGCATTTGCAGTTCCTTGAGTGCTAGTTTTTAGATTTTCTGATATTTGAGAGTTAGGGTCTGTTCCTGGTCCACCTGTTGGTGTGTATAGTGTTTGAACTTGTGGAACTACAACATCTCCTCCACCTTTTTTTCTTTTTGAACCTCCAACAGAAGAACTTAAGTTAGCTTGTTTTGCATTTTCAGAAGCCATTTGTTGTATAGCTGAATCTCTGGGGTTTCCCGCCCCTGGCTGATAACCTTTTTGCGTAGGATATATCATTCCTGGAACAGTTTGAGTAGTATTATTTGACATTTATATACTTATAATATATTTTAATTAGTTAAAATATAAAAAATAAAATTCTTAATAATTATAAGAAAATGGAAATGAACGATAACCAAAGATTGCAACTTCAAAATATGATTAAGGTAAATAATGTAGTTGACCAAACTGAATTAATACGCAATTTAAAACATAGTCAGATTTTAAGAAATGAAGTAAATAATATGATAATGATTAAGGCAAAATACAGAGGAGACGATGAAAAAATTTATAATGAGTGTGCAAACGAATGTAATTTTTTATTCTCTCATTATACTGATATCTTTAATAAAATAAGAAAAGATGAAATTGATATAGGTATTTTAAATAAATTTATTAATGTTTTAAGACGCATAGAAGAGAGGGAATTAGACCAACACGAAGGATCATTTTTAGTAGGAACTCTTTTAAAAGAGCTATACGTTGATAGTGCGATTAAAAAGGGTGACAAGTTAGATGAAAAATATGATTCTGAAAAGGTAGAACCTAAAAAAGCAGAAGTAAACGTTTCTTGGAAACAATTCAAAAAAATGAATAAATAATTCACATTTTATTTTTTAAATATAATAATAAAATATGAAGACAAAAAAAAGTAAAACTATGAAAAATAAAACGGTTAAAAATAATAAATCTTTAAAACCTTCATTAAAAAATCTAAATAAAGGTTATCCTTTATATGCGTCAAAAAAACACGAGGGCGATAAACTTTTAGAATATAAGATGAACGCGGAGAAACGTGCTGGCGACCATTGTTTGTTAGACAACTCTAGTTGGTTTGGTGATTTAGAAGTTGCTAAAAGTTATAAAAAAAATGATACACAAATTTATAAATGGAAAATAAAAAAACAAACATACTTATTAAACATAAATAAAGAAAATGAAATTTTCATAAATTACATATTTAATAATACAACGCTCACATTAACACCAACCATAAATTTAACAGCTCAGCAAATAAAAAATATTGAGTATAATCACGAATATATAAATATGTCTCCAAACGAAAAAGCATTATTTGAGTTCAAGTTTGCTTTTGGCTATATAACTGTAAAAGAGCAATTCGAGTTTTTAAATTTAGTTAGTTATTTGATTAAAAATAATTTTATTAAATTAGACACAAGAGATGGCGATAGCATCTTAAAAAAATTAAACTTTAAAATAAATTACTACAAAGTTACAAACTTACTTTCAAAAAAAGAAAAATACAATAGGATAAGCTTTTATTTTTTTGATAAATATGCTATAATGAATTTATGTAAAGTAGTTTATAATAAAAAAAATTACAAAATATCTGGAGTATATCAAAAAAATGACACAAGTTTTTGGTTTCCAAATTTAGTAGTATACAAAATGAATATTCAAGAATATATTTTATTTAATCCACATCATAATTTAGTTTATGAAAAACTTATTGAATAAATGGTTTAAGTAAATTAATAGAATATATAACGGTGTTTTTTTCCAAAGTGTACTTTACAATTTTTTTATCTTTAAATTCTGGATAAGCAATCAATAAAATTTCTGAAATTGTGTGCCATAAAGGAATATAATCAGCTATCAACATTCCTAACAATAAAATTTTATTTTTATGCGTAAACGGATACATATACAAATGAAATAATGTAATATACATTACACCTGTTGAACCAGATGGACCACCAATAAAAGGCTTCTTAAATTTGGTCATAATTTTTGAATATGGCATTCTTTTTGTAATCTCGTATCTTTCGGTTGAGTTATAAATTCCGTATTTTGAATATTTATCATTATTAATAATACTTTTATTGCAGTTATTTATTTTAATATAATTGGTTTTATTGTGCATAAAAGTCGTTAATCTTTCCCTAAAAAAATTCATATTACCTAAGTTGGTTCTGTAAATAGAATCAACTGTTTTATCGGCGCCATAAATTATATCAAATATAAAAAAATTGAAGATATTTCTATCTTTTTCATTAGTAAGAGAATCATACATAACTTTTATATCTTTCCAATGGATATTTTTAATCAGCATTATTTTCTTTAATTCTGTAATGAAAATTTTTTGTAAACTTTTGTTAAAATCTACGTGATATACAGTATAAGTCGGTTCTGATAACATATTCAAACAAGCGGTTACTTTAAAGAATTTATCGTTGAGATAATTAAAAAGGTTGTATTTTTCATCTTTATTAATCAATTCAAAAATTGTTTTACATTCGCTTTCTGAAAACCCGATTTTTAAAATAGTTTTATCATCTATTTCTTCAAGTAGAGATTTATTAATTATTGTTGACCATTTATTACCTGTGTTTATTTTCCAATAACTTAAAATAAAATAAAATATTTTAAACGCAAAATCTTTAATAATTTTATTATTTGCTAAAAAACAAGACAAACTTTTTTCATTATCTATGTCAGAATATAGCTTATGATAAACAGTTGCAATTGTTTCTGGAATAGATTTTGACGTAAATTTTTTTCTAGTTATATTATTTTTACGTTTAACCTTTTTTGTCGTCATTTAATATAATAATATAATAATATATTAAATTTACATAAAAATATATAATGTATTTATGTAAATATGCCAAAAAAATATTCAACCACTACAACTCTTGTAATAGTAGAATCTCCGGCAAAATGTAAAAAAATTGAAGAATATCTGGGTCCTGGTTATAAATGTGTCGCTTCTTATGGACATTTACGAACTATATCAACATTAAAACACATTGACATTGAAAATAATTTTAAACCAACATATACAATAATTGACAATGCTATTAAAAAAAAACAATTAGAAATTCTAAGAAAAGAAATAAAAAATGCTAACGAAGTTATAATTTCTAGCGACTCTGACCGTGAGGGTGAAATGATTGGTTTTTCAATAATAGAATTATTTAAGCTACCAATGGATACAAAGCGCATTACGTTTAATGAAATAACTGAATCAGCTATTCAAAATGCTATAAAAAATCCAAAAACAGTCAATATGGATATTGTAAATGCTCAACAAGCTCGTCAAGTGCTTGATATATTGGTTGGATTTAAAGTATCTCCAATGCTTTGGAAATTTATTTCTTCTCCAAAGGGAAAAGAGTATTCTTTAAGTGCAGGAAGATGTCAAACACCAGCGTTAAGACTAATTTATGATAATGAAAAAGAAATTAAGGCCGCTGAAGAGAGAAAAGTGTATAATACAACAGGTTATTTTACAAATTCAAATATTGCGTTTGACTTAAATCCCCAAGGTAAATATGAATCTGAAGATGAAATGACAGATTTTTTAGATGGAAGCACAGATTTCTCTCATATCTATAATTGCTCACAACCAGTAAAAACATACAAGAAACCTCCTGAGCCATTTACGACGTCAAGAATACAACAAGTCGCAAGCAATGAGCTACACTATTCGCCGAAAGAAACAATGAGGTTGTGTCAAATTCTATATGAAGGAGGATATATAACATATATGAGAACAGATTCGAAGACATATAGTGGCGAGTTTTTGGAGACGGTGAATGGTTATATTGTCAGCACATATGCTCAGGGAGAGAAATATATTAGTAAAAATATTGACACTTTGGCTACAGGAACTTCTGCGTCTAAGAAAAAAACTACAAAAATAAATAAACCTCCACCGCAGGAAGCTCACGAAGCAATAAGACCTACAAATATTTCTCTCTACGAGCTTCCTGAAAAAATGGATAGCAAAGAGAGAAGAATGTATAAACTTATTTGGGAGAACACTTTAGAGAGTTGTATGACTTCAGCATCATTTCATTCGGTTACAGCAAGTATTTCAGCTTTTCAAAATAATAAATTTACTTATACAAGTGAATTAATCGACTTCCCTGGATGGAAAATAGTAGCTAAAAAGTACTCAACTGAAAATAAAGAATATCATTATCTGCAACAAATAAAACAAAATTCTGTTATTCCTTATAAAAAAATTTGCGCAAAAGTTACCATAAAAGGTTCAAAAATGCATTATACCGAAGCTAGGTTGGTTCAGTTACTAGAAGAAAAAGGAATTGGTAGACCATCTACATTTTCTTCTCTCATTGATAAAATTCAGGAACGTGGTTATGTTAAGAAAGAAGATGTAAAAGGTAAAGAAATTGTTTGCAAAGACTTTGAATTGGAAAATGGAGAAATATTTGAAATAGAATCAAAGAGAGAATTTGGCAATGAAAAAGGCAAATTAGTAATACAACCATTAGGAACAATTGTAATGGAATTTTTAGAAAAACATTTTAATGAATTATTTAATTATGATTACACAAGTCTTATGGAAGGTTCACTAGATAAAATTGCAAAAGGTGAAACAATATGGCACGAGCTTTGTGAAATTTGTAATAAACAAATTGATAGTTTGATTGATAGTCTAAAAGATGAAACAAAAATTGAAATAAAGTTAGATGATAACAACACTTATTTGATAGGTAAATATGGACCAGTTATTAAATGTGTAGAACAAATAGACGGCAAAGAAGAAATTAAATTTAAGCCTATTAAAAAAGATGTAGATGTTAAAAAAGGGTCCTACACTGTTGAAGAGCTTGTTGATACAAATAAAACTGCAAAAAGCCAATATATTTTGGGACAACATAATGGCAAAAATGTTATTTTGAAAAAAGGCAAATTTGGTCTCTACATATCGTGGGGTGAAAATACAAAAAATTTAAAAGAGCTAGGAAATAGACCCATTGAAAATATTACATTCGACGAAGTGCGTAAATATTTAGAAGAAGGTTCAAATATGATTAGAGAGATAAACACAAGTCTCTCTATAAGAAAGGGTCCAAAGGGAGATTATTTATTTTATAAAACAGCTAAAATGAAAAAACCAGTGTTTCATGATATAAAAGGGTTTTCAAACGAAACGAAGGAGGATTATAAAATATGCGATATCACTATTTTAAAATCGTGGGTAAAAGATAAGTATAATATATAATTTTAACTCATTTTGGCGTTAAATGTATTTGCATTAAAATTGTGCGAAATACTCTTGCCTTGTTGTGGAATTAATATTAAAAACTCAAGAGTAAATGAATATTCAAATGTGCCAAAATTAACTAACGCACCATTATGATATCTTAAAAGAAATTGTAATTTTCTTATTCTCTCTGCAGGTGGAACGTATTGTTTATATGGAACTTGGTCTCGGTCAAACCATTGTGAAATAGGAGTTGTAGGAACAGCTATTTTTGCAAAAGATGAGTTAACAACACCATTTGCTGAGCCATTTGAAAGTGTATATTGACTAAGATTATAAGGTTGTGTTTCATCAATACAATTCAATCCTAAAATTTCCATATAAAAATATGCAGGACCCATTAAATTTATTTTGTTAGGACATTCAATCCAATTTACTTGAGAACCAGTTAATAAAGCATTAGGAAGCAACCAATAACCATTATCTCCTGGAAAAACATCTCCATAAAAAAATCTAGGGGTTACATCACCAGTCAATGTTTCGCTAATAGTTGAAGGTTGAACGCCAATCAAATTTTGAGTTAAATTATTTGAAGTAATTGTTGTTGAATTTACAGAAACAGTATCACAACGTGATAACCCCAAATTAGCAGGTAATCCCCAATTACTAAAATCAGGAGCTACAGATTTGCTTCCGCAATAATAAAATTCAGATGAAGTAAATTTATCTGTTTGTGTTGTATTTGTTAATGTAAACACATCGGCTATATTTCCAAACCATATTCTTTGTGATACATTATTATAAACTATAACGAAATTACTATAACCCCCTGCAGCCTCAAAAGTTGCCAATTCACTAGTATAATTTTGTGCGGTAAAATATTGAGTAATTCTTTGTGTTACTGCATAATTAAACTTATTTGTTAATTCAGTAACCATTTGAGTTGGATTATAAAATCCAGTTTCAATTTTTATAACAAAATTTTCAGTTTGTGACAAAAATAAACATTCAAATATTTTATCATACAATACGTTAGACACGCTATTTGCTCCTGGATTATAAGGAGATGAAATAGTAAAAGTCATAGTAACATTTAAATAATTAGTAGAAAAAGTATCATAATTTGAAGGAAATGACCAATTAGCTAATCTAACAGTTGAAACATTTAACAAATCTTCTGGCAATTCAATTTCAAAACTATTAGAGTTAGGATATTTTAACACATCTCTATCTTCAGAATGAATTGATACATATTGCTTATAAAATTGATAATTTTGAGAACTAGCTATTAAAGGATGATTAGTATTTAAATTATAGTTTTTAGAACCATAAGGTTGATTTTGAAGTAAAAAACTTTGAATATCACTCATTATATAATATTATATATTTTTTTTATATAATAATTTTTAATTATAATAAAAATAAATTATATATTTATATATGTCTAATTTATTTTCTACAGTATCTAATTATAGTGGTAGACAACCAGATAATGTTCAAAATGTAAAACAATTTGTAACTAGTATTAGTAATCAAGCTGTTTGGGTTTATAAAAAACTAACCACTGGAATGACGGTAATAACTCCTGGAGACCAAACAAAAAATGTATTAATACCACAAGATTTATATGTAAATGGTTCTTTGTTTAATCCATCAGATGCAACTTTAAAAACAAATACTTTAAATTTAACTTTTGAAAAAAATAAAACCGTATTAAATTTAAATCCCGTTGAATTTGAATATAAAAGTGACTATAATAAAAAAAAACACTATGGTTTTATAGCTCAAGATGTTGAAAAAATATTTCCTGAATTAGTTTCATCAAATGTTATGGGTTACAAAACTGTGAATTATCTAGAATTAATTCCAATTATGTTATCAAAAATGCAATCTATGCAAGAAGAAATAGATGACCTTAAAAATAAAAAACTGACACATTAATTTAATATTATTATATATTAATATAATGACTAATTGGTATTCAAGTGTTTATAAAGCCCTTATAATGGCAAGCGTTGTAGCATTTGCCATCGGTTTCTTTTCACAAGGAGAGGTTTCTTTAGGTGCTACGCTAGCTGGTTATTCAGTGTTAATTTTAGCTGTAATGATGATTTTATTAATTTTATTTCAAAATGCGCTAAAAGTTACAAGCGGCCAGTCTTCATTTAATGTTATTTTAACAATAATAACAACATCAGGACCATTTTTGTTAATGTTAGGAGTTATTGGTTTTATTTTATATTTAATTATAAATTATAAAACTATTATTATTGCTAATCACGTTTCGCCAAGTTATTACACGTTTAGTAATATAGCTATTATACTATTTTTAATTCAAATATATTTTGTCTACACAAATATAGATAACGATAAATTTACAGCAACTGGAAAAATGTCAAAGGTAACCTCAAGCTTAATTTATTTGTTAGGAGTATTAACGTGGATTTGCTCTCTTATTTTATTTACTGTTTTAAAATACTATACAACAGATGGATTTACACAATTGAAGATTTAAAACCATGCTATGTAAAAAATTTATTTAATATATAAGTTTAATATATGAGTTTAAAATATAATTTGAATCAACTAACTACTAGTAGACACATTTATTTTAACCCAAATATATCAGAAGATTTAGATGCAATCAAAACAATAATAGAAAGTAATGAAGAATTTACATTACCAAATGAAAACGATATTAATGATAATTATCAAATATTAAGCGAATATATTTTTGGAATTGTAGAAAAATCAAATTATTTATGTAAAGGGTTAAGTCTAGGATATGTAAAAGATGCTCTTAAAACAGCCGATGCGATAATAGCTATCTCTTCAAAAGGAATTAATATATTACCAAATGGTAATATATTTAGTTTTGCTTTAATAAATTTTAATGAAAACGATAATTCAGTTTATATAGATATTATTTGTTCTCATAATGGTGTAAAATACGCTGGAGAAATGTTACTTAAATCTATTACTGATATGTGTAATATACTTCACATTATAAAAATAAAACTAAGTTCAGTTTCAACTGCAATTTCATTTTATGAAAGATATGGTTTTAATAAAAAAGGTTTGTGTGAAAGTAAAGAAGAGTTATGTGAAATGGAGAAAGATTTATCAAAAAAATCTTTAGGTGGAAACCGAACAAAAACTAAAAAAAGACAAAATAAAAAAACAAAGAAAAGAAGAAAATATTTAAAAAGATACAGTTAAAAATCAAGGGTATTATCTTAGTCAACTTTAACAAATTTATAAGTTAATCCAAAATTTGAATTTGTTTCCCAAATTCCTGATATTTTTAAAATAAATGAACAGCTAGATTTGTTTCCAATATCATTAAATATTTTAATATTGCCATTTTTAATTTGCTCATAAATTTTATACTGTGGTATTTTTTCTTTAACATTTAGTTTTTTTAATATATTTTCTTCAATAACTTTTAGATTATCAATAATATCACTGTGAGTTTCAATATCAAAATTACATTTATATTTATTATAATATTTTTCGCATAAAATATCATTTAGTTTAATAAAAAGGTGAACACCATTTAATGTTACTTGTGAATTAGTATATAGTATTCTAATAAAATTACCGTCATTCATTATATTATTTTTTATCGGTTCACAAAAATAAATACATTTATCATCATATTGGTCAATTCTAATTACAATATTCATTAATATAACTTTATAATATTAATGAATTCTTTTTAAGTTCTATATAAAAACGAATAACTAAAATATATTCAAGGTTAAATGAATATTTAAGTTTATAAT
>Ga0315273_10004877_pt1 | contig 16530 bp, 11 predicted proteins | sample YL17G02_0_MG_FD_205753 | JGI IMG/M metagenome (GOLD analysis project Ga0315273, IMG submission 205753) | Sediment microbial communities from Yellowstone Lake, YNP, Wyoming, USA - YL17G02_0 | ecosystem: Environmental > Aquatic > Freshwater > Lake > Sediment | place: USA: Wyoming | collected... | reverse complement strand
GCCGAGGCGCGGTTGTAGAGAATGCGGCGGTTGGCGGGCCACGTCCAGCCCCAGTTGGGGTAGAAGCCCATGTCGCCGGGGTCGCTCTGGCCGCGACGCTTGACGGACGGCATTTCGGTGCCCGACCCGTCATCTCTTGGGTAGAAGTAGCCGGAATATATCCAGCAGCCACAGGCGATCTTCGTTGGATCGGCAGCGCTGGCGATCTTGGCGAAGGCGTCCAAGAGGTCGCCTTTTGCCACTATCACTTTGCCCGTGGAGTCCTTCACGTCGTCCACCGCATAGCCATTGATCTCGCGGGCGACCAGCTCCACGTCCGGCACGTCGCCGTAGTCCCAAACCAGATCGAGGATGGGGCGGTCCTTCGCCTCGCTGGAGCCCTTATAGGCCTCCTTCAGGCTCTTGATCAGCTTGTCTATAACCCAGATGTCTTGTTGGGTTTCGCCGTGAGTCGGCGCCACTTGGGGTCGCCACTGCATACGGCGGCCGCTGGTGACGATGCTGCCTGCTTTCTCCATGGCGTCGGCTACCGGCAACATGAACACCTCTGTCTGGATATCCTCTGGGTTGACGCCGGGGGCTTTCCAGAAGCTGGCCGTTTCTGTTTCGAACAGGTCCATCGCTACCAGCCATTCGAGGTTGCCCAGCGCCTTGCGTTCGAAGCGGGAGTTGGGACCGCCGACGGCCGGGTTCTGGCCCATGCATATCAGCCCCTTGATGGTCCCCGCGTACATCGCCTCGAACAGGTTAATCCAGGAGTAGTTGCCGCTGCTCTTGGGAAGATACTGGTAGGCGTATTCGTTCTCGGCGCTGGCCGCGTCGCCGTACCAGGCCCGCAGGAGGCATTTGAGGAACGCGGGGCCATTGGCCCAGTAGCTCGTCTTGCTGTATTTGCTCTTGTTGGCATAGGTCTGGAAGTCGGGCTCTGATTGGCTCGGCGCGTCCAGGTAGCCGGTCAGGGTGTTGTACAGCAGCCCCATGTCGGTGGAGCCTTGAACGTTCGACTCGCCGCGCAGGGCGTTGACGCCGCCACCGGGGACGCCGATGTTGCCCAACAGGAGCTGGAGCATCCCGATTGACCGCACGTTCTGCGTGCCGACGGTGTGCTGGGTCTGGCCCATCGCGTAGAAGATGGTGCCTGACTTGTCGGGTACGCCGGTGGCGCAGTACATTTCCGCCACCTTAAGGAAGTCCGCCTGCGGTGTCCCGCAGATCTTCTCCACCATCTCCGGCGTGTAGCGTGCATAGTGCTTCTTGAGCAGCGCGAAGACGCAATTGGGGTCGTCGAGGCTCGTCGCCTGCTTGGGTACCGAGACCTCTTTCTGAACGTCGCGCTGCTGGCCTGTCTGAGGGTCGGTCTCTTTGACTGTGACCGTCTTCTTCTCGGTCTGGTATCCCCAGCTCTTCCGGTCATATGATCTCTTCTCAGTGTCGTAGCCGGAGAACATGCCGTCCAGGTCGACGGGGCCCTTGAAGTCGGTACTGATCAGGGTCAGGGCGTTGGTGTAGTACTTGACGTAATCCTCGTTGTAGAGCTTGTTCTGGAGTGTGTAGTTCATCAGCCCGCCCAGGAAGACGATATCCGTGCCCGAACGCAGCGAGGCGTAGAAGTCGGCTGTGGCGGCTGTGCGGGTGAAACGGGGGTCGACGACGATGAGCTTGGCGTTGTTCTTGTCTCGCGCCGCGTTGACCCAGTTCATCGAAGCGGGGTGATTCTCTCCTGGGTTGGCACCGATGACCAGGACGGCGTCGGAGTTCTTGACGTCTGTCCAGTCATTCGTCATGGCACCGCGACCGTATGAGGCGACCAGACCGGCCACCGTGGCCGAATGTCATATGCGTGCCTGATGTTCTAGATAGACAACCCCCAGTGATCGCGTGAACTTGGAGGCGAGGTAGCAGTCCTCGCTGTTGGTGGCGGCGCCGCCCAGCCAGGCGAGCCCTTCGGTGCGATTGACCGCCACCTGCTTGTCGTTGACATCGACGGTGGCCTTCCAGGTCGAGTCGCGCGTCTTCTTGATCCGCTCCGTGAGGGTGCTAATCGTCCAGTCCCACGACTTCTCTTCCCACTCCGCCGAGCCGGGTGCGCGGTACTTGACGGTGCGCAGACGGAGAGGGCTGTTCAGGAGCTGAGGCACCGAGATTGACTTGGGGTCGAGGGCGCCTCGGTTGGTGATGTGGTCGGGGTCTCCCTCGCAGTTGGTTACGCGTCCCTCTTCATCGGTGGCGATGACCAGGCCGCAGCCGCAGGAGCAGTAGGGGCATATCGTCTGGCTCTCGCCGATCGGCTTGCGGAGCCGGAAGCTGGTGGCTCCCTCGGCAGGGCCTAGCCCGGCTGCTAGGAGAAGACATCCTCCGCCGGCGCCTGCGGTCGATAGCTTGAGGAAGTTCCTTCGGGTCAGTTTCTCCATGAATCAGCCTCCTGGTGAGGGAGAGACCCCTTGTGGTGGTCTCCGTCTGCGATTGTGTTCACTTTCACTATCTCGCTGCTCCTGTTGCTCTACGAGCGAGCGATGATTGGGGTTGGAGCTAGCCGATCCGTTAGACTGTTTGAGCCCTCTTGCCGCGTTAAATCGAACTGGCGTGATACAGGTCCATTCTTTTCGAGCATACGACGACGCCTGTTTGAGAGCAATACAGATATGCTAGGGCCAGCCGAACGCTCCGCAAAGGGATTGGCCTCGACAGGCGCGCTGGAGCGTAGGGAACAGAAGGACGCGGAAAGAGAGCGGAGGTCGGGAAGCTGAGGAAAGGGGAGGAAGACAGCGACCGTCGTCAGCGCTTGGTGAGCTTCTCTCTCAGATCCGAGTAGAAAGCCCACACCGTCGCTGTTCCCAGCGCGATGAGAAGGCCGACGCCGACGCACATCCAGAAGTACAGTCCGTATTGCACCGATGTCCTCTTTCAGCTACCGATGGTTCTTGGTGTCAAGCGACAACCAGCGTAAGTCAAATGATACCCTATAGCTCACGGTTTGGGTCAAGGGGGCGTCCGCTCGGCATGCGGATCAGCCGGAGGGAGTGCGCCGGAGATGCCCCTTCGTATCTCCTCGGACGTCGGCTGGTGCGCCTTATCGGTGAAACAGCCTTTGCTCACGGATCATAGCCCTTAAGTCGCCCGTCTCGGCGGACGAGAACGTGGTTTCGGTCTAGCCCAGGTGCTCCTCCAGTTGCTTGGCGCTTATCATGTTGCTCTTGGCGATGTCGCGGTAGAGATAGGCGATTGGCCGGGGCAGACGGTTCAGTGTCTCCGGCTCGAGCTCCCACATCCCCATGTGCAGCATGTGGCCGAATGACCATTCCCACGTCTCCAGCAGGCTCCAGTAGCAGTAACCACGTAGATCGGCCCCATCCTCGATTGCGCGGTGCGCCTCTCGCAGATGAAGCAGCAGGTGCTGGTTCCGCTGGTCGTCGTCGGTGGTGTGGAGGCCGTTCTCTGTGATGTAGATGGGGCGGTTGTACTTGTTCACACGCATGATCACATCGTGTAGGCCGGCGGGATAGTAATCATCATCTGTCCAGGGCGACAGGTAGGGGCTGTTCATCTCAGCAGCCGCGGCGCGCATCGCTTGCAGCCGTTGACCTGCCTTCGCTGCGAGGTCGAGGCTGGTCTCGTCGGTAATATCGGGGCTGCTCGAACTCTGGCGTCTTTCCGCAAACGCCCGTAGGCGCTGATAGTAGTTGACGCCGATGACATCCCAGGCGCCCTTCAGCCCTGGCACCTCCTCGCCGTTGCCCCAGGGTGGCCCGATGGTTCCGGTGTCGACGCCTGCCAGGAAGAACTCGTTCCCGCTGCGGTCGAGCTGCTGCGCCATCTCCCGGTCGGCCTCCGACTCCGGGTTTGCCGGCTCGATGTGAATCACGTTGTGGGCCGGCCCCACCAGCGGATTGTGACTTGTCGCTGCATGCACTGCCTCGTACATTCGCGCGTGCGCCTGCAGTACCCGCTGGGCCACGGGCCTGGCAGTCTCGCTCCCGGCCTTGAACGGCGCGATGACTCCCAAGCCATACAACATGAGGGCCAGTACCATCGGCTCGTTGAGGGTGAGCCAGATCGGGACGAGGTCGCCGAACTCCCGCGCCATGAACGCGCTGTAGCGGGTTATGTAGTCGATCATCTTCTGGTTCTGCCAGCCGCCCTGGTTGCTGAGCCACAGGGGATTCGTCCAATGGTAGAGAGTCACCAGCGGTGTCATGCCATGGCGGTGCAACGACTCCAGCACCCGCCGGTAGTGATCCACCTCCGCGTAGTCCCACCGTCCCTCCTCGGGCTCGATGCGGCTCCACTCCAAGGAGAAGCGGTAGGCGTTGAGCCCCAGTTTCTCTGCTAGGGCGAAGTCCTCCTCGAACCGGTTGTAGTGGTCGGCGGCGATTCCCGACTTGGTGCCGTCTATGATGAACCCGTCACGTTCGTGCTCCCAGTGCCACCAGTCGCAATTCTGGCAGTTGCCTTCCACCTGGTATGACGAAGTGGCGGCGCCCCAGAGGAAGCCATCGGGAAAGCGGAGGTCCTTGTGTTCTGACATCAGCGGCCCCTTATGCGTGCGCTATCTGTTCACGTCTGGCGAGGGTGACCCAAGAAGAGGCTAGCTTGTCTCCAGTGAGCGGTCAAGCCGAGACTGATAGCGGGCTGTTCAATCATCCTGTGCGTACTCGCTGTTGCGCTCCTGTCCGGCAGCCGCTAACCTCAATTCGACCGACCGCCGACATCCAAAGTGGGAGGCGGATGCAGTTCTGAGGAGAGGGCAGTGCTAGAGAAGGCTCCGATAATCGACGAGTGGGTCTCCGAGTTTCGGCGGCAGTTCAAGGAGCTAGCCGACCCGGAAAGAGCGGTGCAGGAGAAGCGCTACCTCAAGAGCCCCTTCGATTTCTACGGTGTCACGGTTCCGCGTCTCAGATCCATCGCCAAGAGCTTTCGCCGGGTGAACAAGGATACTGCCAAAGAGGCCGTGTTGGATCTCTGCCGGGTGCTGTGGGCCGGCAAATTCCACGAAGAGCGGGCTCTTGCCATCTTCCTCCTCGATGAGTACGGCACTCTCCTCGATTACTCCGACATGCCGCTGCTGGAAAAGATGCTGCGCCAGTCGGTCAACTGGGACCAGGTGGACGACATATCAGTCCACCTGGTAGGCGCTGTGCTTGAGAAAGACCAGCGCGCCTTTGACTATCTCCAGAGGTGGAGCCGAGACGACAACTTCTGGGTGCGCCGGGCCTCTCTGCTGTCGCAGCTTCCCCTCTTCCGCGGCGGCAAGGGCGACAAAGCCCTCTTCTACTCGTTCGCCCGGGAGATGATGGAGGAGAAGGAGTTCTTCATCCGCAAGGCGATCGGCTGGGTGCTCAGGGACATCGCGTGGCGGGAGCCGGAGGAGGTCTTTCGGTTTGTAGTCGAGAACAAGCCGCGAATGTCCGGCGTTACCCTCCGGGAAGCGATCCGACGGCTACCCTCAGATTTGGCCGGCAAGGTCAAGTGAATCTCGAGCCTGCAGTGGCTATGACACCACTCCCTCGCGCCTGAGCTTCGCCAACTCCTCGTCGCCTATGCCCAGCAGTTCCCGAAATACGCGGTCATTATGCTCGCCGAGCAGAGGAGCGCACTGTGCCTCCATCTCGCAGTCCGACATCTTCCAGGGCGGGCCGACGAACTCACGAGGCCCTAGCTCGGGATGGTCGATCTCAACGAAGGCATCGCGAGCGCGCAGGTGGGGGTCATGGAACAGGTCTTCGGCGTCGCGTGACGGAGCCGCGGCGATCCCCTCCCGGGCAAGCATGTTTGCTATAAAGTCGCGGTCACGAGCCCGCGTCCACTCGGTGATGATCCTGTCAAGCTCGACCTCGTTCTTCTTTCGGGACGCGGCATCGGCGAATCGCGGATCGGCGGCAAGCTCCGGTTGTCCGATGACGCGGGCGAACGTGGCAAACTCCTCGTCGGTTTCCACGGCGATGGCAACCCAGCGGTCGACTCCCCAGCAGCGATAGACGTTGTGCGGCGCCATGAGTTCGTCGGCGTTGCCCTGACGACCAGGGCTGCGCCCGTTCATCTCATAGTCGAGCAATACTTCCCCAATAAGGGAGGTCACACCCTCGCACTGCGAGTAGTCGATGAACTGTCCTTCGCCCGTCGCGTCCCGGTGGTTAAGGGCAGCGATGACGGCGAATGCAGAGGCAGTGGCATTCAGCAGGTCGACGTCGCCGAAGGTTGTGCTGGGAGGGCCGTCAGGGTAGCCGGTTATCTCGGCGGCACCCCCGACGGCGTGGTGAACTGTGGCGTAACCCGCGTAGTGACTCTCGGGGCCGGTTGCCCCGCGGGCGCTGGAACCCAGCATTATGATCTTTGGGTTGACTTGGCGTAGCTCTTCGTAGCCGAGCCCGATGCGCCCCATCGTGCCCGCCCTCATGTTCTCAACCACCACGTCACTCACGCCCACGAGCCGCTTCACAAGGTCGATCCCTTCTGCACGCTCAAGGTCTATCGTGACGCCCAGCTTGTTCATGTTGATGGAGTTGAAAGCCATCCCCTGGTTGGTGGGGATCACCTGGGGTGTTGGAGCGAACAGCGGCCAGATGATGATTCGACGCATGATATCCAAGCGCCCTTCGCTCTCGATCCGGATGACCTCAGCGCCGAGCATAGCGAGCAGCATCGTCGCGTAGGGTCCAGCCCAGACCCAGGTGAAGTCCAGGACGCGCACCCCATGCAGAGGGGGAAGGTTTGCCTCAGGTAGTTGTGTCATTGCCCGCCGACCTCCCACACGGCTCCCGTCCGGCAAAGGCCCAAGAACTCATCGGTGGAGTAGCCAAGCAGGTCTTCAAGTACCTCTTTGTTGTGCTGACCGAGCAGAGGTGCCGGTCGCTGCACCAGCGGTGGCGATGCCGGCATCTTATAGGGCCAGCCGGCATATCGAAACCTGCCCGCCTGAGGATGATCGACATCGACAAAGTAGTCGCGGGCGAGGTACTGCCGATAGTTCATGACCTCCTCGGCGTTGTAGACAGAGCCTATCGCGAAGCCCTTGGCTGCCCCTCTGTGGTGTACGTCCTCCTTCTTCTGCTGAGCAGCCCATTCGCCGATCTTGTCTCCTATCTCCATGAGGTGGCCGGCGCGATAGAAAAGTGAGCCCCATTCCGGACCCGAGGCCCACTCCGGGTTGCCCATGAGGTCGACGAAGGCGTGCCAGTGGCGGTCTTCAATGAGCAGAGCCACAACGTAGCCATCGCTACACTGCAACCGTCCCAAAGCCGGCGGACGCTCGGGAACGCGACTCCAGGGGGTGCGATGATATATAGTTCCTGCCACGTTTGTCCTCACCAGCGCGAGGATGGCCTCTTGCTCCGACACGTCGATCAGCCTTCCGGCGCTGTTGGCCTTGCGCCCATACAACGCGCCAGCCACAGCGACGGCAGCAGTGAGGCCGGTGCTATAGCCGGTGGGATAGCCGCCGGCCTTGATAGGTGACCGGCTTGTGTCCTCCGATCGGGTCGGCAGCAGACTGCCCAGGCCGCCGGCGTGGAACGAAGTGAGCTCGCCCCCCTTCTGCTGGGAGCGGGGGCCGGTACGGCCATGGGGCGTGATAGAGGCATAGATAAGACCGGGGTTGAGTTTGCGCAGTTCGTCCCAGCCGAGCTCAAGAGAATCGAGCCTGTCAGGGCTATGGTTGTCGACGAGTACGTCCGCCCAGGCAACGAGACGGCGGAATGCCTCGCAGCCGCTGGGACGGTCGAGGTCAAGAGTAACGCCGCGCTTGCTCGTGTTCAGGTAGAGAAAGAGGCCGCTTCGTTCGGGATGAGGCTGGTCGCCGGGGAAGGGGCCGCGCTGCCGCGCCGGGTCGCCGGCCGGAGGCTCTTCGACCTTGATGACGTCGGCGCCCATGTCGGCGAAGAGCTTGGCGCAGTAGGGGCCGGAGACCATAGTGGCATATTCGACTACCTTGGCTCCGGCGAAAGCTCCTCGAGTCACGGGCAAGCGCCTCCATAGGGCTGGAATAGGGGAATGATACTACTGCAGGCGGATACGGCGCCAGCCGTGGCGTGCGCGATAGCCAATCCTATGGGAAGATCGTGAGGCCTTGCCAATGACCGGAGACGGCAAAGCGCCTGACTGCCGGACCGAGGATTGGGGAAGCCATCCAGATATGATTGGGATATCTGGGCTTCGACAATGGGGTCAAGGGGGTCGGCCGGCACCGGCGAAGTGGTCGCTCCAATAGGGCTCGGCGAGAGACACCTCCCGCACGATGTCGCCGTTGTTGACCGCCATCACGACACCCCCACCACCCACGTAGATGCCGACGTGGCTGATGCCGCCCGATGACGTGTTCTCGAAGAAGACAAGGTCGCCGGGCTGCATCAGCGACATCTCGACAGGGGTCGCCCACGCGAACTGTTCATGGGTCGACCGCGGCACCTCCAGGCCAAGCTGTGAGTAGACCCAATAGACAAGGCCGCTACAATCGAAGCCGTCGGGGCCGGCAGCGCCCGACACGTAGGGTGAGCCGATGCGAGAGCGGGTCAGTTCCACCGCTTGCGCCTCAATATCCGAAGGACTGACATCCGGCGGTATCGCGGGTGGCGTCGGGAGCGGCTCCGGCGCCAGCGTCGACGGGCTCTCCGGCAACGGCTCCGGTGTCGGCGTCACAGCCGGAACCGGCATGACACCGTTAGGTATGAAGATTGCCTGGTTCTCGGCGATGCTGTCTGCGCTCTTGAGGTTGTTGCCAGGGAAGTCGATGATCGCCTGAACCTCAACCTCAAACCGATCGGCGATGTCACTGAGTGTATCTCCAGGCCTGACGTCGTAGATGACGCCGTCGCTCGCCGGGACGCGGAGGTATTGGCCGGGAACCAGTGAATCGGCGCTCTCAAGCTCAAGGTTGCTCCACAGTATAGACGAGGCTGAAATCCCGTATCTTGCCGCCAAACCGTCCACCGTGTCGCCGTCTTGGACTGTATAGACAAAGTAGACAGGTGGTGCAGGGAGAGGTGTCGGCTGAGTCCTTACAGAAGTGACGCCGGCCGCCGCCATTATGCTCTCGGCAGGCATCTCCGGTACCGGCGATTGCTGAGGCAGAGGGGCAGGAAGCTCCGCGGGCTGGGTCGCGACGCTGGTCAGCGGCAGAAGCGGGGAATGCAGGACTTGATCCTCCTGCGCGGCAACCGCGACCGGCACGCTGTACACGGATCGCCCGTCTGTGGGAGAGGCCGCAATCTCGGTTTTGAAGTTGGAACGTGTGGCAAAGAAGGCGGGGGACAGAATGGACAGCGACACAAGAGCCAGGATGAAAAGATGAAGGCAAGGCCTCTGCTTCCCACCGGACCCGGCAGTGGTGAGGAGCCTTCGTCCCGTGGGATTTCGCGACTCTGGCCGGGTGCCCGGCATAGGAGTGCGTGGGGTTAGCGTGGCTCTAATACTCCTCGCCTCCTACTAGTCGGCCAAACTCTCGCTTTCCTCGTTTCCACCCCCGCATGAGACCGTGGGCACGTTAACAGAAGGCCCTACTGCTTGTCAAGGAGCTCAGTAGGTGTTGGGTCGCTGTGCAGGCATGGCGCGGGGCCAGAGGCAGCTTCTCAAGAAGCGCCGATCTGCTAGCTGAAAAGGCGCCTACGGACCGTGGCCAGCCGGCGCACAGCACAAACTCAAACAGCGGCACGGCGCTTTCCCGAGCTACGGCGTCGCCACGTCAGGCCGACCGGCAAGGAGAGCGTCCCGCACCGCGAAATAGGCAGGCTTCGGCTGAAGCGACGCGTCGAACAGCAGGGGGTCGAGATTGGGCCCCAGGAACGAGTTGAGCCACGAGACGTCGTCGCTAAGCCCCCAAAAGGTGACGGAGTCGCAAGCGGACACCGCAAGACACGCCCGAACCATTCCCGCCATTCGCTGTGCCTGCACCTCCAAGCGATCTGAGAGATCGCCGCCGACGGGTGCGTCCAACTCGGTGATGGCGACTTTGAGGCCCAGATCGGCGAGTCGCTGCATCGTACCTTGAACGAGTTCGTAGTCAGGCTCGCCCGCGAACAGATGGCCCTGCAGTCCCACCCCGTCGATTGGCACGCCCGCCGCGACTAGGCTCGCTGCCAGGTCGACAAGAGCGCTCGCCTTGGCTGGGTTGTTCTCGACGAGGATTTCGTTGAGCCATAGCTCTGAATCGGGCGCGGCTTCCTTGGCAATACGGAACGCTTGCGAGATATAGTCGGGGCCAAGGACATTGTAGAAGTGGTTTCGGTACAGTGCAGTACCGCCGTATTCCAGTGGCTCATTGACGACTATCCATCGATCTATCTTCCCGCCGTATCGAGCTGTGATTGCCGCCAGATGGTCCCGCATGACCCGGCGCAACTCGTCGGGGTCCTGGATAGCTTTGACCCATCCAGGAGTGCCGCTGATACTAGTAGCTTGATCCCAGATGAAGTGTGAAACGGTGGTGAATAGCCCGTGTTCGTCGGCAAAGGCAAGCGTCCGATCGGCCCCCTCGAAATCCCACTCCTCCGGCCCGGGGTGGATCACCCTCCAGACAAGCTCGCCCTCAGGACTTAGTGCGTTGAACTCCTTAAGAACTAGGCGGTTCCAACCCTCATCGTGTGGCGCTGCCGCTACACCAACCCGAACACCCGCGACCTCGGCGGCCTCCCTGAGCGTGCACGATTCCGAGGCAATGCAGGGCAACGCTATAGGGGTAGGGGTGTCACCGCGGCCCGTTCCCTGTGAGTCCCCTCCCTGAGAGCAGGCGAGCAGAAGGGACGCCACTACTATCGGCAGCCCCCATTGTCGCTTGAGCACGGCGGTCGCAGGTCGCTTCCAGGGCCGATGTAGCCGTCGAATCATCTTCACTCCGATGCAGCCGGGTTCCCGAGTATTCTGACAGACCGGATGCAAAGATCAAGCCCAGCACCACTGGGTAGTCAGATGTCGTAGGTCCTGGGGCCGAACCGGCCCTGCACTACCGAGATGTGCCGGGCGTGCAAGAGGTAAGACGAACGCACACTAAGTGGGGGGTCGTCTCTGGTCAGTGCAATCCAGGATCGCGGGGAACCCGTGGTTCTGGGAACCAGGCTAGTCATTCGCCTCTCGCCTCCGGCCGGTGCGCGCGCGCGTACTCAACCATAGCTCCGAGGTTATTCAGCGGGGTGTCGCGCACCACCTCGCAGCCCGCGCCGACGACATAACGTGGCCCCGCCTGGCGGTGGCACTCCGCGACCGCGGCTGTTATGGATTCCGGCGAGCCGTTGCGAAGAACAACGACAGGGTCGATGTTGCCCAATAAAACTTGACTCTCCCCCATCTTCCCCCGCGCCTCCGACAGCGGCGCCATCCAGTCCAGGTCGACGATCTCGGCGCCCAGACGCCCCATCCCGCCGAGGATGCGGCGGGTATTGCCGCAGATGTGGAGGCGGATACGTCCTCCCAGCGCGTGCAGGCTGTCGACGAGCTGCTTCTCGTAGGGCCAGACGAACTCCTCGTACACCGCCGGCCCCACCAGCGATGCCGCCGCATCGCCGACGCCGATGATATCGGCGCCTGCCTCGATCTGGGCACGGCCGAAGCGCAACGCCGTCTCGACCGAGAACTCGAAGAGGTCACGCACGAACGGTGGGTCATCGAAGAAGTCGAGCATCAGCCGGTTGATACCCCGTAGATCGGCGCCCAGCGCGCAGGGGCCCTCCACCCAGCCCTCAATCAGCTTCTCACCGCCGACGCGCTCCTTGAAGAGAGCGATCGCTTGCACGCGGTCGAGCATCCGCCCCTCCGCTGGGTCGGGCGGCTTGAGAGCGTGCAGCACCGCCTTGTCCGTTAGCAGGGCTCTTTCCTCGACAAGCGCCGGCGGCTGGTCGTCGAACCACTGGATCGCCGCCCCGCAGTCATGCGCCTCTCTCGCCGGGTCGGAGATCGCCGACACGTGATCGATCCCGAACTCGCCCACTGTCTTTATCTGCGCCTCGACCAGCGTGTGGTAGTCGCACACGTAGTGACGGTACTTCACGCCCAGCCGGTCAGCCGCGAACATCATCGTGATCGGCATCAGCGGCAGGTGGTCTGCCTGTCCGCCCTCGATCATTGCCAAAATGCGCTCGCGGCTGTTCATCTCGCTGTTTCCTGTGCGGAAGAGAGTCACCCTAAGCTTCCGTGTTGAAGAAGCGGTGAAGGGATCGCGGCAGCCGGCGATAGTCCTCCGGCCCCGGTTCGGCCAGCGGCACCGGCAGGGCGTTGTAGGTGTGCCAATAGAGCGTCGGGCCTGTGTCTAGGTGACCGTTCTCCAGCAGCGCCAGAAGGGCCGCCACGGTCTTCGCGGTGTAAGTGTGCTCCAGGGTCAGGTCCGCCTTCTCCGTAAACAGTGCTATTGCTCGCTCTGCCTCCGGTGTCGAATGGCCGTAACCCTTGCCGACCCAGTCAGTCAGCACCGTGATCGAGGCTGGGTCGATATCACCGGCGGGCAGTGCTGCTCCCCGCTGTCGCATGAGACTGGCGCTGGCATTGGCGAGGCGGGCCAACGTCTCCGACGTCCCGTGTTCGCCGATCCGCACCGCTATCAAACGGCTGCGCAACCCCGCCAGGCGCAGGCCCAGTGCCAGGCCCGCCGCTGTCCCGCCGGAGCCCAGGGTAACAACAACGGTCTCCGGCTCGGGCAGTTCGCCTGCTGCTATTTGATCAGCCAGTTCGAGCGCCGCATTGACGAATCCGACTGTGCCCACGAGGCTCGACCCTCCGGGCGGCAGCAAGTAGGGCAGCTTCCCGCGCCGCCAGTCGACATAACGCAGCATGATAAGCGGTAGCGACAGCCGTGCGCGGCGGGCGGTTGCCGTGTAGATAAGCACGGTTCCCGCCTGCTGGAGCCAGCAGAGTTCCCGCCGGACGCTGTCGCTCACCGGCTGGTCCACGAGCAGCAGGACGGTGCGCAGGCTCTGTTGCCGTGCGTAGAGCGCGGTGGCCAGTCCGTGGTGGGTGCCCAGAGCGCCCAAGGTGACGATAGTCGACTTGCCCTGCCTCTGCACGTCGGGGAGGACGAGCTCCAGCTTGCGCGGCTTATTGCCGCCATAGAGGATGCCGTAGAGGCCGTCGTTCTTGACCCAAAAGCTCTTGCCGCTGACCCTGGTCACTTCCGTCACTGGGCTGGGACTGGGAGAGAGCGCCAGCCGCGGCAGCGACGTCACCAGTTGGGGGTACCTGACATATAGAGGGAATGGTGGCGTCTGTCGGGATCTCTCGATCATTTCCCAATCTTCTAGGAGGGTCCATCTTCGAAGCGGCGCTGTCTGGGAGTCTCAGCGGAGCCGGCGGAAATCGCCAGTGAAATTATGCGACCCCCTGATGCACTGCTCCTTACTTGTCCTTCCAGATATCGTAGGCGAAGTTAGTCATCGTCGGTGGGACGCCTTCAAACCCTCTCACGTAGTCCCAGCGGGCGGTATAGGCGTAGGGAGCGTAGAGGTAGAGGAAGGGGCCGTGGCGGTCAATTATCTTGCGCGTAACATCGAGAACCAGTTTCTGCCGCTCGTTGATGTCCGGCGTCACGAGTATCTTCTCCAGTATCGCATCATTCTCTGGCTCGGGCAGGTGGACGGGATTGGCTTTGCGGGTCCAGTTCAGCGTGTGGTTGAACTGGAGGGGCAGGTTCTCGTCAGTGTAGGGCAAGCCGACGCCAACCATGAGTTCGAAGGTCTGATTGTACAGGTCGGATATCCAGGTACCCAACTCCTCCGACACGATCTTGATGGTGATGCCGGCCTCGGCTGCCTGCGCCTTTATCATCGCGGCGAGGTCTGAGTACAGGTTTTGGGTCTTCAGTTCCAGGGTGAGATCGCTCGCCCCTGCTGCCTCTAGAAGTTGGCGCGCCTTGCCGATATCCCTCTTGTAGCGCTGGCGCAGTTCGTCTTGAGGGAGCGACCAGAACTCCAGTCCCCACGATACCGGGCCGGTGTAATTGCCATCGCCGAAGGCCAGCTTCTCGATCATGGCGTCGCGGTCGAGGGAGATGTCCAGGGCCTCACGAACGCGTACGTCTTGAAGTACGGGCACTCTGATTTCGTTGAGGTTAATCATGTAGATGGCGAGGTTCGGATCCTTGATAATGGTGACATGACTGCTGGCTGCGGCCACGCTGTCTGCCTGAAACTTGCTGGGGGGAGCATAGACATCGACCTGCTGCGCCTTGAAAGCGGCCTGGATGCTGGCATCGTCGGCGAAGGTGCGCCAGGAGATCCCGTCGAGGTAGGGGATGTCCGGGACATAGTAGTCGGGGTTCCGTTCCATGTCGATGCTGTTTCCGTTGTATGTACTGCGCGCCAGGAATGGTCCTGAACCGATGGCATTGTGCTTCAGGTCGCCGAATTGCTCCACAGCTTCATGGGGCACAATCGCAGTGCGGCTGCTGCTGAACTCCGCCATCGCATAGGCGTACACGTTGGCGAGGCTTACCTTGAGGGTGCTGGGGTCGGATACGGAGATATCCGTTATGTCGCTGGTCCAGAACGGGGTCGCATCCCCAGTGATGAGTTTTTGGAAGCCGTATTTTACGTCCTCGGCGCTGATCGCACGGCCGTTGACTGGGGGCAGGTTCTGAAACTTGATGCCGGAGCGGAGTTTGAAGATGTAAGTCAGATCGTCGGGGTTCTCCAGAGACTCGGCATGATCGAAGACGAGGATAGGCGCGCCCTTGAGCTGCTGGAACTCATGTAGCAGGAATCCGTAGAGGTAGGCGATATAGGCGAGGCCCATCGTCACTTCCGTGAACGGATCGATGCTCAGCGCGGGAGTCGTGCTTGCGCGGTAATAGATTCCGCCTTTCTTGACGGGCCCCGTCGTGGCTGAGCCAACAGGTGTCTCGCTCTTCTTCTCGTCACCGCCCCCGCAGCGTGTGACGAGAACGCCGGCAGTAGTCGCCGCCATGGTAGTGAGGAAACGCCGCCTAGAGGTTCTTAGCATGTCCTAGCTCCTTGGCCGTTACAAGACGTCAGCTTACTCGGGGGAGTGCCCGAGGATTCCGCCTGCATTGTAGCGGTTGAGTGGCCTGTGCTTCAACCGATGTCGTGAGGGATAGAGCGGGGTGATGAACAGAGCAGGGGACGTACCCTGCAATAGACAAGAAAGCTAAGATACTATCACCTGGTTGACGCTGCGGTGACAAGGGGCCTAGAATCGGGCCAAGACTGAGAAACGCGTCCGCATTGTCCGCTAGGCGGCCTCTCGATTCCCCATGAATGAGATCGTGCAGCAGTTGTATGACAGGGTCACCAGCCTGCCGCTGGTCTGCCCGCATACTCACGTCGACCCCAGGATGTTCGCCGATCCGGACTTCCGCTTTGATAATCCCGCCGAGCTGTTGCTGATCCCCGACCATTACCTCTTCCGCATGCTGTACTCGCAGGGGATTTCGTTAGAGCGGCTCGGCATCCCCCGCGTCGACGGCGGCGAAGTCGAGCGCGACCCGCGGAAGGTCTGGCAGCTCTTCGCCGACAACTTCCACCTCTTTCGCGGCACGCCGAGCGCGTGGTGGCTTCAGCAACAGCTCCGTTCCGTCTTCGGCATCGAGGAGAAGCTGGCGAGCGAGTCTGCTCAGGACATCTACGATCGCATCGCCGCTTGCCTAGCCGCTCCTGAGTTCCAGCCCCGCCGGTTGTATGAGCGCTTCAACATCGAGGTTCTCTGCACCACCGATTCTGCCACCGACCCTCTGGAACAGCATCAGGCCATATGCGCTTCCGGTTGGAAGGGACGCATCCTGCCCACCTTCCGACCCGACGGCGTTGTTGATCTTTCTGCGTCTGACTGGCGGCGGAACATCGAGGCGCTGGGCCGCATCACGGGCATCGACATCGGTGGCTATCGGGCCTTCGTCGCCGCCATCGAAGATCGTCGCGCCTTCTTCAAGCAGATGGGCGCTGTTGCGACCGACCAGGCGACTCTGACCGCTCACACGGAGGAGCTATCGGAGGCCGAGGCAGAGACGCTCTTCCAGCGAGCGCTGCGAGGCGTGGCGACACCGGCGGATGCGGCGCGATTTACCGGCCACATGCTGATGGAGATGGCACGGATGAGCATCGAGGACGGACTGGTGATGCAACTCCACGTCGGCGTCTACCGCAATCACAACCCGCTCATCTTTGAGCGATTCGGCGTCGACAAGGGAGCCGACATCCCTATCCGCTGCGAGTTCACCGAGGATCTTCGTCCTTTGTTGAGCGAGTGCGGCAACGACTCTCGCCTGACGCTCATCGTCTTCACGCTTGACGAGAGCACCTACGCTCGCGAGCTGGCCCCGCTTGCCGGCCATTACCCGGCGCTGAAGCTGGGTGCGCCCTGGTGGTTCCATGACAGCCCCAACGGCATGCGGCGCTACCGCGAGCAGGTTACCGAAACGGCCGGCCTCTACAACACGGCCGGCTTCAACGACGATGCGCGCGTGTTCACCTCTATCCCCGCCCGTCACGACTTGGCGCGTCGCGTCGATGCGGAGTGGCTCGCCGGCCTTGTCGAGCGGGGGATCGTGGACAGAGGAGAAGCGGCAGAGATGATCGAAGACACTGCCTATCGCCTGGCAAAGAG
>Ga0315273_10004876_pt1 | contig 16530 bp, 14 predicted proteins | sample YL17G02_0_MG_FD_205753 | JGI IMG/M metagenome (GOLD analysis project Ga0315273, IMG submission 205753) | Sediment microbial communities from Yellowstone Lake, YNP, Wyoming, USA - YL17G02_0 | ecosystem: Environmental > Aquatic > Freshwater > Lake > Sediment | place: USA: Wyoming | collected... | reverse complement strand
TGGTCGAAGGCAATGCCTCGATGTACCTGGGCTCGGATCGCATGGTAGAGATGGTCACCGGTGAGAAGACGACGCTCGAGGAGATGGGGGGCGCACGAGTTCACTGCACGCAGAGCGGGGTCGGGCACGCGCTCGTCCCCGATGAGGACTCGGCGCTGGGATCGGTGCGCCGCTATCTGTCCTATCTGCCCGACAACTGGGAAGAGAAACCGCCGAAGCACGAAACTGCTGCGCCCGAGTCCATCGATCTCGACGAGCTGGTACCGAGTGACGAGCGTCGTGCTTTCGACATGCGCCGGTTCGTACGCGGGCTTGTCGACGGCGAGTCGTTCTTCGAGATCCACGCACTGTGGGCGAAGGAACTGACTGTCGGATTCGCGCGTCTGGGTGGGCAAACCGTTGGTGTCGTGGCCAACAACTCCATGTTCAAGGGGGGCGTGCTTTTCGTCGACAGCGCCGACAAGGCCACTCGCTTCGTCCAACTCTGCGACTCCTTCAACGTGCCACTCATCTTCCTCGCCGATGTACCCGGCTTCATGGTCGGAAGCATGGTGGAGCGGCAGGGCATCATCCGTTCCGGCGCCAAGATGATCAGCGCCATCAGCGAGGCCACCGTGCCGAAGTTCTGTGTCGTCGTGCGCAAGGCGTACGGCGCGGGCCTCTATGCCATGGCCGGTCCCGCATTCGAACCCGACGCGACGATTGCGTTGCCCACGGCCAAGATCGCGGTCATGGGTGCGGAAGCGGCGGTCAACGCAGTCTTCGCGAACAAGATCGCCGCTATTGACGACGAGACCGAGCGGGCGACATACATCGCCGCGCGCAGGGACGAGTATGAACAAGACATCGATATCCTGCGGCTTGCCGACGAACTCGTCATCGACGCTCTGGTGATGCCGCATGAGTTGCGCGGTGAGCTACTTCAGCGGCTGAGCGCAGCTGCGAACAAGGATCGATCGTTCTCGCGGCGCCGTCACGGGGTCACCCCGGTATAACCGATTCGGAACCCGTCGCACGACCCGCCGAAGCGGACACTGTGCCGAAGTGGACACAGTGCTGGTGACTGGATCGGAGTAAGTGACTAGATCGGAGTGACTGCGTCGCGCTCGAGCACCGCACCTTCATCGATGTCGTCCGCTTCGTGCGGGAACACCCACTTGCGGTACGACCAGAAGCGGAACAACGTCCCGAGTCCGAGACCGATGACGTTCGCACTTATGTTGTCAGCCAAGGCGCTCGTGAGTCCCAAGGCGTAGTGAGTGAACCACAGACATCCCAATGCGATGACGAGCGCGACTCCGTTGAGCACGAAGAACAGCACGTACTCGCGGGCGAAGCCGGTACGACCGCGGTGGCGGAAGGTCCAGTGCCTGTTGCCGAAGTAGGAGAACGTCGTGGCCACGACGACCGAAATGCACTTAGCCGTGAGCGGCTTGCTGTTGAGCGGACCCTGGCCGCCGGCGAACATCAGCAGGTTGAACAATCCAACATCGATCACGAAAGCCATCAAGCCGACGATGCCGAACTTCGCGATCTCGCGGACCAGATGATCGACCTGGCCGTAGGCGCTGCGTAGGAGCGACACCTTCGAGGGTCGCTCGTCAGCGGTGGGGCGGGGGTCGACGGGCACCCGAGGAGTCTACCCGCGAACTCCGGTGTCAACCCCGCGCGCGTGGCAGGCTGGAGGCACCGAAACACACCCGGAGGATGCCGTGGACTTCCGACTCAGCCAGGACCACGACGCCTTGCGCTCCGTGGTCGCCGACTTCGCCCGGTCCGAGGTCGCGCCGGTCATCGGGGACTACTACCGGCGGGGCGAGTTTCCATACCCGGTGATCGAACGGATGGGCGAACTCGGCTTGTTCGGACTCCCCTTCCCCGAGGAGTACGGCGGCATGGGCGGGGACTTCCTCGCCGTCTGCGTGGCGATCGAGGAACTGGCCCGGGTGGACTCGTCGGTGGCGATCACGCTGGAAGCGGCGGTCTGCCTGGGGGCGATGCCGCTCTACCGCTTCGGTTCCGAGGAGCTCAAGCGCGAGTGGCTGCCGGCGTTGTGCCGCGGTGAGGCCTTGGGCGCCTTCGGGCTGACTGAACCGGGCGGGGGCACGGATGCGGGCGCCACTTCGACGAAGGCAGAGTTGATCGACGGCGCGAACGGTCCGGAATGGGTCATCAACGGGACGAAAGCCTTCATCACCAACAGTGGAACGAACATCACCTCCTTTGTCACCGCGACCGCAGTCACCGGTCCCGCCGTTTCCGGCAAGCGCGAGATCACCACGATCCTCGTGCCAGCGGGCACACCCGGACTCGCCGTAGCTCCGTCGTACGCGAAGGTCGGGTGGGACGCGTCGGACACCCACGAGTTGGCATTCGACGACGTACGCGTGCCGGCTGCGAATGTGGTGGGCGAACGTGGACGCGGATACGCGCAGTTCCTTGAGATTCTCGACGAAGGCCGCATCGCGATCGCCGCGCTCTCGACCGGACTCGCCCAGGGGTGCGTCGATGAATCGGTGAAGTACTCCCAGGAGCGGGTCGCCTTCGGAGCGCCGATCGGTTCGTACCAGGCGATCGCCTTCTTGATCGCGGACATGGAGTTGCGGGCACAGACCGCACGGTTGGCGTGGCTGGATGCCGCTGATCGCATGGGTCGCGGCGAACCGTTCAAGCGCGCGGCCGCGATCGCAAAGCTGCACGCCTCCAATGCGGCCATGGACAACGCCCGGTATGCCACCCAGGTGCACGGGGGATACGGATTCATGCTCGACTTCCCCGTAGGTCGCTTCTATCGCGATGCCAAGGTGCTCGAGATCGGTGAAGGTACGAGCGAGGTTCAGCGGATGGTGATCGCGCGCGAACTCGGGCTACCCCGAGGTTGATCGCCGCTCGGTAGGGTCACTCCCGTGTCGATCACCACACCCCTTCCACGGGGGGGCTATCCGACGGTCGGTGTGGTGGGAGGCGGACAACTGGCCCGCATGATGGCTGGACCGGCGGCTGAGCTCGGCATTCACCTGCGGGTGCTGGCGATGTCCCCCGACGAGAGCGCCGCGCAGGTGATTCCGGACGTCCGGATCGGCCGTCACGATGATCACGACGCGCTGCTGACTTTCAGCGAGGGCTGCGACGTGATCACCTTCGACCATGAGCACGTGCCACCCGCGTACCTGGACGAACTCGTTGCGCGCGGAGTGTCGGTACGACCGGGGCCGAGCGCCCTCGTCCATGCCCAGGACAAGATCGTCATGCGGGAGGCGTTGACCGCCGCGGGGATTCCCTGTCCGAACTGGCGGGCCGTTTCGAACGGGGAGGACGTGGCTGAATTCGCTGTCGAGTGCGGTTGGCCGGTCGTGTTGAAGGTCTCGAGGGGAGGCTACGACGGACGCGGAGTCTGGATCGTCGAAGATCTCGTGGAAGCACAGGCAGTGTTGGAGACCACCCAGCTGGCCGAGGGAGCGAGGTGGCTCGTCGAGCAGTTCGTGCCGTTCACGCGCGAACTCGCTGCCCAAGTCGCTCGCTCGCCGCAAGGGCAGGCGGTCGCCTATCCCGTCGTACGAACGCTTCAGACCGATGGGATCTGCACCGAGGTTGTCGCCCCGGCGCCGGGACTTGCCGACGAGCACGCGACTTCGGCGCAAGAGATCGCCCTTCGCATAGCGGGGGTTCTCGGCGTGACCGGGATGTTGGCCGTGGAGTTGTTCGACACCGACGACGGGGTTCTCGTCAACGAGTTGGCCATGCGCCCGCACAACTCCGGTCACTGGAGCATGGACGGGGCAGTCACCAGTCAGTTCGAGAACCACCTACGAGCGGTGTTGGATCTGCCCCTGGGCTCACCGGCGGCGATCGCGCCGTACGCCGTCATGGTGAACGTCTTGGGCGGTGACCAGCCGGACATGTATCCGGCCTACCTGCACTGCATGGCCCGCGACCCGGGGTTGCGGATTCACATGTACGGCAAGTCGGTACGCCCTGGGCGAAAGATCGGGCACGTGACTGTCGTGGGCGACGACCTTGCGTCACTGTTGGACCGAGCGCATCATGCGGCCGACTACCTGACCGGAGTCATCGATGAGTGAAGCAACGGCTGGACCCGTCGTCGGCATCATCATGGGCAGCGACTCGGATTGGCCCACGATGGAAGCGGCCGCCTTGGCCCTGGATGAATTCGACCTGGTCTACGAAGTGGACGTCGTCTCCGCGCATCGCATGCCGCACGAGATGGTGGCGTACGCAGAGTCGGCATCGTCTCGCGGGCTGCGCGTGATCATCGCGGGCGCCGGTGGAGCCGCACATTTGCCCGGCATGGTGGCGTCGTTGACCGAATTGCCGGTGATCGGAGTCCCGGTGCCGTTGGACAACCTCGACGGGATGGATTCACTGCTGTCCATCGTCCAGATGCCCGCGGGTGTTCCGGTTGCCACGGTCGCAGTGGGCAACGCACGCAACGCCGGCCTGCTGGCTGTGCGAATCCTGGGATCCGGTGCCGGCGACGAAGCGGCCCGGTTGCGCGCGGCATTGGTCGACTTTCGGACCGAGTTGAACGCCACGGCCAAGACCAAGGGAGAAGCCCTGCGCCGCAAGTTGTCCGGCCCAGGCACCGGCTTCGCCTGAGCGCTATGCCTGCTAAGACCTGGGCCTGCTAAGACCTAGGCCTGCTGAGACCTAGGCCTGCTAAGACCTAGGCCTGCTAAGACCTGGGCCTGTTGAGACCTACGCGTGTGGGCGGCCCAGGCCGCGGTAGGTCCAGCCGGCACCTCTCCAGGCGACCGGGTCGAGCGCGTTACGCGCATCGAGAACGCGCCGCGAGCGCACCCGGGCTCCGACTTGAGCCGGATCGAGTTCCCGGAATTCGCGCCACTCCGTCAGAAGTAGGAGGAGGTCGGCGCCGTCGCAGGCGTCCTCGGTCGACTCGGCATAGTCCAAGGTCGGGAACAGTGCGCGCGCATTCGCCATCGCTTGCGGGTCGAAGACCTTGACCTGAGCGCCTTGAAGCTGCAGTGCCGCTGCGACGTTGAGCGCGGGCGAATCACGGACGTCGTCGCTGTCGGGTTTGAAGGCGGCACCCAGCACCGCGATGTTCTTGCCGAGCAGTGAGCCGCCGACCAGTTCTCGGACGAGCTCGACCGTTCGGGTGCGCCGCGACATGTTGATCTCGTCGACTTCGCGCAGGAAGGCCAACGCCGTACCGACGCCGAGCTCGCCACCGCGGGCCATGAACGCTCGAATGTCCTTCGGGAGGCAGCCACCCCCGAAGCCGAGGCCGGCCTGCAGGAAGCGGGAGCCGATCCGGGGGTCGTAGCCGATGGCCTTCGCCAGCATCGTCACGTCACCGCCGGCGACCTCACATACGTCGGCCATCGCATTGATGAAGGAGATCTTGGTGGCGAGGAACGAGTTCGCGGCGACCTTGACCAGCTCAGCGGTCGGGAAGTCGGTGACGACGAACGGCACACCGGCGTCGAGTTGGCGGGTGTAGACCTCCCGCAAGGTCGCTTCGGCCTTCGCCGACCGTACGCCGACAACGAGACGATCGGGCGTGACGGTGTCCTCCACCGCGAAACCCTCGCGAAGGAACTCGGGGTTCCAGGCCAGCTCGGCGTCGGCTCCAGCAGGTGCGAGGGAGGTGAGGAGCCCGGCAAGCCGATCGGCTGTACCCACTGGGACAGTGGACTTCCCGACGACAAGGCAAGGCCTCTTCAGGTGGACAGCCAGCGACGTGACAGCGGCATCGACGTAGGTCAGGTCCGCGGCGTAGGAGCCGTGCTTCTGGGGCGTCCCGACGCACAGGAAGTGCACGTCGGCGAACTCGGCGGCCTCCGCGAAGGACGTCGTGAATCGCAACCGCCCCGAGTCGAGGGCGCGTTTGAGCACTTCGACGAGCCCGGGCTCGAAGAACGGCGCCTCGCCCGCGTTCAACCGCGCGACCTTGTCGGCGTCGACGTCAAGTCCAAGCACCTCGAAGCCGAGGTCGGCCATGCAGGCGGCGTGCGTGGCGCCGAGGTAGCCGGTGCCGATCACGCTCAAGCGCGGTGCCATGGATCTCCTTGTCGCACTGAGTCAGCGCTGATCGGGGGTCATCACGGGTCGAGTCAGGGTAATGGCAGACTTCGACCATGGGCTCGTTGGGCAATCCTGACTTCGATTTGTTCCGCCTTTCCGAGGAGCACGAGATGCTCCGAGAGGCGATTCGTGCGCTGGCGACCGACAAGATCGCGCCGCGCGCAGCCGAGATCGACGAGACGAGCGAGTTTCCGCACGATGTCAACGCCGCGCTGATCGCGAGTGACTTCCACGCGATCCACGTCCCCGAGGAGTACGGCGGTGCCGGTGGCGATGCACTCGCTGCGGTCATCGTGATCGAAGAAGTGGCGCGCGTGTGCGCATCAAGCTCACTGATCCCTGCGGTCAACAAGTTGGGGAGCATGCCGGTTCTGCTGGCAGCCTCCGAAGACGTCAAGTCGAAGTACCTGCCGCCGCTGGCGCGTGGGGAGGCGATGTTCGCGTACGCCTTGTCCGAGCGCGAGGCTGGAAGCGACGCCGGCGCCATGAAGACCCGAGCCGTCGCCGACGGCGACGCGTGGGTGCTCAACGGCCAGAAGAGCTGGATCTCCAACGCGGGGGTGGCCGACTACTACACGGTCATGGCCGTGACCGAGCCCGACGTGGGCACGAGGGGAATCTCGGCATTCGTGGTGGAGAAGGGGGACGAGGGATTCTCGTTCGCCCCGCCGGAGAAGAAGCTGGGTATCAAGGGCTCTCCCACCTGCGAGTTGCACTTCGACAACTGCCGGATTCCCGCCGATCGCATCATCGGCGAACCCGGTTCGGGTTTCTCGACCGCGATGCGCACGCTCGACCACACCCGGATCACCATCGGCGCACAAGCACTAGGTATCGCCCAAGGAGCGTTGGACTTCTCGTCGGCGTACATCAAGGAGCGCAAGCAGTTCGGCAAGCCGGTGGCGTCCTTCCAGGGCTTGCAGTTCATGGTCGCCGACATGGCGATGAAGGTCGAGGCTTCGCGCGCGTTGGTCTACAAGGCTGCGGCGATGAGTGAGCGAAACGACCCCGAGTTGACGTTCTTCGGTGCGGCGGCGAAGTGCTACGCGTCTGACATGGCCATGGAGGTCACGACCGACGCCGTGCAACTGCTCGGCGGGTACGGCTACACGAAGGACTTCCCGGTCGAGCGGATGATGCGGGACGCGAAGATCACCCAGATCTACGAAGGCACCAACCAGGTCCAGCGCATCGTGATGGCTCGCCGCTACCTGCGTGACTGACGGGTTTCACGGGTCACCAATGGTTGACTGCGGGCGTGGATCTTGACCCGAACCCGACGTCGTTCTCGCGTGTGACTTTGGCGCGCATCATGGACAGCACCGACGCCAACCTCCACGGCAACGTCCATGGTGGCTCGATCATGAAGATGGTCGACGACGTTGCCGGTGCTTGTGCCGCCCGCCACACCCGGGGGAAGGCCGTCACCGTGTCGATGGACGAGATGGTCTTCCTGGAGCCGGTCCGCGTTGGTGACGTGCTCACCTGCAAAGGCCAGATCAACTGGACCGGGCATACCTCGATGGAGATCGGCGTACGCGTTTCGGCCCAGCGGTGGGACGACGCGAGCCTGGCCGATCACCATGTGGGTTCGGCGTACCTCGTGTTCGTGGGCATCGGCGACGCCGAGCGGCCGAGGCCGATCCCGCAGGTCACGCCCGAAACGGACGCCGATCGCGCTCGTTGGCGGGAGGCGGAGATTCGCCGAGCCAACAGACTTCATCGCCGGGAGGCGATCAGCGCCGAGCGAGCGGCCCGGGCTGAGTAACACCTAGACCCAACCCGGTGTTCGCAACCACGCGTCCCCCAACCCCGTCTCGACGTCACGACTTGCCGGAAACCCTCACCCGTGAGGACCGCAGCAGGCACCAGGACCTCAATTCGACGGGCATGAGGCCGATGTTGGCTTCACCGGTGGGGCGCCTGGACTGCCCCTAAGGCAGCCTGGGGCACCTTCATCGCAGAAATGGCGGTTCCGTGGAACCGTTGATCTTGGTGGCAGTCAGCCACGCCAATGCGGGGGTAGGCGGACTTACCTAGGCGCAGATGTTGTCGCCGGCGCTGCGCGCGTTCAGATGCGGGTCGGCCTTCTTCGTTGTCGTCGGCTTGGCTGTGCCAAGTCCCTTGTACGACGACCCGACGTAGATCTCGAAGGTCTTGCCCAGTCCTTGGGTGGCCACGAAAGTCGCGTCGGGGAAGGCGACCTTCAGAGTCGTCATCGAGGTGCCCAGCGTGGGGTCGTACTTGATGACGGTCTTGGTCGCTGGACCGCCCGCCGACGCGGGCGCATTCGCCGGTGCTGCCGCGATGACGTAACCGGCGGTCTTCAGGGCATTGCTGGTCTGCCCCGCCAACCCGGCCACGCCAGCTGCGTTGAAGACCCGGACGCTGATCTGCCCGGCGGGCACGGCGTTGGCAGCGGGCGTCGCGACAGGAGCCACGATCGGTTGATCGTTGGCAATCTGGGAGAAGACCCGCCGGGAGAGCGTCTTGCTCAACAGCACGGTCGACCCGAGCCCGGGGACGCGATAGTCGCCGTTCTGGACCGGTGCTGTGACGAAGGTGATGTTCTTGATGTTGATCCCGCTCAGCCGGTTCGCCAGATCGAACATCGTGTCGCGATCCAGGCCGCTGTCCACCTTGAGGCTGCCCAGCGCGGCGTTGAGGAAGGCGTTGAGCTTCAGCGGGTTCGCGATGGTTCCTCCGCTCGTGGCCTTCTGAATCATCGACGCGATGAACTTCTGCTGGCGCTCGATCCGCCCGAAGTCGCTGTCGACGTGGCGGACCCGCACGTACGCCAGCGCCTGAGTCCCGGCGATGGTCTGCTTGCCCGCCGGAAGGTTCAGCCCGCTGTCCTTGTCCTTCAGTGCCGTGGTCAGGCACACGTCGACGCCGTTGAGGGCATCGACCATGTTGAGGAAGCCCTGGAAGTTCACTTCGACGTAGTGATCGATGTGAATGCCGGTGAGGTCTTGGACCGTCCGGGTCACGAGGCGCGCACCGCCGACCCCGCCGCCGCCTTCGCCGTACGCGGAGTTGATCTTGGCTTGGTGCGCGGGGTGGACCTTGCCGTTCGGATCGGTGTACTCCGGGATCGTGACGAGCGAGTCACGCGGCAGGCTGATGGAGGTGGCGTGGCTGGTGTCCTTGCCGACGTGCACGATCATGATGGTGTCGCTGTGCTGCCCGTAGTCGGCGCTGCCCACATGCAATTTGGCCTGTTCGTTGCGGCTGAGTCCCTCGCGGTTGTCCGAGCCCAGAACCAGAATGTTCATCGAGTCGGTGCCGACCGTGGGCTGATCGCCCGACCCGGAATCGATGACGCCGGCGAGCCTGGTGATCTGCGAGTCGTAGTGATCGACCGCCGCGTAGCCCACCGCGCTGGTCAGGAGTACGGCCACGGAGGCAGCCACGGCGACGACCATTGCTGGACGTCGCGGAGCGCGAGCCTGCTGGTTCGTACCTGACACTGTGGATCCTCCGGGAGCGCATCGACGCGTTCGGCTGCTCATGATCGAGGGTTTCTGGCAACGGCCCCTCGACTATAGATCGGGTGGGCTCCGCGCCTGGTCCCCGACATCCCGCGATCGCTGGACTAGCGTCGGCGCCCATGGATGGACGAACGGACCCCCCGTCGGAGTTCCCGACCCCGGCCCCGGGCGTGTCGGTGATCATGCCTGTCCTGGATGAGGAGCGGCACCTGGCCGAGGCGGTCCAGTCGATCCTGGCGCAGGACTTCGCCGGCGAGGTCGAGGTGGTGATCGCCTTGGGCCCCTCCAGCGACCGGACAGACGCCATCGCCGCCGATCTGGTGGCGTCCGACCCACGGGTGCGAACCGTGCCCAATCCGACCGGCCGCACACCCAACGGCCTGAACGCCGCAATCGCCGCGACCACATACGACGTGATCGTGCGCTCCGATGGCCACTGTGTGCTGCCTGCCGACTACGTGCGTACGGCGGTCGAGACCCTCGCCCGCACCGGCGCCGACAACGTCGGCGGCGTGATGGCTGCGGAGGGCGAGTCGATCTTCGAACAGGCAGTCGCGCGCGCCATGACTTCGCGGCTCGGGGTGGGGGGTGCGACCTTCCACATCGGAGGGGAGGAGGGCGCCGTCGAGACCGTGTATCTCGGGTCGTTCCGTCGTGCTGCGCTGGAGCGGGTCGGCGGCTACGACGAGTCCTTCCTGCGCGCCCAGGACTGGGAAATGAACCACCGCATCCGGGAGAGCGGAGGACAGGTGTGGTTCACACCGGACCTCCGTGTCTCATACCGGCCCCGTCCGGATCTCAGGCGGCTGGCCCGGCAGTACTTCGAGTACGGCCGTTGGCGCCGGGTGGTGATGGCCCGCCATCCCGAGACGGTGACCCGCGCGAGTGCCGTGCGGTATCTCGCTGCTCCGGTCGCCGTGCTGGGAGTGACGGCGGGGACTGTCGCTGGAATCGCAGGAACCATTGGGCCGCAGTGGCTTCGGCTCGGCTGGAGCGTGCCCGGCGCGTATGCCGTGTTGATCGTCGGCGGGTCGGCGGTGACCGGCCGCGGGCTCCCGGCTGCGGCCTGGGTGAGGTTGCCGCTCGTCTACGCGGCGATGCACGGTGCGTGGGGCGCGGGTTTCCTGACCTCACCGCGTGCACTGCGGGGGCGCTAGTGCGGATCCTCATGTTGGTGGCGACCTCGGTAGTGACCGACACCCGCGTACTGCGGGAAGCGTCGACCCTGGCCGCCGATGGTCATTCGGTTCACATCATCGGCAAGGACGTTCCCCCCGACTTCGACCCCCCGATGGGGATCACCGTGTCGTCGGTCGGTGCGACCTCGGGCCTTCGCGCTGAAGGAAGCGACAGCCTCGGCTCGTCGGGGTCACTGCCGGTGCACCTGCGTGCGGCTCGTTGGCTGCTGTTGCCGCAGCACCGCAACAAGGTCTTCGACTCGTGGGCGCACGGCGCGGTCGAGCAAGGTCGGAGCCGTGGCTACGACGTGGTGCACGCCCATGACTTCACCGCGCTGGCAGCGGGCGCCGAGCTCGCTGCCCTTGCCGGAGTTCCGTACGTCTACGACACCCACGAACTCTGGTCCGGACGCCCACGTGAATACCGCCCGACTCCCTACCAAGACGCCCGTGAGCGCCGGGCCGAGAGGGAACTCGGTGCCGGTGCTGCGACGGTCATCACCGTGGGCCAAGGCATCGCCGACGAACTGCGCCGCCGCTTCGGGTGGCACCGGGTGCGGGTCGTCCGCAACACGTTCCCACTCGCTGCCGGTGAGCCGAAATTGCCGAACCCGGCCGCACCCGAAGGACTTCTGTACGCCGGCCGGCTCGCCCCCTATCGCGATCTCGAGACGCTGGGTCTCGCCGCCGCGCGCCTCTTGCCGTTGCGGGTCACAGCGATCGGGCCGGCTGACCAGGCATGGCTCTCGGGGGCGGGCCCGGGCATGCGGGCTGCGGGAGTCGACATCCGCGAACCGGTCTCCAGTGACGAGGTGAGTGGGCTCTATCGGGAGCTCGGGCTCGCCCTGGTGTCGCATTCGGATCGGTGGGCCAACCATCGACTGGCGATGCCCAACAAGCTTTTCCACGCCGTGGCGGCGGGTGTCCCGGTCGTCGGGACCGATGTGCCCGAACTGCGCCGGGTCATCACGGACTACGGCATCGGCACGGTCTACACGTACGGCGATGAGGCCTCGCTGGTCGCCGCCGTGCGCGAGGCCCTCGATCGATATCCGGAGTTCGTGGCGGCCGTACGGGCCGCGCGGCCGGCGCTTTCGTGGGAGGCAGATGCCGTGGTCCTGCGGGAGGTGTACGCCCACTTGACGTGAGCCACGCCGCATCAGCCGTGGCTCTGCAGGGCCTCGTGGGGCAGGTAGTGTCAGGGAGCACGAATTGTCAGCGAGCACGGCGTCGGGGATTCCCCGTATCGACGCGTCGATCCATTCGCCCCCCGGAAGGTCCTCCCGCGTGTCTCAGGCCGCAGTCGTCGATCCCGACGATGACTTCCTCGGCGAGCACCACGTCTACGAGCCGCACAAAGCCGGTCTGCCCCGGATGGGCCCGTACCTTCGCGAGACGTGGCGGCGGCGCGAGTTCGCCTTCGAGATGTCCCGGGCCAGCATTCGATCGAGCCAGAACGACACGGTCCTGGGCGTCCTGTGGAATGTCCTCAACCCGCTGCTACTTGCGGCGGTGTACTACCTGCTCGTCTACATCCTCTCCGGTGGCGGGAAGATCTCCTTCCCGTACTTGCTGGCCGGGCTCTTCGTCTTCTACTTCGTCTCCGGATGCATGAGCGGCGGTGCCGCCTCGGTCATCAGTGCCGGGCGGATCATCTTGAACACGGCCTTCCCGCGTGTCCTGCTCCCACTGTCAGCGGTGCGGACGGCCTTCTGGAAGTTCCTGCCCACCATGCTCGTGTTCTTCGCGGCTGCCCTGTTCTCGGGGATCCGCTTCTCCTGGGTGACCCTGCTCGCGATCCCGATGTTCGGGTTGATCGCGGTCTTCAGCACCGGCCTGGCGATGCTGCTCGCCACGGCCCAGGTCTACTTCCGTGACACCACGAGCTTCCTGCCGTACTTCACCCGCATCTGGCTGTACACGTCGCCCGTCCTCTACACCATCGACCAGATCCCGCAGAAGTTCAAAGCCATCGAGGTGTTCAACCCGCTCTATGGGCTCATCGGCGGCTGGGGCGAGATCCTGGTCGGGGGGACGGTCCCCGAACTGCGGGTGTGGCTGCTGTCCCTTGCCTGGGCGGTGGGCACCTTCCTGCTCGGTGCGTTCTACTTCATCTCCAGGGAGCGGGACTTTGCCGTCAGACTCTGATCAGCCCGTCGTCAAGGTGGAGAACGTGTCCATCACCTATCGGACGACGTTCGAAAAGCGACCCACCCTCAAGAGTGCGGTGCTGCGACTCGGTCGCGGTGAGCGCGCGGTGCGGGAGGTCAAGGCTGTGCAGCACGTTTCCTTCGACGTCAGTCAGGGCAGCGTGCTGGGGATCATCGGCTCGAACGGCGCCGGCAAGTCCACCCTGGTCCGCGCGATCGCCGGGATCCTGCCGCCCACCGAGGGCCGCATCGAGGTGCGAGGCAGGGTGAGCACCCTGCTCGCGTTGGGAGTGGGCTTCAACCCCAACATCTCCGGTCGCGAGAACGTGGTACTCGGCGGTCTGGCGGCGGGCTACAACCGGTCGGAGATCCAGGATCGTTACGAGGAGATCGCCGACTTTGCCGAACTCGGCGACTTCATGGACCTGCCGATGCGGACTTACTCGTCGGGGATGTTCAGTCGCCTGGCGTTCGCGGTCGCGGTGCACATGGAACCGGACATCCTGCTTGTCGACGAGGCGCTGTCGGCCGGTGACGCGAAGTTCAAGGAGAAGGCCACCAACAAGATGATGGAGTTGGTGTCGCAGGCCCGCACGATGTTCATGGTCACTCACGCGCTGGGTACGGTCGTAGAGATGTGCAACGACGCCATCTGGCTGGACAAGGGCGTCCTTGAGATGCGCGGCGAGCCCCAGGAGGTCGTCGACGCGTACACGCACTTCGTGCGCGTGGGCCGCACCGCGTCAACACTCGAGGATCTCTGAGCGGGTGAACTCGCACGGTCCAGCGTACGACGTGAGCATCGTGACCTCGGGCCACGATGTCGCTGATGCCCGGCTTCATCGTCTGGTGGGTGCATTCGTCCGCGCCGGCTTGTCGGTCGAGGTGCGCGGTCTCGGCGACGTCACCGCTGGGCCCGAGGGGGCCGCCTCTGTCGTCACGAAGGACCGGGGCGGCATGGTGGCGCGTGGGCTCCGGGCGGTGTCGAGTCCTTGGCAAGCGCGGGGCCGGGTGCTCGTACTCCTCGACCCGGACACCATTCCGTCGGCCGTGGTCGCGAAGTTGCGCGGCCGTGCGCTCGTGGTCGACGTGCACGAGGACTATGCCGCGTTGTTGTCCGATCGCCAGTGGGCCTACGGAGTCGCAGGTCGACTCGCCCGCGGACTCGTGTCGATGAGCACGAGACTCGCACGTCGCGCCGACCTCACCGTTGTTGCCGATGCCCACGTCCCACCTCTTCACGCCCGCGACCGCGTCGTCGTGCGCAACGAGCCGGACCACACCTACCTGCCGCCCCTGAGCAAACCGGACGAGACGCCTCGTGCTCTCTACGTCGGTGATGTCAGGGCGACACGTGGGCTCTTCACGATGTTGGACGCCGTGGCCGCAGCACCGCATTGGGGCCTGGACATTGTCGGTCCGGTCTCGTCGATCGATGAGCCCCGTGCGCTCGCGCGCGCGGGGGAGGCGGACCTGGCCGGTCGAGTCCGGTGGCACGGTCGACTGGCGCCGGCGCAGTCGTGGGCCCTGGCCTCCGGCGCTTGGATCGGGTTCGCGCTCCTCGATGACACGGCCGCATTCCACGACGCCGTGCCCTCGAAGTTGTACGAGTACCTGGCATGTGGCTTACCTGCCGTGGTGACCGACCTGCCGAGGCAAGCGGCTCTGGTGCGCGAGTCGGGAGCCGGCGTGGTGGTGGCGGACGCGGTCGGTGCCGCGGGGGCGCTCAACGACTATGCGAACGACCCCGAGCTCTTCGCGGCGCATCGCAAGTTGGCGGTGTCGTGGTCACGCGAGCACGCTGAGGACTCGTCCGCGTACGACGAACTCGCTGCCCGCGTCGCCGTGCTCGCGCGTCGCCCGCGCTAGTCGGGCAAGCCGGCCAGCCGACGGGTCGTGCGCACAGCACCCGGAAGCCCGAGTACGGCCGATGCACCGGTCCGACGAGTCGCATTGCGTACGGCGAGCACCGCGGGCGGACCCAGTGCAACGACGATGTCGGCATCCGAGGCGAGGCTGCGGGCCTGCGTATCTCGTTTCAATCTGCGCGCAAGCTGCCGTCCGGCCCGGCCTTTGACCAACACCGCGATCGCTCGCCCGGGGAGACCAAGTCGGCCTTTCGTCGCCGGTCCTAGATCGATGACGTCATCGACGAGGGGTTTCCACTCGTCGGCCCGACCCAAGGTCACAACACTCAGCTTCGCGCCGACCGCAGTTGCGACCGCTCGCACTGCGTCCAGGCCACCGGCGGGGGGACTGGAACCAGCGGACACCAACACGATGGATGTCACCGTGGACTTCGCCAACGAATTCACTGGGACTGTGAAGTCACTCATCGGACGTCCGCCGAGTCGTCCGCCGCGTTGCGCGCTGTGTCAACCAGCTCTCGCAGTGCTTTGAGCCGCGGCGCGAGTTGACGATCCCGTCGGTATTGCTCAGCGTAGGCGCGCGCGGCGGTGCGAGCCGCTTCCGACGCGTTGGTCGCTGCCTCGGCAGCGAGCCCGAGGGCTTCGCAGATGTCCTGTGGTGCAAGGCTTTTGGATGGGAACCAGAGGGGGTAGTCCCGAAGGACGTCACTCGCTGCATTGCCCAAGTCGTGGACCGACACGATGGGCAGTCCCGTTGCGAGGTACTCGAACACCTTCCCACTCGTGACGTACTTCCCCGATCCGAGGATGAGCAGGAGAACGTCGAATCCCGAGTAGACCTCGACGACTTCGGACTTGGAGGCGGGTCCTGCGTACTCCACCCCGTCGGACGCGGCGCCGTCGACGAGGGCCATCAGATCAGGTCTAGGTAGTCCGTAGAAGCCGAGATGGCCACGGATGACTGCGCGACTGCCGGCCGGAATTCCGTGCGACTCGTGCGCCTGTCTCCAACCGGCGATGAACTCAGCGAGCGGAACCTTGACCGACACCGTTCCGAGATAGCCGAACGTCAACGCTCGACCAGCAGTCTTGGATCCGTCGCGTTGTGCGGCGACGTCGAAGTCCCAGCCATTGGACACGACCTGCATTCGGGCGGCGGCCCTTGGGTGCTCGTGTTGGTGCCATGCGCGGATCGGCTCGTTGACGAACCAGACCTCGGCGGCCTTGTCGATGAGGTCGCGTTCGATCCGGGCCGTTCGGCTGTGTTCGTCGTGGAGTCGATCGCCGGAGAAGACGTCCAGGCACCACGCGTCGCGATAGTCCATGACGTACGGCACCTTGTGCCGCTCGTGCAGGATTCGAGCCGCCATGAACGCCACGTGCGGGTTGGCCGTCGCCACCACGAGGTCGACGGGGCGTCGTTCGTGGATGGCCACCGCCGACCGTTCGAGTTCGCGCCGCCAAGGTCCGTAGCCGGTCTCGGGGAAGGGCCTGCGGTCGGCCGAGACCCGCAACTTCGACCAGATGCGCGGGAACCGTACGCGCAGCCAACTGAATCGGCGGATGTCGGTTTCCAGGGCCGGCCAGGAGAACCGAGTCCGCACGACCTCGATCGATGGGTCGATCGATTGCTCGAGGCCCAGATCCGCCCCGGTGTACTCGACGAAGACGTCGCGCTCGACCGTGAGAACCGTCACATCCCAGCCGTGGCGGGCGAACGCGTTGGCGGTGGCCAGCGCGCGGTACACCCCTCCCGCCCGGCAGGGCGGGAAACCCC
>Ga0315273_10004875_pt1 | contig 16531 bp, 15 predicted proteins | sample YL17G02_0_MG_FD_205753 | JGI IMG/M metagenome (GOLD analysis project Ga0315273, IMG submission 205753) | Sediment microbial communities from Yellowstone Lake, YNP, Wyoming, USA - YL17G02_0 | ecosystem: Environmental > Aquatic > Freshwater > Lake > Sediment | place: USA: Wyoming | collected... | reverse complement strand
AGGAGATGGTCCGCGCTCTGACGACCACACCTCCGGAACTCACCCTGAGCAGCCGTTTGCAGCACATCATCTACACCTGCACCCTGTGCGGGGCCTGTCAGGCATCGTGCAATTTCGTCAAGGACCTTGAGCCCTGCAACGCCTCGGTCGCTCTGCGCGAACATGCGGTCCGGGAGGGCTGGGGGCCCCTTCCCGCGCACGAGCCCCTGATCAAGAGCATTCTCAACTACGACAACCCCTGGCTCCAGCCCAGGAACGCCAGGGCCAAATGGGTGAAGAAGGGAGGCGGCATCGTCAAGGTGAAGGACGCTTCCAGGGAGCAGGTGGAGATCCTCTACTATCCCGGATGCACGGCCTCCTATGATCCGGCCATCCAGCCCGTTGCGCGCGAGGTGGCCCGACTGCTCGAAACCGCCGGCGTGGATTTCGGAATCCTGGGAAAGGACGAGATCTGCTGCGGGTCGACGATCCTCCGGGTTGGAGACCGGGAGAACTTCGAGAAGGTCAGGGCCAGGAATGCGGCGGTGCTGAACAAGACCAGCGCGAAAAAGATCGTCTCGGCCTGCGCTGGATGCTATTCCACGCTCAAGCACGAGTACGGAGAGGAACTGAAACCGCAGGTGCTGCACATCGTGGAGTTCGTGGACGAACTCCTCCAGGAGGGGAGACTCAAACCTGTGAAGCCCGTCCAACGAAAAGTGACCTACCACGATCCCTGCCACATCGGGCGCTACTGCGGGGTGTACGATCCTCCGCGCCGGATCCTGGCGAGCATCCCGGGCCTCGAATTCCAGGAAATGGAGCGCATCCGGGAATGGGCCTGGTGCTGCGCGGCAGGAGGCGGAGTGCGGACAGCCTTTCCCGAGGAGCTTGCAGGCTGGGCCGCCGGCCTCCGCCTCCGGGAGGCTCTGGACACGGGCGCTGAGCAGCTTGTCACGGCCTGTCCCTTCTGCGAACAGAATCTTGGCGAGGCCGCCAAGAGGGAGAACCTGCCCATTGAGGTGGTGGACATCCTGCACATCCTCTCTGAGTCGGTGGAATGAAAACCTTTGAACGAAGCGCGTCACAGGAGAGTTCCATGGAGAACCCAGGCAGTTGGCTCGCAACCGAGGCGCCGGACTACCGCCAGAGAGAGTCCACGATCCACGAAGTCGCCGAGAAACTCAGCGAGGCGCTCGGCAAGGAGTTCGTGAGCAACGACCCGGAGATTCTCTCCGCCTACTCCCGGGATTTCACGATCACGCCGCAGAGAAGACCGAACGTTGTGGTTCTTCCCGGCTCTACCGAGGATGTGCAGCAGATCATCCGGATCGCCAACACGTACCGGGTGCCGGTCTATGTGCTCACGAGCGGCTTCAACCACGCGGGCTCCTGCATCGCCCGCCGCGGCGGGATCATGGTCGACATGAAGAGGATGAACCGGATCCTCCGGATCGACGAGGAATCCATGACCGCAACCTTCGAGCCATACGTACGCATCGCTGTGCTCTACGAGGAGTGCAACAAGCGCTTCGCCGCAGAGGACATCATGCTCAGGCCCGCCAACGCCATCACCTACGGCAGCGCCTGCATGATGTCCAACGTGCTCTCCGGAGGTGTCGCATTCATCGCGCTCAAGAGCGGCAGCCACGCGGAGACGGTCGTGAGCATGACCTTCGTCACGCCGGAGGGCGAGATCCTGAAGACCGGCCCCTCCGCCATCCCGAACGTGGGAGACGTGCCGGTCCTGGGTCCTGGACCGGACGTGGGCGGGATGTTCCTGGGTGCTGAGGGCAATTTCGGGATCTGCACCGAGATGACCCTGAAACTCTTCACCGAGAACCCATGGCCTCGGGACAAAACCTTCCTGCTCCAACACGTCGACGAACAGGAGGAAGGTCTGAAAGACGTGGCCGACCTGTTCTACGCCGTCAGCCGGGACAACTTCGCCCAGGCTCTCTACAAAGGCTCCAACCGGCACTCGGCCCAGATCGCGGCCGCCTCGGATCAGGACGTGGAGATTTTGATTCAAAGCCTGCCGGCAACGATCATCTACTGCGTGCTCACGGGTTTGGACGAGGAAGAAGTCGAGATCAAGAAAAGGCATCTGGTCGAGATCCTCGAAAGGGACGGCAAATTCGTCGAGATGCCCGAGATCGCAAAGGAGCTCTTCTTCGAGACCATCAGCAAGACCGAGGAGGAGATCAACCGCTGTCTCGTCAAACGGTGCTACACGGGGCCGGGCCGGGTGGGCAGGTGGAAGGGCAGCTTCCAGTGGATGGCCTACACGATCAAAATGGAGAACGCGGTTGAGTTCGAACGGAAGTTCCGGGCCATTGTGAACCGGCACTGGATCCCCACGGACCACTACGGATCGCACCTTGCCACCACCACGGAAACGGCTCTGCAGGGACCTTACCAGTACGGCCGCACGGTCATGCTGGAATACGACTTCTTCTACGACCAGGGGAATCCCGAGGAAGTCAAGCGTGCCACCGTCGTCTACGATCGACTGCATCGGATGATGATCGAAAGCGGCGCCATCAGCTGCAAGGTCGTCTCCAGGTCCCTGGAACTGCAGATGCCGCAACTCGGAGAGTACTTCAGGATCTGCAAGCGACTGAAGAAGGCCATGGATCCCACCGGCGTCATGAGTCCGGACACCATGCCCATTTCAGAAGATTACATCTGAAGAAAAGATGGAGCCTGCGGCCTGCCGCAGAGGAGGAATCTCAGGCCGATCGCCGCTGTGGGTGAGCGGCGATCGGAGGAAGGGGGCGATCCGTGAAGCTCGGAAACAAGGTTGCGATCGTGACGGGTGCGGGCTCCGGCATCGGCAGAGGGATTGCCTTGGCCTTTGCCCGAGAAGGGGCTAAAGTCTCGGTCGTGGATATCAACCGCGCGGGTGCTGAGGAGACCGTTGCCGAAATCCGGGCAAAAGGCGGCGAGGCCATCGTGATCCAGGCAGATGTCTCCATCTGTTCCGAGATCGAGAGAATGGTGGACGAGACGGTGCAAGAACTTGGAGCACTGGACATCCTGGTGAACAATGCCGGAATCGACATCCCCGGGCCGATCACGGTCATCGAGGAAGAAGACTTCGAAAGGCTGATCGCCGTCAATCTGAAGAGCGTCTACTTCGGGTGCAAGAAGGCGATCCTCCACATGCTGGACCACGGCGGCGGGACGATCCTGAACATCTCCTCCCTGGCCGCAGTCTGCGGCACAACGGGCCTTTCGCTGTACTCGGCCGCAAAGGCCGGCATCGTCGGCCTGACCAAGTCCCTGGCCATCGAATATGCGGTGCCGAAGATCCGCGTGAACGCGATCTGCCCCGGCTGGATCCGGACCGGTATGAGTGCGGAGTATCTTGAAGGCATGGAGGATTGGGTGGTGGACAATACGCCGATGGGCCGCGTGGGCAGCCCGGAAGATATCGCTCCGACAGCCGTCTACCTCGCCAGCGACGATTCCCGTTTCATGACAGGGCAGGCGATCGTGGTAGACGGAGGCTTCAGCGTAGTCTGAGGGCAGCCCGCAATCTACGCGGAACGCACAAAGTGAGCAGAGTCTCTGCCTGACCGGAAAGGGAGGGTTCCATGGCAAGCAGGAAAAAAGTCCACATCGTGGGCGCAGGCCTGTCAGGCATGGTGGGGCAGCCATCAACCTGGACCTCATGAAGAACTATGTGGGACTGGATCTCCCGGACCCCACGATCATCGCGACCGGTCCTTTTCGCAAGATGAACGAGCTCTTGGGCCGGCCCGTCGTGCGGCTGCCCTGCTTTTCAGCCCGCAAGGTGATGGAGAACCCGGAACTCGAAGGCGACATCCGAACGTGGTTTGGACGCTACACGAACACGTACGCCTACGCGAGCATCATCAACCAGCTTGACCCGGAGAGGCAAAGAGCGCGCTGACACGGAATCCCACCTTTCAGTCCAGTTTCCTTGCCGGACGTGCGTAAAGCCCTTGCATCATCTTCAGAGACGAAGCACCTTGCGGACGACCTGTCTCCAGGACGGGAGGGGTTCCCCCAATCGGCTCCACTGCAGGTTGCCGGGGCTGCAACGCTGCGGCCGAAGACTCCCTGGGTTCCCGGGTTTTCTTCTCCGCCTCCGCCTCCGCCGAGCTTTTCTCTGGACGCTGAGAGAGAATTGGCGAGGATGGAGGCTCGTCGACTTCCCCCATGGGAGGCAGGTCCATGTACTCGTCGTTCCTCTCATCCGGGATCTCGAGGTCATTGAGATCCATGCAGAGCATCCACGAGCCCTCCCGTCCGGACCCCCTCTCTGCCGTCTCCATAGGCGCAGCGCGGCTCATGGGAAGGAGAAGAGCGGTCAGGATCGGCAGGACCAGCAGAGCGCATTTGAACCGATTGCCTGCCAGCGGCCTGCCAGGGGTTCTACTTCGTCTCATCCAATGTCCCCTCCGCTTTCATTCTGCCAAGCTCTTCACAGCCTGGCTGATATCGCAGCCTGCAAGCCCGGTAGAAGTCTCGGGATCCGCGGACGTACTCCTTCCGCTGGACATACAGGATTCCCCGGTTGTAACTGGCTTGTGCCAGCTTGGGGTCATAGAGGGGAAAGTGCGCCCGGGAGATATCAATCGACCGGGTTAGGTCCAGGAGAGCCTGTTCGCAGTCGCCCTTGGAGGCGTGTGCAACGGCCCGATTGTTGTAGGCATCGGCGTGCCGGGGATTCAGTTCGATGGCCCGGGTGTAGTCGCGGATTGCATCCTCGTATTGCCCTTTCTGCGAATACGCATTGCCCCGGTTGTAGTACGCATCCGCATATTTCGCGTCGATTTCGACGGCCCTCGCAAAGTCGGCAAGGGCGCTATCGAGTTCCCCCAGTTCCCCGTATGCAAGACCCCGATTGTTATAGGCATGCGCATGGCCGGGATCGAGTTCGATGGCTCTGGCGTAGTCCTCGATCGCCTTCTCGTGTTCCCCTTTCTTTCCGTACGTGATCCCCCGGTTATAGTAGGCTTCGGCGAGCCCGCCGTGGAACGAAAGAGCGCGGGAATAGCTCTGGATCGCACGGTCATACTCCCCTCGCCCATCCTGGGACATACCACGGTCGAAATAGTAGGACGAAACACATCCTCCCAAAGCCAGAACCATGAATGCATAGAGCCCGAGTCTTCGGATCTGCATTGCGCTCACGTCTCCCACTTCATGGAATAAACCCTCCTCTGAAATAGGTCAACTCGGCCACAGTCAGGGTCTTCAGTCGCCTCGGCCCCACCGCCCAATGCACCCTCCCTTGACGACCCTGCATCGATTGAGCAATCTTGTATCGTGCTATCTCCCTGATTGAACATGAGCTTGGACAGGGGTATCCACCTCCGTAACCTGGCGGGGCCGCCCGGTCATGAGGATGTCTCAAGCCGCTCCCCCAAAGGGGATCATCGCCCTCATGGGTTCCGGCGAACTCGCCGGGACCATGGTTGAGGTGCACAAGGAGCTGATCTCGGGCCTGGCAGGTCGCAGCCGCGCTGTATTCGTCGACACCCCGGCAGGTTTCCAGCTCAACGTGGATGAGATTTCTCGAAGAGCCGTCGAGTTCTTTCGTCTCCACGTGCAGCACCCCATGGAGATCGTCTCCTTCAAGTCCGGCGATGCGATGACACCCCTCCAGGCCGAGGAGGCCTATGAGGCCCTGCGGGAGGCCGACTTTGTGCTCATCGGCCCGGGCAGCCCCACCTACGCTGTCCGCAACTGGCAGGGGACGCCCATTCCGGAGATCCTCTCCAGGCGCATCGAAGCGGGCGGTCGCCTGGTCGCAGCCAGCGCAGCGGCCCTGACCGTCGGACGCTTCTGCCTTCCGGTTTATGAAATCTACAAGGTGGGGGAACCCCTCCACTGGCTGGAGGGTCTCGATGTCCTGGGGCGCTTTGGACTCGGCCTCGTCGTCATCCCCCACTGGAACAATGCCGAAGGGGGAACCCACGACACCCGGTTCTGCTACATGGGAGAATCCCGGTTCCGGGAACTCGAATCCATGCTTCCTGAAGATGTCCGCATCGTCGGACTGGACGAGCATACCGCGTGCCTGCTGGACTTCGAACGAGAGGAGGCCGTGGTCAAGGGGATAGGCCGCGTCACCCTGAGGAATCGCGAGGCCGAGACGGTTTTCGTGAGCGGAGACCGTTTTCCCCTGGATGTGCTCCGCCGAGGAAAGATCGGTGCGAGGCGGCGCGCGCCACCGCCTGAAGCTCCATCCCCCGGCCCGGCGATCGAGAAAGCGGGCGAGTCCTTTTGGGACGGGGTGCACGCGTTGGAGGCAGCCTTTCATTCCGGGATGAAAAACCAAATGACTCGAGAAAGCACCAACGCCCTTCTCGATCTCGATCGACTCATCTGGCAAGCTCAGCAGAATCTCGAAAGTCCTGAGTTCATCTCCCAGGCCAGGGAGATTCTCCGGGAACTGATCGTCGCTTTCGGGCTGAAGATCGAGTCCTCTCCAAAAGACCGGGCCGTCTGCCTTGCCCCTCTGGTGGAAGAACTGCTCCAACTGCGGCAGAGTTACCGTGAGAGCCGGTGCTGGCAAGAAGCGGACGCCATTCGCGAAAGACTCGAGCGGGTGAACGTCCTGGTGGAAGACACGAGCGGCGGCTCGCGTTGGTCCCTGCTCCCGTGACCTGACCTCCGGAGCCTTCGGGGAAGGAGGCTTTGGGCAGGCTAAGCAGAAGGTTATGCTGGGGGGCGTAGCCCCACGGAGGTGCGAATCTGGAGATCCGGGGGAGTCCATATTCTGTCACGATCGAGACCTTTGAGAGCCTCTCTTCCCTGTGGGACCAGGGAGGCCAGGCCCTCCTCCGATGGGATTGTCTCTTCGCTCTGCCGCCCTGGCTGGAAACCTGGTGGCACATCTTCGGTGCCGGGCTGAGTCCCCGTCTTTGTGCGGTGAGGTCCGGAGGCGAAATACTCGGTATCGCCCCGCTTTACGTCCAGGGGGAAGATGCCCGCTTGATGGGAAGCGAGGACGTTTGTGATTACCTGGACTGTGCCGTCGCACCCGGCAAGGGACCGGAATGTTTTCACGCTCTTCTCGGATTCCTGCGGGAAGAGGGCGTCGTCTCTCTCAACCTGGGACCTGTACGGAGCGATTCCACAGTACTCACAGACCTCGTGCCCGTGGCGAAGCAGCTTGGGTGTGAGGTCTTCTGCATGCAGGAAGAGGTGACCGTTGAGCGGGATCTTCCGGCCACCTGGAATGAGTTCCTCCGCAGTCTGTCCGGAAAGGAACGGCACGAGATCCGGCGAAAGCTCAGAAGACTGCGCGCGGCCGGAGCGCTCACGTTCCGTGTGATCGAGGGTCAGGACGAGGTCGGAGAAGCGACGGAGATCTTTCTGGCCCTCTTTTCCAGAAATCGGGCGGAGAAGGCGGCCTTCATGACCGAACGCATGGCTTCGTTCTTCCGCGCCCTGGCCCAGGCTATGGCCGGGGAGGGCATGCTGAGGCTCACGGTCCTCGAACTCGATTCCGTGCCCGCTGCCGCGGTCATGTGCTTCGATTACAGGTCCACCGTGTATCTCTACAACAACGGGTACGATGAACAGTTCAGTTTTTTGAGCGTCGGCCTCCTGAGCAAGGTCTTCACCCTCCGGGACGGCATCCAAAGGAGCAGAGGGAAATATGAGTTCCTGAAGGGCGCCGAGCTGTACAAATTCCAGCTCGGGGGCAGGCCGGTTCCGCTTTACCGGTGCCGTGTCAGGCTCCGGGGGTAGAGGGGTCAGTTGTCAGGGATCAGCTGTCAGGGCCCGACCCCTGGACCCTAAAAGCGGACAACAGGAAGGGCAAGAGGAAGACAGGTGGCGACAGGACAGATCAGGATCGCGATGCTCGCCGTCCACTCGAACCCCGTCGGCGATCTCGGCACCCAGGACACGGGCGGCATGAGCGTCTATGTGCGGGAACTCGCCCGCGAGCTGGGCAGACTCGGCCACCAGGTGGACATCTTCACTCGGCGTCGCGATTCTCGGGAGAAGGCCACAGTCGATCTGTTCGCCCACGTCCGGCTGATCCATCTGCAAGCCGGTTCGAACGGCGACGTTCACAAGCTGGCGCTCTACCCCCATCTGGATGAATTCTGCAACGAGCTCGAACGCTTCAGGCTGCGGGAGGGCATCCACTATGATCTCATCCACAGCCACTACTGGCTTTCCGGCCTGGTGGGCAACTGGGCGCGGGATCGCTGGGGCGTACCGCACCTGATCCTTTTTCACACCCTGGGTGCCCTGAAGAACAGGACCGTGGAGCCGGAGCGGGAACCTGAGCTCCGTATCAGCGCTGAGAAGCAACTGGTGGAGTGCTGCGACCGGATTCTGGCTTCCACGAAAAGAGAGAAGAACGACCTGGTTCACTTCTACGGGGCAGATCCGGAGGACATCGCAGTGGTGCCCTGCGGCGTCAATCTGGATCTCTTCCGCCCCTTGGACAAGAGCAAGGCGCGGGAGCAGCTCGGGCTGGACCCTCAAGGCCCGCTTGTCCTTTTTGTGGGCAGGTTCGCGCCCTTGAAGGGGATCGAGAGACTGCTCGCCTCCATGACGTGCCTCCGGCATCACCGGCGGCTCCGCCTGGTGATCGTGGGAGGGAATGGCTACGACAGGCCGGAATCCGTGAACCTGGTGCGTCTGAGCGAGGAGCTCGGTATTCGGGATTCGGTGGTCTTCCAGGGGAGGATCGAGCACGCGAAGCTGCCGCCTTTCTACAGTGCCGCCGACGTGCTGGTTGTGCCCTCCTATTACGAGAGCTTTGGGCTCGTGGCACTCGAGTCCCTGGCCTGTGGGACTCCAGTCGTTGCCACCCGGGTGGGCGCCATGCCGGACATCCTGCGGGATGGCGAGACGGGGTGCGTGGTTCCGGACGGCTCTCCCCGGTCACTGGCACAAGGAATCGATTCCGTTCTCAACGGGTGCCGCGCCCGCTCTGCTGACGCGATCCGCGCTTCGGTACTGAAATATGGCTGGGCCCATATCGCCTCGGCGATCGTGGACGAGTACAGGGACGTGCTGAGGCGTGCGTGCGCCCCCACGGGATCGTTCTCCTCCACGAAAGAGGACGTAGAAACCTCGCACGCCGCATATGCGTCTGGGACGCGCAAGGACGGAAGCCGATTGAGCACCGGTTGACTGCTGCGATGACGGAAAATCAAGAGGTCTTGCGTGAAGGTTCAGGCTGACGTGATGGTGGTAACAGCCCACCCCGATGACGCCGAGTTCGGCGTGGCCGGGAGTGTTGCGCGCTGGACAAAGGAAGGCAAACAGGTCGTCTACGTGGTTTGCACCAACGGCGACAAAGGGACGACAGACCGGAGTCTGAGCCCGGAACGCCTGGCGGAGATCCGGGAGCAGGAGCAACTTGCCGCGGCCAGGACACTCGGGGTTCGGGAGGTCATCTTCTTGCGCTACCCGGACCAGAGTCTCGAGGAGACCCCGGAATTCCGAAAGGAGATCGTCCGTTTGATCAGGATCTACCGCCCATGGACCGTGGTGACCTCAGATCCTTACCGCCGCTACATCTGGCATCGGGACCACCGGATTGCCGGGCAGGTCGTCCTCGACGCGGTGTTCCCCCTCTCCAGGGACCACCTCGCTTATCCTGACCTCCTGGTGGGAGGACTCGAGCCCCACAAGGTCGGGGAGCTTCTCTTCTACGGGGCGGAGGACATCAACTTCCACTCTGATATCACCACGACTTTCGATATCAAGGTTGCCGCTCTTCGATGCCACGACAGCCAGGTGCGGGAGTTCGCCAACCCGCATTTCGAATGTTGGTTGAGGGAGCGGTGCCAGAAGATGGCGGAAGGAGAGAGTTTCGAGCTGGCAGAGGCCTTCCATCGGGTTGAGTTGCCGCCGTGATCGATGTGGATTACCCGGCAGCAAGCAGCCCTTCCAGTTCCTCGGCCAGAGCCTCGGCGCTCGTGAAGAGGATCCCCTGCAGTCCCAGGCACCGGGCCGCATTTACGTGCTCGGCCGTGTCGTCGATGAAGACCGCTTCCCCGGGCATGACTCCCAGCCGGTCGAGGACAACGGTGAAGGCGCGGGGATCGGGCTTCACCACGCCCTCGTCCCCGGAACAGAAGACCACGTCGAACAGCTCAAGCATCCCCCACTGGACCAGCCAGCGGTCGAGACCGGGCGGAGAGTTGGAGAGCACGGCCAGCCGGCAGCGGCCGCGCAGACGGCGGACCAGGTCCAGGACGCCGTTGTTCACGGCCTCGTCGGCATCGTAACGCCGACGGAAGGCTTCGATCGCTTCCCGGGTTTTCAGACCGAGACGGGGCCCGGCGGCAGTCCAGAACTCCCCAGCCGTCTTCCGTCCGAGGAGGGCCTCCTGCCAGGCGCTGCTCTCGAACAGGATCCTGTTGAGGGTGCCGGGCGTGAGCCCCAGATCCTGCTCATAGGTGCGAAAGAGCGAAGTAGGCTTTTGCGCCGAGATCACCCGGCCGAAATCGAAGATGACAGCCCTGATCATGGACGCTCGGGTCCTCGTCAACCGCCGGCCCCAAGAGGCCGGCACGAAAGACTCCGGAACAACCCGCTCCGTTGCACAGCGTTCACGGGCTCCGCAGAAAGTCCCGGACGATCTCGGCCGCACGCAGGGCGCTCTCGGCTGCCAGTTCGGTCCCGATATTGTCCCGGCCCACATCCGAACCCACATGGAAAAGGCCCGCGAGGGGTGACGCGATGGAGGGCCTGTCCGGACCCACCTGGCCCACGATCTGGGCAAGGCCGACGATGTCCGACTGGAATCTGCCGCTGAATCCCTTGACCGCGGCCCCCCGGACCACATCCCACCAGAGCATGTGCCGCTGGAGGCCCGGATACAGGGTTCCCAGGAAATCCATCTGCCTCGTCACCCATTTGCCCAGATCCTTCTCACCCGGCGGCGCCAGGCCGGGGAAGTTGAGCAATTGCCGGCCGTGGGGCACCAGAGAGGGATCCATGTTCGACGGGATGGGCATGAAAATCGAGAACGTACTCTCGGCATCGGGCTCCTGGCCGGACGCGATCTGGGAGATGACCTCCGTCATCTTTTCCTGGTTCACAGGGGTGAGGGAAAAGACCACGGGCGCCTGGATCACCGGCTCGTCCAGGAGCACCTTGATATTGAGAAACATGTTCATGAAGTCGTCGGTGCCGAACATGCCGCAGGAAAGGCCCTCTACGTAGTCGCGGTAATCCCCGGGCAGGGCAGACTCGGGCACCATCCGCCCGACCGTCTCCTTCAAGCCTGCGTTGGAAACCACCGCCCTGGCCGTGATCTCCTCTCCTCCCTTGAGCTTCACGCCGCGGACGGCACCGCGCGAAACAACGATCTCGTCCACCTGAACGGCAGTCCGGATTTGACCTCCGTACCGGCGGACGACGCCAGCCAGCCCGTCCGGAATGGCCTGGCAGCCGCCCATGGGGTAGCCCATCGTCCCTCTGAGCTGCCAGTTCTGGGTCATCCGGATGACTTCTCCGGCGCTCGCCTCAACCATCCCGACCACCGCCATCAGCATGCAGCGGTCGTTGTGGAGCGCCAGCAGCGCCTCGTGGGTGGAGTAGTTGCTGATCCAATCGTAAAACGAAAGGCCGTCGAGGCGGTGCGTCTCCTCCTCGCTCATGCCGTAGATATCCTCGTTCAGACGCAGCGCAGCCTGGTAGTCCTCGTCCGGCATCTGGAGAGCCCCAAAAGTCTCCCTGAGCTCCTGAGCGGTGGCAAAGCTCGCGTCCGGATAGACGTACGGCTTACCCTGGAGGAACATCAGGGGCTTGTTGGAAGGATCCGCGTGCCAGAACCGGATCGCCTCGGGCATCGCCGTGCGGCGGAGGATCTCTCCATACGGCCCTTGCTCGCAGCGGGCGAACATATGAATGAAGGCATCGATGAGGCAGTCGTTCTTCCTGTAGCTCGCACAGCGGCCTCCCAGGAAGTTGTTCTTCTCCAGGACCAGGGTCCTGAAACCGGCATGGCTGAAGAGGCTGGCGGCACTGAGCCCGCCGATCCCGGCGCCGATCACGATGACATCATAGTCAACCTTCATGGTGGTTCTCCTCTGTCAAACCGAGACTGAAGCTTGCGAGCGCAAGTGCGCCAACCCCGCAGGTCGCGAGGCCTTGCCGTGACGCTGTCATCCCGCTCATGAAATCGTTCACGAACAGTTCATAACATAGCCTTCTCCACGGCCGCAAGGATTTCCTGCGTGTGCAGCCCCCTGCCGTGCTCCCGCGTCTCCTCGGGCTGCTCCAGCAGATCACGCAGAGCCGTCCCATCACAATTGACACAGCCTCGAACGCTCCTCTATGCTGCCCGCTGCCCTACAATCCTAGGGAGACACGGATGCAGTTTTCGGACATCCGCCGGATCGGTGTGCTCGGCGCCGGCACCATGGGCCATGGAATCGCGCAGGTCTTTGCCAGCAGGGGGTATGAGGTAAGACTCATGGACCTCAACCCCGAATTCCTCTCCAGGGCACTGGAGAGGATCCGGAAGAACCTGGAGCTCTTTGAGCGGAAAGGTCTTGCCACAGCCGAGAGTACGCAACAAACCCTCTCGCACATCTCCGCGACCACGGATCTTTTCGAGGCTTTCCAGGAGGCCGATTTCGTCGTCGAGGCAGTGCCCGAGGATCTCACCCTGAAGAAGCAGGCCTTCGCGAAACTGGAGGAGATCTGTCCGGAGGACACCATCCTGGCGAGCAATACGTCCACGATCCGGATTGCAGACATCGGGTCCACAACCCGGAGGCCGGAAAGGGTCATCGGCACCCACTGGATGCTCGCTCCTCACATCCGTCCCCTGGTGGAGATCATCCCGTCCGAAAAAACGTCCCTGGAGACCATCGAGGTGACCCGGGCCCTCATCGAGAAGCTGGGCAAGGTCCCCATCGTGGCTCCGGACACGCCGGGCTTCATCGTGAACAGGCTCCAGATGGGTGTTTTCGCACAGACGCTCAAGCTCCTCGATCAGGGCGTCTCCAAAGAAGACATCGACAAGGCATGGACCTATCATCTCGGACCGCGTTACTGCCTCACAGGCCCGATCGAGGCCATGGATTCCATGGGGCTGGACACCTTGTACCTGGCCTGCCTGTACCTCGCCTCGGTGCTCAACGAGCCGGGCCTAACGCCTCCGGAGATCGTCCGGAAGAAATTCGAAGCCGGCGAACTCGGCTACAAGACCGGCAAGGGCTTCTACGACTATGGAGGCCTTTCGATCGATGAACTCCTCGACCAGAGGAACGAGCAGCTCATCCACATTCTCAAGCAGTTGAAGCTCCCGGTCGGCTGAATCCTTTTCGAGAAAGACCACACGGTAAGGACGATGTGATTCGTCCCATACGGATCCTGGCTGAGGCCCCTAGGAGATGGAATCAGGGAGGATGGTCATGAAGGTGATTGGGTTCAATGGAAGCCCTCGAAAAAACGGGAACACCGCCATGCTGGTAAATTCGGTCCTCAAAGGGGCTGAGAGCCGAGGAGCGTCCGTGCGCCTGGTGAATCTTCATGAGTTGAAGATGAAGGGGTGTCTGGGCTGCGAGGGATGCAAGAAGGATCTGCACAGGTGTGTCCAGAAGGACGATCTGTCGCCGATCCTCATGGAGCTGGGAGAGTATGACGCCATCGTTCTGGGAACTCCGGTCTACTGGTGGCACGTGAACCCCCAGCTGAAGATGCTGACCGACAGGTTCTATTGCTTCTTCAGCGAGGAGGTGAACCCTGAAACCGGGGAGGTCAAGTTTGGCACCGCCTTCCCTCAGGGCAGGAAATTCGTCGTGGTGACTTCCCGGGGCGACGAGGAGGATGCCAAGCTCTTTCCTGAACTCTATGGCTATCTGACGGAATGGCTGAAGATGTTGACCGCGGTGATGGGTGCGTCCTCCACGGAATTCATCAACCACTGCGGCTCCTTGAACGACAGGAATTCGGCCCGGAACAACGCGGATCTCGTGGCCAGGGCTGAATCCATCGGCGCATCCCTCGCCTGATCCGGGTGGTCCGGGCAGAGGAACGACCCTGCAGTCCTTTTTCTGGACCGGCAAAATTTCTTTTCCACGGCGACGCTGTCGCGATATGGATGCAGGGGGGCCGCATCTGGACGAGTCTGTTCTCCGCGGAATGAAACTGCGACCGCCGACAGGGAATACAAAAACAAACGCAGACTACGGTGTGCACCACGCAGGCGGCTCGAAGGTGCACGACAGAGGATCCGTCAGCCGGATGAACTCGACCGGCGAGGTATCGTAGCGCGCGAACTCAACAGGACCCATGGCCACGCGATTCTCGGTCTCGACATACCAGCCGATGACCATGCCGGCCGGGACGTCGACCCAGGGAGACACCCATCCGGCCCCGTCCCGTGACATCTCCACCGAGACCCACGGCGCGTTGCCCGGCTCGTTCCACACCCGGTCCTCAGACCAGCACCACCAGAGTCTGACGGACTCCGCGGAATCGGTTGTCTGGGCCAGGGCACGGATGCGGCCGCCGGAAACCCCCAGGCTTGCGCCAAGGATTTTTGGGAAGTAGGCGGCCTCAGAACCGCCTCCTTCCAGGAAGCTCTCCGCCAGAAGAGCCTTGAGCCTGGCCTGCCGGACCTGCTCTTCTTCGCGCGTGAAGTCAGGCCTTCGATCGTAGCGGAAGGGCTTTCCCGTGAACCTCTTCAGGAAAGGGGTTTCAACCCCCAGAGGAAAGTAGTTCCCGTCGTGCATTCCGGAGTGGGTCACGTCTCCTGCGATGAGAAAGAGACGGGGATAGAGAAGGTCCTTGAATGCCTCGACCGAGAAGATCTTCTGGGCCGCTGAACCTGCCGGGGTTCGGGTGAGCCAATCTTTGAAGGTCAGGAGTTCCTCCACGCTGGCCCAGCCAGGATCCTGGCCCTCACAGCCCCAGTTGTCCTCGAAGGCCTGAAGCCCGAACACGAGATCCTCCATCTGGTAACCTCCCGGACCTGCGACCTCGACGCGGTCGTCCACCGCCGAGGTGATCCAGCTGGCAAAGCCTTCCTTGGATCCGCCCCGGAGTGCCACGTGCTCGATCGTTCCGCCTCTCTGCTCGACGAGCCTGCCGAGCAGGGTGATCGCCAGGATGTTGGTGCGGGCGAGGATGTAGACGAAGTTGCCGCGCGTGATGCTGACGAGCTCGCACGGATTCACATTCATCATGTTCTGGAAGGTGACTTCCACGAGCTCGTTGCGGCCCGAAAACCCCAGTCGTGCCCAGTCGTCCGGCTTCTCCCCGTGAAAGAGGACCGGAATCCCGAAGTGCAGGGCGAGAAACACGCCTTCCTCCGACTCCACGCTGTTCGAGAGGTGGGCCGCCTGGACAAAGCCCATACCGGGGTGGGGAGTGGACGGGAAGCCAGGAGGAAGGTAGAGCGCAGCCTTTTCCCGGAGGTCAATCTGGCGGCGCGTACCCCGTGCGTCAAACCCATCGAGGATGCCGCCCGACCAGGAACCCACGAGCACGGTGACCCCCTCCGGGGAGGTGGTTTCGGTTTCCTCCGTCCACCCCAGTGCATCGAGGCCCAAGGTCTTCAGCGCGGCCATGTCGAAGAGATCCCGGGGACTGTCAGGTTCGCAGGGCTCACCCGGCCCCGCCCAGGTGCACTCCGAGCAGTCGTCCCCTGCGTGGCCCGGATCACACCTGCACACCGCCTGGCCTGCAACGTTTTCGCAGTAGCCGCTGTCCGAGCAGGTCACGCCGGCGCAGGGGTCGGGACCCGGCGGCGGACATCCCAAGAGTCCGAGCAGCAAAAAGGGAAGGATAAAGACCGAGTTTGCGGCGCACAAGGAACCGAGACTCTCACGGCCCATCTGCAAGACCCCCATCTTTTCGCCTGGTATGGTGCACCCCTGCGGATAGAGCAACCTCCGCCAACCGCTCTTGGCCACCGGGTGTTTACTGCCTCTATCTGTACCAACCCAGTTCGGGGAAAAGAGTTTCGCCAGTTCCCCTCTCTCGAAGTATGGTAACATCAAAATGCTCTGGCTGAAAAGGCCAGCCGCTCTCCTGTCTTTCTCCTCAAGATACCCGTCTGTCCTCTTTCCGCTCCCCTGCTCAGGTCCTTGACCCCCGCGGCAGAAGCAAGTTAAACTTAAGATGAACCTTTGGGAAGGGGGCAGAACCATGAAGAACGTCCTGAACGTGAAGGAACTCCGCTCGTCACTTCCGGAAATCATTAAACGAGTCAGACAGGGGGATAGGTTCACGATCCTATACAGGAGCAAGCCCGCATTTCGTATCGTGCCCGTCGAGGCTGAGGAGGAGATCACGTTCCCTTTGTCTGACGATTCTCTTTATCAGGCCCCCCCTGTTGGCAGATCTTCCGATGGCCTTGCCGCACGCGATCATGATATCACCCTTTACGGAAGAGGCGGCCATTGAGGCTCTTGTTTGTGGACACTGCCGGCTGGATGGCCATGGCGGACGAGAGCGATCCGCTCCACCGGGCGTCTGTCCGAATCCGGGATGGGCACCTTGAAAAGGGTGGTCTCCTGGTTACCTCCGACTACGTAATGGACGAAACCCTGGAGAATCCCTGCCTGCACGCAGACAG
>Ga0315273_10004873_pt1 | contig 16532 bp, 16 predicted proteins | sample YL17G02_0_MG_FD_205753 | JGI IMG/M metagenome (GOLD analysis project Ga0315273, IMG submission 205753) | Sediment microbial communities from Yellowstone Lake, YNP, Wyoming, USA - YL17G02_0 | ecosystem: Environmental > Aquatic > Freshwater > Lake > Sediment | place: USA: Wyoming | collected... | reverse complement strand
GCGATCACCCCGGTGGACAGCACCGGGGCCGGCGATGCTTTCAGTGCGTGTCTCGCAGTCAGCTTGGCGAGCGGCGCCGAGATGCCCGCCGCGATACGACGGGCGAACGCGGCCGGGGCGCTGGCCTGCCTATTGCTGGGGGCGCAGCCTTCGATGCCGACCGCAGCGGCAGTAGACGAGTTCCTGGCGCAGCGTCAGTGACGAAAACACACGCGGCTGGAGTGGACCCCGGCCGCGTGGCTCCAGACACCGCTACAGGATCGGCAGGTACCGGTTCAGTTCGTACTCGGTAACCTGCGACCGATAGTCCGCCCACTCGATCTTCTTGTTCTCGATGAATTTTTCGAAAACGTGATCGCCGAGAGCGCGGCGCAGCAACGGGCTTTCCTCGGCCACTTCGATCGCCTCCCACAGGTCACCCGGAAGCTGGCCGATGCCCAACTTTTTCCGCCGCTCCTCGCTCATCTCGTACACGTTTTCCTCAACCGGTGGCGGGCACTCGTAGCCCTTCTCGACGCCTTCCAGGCCGGCCGTCAGCATCGCCGCGAAGACAAGATACGGGTTGCAGGCCGGGTCCGGAGCGCGGTACTCGATACGAGTCGCCTTCTCCTTGCCGGGCTTGTACACCGGCACGCGGATCAAGTCGGAGCGATTTCGTCGAGCCCAGGACAGGTAGATCGGCGCCTCATAGCCCGGGACCAGCCGCTTGAAGCTGTTCACCCATTGGTTCGTGACAAGCGTGATCTCTCGCCCGTGCCGGAGAAGCCCGGCGATGAACTGAAGCGCGGTTTTCGACAAGTGGTCTTCTGCACTAGCCTCGAAGAACGCGTTCTTGTCGCCACGAAACAACGACTGGTGAGTGTGCATGCCGTTGCCGTTCTGACCGAAGAGCGGCTTCGGCATGAAGGTCGCGTAGACGTTGTGCTTCATCGCGACCTCCTTGACCACCAGTCGGTAGGTCATGGCGTTGTCGGCCATGGTCAGCGCGTCTGTGTAGCGGAGGTCGATCTCGTGCTGGCTGGGAGCGACCTCGTGATGGCTGTACTCGACGCCGATCCCCATACTCTCCAGCGTGAGCACGGTCTGACGGCGCAGATCGCTGGCGACGTCCAGCGGTGTTAGATCGAAATAGCCACCCCGATCCAGCGTCTCGGGCTTCGGCCCCGAGTCCCGGAAATAGAAGTACTCCAATTCGGGACCGACGTAATAGGTAAAGCCCAGATCGGCCGCACGCTGAAGCGCCCTTTTCAGCACGTACCGCGGATCGCCGACATAGGGCGTGCCATCTGGCTGAAGGATATCGCAGAACATCCGCGCCACCGCCCCGCCCTCACGCGGCCGCCACGGCAGCACCGCGAAGGTACTGGGGTCGGGCATAGCGACCATGTCGCTTTCGTCGATCCGCGCGAAGCCCTGGATCGACGATCCGTCGAACCCCTGGCCCTCTGTCAGCGACAGCTCCAGTTCTTCGACGGTGATGGCGAAGCTCTTCAGGAATCCGAGGATATCCGTGAACCACATGCGGATGAACTTGACGTCATGTTCTTTCGCCTTGTTCAGGATGTATTTGACTTGCTCTGGCTGATTCGCCACAGTTGCTCTCCTCCGTCCGGGTTTTCGGCCACGAACGCAGGCTACCAGAGCTATGTTTCCGGCATGTTTCAGGGCGACGAAATGTTGGACGTAGGCACGACGAACCGGTAGCCGACCCCGCGCACGGTCTCGATCAGCTCGCCGGCATCCTCGGTCTTTTCGCGGAGCCTGCGGACGTGGACATCGACAGTGCGGGTGCCGCCGAAGTAGTAATCGCCCCAGACGTGACTGAGAAGCTCTTCGCGCGTGAAGACGCGGCCGGCGTTACGGGTGAGAAAGAGCAGAAGCTGGTATTCTTTGAGTGTCAGCTCGACCGGTCGGCCTTCGATGGCGACCTGGTAGGTAACGGGGTTGACCGTGAGCGATCCCGCGCGGACGACATCGGGCGATTGCTCGCGCTCTATTCGCCATCGTATCAGCCTGAGGCGGGCGGCGAGCTCGGAGAGGCGGTACGGTGATAGAATCAGGTCGTCGAAACCCAAGGAGAGATCGAGCCGAGGCGCCTCCTGCTCGGCTACGACGGCCACCAGGGCGGCCCTGCGTAGTCCGGCGTCATCCCGAGTCGCCTGGCACACGCGGCCCACGTCCGCGCCAAGCACGCGCAGGTCCGCCAGCACCGCGAGGGGTGGCGGGCCTTTCCAGAGCGGGTCATGCCCCGGCCAGGTGACGAGGTGCGCGCGATAGTTCAGGCGGCGGGTGTCGGAGGCGAGAGTGCTCGTGGGCTCGTGATCGACACCGATGATGACCACCGCGGGCCCAACGTTCACGATCGGCCCCAGGGTTACGCCCTGCCCGCGGAGCCGAACACGGTCATGCGATCGACGACCGTCTTCTTCATTGCCTCGCGGGCTAGTCCGAGGATCTTGCGGACATCGTACTTGCGGACGCCGCCGGCCGCATCGGTCTCGGTGAATTCCTTCTCGACACGGTGCACGTCCGCGATCACCGAGTCATAGAATGCGACTCGAATCTGGGTGTCGATGTTGATTTTGGCGATGCCGAGCGAGGCGGCCTTCTTCACATCCTCGTCCGGCACACCCGTGCCGCCGTGCATAACCAACGGGATCGGCACCTGCGCGGCGATCTGCTTCAGCCGATCGTGGGCGATGTGCGGCCGGCCCGCGAAGATGCCATGTGTGGTGCCGATCGCCAGCGCCAGCATGTCGACGCCGGCGTCCTTCCAGAACTGCACCGCCTCCTCGGGGCGGGTCAGGTGCTCTGCCTCGTCGGCCTGGCTGGTGATCTGCCCGAGGCGGCCGATCTCGCCTTCGACCGTCACGCCCATAGCGTGAGCGACGGCAGCCACGCGCCGCGTGACGTCGACATTCTCCTCATAGGTCCGGGGCGACTTGCCGTCTTCCTGGAGGGAGCCGTCTATCATCAGGGATGTCACACCCAGCCGCAGGAAGCGCATACATACTTCGAAGCTGCGGCCATGGTCGAGATGAAGGGCGAATGGGACCGTCGCCTTTTTCCCGAGCGCCTTCACCAGCGCGACTAACTCCTCGGGCTCGGTGTAGCTCAGCGTCGTCTGCGTGATCTGCAGAATGAAGGGCGAGCGCGTTTCCTCGGCCGCTTGGAAGATCGCCTGGGCGCTCTCCATATTGACCGCGTTGAACGCCCCGACGGCATAACCCTTTTCGCGCGCTGGGATGGTCAGCTCTTTCGATGGCACCAGCATCTCGTGCTCCTTTGGTAGGCGAAAGGCGGCGCAGCATCCGGCGAGCGGCAGTCGGCCCTTGCACGCGTGGCAGCGGCTAGCTCGCCAGCACGGTTGCAAGATCGTACAAGAGACGGTCGAATCCCTTCTTCTTCTCCCAGGTTTCGGGGAGGGGTGTTCGCACAATTTCGCTGTTGACGCGCCCGATCATCTTATCGGAGTCGCCCTCGAGGAGCGCCTGAACGGAGGCCGCGCCGAGCTGGCTGGCGAGAACGCGGTCGAACGCCGTCGGCCGGCCGCCCCGCTGGACGTGGCCCAGGATCGTGACGCGGCTCTCGACCGGCCCGTACCCCTGCACGCGACGGGCAATCTCGAATGCGCCGCCCTGCTCATCACCTTCGGCGACCACGATGATACTGCTGGTCTTGCCCCTGGCGACGCCCGCGGCGATCGTTTCGTAAATCTCTTTGCAGGAGACATCCATCTCCGGGATCAGGATCATCTCGGCGCCGCCGGCCACCCCTACGGTGAGCGCGATGAACCCGGCCCGCCGCCCCATGACTTCCACGAAAAACAGCCTGTTGTGGCTCGTCGCCGTGTCCCGTATGCGGTCGATGGCATCCAGCGCGGTATTGACTGCGGTATCATAGCCGATGGTGTAGTCGGTGCCGTAGCAGTCGTTGTCAATCGTCCCCGGCAGCCCGATGACGGGCACGCCATGTTCGAGCCAGAGGGAATGCGCGCCGTGGAACGTCCCGTCGCCGCCGATGGCGATGAGCCCCTCGACTCCCGCCTCGCGAAGCTTTCCCGCCGCCATCGCGCGGCCCTCGGGATGGAAAAACTCCTCGCAGCGCGCGGTCTTGATAATGGTGCCGCCGAGCTGGATGATATTGGAGACCGAGGTGGCGGTCATCTCCGTGAGCTCGCCGGCCAGCATGCCGGCATAGCCGCGGTGAATGCCGACGACGCGGCAGCCGTCGTGGATCGCGGTGCGGACCACCGCGCGCACGCACGCGTTCATCCCGGGCGCGTCGCCGCCGCTTGTGAATACGCCAACCGTATGCATGGGTAACAGCCTACCGGAGGGCCGCGCGTGCGCCCCTCCTGGGAATGTGAGCGGCTCCTGGACTCAGAATCGAGTCAGGAGATAGATGGCAAGGCCGAACGGGCCCAGACAGAGCACGAATGAGCCCCAGAAGAGCCCCGACTCCTTGCGGCTTTCGGCATCGTGATAGGTCCATCCTGCGGCGCCCAGGCTGATCACGAACCAGAGATATCCCATCGTGCCGCCGCGCAGGACGGAAAGAAGAGCCAGAAGGAGACAGAAGATGCCGGCAGCGGCGAGTCCGAGATAGAACCTGCCTGACTGGTGCCAGACCGCGCCTTCCACGGTGAAGAGGTCAAATGGATTCCATCCCCTATTCGGGGACTCGTGGAGCAGCTCGTCCAGCACGCTCTGCTCGATTTTCGCGCGCTCTTCGCGAGCCTTCTGCAGAGCGCCCTTCGCGGCCACCCCGGTCGCCCCGGCCGCCTCGGTGGCCCGCTGCGCCGCGTCGACGGCGCCAACCAGATCGCCTTTTCTTCGCAGAATCTCGGAGAGCATGGACAGCGCCGGAACGCTCTGGGGCTCGCGCTGAAGCGCCTCCCGCACGATTCGCTCGGCCTCCACGACTTCGCCGCGGTGCTGGGCGAGGAAAGCGCGGCGCAGAGAGAGCTGCACGTCACTGCTTGTCGCCGGCTCTCGGTCGCGCGCCGGCCGGGCGACGGGCGCGGGCGCGGGCGCGTCCGGCACGCTCAGCTCAACGCCGCAGGACCAGCAGAAACGGTCCTCGTCCTGGACATAGGAGCCGCAGGCCTTGCACCTGACCACTTCGTTCATGCTTCTCTCTCAGACACGATGGTGCGAAACGCTCTCTTCCCGTGTGGGTAACAGCGGCGAGCTAACGGCCAGCCACAGGCCGACCTGGCATGCATCCACCATGTACTTTTGCAGCCAGGGTCGTCGTTCCTGCCGCGCCCATCGTGAGAGGACCCCATACCCGCGCAGGGAATCACAGGTCATTGATACTGCCGCGGAATCGCGCCTCGAAGGAGAACGAATGGCTGCTCGTCCCGCCGTCCTGGTCCTCGCACACGGTGACCTCTTCACCGAGTTATTCCCTGATCCGGTGCGAGCACGTCTCGAGAGCTTCGCTGACGCCCGCTATAGCGATCTGGGTCGCGGCATGACCCAGGAGGAGCTGCAGGAGCGAGTCGCCGACGTGACCGGATGCATTACCACCTGGGGGTCGCCGAAGTTCACGCCCGCTGTCATTGGCAATGCACCGAAGCTGAAGATCATCGCGCATGCGGCCGGAACCGTGAAGCCGTTCGTCAGCGACGCGGTTTTCGAGCGCAACATCGTCGTCACCAGCGCCGCGCCGATCATCGCTCGCTACGTGGGGGAGATGGCGCTGATGCTCACACTCTCCTCTCTCCGGATGGTGACCCGGCAGGACCGGGTGATCAAGGGCGGCGGCTGGCACGATTCGAGCCTGGACGAGCCCAGAACGCTCCTGGAACAGCGGGTGGGGCTGATCGGCTTTGGATCGACGGGACGCGAGTTCGCCAAGGTGCTCAAGCCCTTCAACGTGGAGCTGCTTATCCACGACCCATTTGCCGATGCCTCCGTGATCGAAGAGTTCGGAGGCAGGGCGGCCGGCATAGAGGAGATCCTGACGTCGTGCCGCGTGATCTCGCTCCATGCCGCCAGCATCCCGTCCACCCGTCATTTGCTGAACGCAGAGCGCCTGCGGATGATCCCCGCAGGCAGCCTGCTCGTGAACACGGCGAGGGGATCGCTGATCGACACGGATGCGCTCGTCGCTGAGCTGAAGACCGGCCGCTTCACGGCCGCGCTCGACGTGTTCGACCCCGACGAGCCGCTGCCGCTTGACCATCCGCTGCGAGCGCTCCCGAACGTCATCCTCACGCCTCACGCGTCTGGTCCCGTGCGGGAGCGATATTGGGAGATGGCGATGGGCGCAGTCGAGAACATCCGCCTCGTCTGCTCGGGCAAGACTCCGCCCGGCGCCATCACTGCGGAGCAGATCGCACGGATGGCGTGATGCCTGCACGTCGTCTGCATCCCGCTCGCGCCGCATGGCTCGCGGTTCTCTGCGTGACTGCCATCGCTCTCGCAGCCCCGAACGCGACCGCGGACGCGCTCGACCCGCGCACGGTCGAGTCCACCACGCTCGGGAACGGCCTTAGGCTCGTCGTGTGCGAGGATCAGGCTGCGCCCGTCGTCTCTATCGAGATCATCGTGCGCGCCGGGTCGGCCGACGAGTCGCCGGAGGAGAGCGGAATCGCGCACTTGCTGGAGCACGTGTGTTGGATGGGGGATCAGCAGAGCGATCCGAGAACCACGATCGAGGACTGCGGCGGCTCGACCAACGCAGGAACGCTGCGGGACTTCACCCGCTACTACGCGACGGTCCCGCCCTCCGATTTCGGTCGCGCCCTGCGCGCGGTCGCCGACATGGCGCTGAAGTCGAAGTACGACGAGGGGGTGATCTCGCGAGAGCGCGCGGTGGTGCAGGAGGAGGCCGCCGGCCGGAGCGAACGGGCGCGGGCCGCGCTGAACGATATCGCCTTCGAAAGCCTGTTCGGCGCCTCGCATTCCTATGGCCGGCACATCGAAGGCAGTGAGCAGTCCCTCGCCGATATCACCAGCGCCCGTCTGGCGCTCTTCCACCGCACCTGGTACGTTCCGAACAATATGGCCGTGATCATCGGCGGAAAAATCGCGTTCGGCGTTGCCGCGAAGGCCGTTGAGAGCATGTTCGGCGGCCTGTCGCCGGAGGCGCTGCCAGAGCGCGCACCAGCCGTGACCCGCCCGGCCGAGAACCGAGAGCGCGTGGTCGAGACGTCGCTCCAGGACGTCTACCTGATGGCCGCGTTTCTCTCCCCCGGCATATCCGACCCGGCCAGTGTGTGCGCCACTGACGTCATTGCCACCATCCTTACGCACCCGCAGGTCGGGCGGCTGGTGAAGGAGCTTCAGGACAAGCGGAGCCTGGTGAAGGGGGTGGGCGTGGATTTCCTCACCCAGCGCCGCCAGGGACTGTTCGGCGTGTGGGCGATCTGCGATGCGGAGAACGTCGACGCGGTGAAGCAGGCGATCAGCGCCGAGCTGGCGCTGCTTGCAGCGGAGCCGATCGCGCCTGCAGAGTTGACCACCACGAAGCGCCTGCTGGGCGCCGAGTACACCTTCTCGAATGAGACCGCGGCTGAGCGGGTCTCGACGCTGGGGTTCTACGAAGCGATAGATAGCTATCGCACCGCATCGCTCTATCCGTCGCTGGTGCGTTCGGTCGCCGCCGCTGACGTGGCCCGAGTCGCAGCGCTCTACGCGAAGGAGCCGGTCTGGATCATCATGAAGCCGGGAGCGCCGCGATGAGATGGCTGCTCGCTGTCATCGGTCTCTGCCTGCTCTTCACCGCCGCCCATGCTGAGGATACCAGCCGATTGCCGCTGCCCAATGGCCTGCGACTGATAGTCAAGCCGGACATGGGCACCGACGTCGTGGCGATCGAAGCGCTGCTCGATGTCTCCGCGGCTGACGAGCCGGCGGACACGGTAGGGATTCGGTATCTGACCCAGCGCCTGCTCCTGCGCGGGACCACGAACGAAACCGGGGACAGCATGGCCCAGCGCCTCTCGAAGGTGGGCGGCCTCTGCGATGCGTCGGTCGGGCTCGACTACGTGGAGCTATATGTGCTTGTCCCGACCGATGGCTTCGAGCTTGCGGTCAGCTTGGTTGCCGATATGCTTCGGCACCCGGCGTTCCTGCCAGAGCAGGTGGCGAAGCAGAAGGAGCAGTCGGCGGCCGCGGCGCGGGCGAGCGAGGACGACCCCTTCCAGGCGACCTACCAGGCACTGAGGGACGGCCTCTACAGGGATCACTCCTACCACAGGCCCACCTTTGGCGATCCGCGATCCCTCGCCGGCATCAGCCGCGAGGATGTCGCCGCGTTCCACGGAGCTTTCTATAGGCCTTCGCGGACCGTAATCGCGGTCTGCGGCGGCGTGTCGGACACGCGGGCGCTGCGGGCGGTTCGGTCCGGATTCGGGGACTGGCGGGCCGATCCCCCGCCGCCTCGGTCGAAAGAGGATGTCGCGCCGGTCACCTCCTCCGAGGTCATCGCCCGCGAACTGCCAAGCCGGCGGGCGCAGGTGATGATCGGCTTTCTCGCTCCGGCCGCGGGACAGCCGGGGTACTATGAGATTCAGGTCCTGGACAGCCTGCTCACGGGGCGGTCGAGCGCTCGGCTTCCGAAGCTGATTCGCGAACAGCTCGGCCTCGCCTACGAAGTCTCGTCGTTCTGCCCGACGCTGGCCGGCCCGAGCCATCTCGCCGTGTACGTTATCACGGAGCCGTTCTCGGTGGAGGCGGTGCGGTCGGCGGTGCTGGACGTCACCGCCAAGCTCCGAGTCGAGCCGCCGTCCGCCAAGGAAGTGGAGAAGGCGAAGCGCTTTCTGATTGGGAGCTACGCACTGGGCCATCAGCGCATGCGGGACCAGGCGTACGCGCTCGCCTGGTACGAGATCCTCGGGCTCGGCAGCGACTTCGGCGAGCGGTACCTCTCGGCGATACAGGCCATCACCCCCGCGCAAGTGCAGGCGACGGCGAACGCTATCCTGCAGCAGCCCATCATCGCCGTCGCCATGCCTGTCGACTGAACGCACGCCTCTTATCGTGCCAATGGTAACGAATCGCACGTCGATTCGCCCGGGAATCCTGACATGGGAAGCAGCCGAGCGGTTGGCATCCTCGAACACAATGCGCGTTTTTCGCAAAAGGGGTCGCTCAGGGCGGCGCAGAACCATATAGATGGCGGTCTAGCACTTTCAACCAGATACCAGTCAGGTCCGCCCCGTCATGGTTTCCGCCGATGTCGTGCAGCGGCGGACCACCCCGTTGCACGGGCGTCTCGCCCGTGGGTGGATGCGCAGGCAATGCCCTGTGCCTTCGCCCACTGTGAAAGGAGGTCATCCTTGAACTTTCAGGACACGGCCAGGCGAGCAGTGGCAGAAGTACCGGTTGATCCCATTCAGCGTTTTGCCGCACCCAGATTCACCCGCAAAGAAAACGTCGTCAAGCGGGCGATTGACTCCTACCACGTCAGTGATGTTGATAACACTGAAGTCATCTATTTCAGCCGCAAGGCCCACTCGGTGTTCCAGAGCCTGGACCTTCCGGATGCCACGTGCGACGGGCTGATCTACAAACAGCGGCTCGTTCAGACCAAGGATGGCGACTGCCTACTGATCGCCCGGTGGAAGCCCGACCGGTACATGCGCCGCTCCGCGCCCGACCAGTCGCAGCGATGGTTCATCGAGAAAGAACTGTTCCCGCCGGACATGACGCGGTTCTTCTCCCGCATCGAGAAAGCGCAGCAGGAAGTCGCCGACCAGCCGGAGCAGGCCGCGTCGGAGGAAGCAGTCGAGTAAGTCTATTCGTCACGTAGTCTATCACTCTTGTGTTGGCGGTCCGCCCCTGGGCGGACCGCTTTGGTCTGGGGGGAGGCGCAGGGCAAGCGCGGCGCTGTTGCGAGTCGTTGGGGGTGCCTCCCACAGTCCCCTTGCTTGACAAGCCCTCTGCCCCGTGTATGATTAGAGCGTACAGAGCTTCGCCACGGCGGCTACGAATATGAAGATCGATCTTGCCAACATCGCAGGAACGCCGGGCGAGCGCGGCCGTTTTTCGATATCCGTACCCCTGGCGCCGACGGAGGGCTATACTCCTGTCGGCCCGGTCACGGGCGAGATCATAGTCGAGAACCCCGGTTCTCTGCTGCTGATCCACGGCACGTTGCACGTGCTGCTCAGGTCAACCTGTGCGCGCTGCCTGACCGAGGCGGAGATGCCCCTCGATGTGGAGTTCGAGGAGGAGTTCGCGTCTGAGGGCACGGCGGATGACGTCGAGACTATGGACCGGGATGAGCCGGAAGTAGCGGCGATCTCGGATTATGTGTTGGATGCGGGCGAGTTCGTCCGCCAGCAGGTTCTGTCGAACCTGCCGCTTGCGTTCGTGTGCGGGCCCGACTGTCGCGGCATCTGCCCGACCTGTGGCAAGAACTTGAACGCGGGGCCGTGCGATTGCGAGCCGGCTCCGGCGGATGATCGCTGGGCGAAGCTGCACGATCTGCTCTGAGGCGACTGGATTCGTCCTGTCGCGAGGGCGCGCGCGTCCATATGCGGGCGCCGCGCTGCATTTCTGGATGACTGGTATGGAGGAGTTCAGTGGCATTACCGAAGAGACGACATTCGATCTCCCGCCAGGGCAAGCGGCGAGCGAACTGGAAGATCAAGCCGCCCACGCTGATCCAGTGCCCCGACTGCCGGGGGCTGCGGCTGCCCCACCGGGCCTGCCCCGCCTGCGGGAACTACGCGGGCTCCAATGTAATGACCGTGAAGCAGCACGTCCATCGTGGCCGCACCTAGAGGATCTGATCGCATGCCGTCAGTGGAGGCATCGTTGCCTTGAGGCCAATCGCCCTTGATGCCATGGGCGGGGATCACGCGCCGCAGGCCACGGTCGAAGGCGCGGTCCGGGCTGCTCGCAGTCTGAACGTTCCGGTCCTCCTGGTGGGCGATCAGGCCCAGCTTCGGGCCGAACTCGATCGCCACTCGCCCGTTCCCCCGGGAATCGAGATCGTCCATGCCGGCGATGCCATCGGCATGGAGGAATCGCCGGGCCCCGCGCTGCTGCGCCGCCGGGACGCCTCCATCATCGTGGCGGCGAACCTGGTGAAGGACGGGCGCGCGTCAGGCGTCGTGTCCGCGGGGAATTCCGGAGCAGTGATGGGAGCGGCCGTACTCCGGCTGGGCATGCTCGCAGGTGTCGAGCGGCCGGCCATCGCCATGATCTTGCCGAATCGGCACGGGCGCACCGTCATGCTCGACGGCGGCGCGACGGTCGACTCGCGGCCCGAGCATCTCCGCGACTTCGCCATCATGGGATCGAGTTACGCCCATTGCCTGCATCACATCGAGCGGCCGCGAGTGGGGCTGCTCAGCATAGGGGAGGAGCCCTCGAAAGGGAGCGCGCTCAGCAAAGGCGCGTTCGCGCTGCTGGAGAAGACACCGATCAACTTCATCGGCAATGTCGAGGGTAAGGAGATCGCGCTGGGCGCGGTGGACGTGGTGGTGTGCGACGGATTCGTGGGGAATGTGGTACTCAAGACGATTGAAGGATATGCCGAGCTGTTCGTGGGCATGATCAAGGAGCAGCTGACGGCGAACTGGCGGCACCGGCTGGGCGCCTGGTTGCTGCGGAAGGGCCTTCGCTCGATCGCCGATGGCCTGAACTACGCGTCACATGGCGGCGCGCTTCTAGTGGGTGTGAACGGGGTCTGCGTGATCGGCCATGGCCGGTCGTCGCCGCCGGCGATCGAGAGCGCGATTCGAGTGGCGAAGGAATTGGCGGACCAGGAGATCGTAGCAGAAATGGCAGCATCGTTTCGGCAGCTCACGGCCTCCCCGCTCGAGGTCGCGGCCGGGCAAGACACTAGCTGAAAAGGCAAGCATACACTTTGGCATCTGTACCGTCCCCCGTAGGTATTGTCGCGACCGGATCGTACACGCCTCCTCGAGTGCTCACCAACTCCGATCTCGAGAAGATCGTCGACACGTCCGACGAGTGGATTCGAACTCGCACCGGGATCGTTGAGCGCCACATTGCCGAGCCCGATGTCGCCACTTCCGACCTGGCGCTGCGAAGCGCTACCGCCGCGCTGGAAGCGGCAAATCTCCAGCCGGCCGACATCGATCTGATCGTGGTTGCCACCGTCACGCCCGATATGTTCTTCCCCTGCACCGCCTCGGTGCTGCAGCATGCTCTGGGCGCGGCCGGCGCCACGGCATTCGATATCCTCGTAGGCTGCACCGGGTTCGTGTACGGCCTTGCGGTCGCGCGCGAGATGGTAGCCACCGGGGCCTATCGGCGAGCGCTCGTGACCGGTGCGGAGACCCTGTCCAAGATCACCGACTGGCAGGACCGCAGCACGTGCGTGCTGTTCGGCGACGCTGCCGGGTCGGCCATCGTAGCGGCGGTGCCAGAGGGCCGCGGGATACTTTCGTACTCCCTCGGCAATGACGGCACGAACGCCGACGCGCTGAAGATCTGCGCGGGCGGGTCGAGGATGCCCGCGACCGCAGAGACAGTTTTGAACCGGCAGCATTACCTCCGGATGGTGGGGCAGGACGTGTTCAAGTTCGCGGTCCGCGCAATGGTCGACTCATCGGAAGAGGCGGTGAAGCGCGCCGGGCTTACCATGGGCGATATCAACCTGGTGGTCCCGCACCAGGCGAACGTCCGGATCATCGACGCTGCCGCAAAACGGCTCGGTATCCCCATAGAGAATTTCATCTGCAATATTGACCGATACGGGAACACGTCGTCGGCAACTATCCCACTCGCTCTCGATGAGGCGGTGCGCGCTGGGCGCGTGAGGCCGGGCGATCACGTCATGCTCTCCAGCTTCGGCGCCGGCCTGGCGTGGGGCACGATGGTGATGCGATGGTGAGCGGAGCCGGAGCAGGCCTGGCGTTCGTTTTCCCCGGTCAGGCGTCTCAGAATGCCGGTATGGCCGCGGAACTGCTGCAGTGTGAACCGCTCGCGCGACAGTTGTTCCAGAGAGCAGGCGAGGTGCTTGGCCTCGATCTGGCAGAGCTCTGCACCACCGGCAGCGACGCCGCGCTCTCTCGCACCGACATCACGCAGCCGGCGCTGCTCACCACATGTGTCGCGTGGCACGACGTCCTGCGCGGGCGCGGGATCGCGCCGCATATGCTGGCAGGGCATAGCCTGGGCGAATTCTCGGCGTGGGTGGCCGCGGGCGCGATGGAGTTCGAGGAAGCGCTGCGGCTGGTGCGCCGGCGAGGCGAGTTGATGGAAGAGGCCGCCACGCGAAGGCCGGGCGGCATGGTGGCGGTGATCGGCCTGCAGGACCCGCAAGTAGCGGAGATCTGCGAGCGCGCGAAAGCAGCCGGCGTCGCGGTGGTCGCGAATCACAACTCACCGGGACAGGTGGTTGTATCGGGCGAGGCCGCCGCGCTCGACCGTATGACCGAGGGCGTGAGCGCGGCCGGTGGGAAGACGATTCCGCTGCGCGTGTCCGGCGCGTTTCATTCACCCCTGATGGAGGATGCCGCGTTCAGCTTCGCGAACCTGGTGTCGAAGCTCGCGCTGTCGACCCCTCGGGTGCCCGTGGTCGTGAACGGCACCGCTGAGCCGGTGACGGACGCCGAGGCCGCGCGTGAAGCGATGTCGCGGCAGATGACCAGCCCGGTGCTGTGGACCGCGTCGGTGCGGCGGATGGTGCACGATGGCGTGCGGACGTTCGTCGAGGTGGGGCCGGGGCAGGTGCTTTCGCGGCTGATCGAGCGCATCTCGTCGGATGTTCGAGTCGTACCTATCGGCGGCCGCGGCGGCCTGGACGCGGCGGTGGCGGCGCTCGCCGAGTAGCGCGCAATCTATGGCAGGAGAAGCATCTCGCACTATGACGACGCCACAGGAATCGAGGCCGATCGCCCTGATCACGGGCGCGAGGCGGGGTATCGGGCGGATTATCGCGCTCCGGCTGGCGAGAGATGCCGACATCGCGCTGAACGATATCGCAGACGGCATGGATGAGCTTCAGGCGGTGGCAGAGGAAGTGCGGGCGCTGGGGCGCCGCGCCGCCGTCTTCCCCTGTGATGTGCGCGATGGCGAGCAGGTCGAGCAGATGGTGAAGAGCGTGGTCGCCCAATTCGGCCGCCTTGATATCCTGATCAACAACGCGGGCATCACTCGCGACGCGCTGCTGCTCCGCATGACCGATGAGCAGTGGAAGACGGTGATCGACATCAACCTGACCGGCGCATTCATGTGCACCCGCGCGGCGGCGAAGGTGATGCTGAAGCAGCGGTCCGGTTGCATCGTAAACATGGCATCGGTTGTCGGCGTCATGGGCAACGCGGGCCAGGCGAATTACTCGGCATCGAAGGCCGGCCTCATCGGTCTGACCAAGTCAACCGCGAAGGAGCTGGCGTCGCGCGGCATCACCGCCAACGCGGTCGCCCCCGGCTTCATTATCTCGCCGATGACGGATGCGCTGGACGAGAAGGCACAGACGCGGCTGCACGATTTGATCCCGCTGGGCCGGCTGGGCACCGCGGAGGATGTTGCCGAGGCGGTCGCCTTCTTCGCCTCGCCTGCTGCCAGCTACGTGACCGGGCAAGTGCTGCAGGTTGACGGCGGAATGCATATGTGATATCCCTCTGGGTCAACGCAGAGGCATTGCAGCTAGCACTACGGAGGTAGGAATGGATAACGGAATTCTTGAGGATGTCCGCACTCTGGTTGCGGAGCAGTTGGGCGTGGACAAGGCGATGGTTACGCCGAACGCGTCCTTCGAAGAGGACCTGCGGGCGGATTCGCTGACGCTTGTCGAGCTCCTGATGGCTCTCGAAGAGAAGTTTGAGCTCCCCGACATACCGGAAGAGGAAGCGGACAAGATCAAGACGGTCGCGGACGTCGTGAGTTACGTGGAGAGCAAGCGCGCGGCCGCCTGACCAGCGCCGAAGCGCTGGAGAGTCCGCAGTCCACACTGCAGCAACTCCACCGCAGGAGTATTCATGGAAAGACGTATCGCCGTCACCGGCGTGGGCGCACTCACACCCCTCGGGCTGAGCGCCGAGGCGACATGGGAGGGCATGCGCGACGGCCGGTCAGGCATAGGCCCCGTTACGCTATTTGACGCCAGCCGCATTGCCTCGCGCATCGCGGGGGAAGTGAAAGGGTTCGACCCGGCCCTGTGGATGGAGCTGCGGGAGGCGAAGCACTGTGACCGCTTCACCCAACTCGCCATGGCCGCGGCGAAGATGGCCGTTGCCGACTCCGGCCTCGAGTTCGCTTCCCTGGATGGCAATCGCGCCGGGGTTGTGGTGGGGTCGGGTATCGGCGGCACAGGCACCTGGGAGACGCAGCACCGGACGCTGCTGGAGAAGGGCCCGAGCCGCGTCAGCCCATTCTTCATCCCCATGCTGATATCGGACATCGCCGCCGGCCGCATCGCCATAGAGTTTGGGGCGAAGGGGCCGAACATGTCCATCGCCACCGCCTGTGCCACCAGCTCGCACACCATCGGGGAGGCATCTGAGATCATCAAGCGCGGCGACGCGGATGTGATGATCGCCGGAGGAAGTGAGGCCTCGGTCGTATCGCTGGCGATGGCGGGGTTCTGTGCCATGCGAGCGCTCTCCCGGAACAACGAGAATCCCACGGCGGCCAGCCGGCCCTTCGATCGCGATCGCGATGGATTCGTGATGGCCGAAGGCGCCGGTCTGGTCGTGCTCGAAGAGATGGACCTGGCCAAGCGGCGCGGGGCGCGCATCTATGGCGAGATCGCCGGGTACGGCATGAGCGCCGATGCCTATCACATCACCCAGCCCTGTCCCGATGGCGACGGCATGGCGCGGGCGATGGACGCAGCGATCGCGGACGCGAAGATCAGCCCTGATGACATCGATTACGTGAACACGCATGGCACGTCCACCGACGTCGGCGACGTAGCGGAAACGCTGGCGCTGAAGAGAGTATTCGGGGCGCGGGCGAAGCAGGTGCCGTGCAGTTCGACGAAGTCCATGACCGGCCATACGCTCGGCGCTGCCGGCGGCATCGAGTTCATCGCCTGCCTGCTTGCTCTTCGTGACTCGGTACTGCCGCCGACGATCAACCTCGACAACCCCGACCCGGAGTGCGATCTCGACTACGTGCCGAAGCACGCCCGAGAGCTGCCGGTTCGGACGGCCATGTCGAACTCCTTCGGTTTTGGGGGGCATAACGCGATTCTCGTCGTGCGCAAGCTGGACTAGCGGTGTCAGGCAGGGGGCTTCCTCCTGCATCTGGAGTGGCCGTGCCAAACGCAGAGAATCACCGGATCCGGGTCGTCATCCTCGACGTGGACGGCACTGTCGTCACCTGCTCCATTGACTTCGGGGCGATGCGAAGTGCTGTGGAGCAGGTGGCGAACCGCTGGTCCTTCGATGTGAAGTCACTCGGCGTGCGGGGGATCATCGAGCAGATCAGGCTGGCGACGGACGCGCTTCAGGAGCACGGGAGCGCATTCCAGGAAGAGGCTGAAGGCGCGGTGATCCAGATCGAAGTGGACGCGGCGAAGACCGCGCACGCGCTGCCTGGCGCGGCCGAGGCGCTCGCCCAGCTGCGCAGAGAGGGGTACGCGGTCGCGCT
>Ga0315273_10004872_pt1 | contig 16532 bp, 24 predicted proteins | sample YL17G02_0_MG_FD_205753 | JGI IMG/M metagenome (GOLD analysis project Ga0315273, IMG submission 205753) | Sediment microbial communities from Yellowstone Lake, YNP, Wyoming, USA - YL17G02_0 | ecosystem: Environmental > Aquatic > Freshwater > Lake > Sediment | place: USA: Wyoming | collected... | reverse complement strand
TGGGAAAATCGAAAAGGTTTTTTCAAAAACCCAAAAAGTTTTGGTGGCAGGTGTAAATATGTACAAGCGGCACCGCAAAGCCCAGGGACAAAGAATGCCTGGCGGAATTATTGATATCACAAAGCCATTGCCTTGGGCAAATGTTGCAGTTCTTTGTCCTAACTGTAAAAAACCAACCAGAATTGGCTTTAAAATTACAAACGGTAAAAAGGTTAGAATTTGTAAGAAATGCAAAAAGGAAATTGCCTAATATGTCAGAATTGAAAGAATTTTATCAGAAAGAAGTAACAAAAAAACTTAAGGAAGCTTTTGGTTACAAAAATAACTTTGAAATACCAAAAGTTGAAAAAGTCGTGATAAATGTTGGTGTTGGCGAAGCAGTTGGTTCTCAAGGTGCTCTTCAAAAAGTGGAAGAGCAAATTGCGGCAATTTGCGGCCAAAAACCAAAAATAGTCAAGGCTAAACAAAGCATTTCTGCTTTTAAACTAAGAAAAGGTATGCCAATTGGTGTTTGTGCGACTTTAAGGGAAAAAAGAATGTACGACTTTTTAAAGAAATTCTTTACCATTGTATTGCCCAGGATTCGAGATTTTAGGGGCCTTTCGCAAAAAAGTTTCGACAAACATGGAAATTACACTATTGGACTTAAAGAACAAACGATTTTCCCTGAAATTGATTACTCTAAAGTTGATAAAGTCCGGGGTATGGAGATTACTTTTACAACTTCCGCCAAAACAAAAGAAGAAGCTCAAAAATTACTTGAATTTTTAGGAATGGCCTTTACTAAAGCTCAGGCCTTCGGCTCTGAGGCTCAGGCTCGAAGAGGTAAACCATGAAAATTAACGAAGAAAAAAAACTTGCCCTGACGACACTAAGGAGGAAGGATGGCTAAGAAATCTAAAGTTTTAAAAGATCAAAAAAAGCCAAAATTTGCGGTTCGGCAACACAATCGATGCAAAGTTTGCGGTCGTCCGAGGGCTTATTTGAGAAAATTTGGGCTTTGTAGGATTTGTTTTAGAAATTATGCCCACAAAGGGGAATTGCCGGGAGTTAAAAAAGCTTCCTGGTGAAGAAAGGAAATATGAGTACTGATCCAATCGCCGATATGTTAACAACAATTCGAAATGGTTATTTGACGAAAACTAGAAAAGTTTTAGTGCCAAGGTCTAAGTTTAAGGAAGAAATTGTAAAAACATTAATTGAAGCGGGTTATTTGGAAAATTATAAAATCAATGAGGGAAGATTGGAGATTAACCTGAAATATAAAAATCGGAAACCCGTTTTGGAACAAATAAAAAGAGTATCAAAACCTGGCTTGAGGATTTATAAGCCAAATAAGAAAATTGGGCGAATTCGTTCAGGTTTTGGGATTTCTATTATTTCAACTCCAAAAGGAGTAATGACATCGCAGGATGCAAAAAAGAAAGGTCTTGGCGGAGAAATAATCTGCCTGGTTTGGTAAAAAAATGTCAAGGATAGGAAAATTGCCAGTCATAATACCGCAAAACGTTACGGTTGATATCCAAAATCGAAAGGTTACTGTTTCCGGACCGAAGGGTAGTTTAACCCAAACTTTTCGCCCTGAAGTAAAGATCAAATCTGAAGATGGGAGAATTTTGGTGGAACGGTTAGCCGACCATAAAATGGCGCGGGCCCAGCATGGTTTGGTTAGAGCGTTGATTTTAAATATGACTTTAGGAGTTTCAGAAGGATGGTCTAAAGAGCTGGAACTGGTGGGTACGGGTTACAGAGCAAGAATGGATAGCAGGGATAAACTTATCCTGCAAGTAGGTTATTCCAATCAGGTTGAATTTATTGTCCCCCAGGATTTGGAGATTACTGTTGAAGGAAATAATAAAATTAAAATATCAGGAATTGACAAGGCAATGGTTGGTCAAATAGCTGCCCAAATAAGGAAAGTAAGACCCCCGGAACCTTATAAAGGTAAAGGTATCCGCTATCTTGGGGAAAAAGTTAGGAGAAAGGTAGGAAAAGCGGCCAAAGTTGGCAGTGCTTTTGGATAAAAATGGCTTTAAAAAAAGATATTCAAGCAGAAAGACGCAAGAAAAGGGTAAGATCACAAATTATTGGCAAAACTGAACGGCCTAGACTTTCAGTTTTCCGTTCTAATAAGTACCTTTATGCACAGATAATCGATGATGGGAGGGGTGTAACTTTAGTTTCAGTTTCGGAAAAAGAGCTGGATGCTAAAAAATTGACAAAGATGGAACGGTCAAAACTTTTAGGTGAACTATTGGCTCAAAAAGCCTTAAAAGCGAAAATTGAAAAAGCCGTTTTTGACCGTTCAAGTAATAAATATCATGGAAGACTTAAAGCTTTTGTCCAAAGCGCAAGAGAAAAAGGATTGATAATTTAAGGAGGAATTATGTCGGATTTTGAAGTGTCAGAATTTGAAGAAAAAATAGTTCAAGTGAATAGAGTTTCTAAAAAAACTAAAGGCGGAAACAAAATCGGCTTTTCGGTTTTGATGGTTGTCGGTGACAAGAAGGGTAGAGTTGGGGTTGGACTTGGCAAAGCTCCCGATGTAATGTCGGCGGCCAGAAAAGGCGCCAATTATGCCAAAAAGCACCTTATCACTGTCCCAATGAGAAACTCGACTATTACTCATGAAGTTTTCAAGAAACATGGAGCAGCCAAAATACTTATTAAACCTGCCTCAGAAGGTACTGGAGTAATTGCCGGCGGAGCAGTTCGAGCAGTTGTTGAAGCAGCAGGGATTAGAAATATTCTCTCAAAAGTTTTGGGAACCAAAAACCAAGCATCAAATGTTTATGCTACTTTGGAGGCTTTAAAATCGCTTCACTCTTTTGAGAATAAGGGAGAAAAACATGGTTGATCTTAAAATTCTCCAAAGGTCAAAAACTAAACCAAAAAAAAGGGTAGGTCGGGGAGCTGGGTCTGGCAGGGGAAAAACTTCCGGACGGGGACAAAAAGGCCAAAAAGCGCGGGGCAAAGTTAGGCTTGGCTTCGAGGGAGGGCAAAGACCGCTTATAAAAAGGCTTCCATACCGGCGTGGTAAAGGAAATTACAAGTTGAGTAAGAAACCGATTATAGTTAATCTTAAAGTTTTGAATCTGCTTGAAAGCGGTATAGTTGTTGATTTGGATGTTTTAGTAAAGAAGGGAATCGTAGAAAAAGAAAGTGCCCAGAAATTCGGAGTCAAAATTTTGGGCGATGGCAAACTTTCTATCCCATTGAAGATTAATCTGCCTGTTTCCAAAAGGGCGATTGTAAAAATTGAAAAAGCAGGAGGAAAAGTCATTTTTGGTAAAAATAATGAGGGAATAACTGAAAAAGTTGGAAAAAGTAAATCCAGTAAGAAAGTTAAAAAATGAATAGGATAATTAAATTTTTTGTTACTGTCTGGAAAATTCCAGACTTGAGAAAAAAAGTAATTTTTACTTTAGCCATGATTGTAGTCGTCAGGCTTTTTGCTCATCTTACAGTGCCGGGAGTAAATGCCAATTTACTAAAAGATTTTTTTTCTCGAAATGAGATTTTACAGTTTTTGGATATTATGTCAGGTGGAACTCTGGCTAATTTTTCAGTTATTGCATTAGGTTTAAACCCTTATATTAATTCCTCGATTATTTTCCAGCTTTTAGGTTTGGTTTTTCCTAAACTTGAAGAGATGCAAAAAGAAGGTGAATCCGGCAGACAAAAAATTAATCAATATACTCGTTATCTAACCGTCCCTCTGGCTGCAGTCCAAGCATTTGGAATGTATGTCCTTTTAAAAAGTCAATCTGTTATAACAGTTGTAAATCCCATTTCAATTTTGGCAATTATTGTCACAATGACTGCCGGGACTATTTTTTTGATGTGGCTTGGAGAACTAATTTCGGAGAACGGGATTGGCAATGGAATTTCAATTTTGATTTTTGCTGGAATCGTCGGCCGGCTGCCGGTGATAATTTTTCAAACTAGAGCCACGGTATTTTCTCAAGGCCAGTTAATTAATTTGGCAATTCTTATTGTTATGGCCGTCTTGGTTATATTTGGAATTGTGATAATAACTGAGGGCAGAAGGCAAATTTTGATCCAGTATGCCAAAAGGATTAAGGGAGACAAACTCTACGGTGGCCAATCAACTTACTTGCCTTTACGAGTAAATCAAGCTGGGGTAATTCCAATAATTTTTGCTGTTTCTTTAGTAATCATGCCGACTACGGTTGCTAATTTTTTAAGTAGAGGCGCTTCCGGATCTTTGGCTAATCTCGGATCTTGGATCTTGGTTAATTTCCAACAAGGTGGGCTTGCCTACAATATAATTTACTTTATTTTGGTTGTTGGCTTTACATTTTTTTACACAGCTGTAGTTTTCAACCCAGTTAAAATTTCTGATGAGATTAAAAAGCATGGCGGTTTTGTTCCTGGAATAAGACCCGGTTCGTCAACGGCCACGTATTTAAATTACATCTTAAACAGGATTACTTTAGCAGGAGCGATTTTTTTGGGTATGGTAGCGATTTTGCCGTCGATTGCCCAAAATATTACTGGAATTACCAATGTAATGCTGGGAGGAACAGGAATTTTGATTGTTGTTTCGGTGATTTTGGAAACTTCAAAACAAATTGAGTCGATGGTAGTAATGAGAAGTTATGAAAGGTTTTTAAAGTAAGCAATGAAAATATTAGTTTTAGGACCGCAAGGTTCAGGAAAATCAACCCAAGCAGAACTTTTAGCTGAAAAGTTAAACTGGCCGCATATTGAGATGGGCGAGTTATTACGGGAGGCTGCTAAAAAAGATGATAAAGATGCCCAAACAATTCGCTCTGCAGTTGAGGGTGGTGTTTTGGCACCCTTTGAAGTGACGGTAAGAATTTTAAAAGACCGCCTTTTAGAGAAAGATTGCAGCCAAAGTTACATATTAGACGGGTTTCCAAGAAACATGGGTCAGGTTAAACTTTTTGATCCCCATCTGGATAAAGTTTTTTATCTAACATTACCGGATGATGTAGCTGTAGCAAGGCTAACTAAAAGAGGTAGAGAAGATGATAACCCAGAAGTCATAAAACAAAGGCTTGAGATTTTTCATAAAGAAACAGAACCTGTTCTTACCTATTTCCGCCAAAAAGGAATTTTGGAAGAAGTTGATGGAACTCCTGATATTAAGACAATTTTTACTGATCTTGTAAAAAGGATTGATAAAATTAATGGTTAGAAATCAACAGGAAATTGAGGAAATTAAGAAAAGTGGCCAAATTTGCGCTTTAGCACTTTTAAAAACTTTAGAAAAAGTTAAACCTGGAGTAACAACGTTGGAACTTGACCGGGTTGCTGAGGATGAAATAAAGAAATTGGGGGGTAAGCCCTCATTTAAAACAGTTGAGGGATATGACTTTACCATTTGTTCAACTGTTGAAGACCAGGTTGTTCATACCCCGCCTTCGGAAAGAGTTTTAAAAGAAGGAGAAATAATAAGTATAGATTTGGGGGCATTATGGCAAGGTTTCCATACCGATATGGCAAGGACGGTTGGAGTTGGGAAAATTTCCGAAGATAAAGAAAAGTTTATTGAAGTTGGATTTGCCGCTTGGAAGGAATCTTTTAAAAAGGTGAGAGTCGGAGGCAGAATAGGAGATATATCTGAGGCAATCCAAAAGTCGATTGAAGGCAACGGCTATTCGGTCGTTAGGGAATTAACAGGTCACGGAGTGGGTAGGGCTTTACATGAGGAGCCTTCGATTCCTTGTTTTGGTAAAAAAGGCGAGGGTGAAGAAATTTTGGAAGGTATGACTTTAGCGGTTGAGGTAATTTATACTCAAGGAAAACCGAATGTAGTTTTCGATCGGAAAGATAGTTGGACTGTCAGAACTTCCGATGGGAGACTTGGCGGACTTTATGAAGATACTATTTTGGTCACAAAATCTGGTCCTATAGCATTGACCAAGCTTGATTAGTTTGTTAGAATAGGAAGGTTATATGCCAAAAGAAGGTGTTTTAGAAGTTGAAGGAATTGTTAAAGAGGCTTTGCCCAATACCCTTTTTCGGGTAGAGATTGAAGCAGGGGCGATTCCGGGAATTGACAAGAGTTCCTTACTACTTTGCCATATTTCGGGAAAGTTGAGGTTGCATTACATTAGAATAATGCCCGGGGACAAAGTAAAACTAGAAATGACGCCTTATGATTTAACAAAAGGCAGAATTGTTTACCGAATAGGATAATTATGAAAGTTCAAGCGTCTATTAAAAAAAGGTGTAAAAATTGCAAAATCATAAAAAGAAAAGGGATCCTTTATGTTATTTGTGACAATCCAAGGCATAAACAACGGCAAGGATAATTTGGCATGGCTAGAATTGTAGGTGTAGATTTACCAAACGAAAAAAGAATTGAAGCGGCTCTTCCCTATATTTACGGGATAGGTCCTACATTGGCCCGAAAGATTTTGGAAAAAACTAAAATAAACTCTGATACCAGGACTAAAAATTTAACTGAAGAAGAAGTAACTAAACTTCAGAAAGCCGTTGAAGACTATCAGGTTGAAGGGGATTTGCGCCAATCGATTGCCCAGAATATTAAGAGACTTCAGGAAATTGGTGCATATCGGGGTATTAGGCATTCGAAAAACCTGCCTGTTCGTGGCCAAAGGACTCGGTCAAATGCCAGGACTAAAAGAGGCAAAAGAGTAACAATTGGAACTCTTAGAAAAGAAGTTGTTCAGAAAATGGCGCCAAAATGATAAGTTAAAAAGGGGTAATAAATGGCAAAAAAAGTTCAAAAAACTAAAAAAATCAAAAAAGAAGTTAAAAACGTTCGTGAAGGCCGAGTATATGTTACAGCGACTTTTAACAACACAGTGGTTACGATTACTGATAGAGGTGGAAATACACTTTTTTGGGGATCAGCAGGAGCGTCAGGTTTTAAAGGAGCAAGAAAGTCAACTCCGTATGCTGCAACATCAACGGTTGAAAATATTGCAAGAAAAGCGGTTTTATCAGGCATGAGTGAGGTTGAAGTTTACATTAAGGGTCCAGGACCGGGTCGTGACGGATCCATCAGAGCTTTACGCGGCGCAGGCTTAAATATTACTTTACTGGCCGATGTGACACCAATCCCCCACAATGGAGCAAGGCCTAAAAAACGGAGGAGAGTTTAAAAATGGGAAGATATTTAGGACCGAAACATAAATTGTGCCGTCGGGAAGGAATTCCGCTTTGTGGAAGCCCGAAATGTCCGGTTACAAGAAACCCCAATCCTCCTGGCCAGCATGGCCCAAAAGGAAGAAGAAGAATGTCTTCATATGGTGAACAATTGAGGGAAAAGCAAAAGGCTAAAAGAATTTTTGGGATTTTAGAGAAACAATTTAGGCGATATGTGAAAGAAGCCCAAAAAAAGAAAGGTAAAACTGGCGAGGCTTTACTTTCGCTTTTGGAAACTCGCCTTGATAACGTTATTTATCGGCTTGGTTTTGTGCCGTCAAGAAGAATGGGTCGCCAACTTGTTTCCCATGGTCATATTTTCGTTGACCAAAATAAAGTGGACATTCCTTCATACAATTTAAAGACCGGTCAAACAATTAGCTTATCGCCTAAAGCACTTGCAATTCCAACGGTTAAAAAAACAATTGAAGCAACTAAAGGGGAATCTTTACCTTCCTGGCTTGAGCGAAAGGGGGCAGTTGGAAGAGTTAAAAGTTTACCCCAAAGGGAAGACATGGAACAAAATATCAATGAACAATTTATTGTTGAGTTTTATTCACGTTAAGTTTTTTGCTTGAAAAATGATCAATATGAGGTTAATATATCAAAATTCAAACCAAAAAGGAGGTTTAAATGATTGATTTATCTTTAGTTAAAATAAGTTCTGAAGTTGAAAAGGGAGCTTTTGGGCGATTTGTTATTGAACCTTTAGAGGAGGGGTTTGGTGATACTTTAGGGAACGCCTTGCGGCGGGTTTTGCTTTCCTCACTTCAAGGAGCAGCAATAACCCAAGTTAAAATTGACGGAGTTAAACATCAATTCCAAACTCTTTCAGGGATGTCTGAGGATGTAATTGAGTTTATTCTGAATCTAAAAAAGGTCCGCCTTCAAATTACAATCGACAAACCGGCAAAATTGTCTTTGGATGTCCGCGGTCCGAAAGTAGTTACCGCCGGCGATATTAAAGTTTCGGCTGGAGTTACTGTTATAAATCGTAACCTTATTTTGGCAAATTTAGCAGACAAAAAATCCAAACTTTCTTGCGAGATGATAGCCGAATGTGGTGCGGGCTATGTTTTAGCTGATGAACGCCAAACAAATGAAATTGGCGTTATTCCAATGGATTCACTTTTTAGCCCGGTTACTTTAGTAAGTTATAAGGTTGAAGGGACTCGAGTTGGAAGGGTAAGTAAATATGACCGTTTAATTCTGGAAATTAAAACTGATGGGACAATTAAGCCTCGAGAGGCTATGAAGGAAGCAGCTAAAATTTTAGTTGACCATTTTCAGCTTTTCTATAAACCGCCGGCGGCAGTTTCCAAGACTGGGAAACCAAAAGATGAAGCAAAAAAGGTTACAGATGAATTTCTAAAGACCACTTTTGAAGAATTGGATCTTCCTGTTAGGGTAGTCAATGCCCTTCGGACAGGTAAAATCGAGACTGTTGAGGATTATATAAACAGTCCAAGAGAAAAAATCCTCAAAATGAAAAACCTCGGCCCCAAATCAATTTCAGCCGTGGAGGACATTTTATCAGAGAAAGGGATTAAATCACAGGATTTAGTGCAAGAATGAGACATAGGATAAAGGGAACAAAACTTGGTAAGGACATAAAAGGGCGGAAAACTCTATTTCGCAATTTGGCGATCTCTTTGATTTTGGAGGAACAAATTAAAACCACCCAGACAAAGGCCAAAGTTACCAAATCGGTAGTCGACAGCCTAATTTCCAAAGCAAAAGAGGGGAATCTTTCTACCCGGCGCTTGCTTATCTCGCGATTGGGTAACCAAAAAGCAGCAGCTAAATTAATTGAGAATTTAGCGCCGAGATTTTCCGATCGGATTGGGGGTTTTACTAGGATTATTAAAATTGGAAACCGGTTTTCCGATTCTTCGCCGATGGCAATTTTGCAATTGGTAAAGATGGAGAAGAAAACTCCTAAAGAAATAAAAAAACTGGAGAAAGAAAAAATAAAGGAACGGAGGGTAAATAGGCTCGAGAAAAAAACTAAAAAGAAAGCCGTAAAGAAAGAAGGAGAAGAAAAAATTGTTAAAAAGCCTGCCAAAAAAGTTATTTAAAAAGCGAAAAAATGAAATCACCATTTAAACTGAAAGCAAAAGACATAAAGCGAGACTGGCATCTTTTGGATGCTGAAAGCCAAATTTTGGGCAGACTTTCGACCAAAATCGCAACTTTATTGCAAGGTAAAAATAAACTTTACTATGTTCCCTATCTTGATTGCGGTGATTATGTAGTTGTAGTAAATGCCAAAGAAATTTTAGTGACAGGCAGGAAAGAAAAAGCCAAAAAATATTACCATCATTCCGGTTATCCCGGAGGATTGCGAGAGGAAACTTTAGAAAAGTTAAGAGCCAGGAAGCCCGAAGAGATTATTATTCACGCAGTCCGTGGGATGCTGCCAAAAAATAAGTTGGCTTCCCAAATGATAAAAAAACTTTTTGTTTTTGCAGGCAAAGAACATCCATACGGAGATAAATTTAAATAGTTACCACTAAGATGGCCAGACAAAAAAAGACAGAAGTAGAAAAAGAAAAAAAAGAAGTAAAAAAGCCTCAGAGGCCGTTTTATCACGCTCATGGCAGGAGAAAGACTGCCACGGCCAGAGTCAGGCTTTATAATGGTAAAGGTGAAATTTTAGTCAACGAAAAACCGATTAGCGAATATTTTTTTGGAGAAGCCTCAAAAGTTGTATATGAGCGGCCTTTCCGCCTAACTGACACTTTAGGAAAATTTGATGTTTCAATTAGGGTTGCCGGTTCAGGGATTTCATCTCAACTTCAAGCCGTTGCTCATGCAATTTCAAAAACCCTCCTGCAAATAAACCCTGAATTCAGACCGGTTTTGAAAAAAGCCAAACTTCTAAGGCGCGACCCCAGAGCCAAGGAACGCCGGAAATACGGCCTCGCCCAAAAGGCCCGAAAAGGCAAGCAAAGTCCTAAACGTTAGTGACAGGATTTTGTCCTGAGTTTATCGAAGGGCAAAGTCCGAAGAGATAATTTGCTACAATTATGGTTGAAAGAGATTTTCCTATTTTTATTCCCATTTCTGAATATCTTGGCAGGACATTTGAGATAACTCCCCGAATTTATGATCTTCAATTAGATCGTTTAAGGTTAATAAGAGATATGGAAGAGCAGTCTGTTTATCCAGAAGAAGAAAGGAAACTGGTAAACGAACTTCTAGTCCATCTTGCAGGATTAGTAGTTGAAAAGAAGATTTTAGAGAATCCAATAAAATTGATTGGTCAGATGCCTGTATGCTTTCTTAAAGAAGGCAAGTTCGATTTTTATTATGGAGACGAAGACGAGGCTGGAAGCAGTATAGTAGCGGGAATATTTCCTTCAGAGGGAGCAAGAAATGCAAGCCAAAGAATAATAAACTTACTTTTGCCTGAAGCCGGAGTAAGAATTTTTGAGGAAGAAGGATTGCTTGAGAGTCTTTTGAAGTTTAAAAGATTTGGTTTTTCTGCTCACGATCATTTAAAAGAATGGCACAGCTTAGATGAAGAGTGTGATGGGGATTGTTTAGTAGGCTATCATTTATTACCTACGCTAATTCCCGGAATATTATTTTCAGTTGATGTTAAATGTGTTGAAAAACTTCCGAAGATTGACACAATTTCCCTCTTTTTTGCCCGGATTAAATATCAAGAACAAGAAAATTCAGAGATGGTTAAGGTTTAGGCAACTTTTTCTTCTTCTGTGGGAACTTGTGATGTTTCTGCCGTTTTTTGAAAAGGAATTGGTTCTTTTGGGATTTCACTTCTGATTCTTGCTTCAGTTTCGGCTACATCAGTTTCAGTTAGAGGCCGTTTTTCTTGATTTGCCAAATTAGTTGCTTCAATAATAGCTTTTTTATGAATATCCTCATTAGTTGCCTGTCTGGCATCGATTAGTCTATTTATTGCCGCAAGGGCGACTACGTCATCTTCTGGTTGCTTTTGGGGATGCTGGTCCATACTTGAAAGTCTATTACGATTTTTCTCCATACTGGCTTGAGTTCGTGCCTGATTTTCAGCCTTTTCTTTGGATTGCCTTCTTTCGGCAATTTTTCTGAAAATATTTAGTCGCCCCAGAAAACTTGACTGCTTTTCTGCCTTTGGCGAAATTGGAATTGGAGATATTTCTTCCGGTGGAATTGTTGGACTTTCCGGTATTTCTTCTGCAACCATTAAATTAATTATCTTGTTTGGATGATCATTTGTAAAGGCTTGTTTGCGTCCAACTTTAAAAATTTGCCCTTCGATAAACTCAGGGCTTTTCTCCAAGCTGTCGAAGACTTTGAGCTTGTCGAAAAGTCGGAGAGGCGGGACTCGAACCCGCGACCCCCAGACCCCCAGCCTGGTGCGCTAGCCAACTGCGCCACTCTCCGTTAAAAAGCCATTAACAATAATTTTCTTTAATTTTTTTCCAACCCCGCTTTTTAAAAACTTTTCTCTTTCCCTGGCACATTTTTCGCAAGAAAAACTTTCATAATAGATTAATAACCATGGTCTGTTTAATCTCGTAAATTTGTTTGTGCCTGAATTATGTTCTTTTAGTCTGACTGCTGGTGTCTTTTTAGTATAACCGGTATAAATTTTACAATTCCTTTTACTGACTAATAAATAAACATAGTGCATTTTTGTGCGCTAGCCTCGTCCAGAGGACGATCAGCCTCTGGCTGAAACTGCGCCACTCTCCGAAAAAAGATTAATCTTTACTCATAATTTATCACTTATTATGAAATAATTCGATACATTCTTTTCTCATAAAATCTCTAACGGTTTCAATCTTTTCGGTTGATTTTTCAAATATCGTCTTACTTGGGACGTCAATCGTTCTCCAAAGCCAATGATTATTGGCATATTTTTCTCTGTACTTTTGCATATCTTTGTGTCTTGCGCCATATACGACACCTTTCAACCTTGCCCAAACAATGACGCTTGCGCACATCGGACAGGGTTCGTGAGTGCAGTATAAGACGCAACCATTCAAATGTCTTCTTTGTAAATTCTTGCTTGCTTTTATTATCGCTAACGTTTCGGCATGTGCAATAGGACTATTATCCCTTTTGCTCCGATTACTGCATTTGACTAGAATTTTATTTCCTTTTACCAATACAGCACCTACTGCATAATCGCCATGGTCCCTTGCCAATTTCGCCTCTTTTATCGCCACCTCCATGAATTTTTTCTTTGGCGCAATCATTTGTATAATGTGTTCTTGTGTATCAAAACACGACTACTTTACTCTCTTGTATTTTATCATAGGATATGATAAACAAAAAAGGTCTCTATTTTCGAGCAAAACTTTATTTTTTTAAAAATGAAAAGAGTCTTGCGAGAAAAGAAGATATGCGGCTATTAAGCCGCAGAGATTAATTTTAATTAAGAAAGGAAACTTCTATGCAGGACGCTCGCAAAATTGCAATAGCTACAGCAATTGAACAAATCGAAAAAGCCTTTGGTAAAGGCTCGATTATGAAAATGGGCGAGTCAGTTGGAAAATTGGAAGTCTCAACTATTCCCACCGGCTCTATTGCCCTTGATTTGGCGCTTGGAGTCGGCGGGGTTCCAAGGGGGCGGATTATTGAAATTTTTGGCCCTGAAGCAGGCGGAAAAACCACTTTAGCCCTTCATATTATTGCCGAAGCCCAAAAAATGGGGGGTCAGGCGGCTTTTATTGATGCTGAGCATGCTCTTGATCCGGTTCGGGCCGGTCAAATTGGGGTAAATTTAGACGATCTTTTAATTTCTCAACCGGATACTGGCGAGCAGGCACTGGAAATTGCCGAAACTTTGATTCGCTCTGGTGCAATCGACGTTTTGGTTGTCGATTCCGTTGCAGCTTTGGTTCCCCGGGCTGAAATTGAGGGGGAAATGGGAGATTCTATAATGGGAGTCCAGGCACGCCTTATGTCCCAGGCGATGAGGAAATTAACTGGGGCAATTTCCAAATCAAAAACTGTTACCATTTTTACTAACCAACTCCGGGAAAAAATCGGCATTATGTTTGGCAATCCGGAAGTTACTCCCGGTGGCCGGGCGTTGAAATTTTACTCGTCGGTCCGCTTGGATGTTCGAAAGATCGATAATATTAAAGAAGGCGAAAAAGTTGTCGGCTCCCGGCACAGGGTAAAAGTTGTCAAAAACAAAGTTGCCCCGCCTTTCAGGCAGGCCGAGTTTGATATTACATCAGATGAGGGAATTTCCAAAGTTGGTGGTTTAGTTGATGTCGGGGTGGAGTTGGGAATTTTGACCAAATCCGGTGCTTTTATCAAATGGAGCCAGAAATTAATCGGCCAGGGCAGGGAAGCAGCTAAAGCATATCTTCGCGAGCACGCCAAAGAAGCCAAAGATTTAGAGAAGGAAATTTGGGAGGTTTACAAAAAAGGGGCAGCTCCCAAATTGAAACCTTCTGAAAAAGAAGAAGTCGAAAAAGAACTAGCTGTTTAGGATCTATTTGGCGGTTTAAACCACCCAGCTCTCTCTAGTTTATCGTCATCAAAGTATATTCCAAACCTATCGTTGCCGTTTTCGAATTGAGGTTGAGGGTAAACTTCTGTTATAAATTCAAGTCCAATTACATCTTCAGTAAAGCCGACTGTTACAGAATGAGTTGGAGTTTCTAAAATAATTGCCCAGGCAGATGTCGGCTCGTTTTCAATATAAGCACTTAATGGTCTATAAGGTTTTAATGTGAATTTATTTTCTTCTTCAATAAGGGTTTTTTCTCTCCCCTTGGTTCTCAATAGCTTATTTAACTTTTCTTTCCAATATCTAGTCAGAATAACGGATGCAGGTTCTTTTAAAGATTCTGTTATTTCCGAGTAGCTACTTTCTCCCACTTCACTTTTAATATTGTTTATGGTATCAGAATATTCCTCATCAGTGACAGTCTCGAGATGTTTTCTGACTTCCCAGCCCGTCTTAATTTGTCGGTGAAAATCTTCGGAAGGAATTCTTGGTGCTATTCCTAATTCTGAAACCATTTTGCTGAAGTTTTACCACAGTTTAGCACAGATCGGGTTTTCGTCAAGTGATATAATTTGTTGATGCCGCAAATTTCCGCGATTGAGCCACAAAAGCGAAAAAAAGACCGCTTTAATATCTTTCTTGATGGTGAATTTGCCTTTGGTTTGGATCTTGAGGCTGTTGCCGGAAACAATTTGAAAATCGGTCAGAATTTAAGTCAAGAAGAAATTGAAAAACTGGTTTTAGAGAATGAAGTTGGGAAAATTTTAGACCGAGTCCTTCGTTTTTTATCCTATCGGCAAAGGTCGGAAAAAGAAATTGGGGATTACCTCAAAAGACGGGAAACGGGGCCAAAAGTTGTAAAAATTATTTTTGAGAAACTTGAAAAATACGGCTATATCAACGATCTGGAATTTGCTAAAGCTTGGGTTGAATCAAGAAACCGGTCGCGGCCGAAAGGAAATATTGTCTTGCGCCTTGAACTTTATAAAAAGGGAATTGATAGGGAAATAATTGATGAAGTTTTGGAAAATAATAAGAGTTTGCAGATAGAACTTGCCAAAAAGGCTGCCGAAAAAAAAATAAGGCGGTTTTCGCGCCTTCCCTACAAAGATTTCTTCAAAAAGATGACTGCCTATCTTTTGTCGCGAGGTTTTGATTGGCAAACCACCAAAAGCACAGTTGACAGCCTGTGGGAAAAACGATAGAATTTGAAAGCAATTTTGGGTAACAATTGTAGATTTTCAATTTTTAAAGATGATCGGAAATTTATTTGAAAACTACCGAAAAACGCCAAAGGCCTAACAAGGCTTTGTTCTTCGCCGGTCTGTTTCCCTAAAAAGAAAGGAAAATATGTCACTTTTTGATAAAGTTTTAGTAGTTATCGCGGGTAAAGAAGAAAAAAAGTTGCCCGAAGAACCAAAAAAACCACCGGTTGAGGAACATTCAATTCCCCAACCTAAACCAACTACAGCCCCTGCCAGGGCAGATGGCGCTGAAGCACACGAAATTATCCTTGAAGCCAAAGACGAAGCTTACCGGATTAAAAGGGAAGCCGAAGACGAGGCAAGAAAGGTTAGGAATGAAGCGCTTTCATTGGAAACCAAACTTGCCCAAAGGGAGGAGTCAATTGAAGCTAAAATTGCCGATCTTTTAAAGAAAGAAGCAACTCTTTCGGAAAAAGAGAAAGAACTCGCTCAGGCTTTGGATGAAGAGGAAAAAAAGCGGCACGAACTAATTTTAAAACTGGAAAAAGTAGCTTCTCTGACACAGGAGGAAGGTCGCCGGCTTATTCTGGATAATTTGGAAAAACAGTTAAAAGATGAGATTGCCAAGAAAATTAAAGAAGCCGAGGAAGAAGCAAGAGGCCAATCCCAAGAAAAAGTCAGGGAAATAATTTCCGAAGCGATGCTTCATGGCTCGATTGACTATGTCCCCGAGTTTACCGCTTCGACTATTACTCTTCAAAACGAGGAGATAAAAGGGCGGATTATCGGCAAGGAAGGCCGAAATATCAGGGCTTTTGAAATGGCAACCGGGGTTGACGTCGAACTTGATACCGGAGTTGCCAACGAAATCAGGCTTTCTTCCTTTGATCCGTCAAGGCGCGAAATTGCCAAGGTCGCGTTAGAAAGATTAATCCGGGACGGGCGAATTCAACCGGAAAGGATTGAGACTTTTGTCCAAAAAGCCAAAGAGGATGTCCAGAAAGATATGACAGAAGCCGGCAAAAAAGTTGCTTATGAGGCGGGGATATTTAATTTGGATCAGGAAGTTTTGGACCTTTTGGGCAGGCTAAAATTCAGGTATTCCTATGGACAGAATCAATTAGCTGCCTGTCTTGAAACTTCCAAAATCGCCAAAAAACTGGCTTTAGAACTTGGCGCTGACCCTCAACTGTCTTCTATAGGTGGGCTTTTGCACGATATCGGCAAAGCGATAACTGAAAAAGAAGGTACTCATGTCCAACTTGGAGTTGAGTTTTTGAAAAAGAAAAATTTCCCCAAAAAAGTTATTGATTGTGTTGCCCAGCATCATGAGGATGAACCATTCACCTCTCTGGAATCAGTAATTGTCCATTTGGCCGATGCAATATCGGGTGCCAGACCTGGGGCAAGACATGAAAGCTTGGAGGATTATACCAAAAGACTTTCCAAACTTGAAGAAGTAGCCAAGACTTTTGATGGAATTGAGGAAGTTTTTGCAATCCAAGCCGGTCGGGAGGTTAGAGTGATAGTCAAACCGGATGTTATAGGGGATGAGGAAGCGGTTAAATTAAGTCATGATATTGCCCAAAAGATAGAAAAAGAAGTAAACTATCCTGGACAGGTCAAAGTAACGGTAATTCGAGAACTTCGAGCCGAAGACTTTGCCAAAGCAAGTTAAAAAAGGG